>Ga0315291_10007672_pt1 | contig 13304 bp, 10 predicted proteins | sample YL17G12_20_MG_FD_203070 | JGI IMG/M metagenome (GOLD analysis project Ga0315291, IMG submission 203070) | Sediment microbial communities from Yellowstone Lake, YNP, Wyoming, USA - YL17G12_20 | ecosystem: Environmental > Aquatic > Freshwater > Lake > Sediment | place: USA: Wyoming | collected... | reverse complement strand
ATCGCCCATCTCTCGGGCCTTCCCGACGGCGACTACGAGATGGAGGGAAACCGCGTCGAGGCGAGGGACGGGGGGATCTGGGTCAAGGGAAGCTACATGCTCTCGGGGGCCGCGCGCACGCTCGAGCGCGACGTGGAGATCCTCGCCCGTGAGCGGGAACCCGGCATCGAGGGGGCGCTCCTCATGGCGAGCGCGAATCCGTCGGCGGCCGTCGGCGAGAGGGCGTGGGCGGAGCTCCTGCCCGGCCGCGCGGGGCCGGTCGCCGCGTTCCCGTGGGACGGCGCCGCGCTCGGCGCGCCGATCAGGATCGGCTTCTAGAGCGGCGCGATCTCTGCGTGCGTGGGCCTCATCCCGCCTGCCTCCCGGGGGCCGTGCGGAGAGCGCCCGCCCGGCCGCGGGCGGGAATCGAGACGCTCCTGTGGCCCCTGGTGAGAGGCCGGCCGTAGAACAACACGAAGATGATGTTCATGACCGCGAGATAGCCCGACTTGAACGTTCCTTCCTTGCGCAGGCGCCTGCCCGAGGTCCGCATGGGCAGGCGGAAGCTGAACCGCACGATCCCCACCTTCGACAGGCGGGTCGCGATGTCCGTATCCTCGCCGTAGAACTCTATTGACGTGTCGTACCCGCCGACCCTGTCCAGCGCGGAGCGCCGCACCACGAAATTGCCGCCCTGCGCGACCGCACCGAGCCTCAGGATGCGCTGACCCACGACGTTCGGCCAGAATTGGAACAGGTAGAAGATCATGGAGGTGATGCGCGGCAGGACGGGCATGTCGTAGTACGCGAACGGCCCCGTGTAGCACGCCATGCGGGGATCCTTCTCGAAGCCCCGGATCACCTCGCGGAGGTAGCCCCGCGGCATGCGCGTGTCCGCGTCGAGGTTCACGATGAGGTCCCCGCTCGATTCGAGGTATCCCCTGTGCCGGGCCATGGACAGCCCCTTGCGGGCCTCGCGGACCACGCGGACTTCGGGGAACCCCGCCGCCGCCGCGCTCGTCCCGTCGACGCTCGCGTTGTCCACGACGATGACCTCGACATCGAGGCCCGAGCGGCGCACCTCGCGCAGAACGGCGGCGAGGCAGGCGCCGATGTAGCGCTCCTCGTTGTGGGCGGGGATGACGACGCTCACCTTCACCATGGCGGCACACTATACATGGAACACGGGCACGTGTAAACGATTGCCTTGCGCGGGCTGAGGAAGTACAATGGTAGCTGTCAGGTCCAGAAAGAGATGAAGAACCTCAGCCGGGTCGCGGGGTACGCGGTGATTGCGCTCGGGGGAGCCGCGATTTTCGTCGGCTCGAGCCCCCTTTTCCCCGTCTTCATCGAGGCATTCCTCGTCGGCGGCGCGCTCATCGGCGTCGGCCTGTGGATCCTCGCGGGCAGGGACCTGCGCAGCCTCCTCGGCCGCGCGGCCCGCATGAGCCGGGCAGCGGGGGCGTTCCACGGCGCCAGGCCGCAGCGGCGGCCCCCGATCGTCATCGATCCCCTGCTGCCGGTCCGCATCCTCAAGCTCGCGAAGACCAGGGCGGGCACCCTCACGGTGTCGGATGTCGCGATCGAGCTCAACGTGCCCCTCGACCACGCCGAGGCGGGGCTGGAAGCCTGCGTGCGGGCAGGGAACGCCCTTCCGGACTACGACGTGGCACGCGGCCACATGCTCTACAGGTTCCCGGAGTTCCTGCCAAGGGAAGACGCCGCGATCCAGCGTTGACACCGGCTGCGAGCGCCGGTAGTATGGCCCCTGGAAAAAGGCCCCAGTAGCTCAGCAGGATAGAGCGGCGGTTTCCTAAACCGTAGGTCGGATGTTCGAGTCATCTCTGGGGCAAGCACTCACCCTATGAACAAGATCATCTTCCGTCTCGTCGAGTTCACGCAGAGACACGCGCGGCCGGTCATAGCAGTGACCGCCGCTGTGACGCTCCTCCTTGCCTGGTTCGCCCTGCGCATCCAGGTGAATCCCGAAACGGCGACCCTGATCCCCGAGAGCCCCCGCGTGACGAAACTGATGGAGAAGTACGGCAAGTCCAGCGTGACCACGGACTACGTGGTGGTTTCCGCGCAGGCGCCGGACCTGTTCACGGTGGAGAAGCTCGCCCTCTTCGCGGGGGCGATTGCCGGGATCGAGAAGGTCCCCCGGATGCACCCGGGGATATCCCCCTTCAACTTCATCACATTCAGGAAGGACGGCGCGCGCCTGGCATTTGGAACGATGGCCGAGGGGGAGCTCTCGCCGAGCACCCCGGAGGCTGCGGAGAGGTTCCACCAGAGGCTCATGAGCGAGCCTCAGGCGAGGAACCTCGTGATCTCGGCCGACGGGACCGCCCTGTGCGCCCTTTTCCCGATCGACCTGTCCAGCGACTACCGCCCCGAGCTCGCGGCGATTGAGGCGATCATCCGGCCGCTCAAAGCCCGCATGGACATCCGCATGGCCGGCGGCCCCCTCTACAACAGGGCAATCCTCGAGCGTATGTACACCGACACGCCCCTGTTCCTCGGGCTCGGCCTGGCGATCGTCCTGGTCGCGTACTACCTCAGCTTCCGCACCCTGCGCTCGCTGGTGCTGCCGGTCCTGGTGGTCGTGCTCGGGACGATCTGGACAGTGGGGACGATGAGCCTGCTCGGGTTCAAGCTCACGATCATCAACATCATGACCCCTCCGCTCGTGCTCATCCTCGGCAGCTCCTACAGCCTCCATGTCCTCAACCAGTACTACCGCGAGGCGCGCGTCAGCGGGGAGGACAGGCGCTGGATCACCGACTCCGTCGGCCACATCGTCACGACGATCTTCCTCGCTTCGATCACGACGGTGTTCGGGTTCGGGAGCCTTCTCACGGCGTCGCTGCCCCAACTGCGCCAGTTCGGCATCTCGACGAGCATCGGGATCATCTTCTGCGCGCTGCTGGCCATCTTCTTCCTTCCGGCGGCGCTCTCGCTCCTGAGCGCGCCGACCGCCGTGCAGAGGGACAGGGTGCTCGAGGGAGTCCTCACGCGGCACATGGGGTACCTCGCGCGGCTCATCATCCGCTCCCGCATCGCCGTCCTCGTCGTGGCGGTCCTCATCGTCGCGGGGTTCGCCGTCTCCATCGGGGGGATCCGCTACGACACGGACTTCACCCGGTATTTCCGGGGGCGCGAGAGGGCCGTCGAGGACAACAAGGTCTTCATGGACAAGTTCGGGGGGCACGTATTGGTGAACCTCTCCCTCGACGCGCCCGGCCTCGCGCCGAACTACTTCCTGAGCCCCGAGGTGCTGCGGAAGGTCGCCCGGTTCGAGGACGCGCTGCGCGCCGACCCCGACATCGCCTCCCTCTCGACCTTCACGGGCTACCTGCGGAGCATGAACCGGGCGATGAGCGGCGTCGATGAGGTGCCGGCGACGCGGCCCCTCATCCTCCTGCTGTCGAAGTACTTCCGCGCCCTCTCGACGACGCCGGCGGGAAAGAGCGCCACGGGACTCCTGCTGAACGAGGACTACGGCAGGCTCACCTTCGTGATGAGGGTCTGGGACAGCAGGAAGGGCACCTTCGCCTTCGAGGAGCACCTGCCGAAGATCCTCGCCCGCGTGCTGGCCTCGGCAAAGGCGGAGCTCCCCGCGGAGGTCACCGCCGAGTTCTGGGGGCAGACCATCGCGATCCTGTCCCTCTCGGAGCTGCTCACGGCGAACCAGATCAGCTCGATCATCTCCTCGGCGGTGCTTGTATTCCTCGTCTCCGCGCTGGTCTTCCGCTCGGCGAAGCTCGGCCTGCTCGTGCTCGCGCCGCTTGTGACCGGGATCATGATGAACTTCATCGTCATGGCGCTCTTCCGCATCCCCCTCGACGTGGTCACCATCACCTTTACGTCCATCGCGATCGGCATCGGCGTGGACAACGCGATCCACCTCACCATCCAGTACCGCCGTCAGGCGCAGATCTACACCGGCGATCCCGATCGGACCATCGAGCACACGCTGAAGATCGCGGGCCGGCCCATGCTCCTCACCACGCTCTCGATCATGTCTGCTCTGCTCGGGTTCGTTTTCTCCCGGTTCAGGCCCATCGCATACTTCGGCCTCCTCATCTCGCTCTCGCTGCTGTTCACGACGATGGGAGCCCTGATCCTCCTGCCCGTGCTCCTCCATGGAGAGGCGCGCAGGCGGGCGCCGCGGGCGCCGCGGGCGCCGCGGGCGGCGCCGAGGGCGGCGCGGCCTACTTGAAGGTCACCGAGTAGTCGAGGGGTTTGTCCAGCACGAGCAGGCGCAGGAGCGGGATGCGGAAGACGACCGTCCCGTTGGTCTGGGTGCCTCCCGTCTGCGAGACGATCTCGCCCTCGGGGCGGATCGACATTTCGATGAATGACTTCTTCACGAGGGCCGGGCCCTCGTCGCCGAGGGAGAACTTGATCATCTCGAGGTACTCGGCCTCCGTGATCGTATCGTTCACCTGCGGGCCCATCCCCTCGAACAGGGGGTTGGAAAGGCCCGGAAACAGCGTCGAGGTCTGCTTGTAGTTCGTTCGATCGAGGTGGACCTTCACCGTCCTCGCCCCGTTGGACTGGGTGAAGGAAATGACCCCCGTGCTCTTCAGCGCGTCGTCCGAGGCGAAGACTTCCTGGATCGAGCGGAATGCGATGTCCACCTCGAGGGACTCGGGCTTCGGGGAGGCCAGACGCTTCACCGTGATGCCGGGCCTGCCCTCGAACCCCTTCTGGATCTCCTTCAGGTCGAAGAGCTTCCCCTCTTTCGCGATCTCCGCCTGACCGGCAATCTCGGCCATGTTCACGAGGTACTCCTTGAAAAGCTTCGATATCTCGACGCGCACGGCGACCGTGCCGGAACCGTCGCCCTTGACGACGATGGTGTTGCTCATCGTGCAGGAGACCGCGAGCACCAGAATTGCAGCTGTGGAGCAGGAGAGGACGGCGCGGAGAGTGTTGCGTGACATGTCGGGAAAATACTCGCATTCCCCGCGGCGCGTCAAGGCAGCCCTAGCGCGCCGGAGGCGCGCGGAGGCGACGGCGACAGCAGGTCCACAGCACCTGCGAGAGCCCTCTCCCCTTGCCCCCTCACAGGGAAACCGGTAGTATCCCCCCGATGCCGATCATTCACGTCGAGCCTTTGGGGAAGACGCTCACGGCCGAGCGGGGGGCTTCCCTTCGCGACCTGCTCCAGGGAGCGGGGATCCTGCTGGATTTTCCCTGCGGGGCAAAGGGGACCTGCCGGCAGTGCCGGTTGACCATCGATCCTCCTTCCGCGTCGGGCACGGGCACGCTTGCGGAAGCGGAAAGCGCAGGCGGAGTCCGTCTCGCCTGCCAGACCGTCATCGAGGGGGACTGCACCGTGACGATCCCCGAGGCGCGCATGTCGGGGAAGGTGTGGAAGCAGGGCCTTCGCGACAGCGACATCGCGATGGCGATCGGCGGCACCCTTCAGCGCATCGAGGTCCCGCTGGCCGCCCCCTCCCTCGATGACCAGCGCTCGGACTGGGAAAGGCTGAAGGCGGGCCTTGCGTCCCGCGGCATCGGCGCCGCGACGCCGGACGCTCCGTCGCTCGAGCAGCTCTCGCTCCTGTTGAGAGAAAGCGGATGGACCGCAGAGGCGCTCTGCGAGGAGAAGGATTTCCTGTGGCTCGGCGCGAGAGGCGGCGGGCACGCCCACGGCTTCGCAGTCGACCTCGGCACTACGACGGTCGACATTGCCCTTTTCGACCTGGAGACCGGCCGGCGCCTCGGCCGCAGGGCGTTCCTGAACGGTCAGATCGCCTTCGGGGCGGACGTCATTTCGCGCGCGCAGAGCTTCCACTCGGCACGCGAACCCGTGCGGAAAGCTGCCCTCGATACGATCGACGAGGGAGCCCGCTCTCTCCTCGCCGAGGCGGGTGTGAAGCCCGAGCTGGTCGTGAAGACCGTGGTGGTCGGCAACCCCATCATGCTCCACATCCTGAACGGCATCGACCCCTGGCAGCTCACATCCGTGCCCTACATCCCCGTGGCCTCCTGCTCCCTGCGCAGCGCGCCCCGCGAGTTCGGCTGGACGTTCCAGAAGAGCGGGTGCGTGGAGATCCTCCCCCTCATCTCGGCGTACGTCGGGGCGGATACGATCGGGATGATCGTGGCCCTGGACCTCGAGCGGGAAGCGAAGAGCTCGCTCAACATCGACATCGGAACAAACGGCGAGATGGTGCTTGCGCGCCAGGGGAAGCTCCTCGCCACCTCGACGGCCGCCGGCCCCGCCTTCGAGGGCGCGCAGATATCATGCGGGATGCGCGCCCTCGACGGGGCGATCGTCGCGGTCTCGATCGGCGGGGGAGGAGAGATCTCGCTGCAGGTCGTGGGCGACTCGCAGCCCCGTGGGATCTGCGGGACCGGGCTCATCTCTGCGATCGCAGCGCTTCTCGACCGGGGGGTCATCGACGAGACGGGCAGGCTGCTCGATCCGGGAGAGGTCGCGGACCCCGGTCTCGCCGCTCGGGTTTTCCCGCTCGGCAGCGAGCTCGCATTCGCCCTGTCCGAGGACAGGCGCGTGTACATCTCGCAGAACGATGTGAGAAAGCTACAGCTGGCCAAGGGGGCGGTCCGCACCGGAATCGACACTCTCCTCGACGTGACGGGCATGCCGCGAGAGGGCCTGGATGCCGTGCGCCTCGCGGGCAACTTCGGCGCGGGGCTGGACGCGCGCGCCGCGATGCGCATCGGCCTCATCCCGCCGATGGACCTCGCAAAAGTGGAGGTCGTGGGCAATGCGGCCCTGAAGGGGGCGATCCTCGTGCTGCTGTCCCGCGAGCAGTGGAGGAAGTCGGAAAGCGCCGCCCGCAATGCCCTCTTCATCGAGCTTGGCGGCAAGCCGGAATTCCAGGCCAGGTTCGCCGAGGCGATGATGTTCTCTTGGTGACTCCCGCTCTGAAGTCCCGCGCACCTTCTGTACCCCGCGCCCGGCGCCCGCTGGCCAGCCGCAGACAGTGAGGCACGCCGCTTGTCGCTCATCCCCTCGGGCGGCAGCCCTTGCCCGGTAGGCGCGCTTGCGCGCCGAGAGGGTGGCTGCGAAGCAGACAGCGAGAGCCCCCTGGTGTTCCCCGGCTGCGGTTCTGAGATGAAGATCATGGCCTTGATCATCGACCCTGCCCAGGCGCGCAAGACTCTGCACCATCTCCTCAAGATCCAAAGGGCGCCGCCCGGGCTTCAGCTTGCCTGATTGTACGAAGGCCCAGCCAAGCTGCCGCATGATCGTCCCGGCCGGGGCAGAGACTGTCTTCCTCCTGCGAGTAACACCGTTTCCAGCATGTCCCGTGGGCTTGTACACCGCTGATCCGATGCCGGGAGGGCTGTTCGGTGGTCACAACGGAACAACACTACCCATGCGCGACAGGGACAGGGAAGGTGACCGGGGAAAACTTCACCTCGCTGGAAATGGATCAAGCTATCATTTTCTGCGAGAAGAGCTCATCGCACAACCCGACGCTGCGCCCGCCTTTCATCGACACATCCCCTTATAAGGCGTATAATGGCCCCTCGATTCGTCGCATGGCAATGCGGTGTTTGACCAGCGTTCGAGAAGGGGGAGCGGGCGGATGGACACATTCCACATCGTCATCAACTACCTCGGATTGGGATTGAACGCCATCGGCGCGCTCGTCACGGTTTGGGGAATCGTCGTTTCCCTGATCGGTTTTTTGCGCAAGGAGATAGGGCGATCCACGGACCGCTTCACGGAGAACGAGACGATCCGGCTCAAGCTCGGCAGCTACCTTGTTCTTGCGTTAGAGATCTTTATCGCGAGCGACATCATCAAGACGGTCATCACTCCGAGCTGGGAAGGCCTCGGCATCCTGGGGGCGATCGTCGTCATCCGGACGATCCTCAGCTATTTCCTCACGCGGGACCTCAAGAAGCTTTAGGAACGTTCCCCTTCGAGGCCGCGGGAATGCGAGCGAGGAAATCGCGTGTCTCCCTCACCAGCCGCCACATCCCCTCCCCTTCGGATCCCATGAAGATGCACAACCGGCCCTTGACCCTGAATGCCGTCACGAGCACCTCGTCCCTTCTCATGCAAGGGGTTCTTCCTGTGTCCATCGTGCAGCCAGAAGCGATCCTTGCTGTTCGGCGAGTTCTCGCGGCTCACCTACTCCCTGATCGCCGAGTTTTGCGCAACGGCGGTCGACAAGCCCGTCTTCACCGCTGCGCTTCCACCCCCACTGGCACGCAATCTTCCTGGAAGGATGATTCGAGCTTGCTGACCGCTCCCTGAATGAAGAACGCGTCCAGCCCGACTGGAACGGGCGACCCACATCTTAGAAGGCTGTAAAAGAGAGGGCCAGCGCCCCGCCGATGACCAGTCGTCGAGCGGCCGCCGCTACGCGCGCCTGCCGAGGATTCCGCCGCGCGGCTGGCAGGTGAACCAGCGGCCCGTGATCTTCCTCGCCTTCTCTTCGAGCGTCCTCTCGATGAAGGCGGAGTATTCCTCAGGGCCGGTCCCGTGTCCCTGGAAGCCGTTCAGGACGAGCGCTCCCGTCGCGTGGGACGCGAGGAGCGCCGAGGCGAACCCGTGGAAGGCCTCACGAAGGGCCTGCTCAACGGCGGGCCCCGCCTGGTCAGGCGCGTGGGAGGAAGTGCCGACCATGCAGAGCACTCCGCCGCCCCGGGCCCTGAAATGGGCGAGCAGCTCGCGGGCGATGAAAACGGTTCCCCGGGAATCGTCGAAGGCCCTGTCGATCTCGGCGGTCGAGCACTTTTCGAGCGCCGTCGCGAGGGCGGGCGGTGCGAGGATCAGGGCTTCGTCGAGGCTGCCGAAGGCGTTCAGGGTCGCGAGCAGGAGGTTGCGGGCCGAAACCGGCGATCGCCTGTTCCAGACAACCGAGACGAAGGGCTTCGCGCGGTACTCGGCCAGCGCTCTCCCCTCGCCCGCCGGCGCGCCGGCGCCGACAGCGGCCGCCACGCGGTCACCCTTCGCCATGAAAAGCCGCACGAGGCCTGCTCCGAGCGGGGTGTCTGCTTCGGTGATGAGGACGGTCCTTCCCATGCCGTGGCCATAGTAGCCGGGGCCGGCCCATCCGGTCAATCGCGCGCCCTCGGTGCGCAGAGCGCACCATCCTTGTCCCGCCGTGCCATTCCCTGTTAGATTTCGCGGCAGGAGGGTCCCGTGAGGATTGCGTGCGCCCAGATCGACTCCACGATCGGGGACTTCTCGGGCAACTGCGCCAAGGTCGTCGACTTCGCCCAGAAGGCCAGGGAGGCCGGCTGCGCCCTCGCGGTCTTCCCCGAGCTGTGTCTCTGCGGGTACCCGCCCATGGACCTCCTGGAATACGAGCTGTTCGTCGAGGAGAACCTGAAGGCGCTTCGCCTGCTCCAGCAGAACGCCCCCGCGGGCATCGGCATCGTCGTCGGATACGTCGACAGGAACCGCGGCCGCCCGGGCAAGGGGCTCGTCAACGCAGCATCGCTGCTCTCCGACGGCAGGATCATCCACACGCAGGCCAAGACGCTCCTGCCGACCTACGACGTGTTCGACGAGGCGCGCTACTTCGAGCCCGCCGCGGAGCGGAAGACCATCGCCTTTGCGGGCGAGAAGATCGGCATCGCGATCTGCGAGGACATATGGTGGGAGGGCGAACCAGCCCCCGGACTGCGGTATCCCGTGGATCCCGTCGCCGAGCTTCTCGACGCGGGCGCGACCATCATCCTCTCGCCGTCCGCCTCGCCGTTCCACGCGGGGAAGCCCGCCGCACGGCTCGCACTTCTCTCACGGATCGGGAAGACCTCGGGCGTGCCCGTCGTGTACGTGAACGCCGTCGGGGGGAACGACAGCCTCGTGTTCGACGGCCAGTCCATGGCCACCTCGGCGGAGGGCACGCTCACCTGGCTCGGCGCGGCCTTCGAGGAAGAGCTGGGCATCGTCGACACCGGCAGCGCGGGACCCGAGGTGGCCCTGCCGACCGACGCGTACGCGCAGATCGAGAAGGCGCTCGTGCGCGGAGTGAGCGACTACGTCCGCAAGTGCGGGTTCACGCGCGTGCACCTCGGGCTGTCGGGCGGCATCGACTCGGCCCTCGTCGCCGTGCTCGCCGTGCGCGCCCTCGGCCCCGATAAGGTGAGCGTTTTCGGCCTGCCCTCCCGCTACTCCTCGGAGGGGAGCCTGAGGGACGCCCGCGCGCTCGCCGAGAACCTCGGCCTCCTCCTGCGCATCCTGCCCATCGAGGACATCTACGCCTCGTACCTGCAGACCCTCGCCCCTGCCTTCGAGGGGCTGCCGGCCGACATCACCGAGGAGAACATCCAGGCGCGGGTGCGGGGAACCCTCCTCATGGCCTACTCCAACAAGTTCAACTCCCTGCTGCTCGCCACGGGGAACAAATCCGAGCTCGCGACGGGGTACTGCACGCTGTACGGAGACATGAGCGGCGGCCTCGCCGTGATCGGCGACCTGCTGAAAGTCCAGGTCTATGGGCTTGCGCGCTCGATCAATGCGCGCTCGATCGACGCGCGCTCGGGAACCGGGGGCGGACCGCTCATCCCCCCGGCGATCCTCGAGAAGGTGCCGTCGGCCGAGCTGCGTCCCGACCAGACCGACCAGGACACGCTCCCGCCCTACGAGACCCTCGATGCAATCCTCGAGCTGTACGTCGTCGAGAACCGCAGCGCGGAGGAGATCGCAGCCCGGGGCTTCGACCCCGACCTCGTGCGCTCCGTGCTGCGGATGGTCGAAAAGGCGGAGTACAAGCGACGGCAGGCCCCGCCGGTGCTCAAGGTCTCGCCGAAGGCCTTCGGCACGGGACGGCGGATCCCCATCGCGCGCAAGTTCTTCTAGACGAGGACGAATCAGAGCTTCGGAAAGTCCTCGGCGATCCGCAGCCCGAACTCGATTTCCCGCACGAGCCTGCGCGAGTCGACGGGCCCGAGCCGACTGCCGGCCGAGCCGGGCTTCCCCTCCTCGTCCCAATCGGTGTGCCGCAGCCACGCGGCGCCCAGGGGACCGGCCCGGGAGCCCTCCATCGAGAGCCGCGCGAGGCTCTTGAGCAGCGATGCGACGCGCGCCTCCTTCACCATTGCCCGCAGCGACAGCAGCAGCCACGCGGTCTCATGCCCCGCGAGCAGCAGGCGCTGCCGGGTGAACGAATCGGCGAGAAGGCCCGTGGGGCCGGTTCCGCCGGCGCCGGGGTGCACGCGGATCCACGGAATGAGAAGCGAAGAGAACAGGAGCGCGGCCTCCGCGGCGCGCACTTTCTGCTGGGCCGGAGTCCCGCCCGTGGGCTCCACGGGATGGTAGCCCAGCCGCCGCATCTCGACGAAGAGGCGCACCGCGAGAAGGGCGGCCTCCGCATCTGCGCCGCGGCCTTCACGGCTCTCCGGCGGCCGCGAGGCATCCCATGCGGAGGCGGAGAACTGCCGGGCAAGCGCGTCGAGGGGCTTCTTGTGCCGGTCCCGGCCCGTCTTCTCGTACACCCGGGCGAGCGGCGCGAATAGCTCGAGGCCGCAGATGCCCGCTTCGGCGGGGGTCCTGCCGTCGGGCTCGTGCAGGTTTCCCGGCACGGTGAGCCGGGCCTTCTGGTCGATGAAGCACTCGACGAACCGAAGGCCGCCGAGCCAGTACTTCTCGTGGGGCAGACCGTCGGCTGCAAGGTCCAGCGCGAGGGCGAGCAGCCGGTCCGCGGTGCGGGCAGCCTCTGACAGGGACAGCAGCGGCTGCCCCGGCCTCCCGCGCACGCCCTCCCAGCGGCGGCTGCCCTGGTCGTAGCGGGTGAAGAACATCCCCGAAGGGTGCTGCCCCTTGAGCGCGAAATCCGCCAGACGAAGCGCGAGTTCCTCCATCCGCGGATCGGAGGGGAAGAGCCTCCGCGCGAGCAGCGCCGCTCCGAGCCCGGCCGCAGGGGAGAGCCCGGGGCTGCCGGGGGTCTCGCGAAGCCCGACCACGCCCCCCTCCTGGCACAGGTGGGTCGAGAGGCACGATGAGAGGGCTTCGCGAAGCCGGTCCCGGTCCGCCGTCGTACGCGCGGGAGAGTCCCGTGCCGGCGCAGCAGGACCGAGCCTGCCCAGAACAGCCGCTGCTCCCCGCGCGGAGATGTCGCCCCGAGGGGCGAATACGACGAAAACCCGGTGGCTGAGCTCGAGGCTGCCCAGCGATTCGATGCCGGCCTCTTGCGGCTCTGCAAAGTCGGCGGGTCGGGGGCCGACGCGTGTTCCCGGCTTGCACGTAGCGGGCGCCCGAGTCTGGATCAGGAGGGACGAGGGCTCCTCCTCGCGATCGACCCGGCTCACGCCGATGCTGGTCGGAATTCCGACGGCTGCGTCCGGTCCGCTGCTGATGCGCGAGGAAGCGGAGTAAACGAGCAGGCCCGCACGGCCCGTGCCGAGGAAGACCGATGCCGGGTACGAGGTCCGTTCGCCGGGGTACGAGAGGGGCGCAGGCGGGAGCCCTTCGGCCGCGACGCCGGGGAAGAGAACGCGGGCGTCGTCGGGGGGATCGACCTCCAGATCGATCGTCAGCCGCACGCTTCCGAGCGACTTGACCGACCAGGTCCGCTCGATCGCGACGCCGAGCGAGTCGCGGCTGATCGTGTCCGTGATCGTGCCGAAGAGGAAGAACGCGCGCACTTCATGGCCGCCCCGCGCTGCCGCGTGAGCGGCATTCCGTCGCTCCCCGAGGACGATGCTCTCGGGCTCCCTCTCGTGCCCGTTCCAGAAGAAGCGGTAGGGAATGCGGAAGCTGCCGCCGTCGACCTCGACGCGGATCGTGCGGGAATCAGGCTGGGTGACGAGAAACGCTGCCATGGGCGAGGGCATCATAGTACGAACCGGCGGGCTGTTTCAATTCGGCTTCCCGCCCGCTCCCTGGAGACCCGCCCTTGCGCGGCTGTGCGGCGTGGTGTATTCTTGAATGAACGTTCATTCAGGAATACGGGGAGGAAGGGGAGCGCCCATGGCGAGAGCGGCGGACACGGCAAAACGCGCGAGCATCCTCCAGACCGCCTTCCGGGTCTTCGGCGAGCTCGGGTTTCGGGCGACGACGATCAAGGCGATCGCCCTTCGGGCGGGCGTGGCGCCCGGCTCGGTGTACACGTACTTCACGGACAAGGAAGACCTGTTCCGCTGCACGGTCGAGGAGGGCTGGAACGAGTTTCTCGGCAGGCTGGAGCAGATCAGGACCTCGACCCAGCCCTTCCAGCGCAAGCTCGCGACCCTCGTCGACACCGGCTTCCAGGCGCTGAAGGAGAGTCTCCCCCTCATGCGCGGCATGCTCTTCGAGGCGAGCCAGCTCAAGCTCGTGCAGGAAAAGCTAGACAGGGTCTGCGAGTCCGTTGAAAAGCTGCTGAGCGGTCCGGGAGGCCGAA
>Ga0315291_10007668_pt1 | contig 13306 bp, 17 predicted proteins | sample YL17G12_20_MG_FD_203070 | JGI IMG/M metagenome (GOLD analysis project Ga0315291, IMG submission 203070) | Sediment microbial communities from Yellowstone Lake, YNP, Wyoming, USA - YL17G12_20 | ecosystem: Environmental > Aquatic > Freshwater > Lake > Sediment | place: USA: Wyoming | collected... | reverse complement strand
CAGAAGCCCCCAGCCTTATTGGAACGCATAATTAAAGCTAGTAGTAATGAAGGCGACATGGTATTAGATGCCTTCTGTGGTTGTGGAACCACTTGTGTTGCAGCTCATAAGCTAAAGCGAAATTGGATAGGTATTGATATTTCCCCTACCGCAATAAAAGTGGTGGAACAAGGATTATTAAAAGTAGGAGCGCAAAAGGATAAGGATTATATTTCTATCGGTTCTCCTAAAACCATTGCAGAGTTAAAAAAACTAAAAGCCTTTGAATTCCAAAATTGGGTTATAAACGAAATGCAGGCACACCATAGCAAGCGCAAAGTTGGGGATATGGGCCTGGATGGTTATATCCCAAAAGACTTATTTCGGGAAGCATCGGGAATCCAAGTCAAGCAATCCGAAGGTGTAGGCCGGAACGTGGTAGATAATTTTAAGGCTGCCCTGGATCGGGCCAAATATAAAAAGGGCTATATTGTCGCTTTTAGTTTTGGGAAAGGAATCAAAGAGGAAGTAGCTCGCTTGAAAAATACGGGAGAAGTGGACATTGAACTAGTAACAATAGAGGATTTACTTTCCAAAAAAGTAGTATTAGGCAAAGGATGAACAAAAAATCAAACAGGCCTGGCATTAAATCAATTTTTCTTTATCTGCTTATTTTGCGAATTCGGGGAAACTATACTTAATTCAGTTGATTAGGGTGTAAACGGGAAATAAAAAGGATGACAGGCAAGAGAGACTCCGCCGAAGCGCTATGTCCTCCGCGAAGGCGGAATGCCTGTCCCCCTGCCAGATTTCTAAGAGTGAGCTTTTCTGAAAATCTGTGAAATCTGTGTAATCCGCCTTCGCGGAGGACGTAGCGCTTCGGCGGAGTCTCTCTGTGGATGTATTTTTCTTGACCTGACTACCGACTACGCGCCGCCGCCGAAGCGCTTTTGCGCACAGGCTGGCTGCCTACTGTCCCCAGGTATCTCTCCACCATCTCGATCCGATCATTGCCCCAGAACATTTCCTCGCCGACGAAGAAGGTGGGCGCGCCGAAAGCGCCCCGCTGGACCGCCTCCGCGGTGTTGGCCCGGAGCTGATCCTTGACCGCCGCTTCCTGAGTGCGCGCCAGGATCGCCTCGCCGGGAAGACCCAGGGAATCGGCCACTTCCTGGACCACGGCCGGTTGGCTCAGGTCCCGGCCCTGGGCCCAGAACGCGTGGAAGAGCGCCTGGGAGAAGCGGCGGAGCTTTTCGGGATCTTCCACCGCCAAAGCCGCGCGCAAGGCCAGGATGGAATTGAGCGGGAAGGTGCTGGGCCAGCGGAACGGCGCCCCGTAGAACTCGGCCCAGCGGGTCAAGTCCTGGATCATGTATTTGCCCTTGGCCGGCACCGAAGCGGTCATGGCGTTGCCGGTCTCCTTGAAGACGAAACCCAGCCCGAACGGCCGCCACCGCACCGGCGCCCCGGTCCGCTTTTCCAGGCCTTCCATCTGGGTGCTGGCCAGGTAGGAGTAGGGACTGGCGAAATCGTAGAAGAATTCAATCTGAGGCATCTCAGACCTCCCATGGGACAGGCATGCTTGCCCCGCGTTTCGCGGGATCAACCCTTATTCATATCTGGATAGTTATGTTTAAAGTAAAGTTCTGACCCCAAGTCCGCCTTCCAGCCGCTCCACCGAGATCACGCCTTCGATCTTTTCCAGCTTCTTGATCATCCGGCGGAGCTGCCCGGCGCTCTTCACCTCCACCTCAAAGGTGTTGATGGCCTTCTCGTCGTCGGTGGTGCGCACCAGGGCGCGGGAGATGTTGCCGTGGGCTTCGGAGATGGCGCCGCCCATCTGGGCCAGCAGTCCGGGCCGGTCCGCGGAGACGACCTCGATGGTGGCGGGGCGGATGCCTTTGATCCGCTCGCCCCAGTGCACCGGCACCAGCCGGTCCGGGTCGGCTTCGCGCGCGCGGGCGCATTGGGGCCGGTGGACCTCCACCCCCTGGCCCTCCTTGGTAAAGGCCACGATCTCGTCCCCCGGCAGCGGCGAGCAGCAGGCGCCGAACTCGATCAGCGGATCATCGAAGCCCTGCAGGACGAGTCCGCCCTCCGGGAGGGTCGGCTCGGCCGGGGCCTGGGCCGGGGCTTTGCGTTTGGCCGAGGGAGGGCCGGCCAGGCGCTGTCTTCGGAGCCGATCGTGGGGGACCATGCGGGCCAGGACCTTGCGGTGGGGGAACTTGCCGTAGCCGATGGCCTGCAGGAGTTTTTGATGATCGGTGAACTTGAACTGCTTGGCCACCCGGCCGAGCACCCCGCTCTTGATCGCCCGGTCCAGGTGGATGTTGTAGCGGAGCAAGTCCGCCTCCAGGATCTGCCGGCCCAACTCCTCGCTGCTTCCGACCTCGCGCCCGTGCAGCCAGTGCTGGATCTTGTTGCGGGCCTGGGCGGTCTTGGCCAGGTCGAGCCAGGCCTTGACCGGGTGGGCGTCGCGGCTGGTGATGATCTCCACCGTCTCCCCGCTCTGCAGGTTGTAGTTGAGCGGGACGATGCGGCCGTTGACCCGGGCGCCGGCGCATTGGTAGCCGATGGCGCTGTGGATGCTGAAGGCGAAATCAATGGGGCTCGCGCCCTTGGGCAGCTCGCGCAGGTCGCCTTTGGGGGTGAAGACAAAGACCTCGTCCGGGAACAGGTCGGACTTGACCGACTCCAGGAACTGGTGGGGATCGTGCAACTCCTTTTGCAGCTCGACCAGGCGCTTGACAAAGCCCAGCGTCTTGTCGTCCGCCTCCGGCGCCAGGGCCCCGCCCTCCTTGTAGCGCCAGTGCGCGGCGATGCCGAATTCCGCCACTCGGTGCATCTCCTGGGTCCGGATCTGGATCTCCACCCGCTGGCCGCCGGGACCGATCACGGTGGTATGCAGCGACTGATACATGTTCGGCTTGGGAAGCGCGATGTAGTCCTTGATCCGGCCCGGCACCGGCGCCCAGAAGGAGTGGATCACGTAGAGCGCCTCGTAACACTCCCGGATGGTCTGGCAGAGGATGCGGAACGCCACCAGGTCGTGAACCTGGTCCAGCGAGAGCTTATGGGTCTCCATCTTGTGGTAGATGCTGTAAAAGGGCTTGTGCCGGCCTTCCACCTGGGCCTCGATCCCGGCCGCGGCCAGCTTCTGGCGAAGGACCGACTGGACCTCCTCCATCCCGGCCTGCTGGGCCCGGTGGATCTGGGCCACCTGCTTGACCAGCCGGAAATAGAGGTCGGGCTTGAGAATGCGGAAGCTCAAGTCCTCCAAATCGGACTTGATCCAGTAGATCCCCAGCCGCGACGCCAGGGGCGCGTAAATTTCCAGGGTCTCTTCCGCCATCCGGAACCGGCGCGCTTCCGGCAAATAGTCAATGGTCCGCATGTTGTGGAGCCGGTCGGCCAGCTTGATCAGGATCACCCGAATGTCCTCGGCCATAGCCAGGATCATCTTCCGGAAATTCTCCGCCTGCGCCTGGGGCCGGGAGGCCCGCGAGATCATGCTGATCTTGGTCACCCCGTCCACCAAGCCGGCAATCTCCTTGCCGAACTCCCGGGTCAGCTTGTCCAGGGTGGTGGAGGAGTCTTCCAGGGTATCGTGAAGCAGGCCCGCGCAAATCCCGGGCGCATTCAGCCGGAGTTCGGTCAGGATCCCGGCTACTTCCAGGGGATGGGAAAGGTAAGGCAGCCCGGAGGCCCGCAACTGCCCCTTGTGCAGGGTGGCGCTCCAGACGTAGGCCTTGTTCACCAGGTCGGCATCGGCCTGCGGGTCGTAAGCCAGCAAGCGCTCGATGATCTCGTGGATCCGGATCACCGCCATGGCTTACCCCCGGCGATCAGAAGCGCGCGCCCCCGCCACGGGGGCCGGGATCACCCTTCGTCCTCGACCGGGGTCACCGGCACCAGCTTGGGCGGCTTTTTGAAAGGCTTTTTCGGCGGCGGCTGGATGGCGATCACCTTGCCCGCGGCCAGCTCGCGCAGCGAGGTGATGATATCCTTGTTATCGGAAGACACCATCCGGTTGGAACCGGCCAAGAGCTGCTTGGTGCGCTTCACCGCCAGCATCACCAAGGCAAACCGGTTGGGGACTTTTTCCAGACAATCTTCAATCGTAATCCTGGCCATGCTCTGCTTACTCCTTCTCCGCAAAGGTTTTTAATATCCGCTCCACCGCCTCGCGCCGCGGCTCGCGCCGGCAAGCCTCGGCCGTGATCACGGCCCCGAGCTCCTCCACCGCGGCCGCAAAGCTGTCATTAATCACCAGGTAGTCGTACATGCCCCATTCCTGCACTTCGGAGCGGGCCGTCTCCAGTCTCTTCGCCACCTCCTCGGCCGATTCGGTGCCCCGGCCCAAAAGCCTCTCCTGGAGCGCCTGCCAGGAAGGCGGCAACACAAAGATAAAGCGTCCGCGCGGGTATTTCTCCCGCAACTGCCGGGCGCCCTGGCAGTCAATCTCCAGGAGCAGGTCAATCCCCTCGGCCTCGGCTTCCTCCAAATAGCGCTGCGAGGTGCCATACTTGCGGCCATGCACCCGGGCCCATTCCGCAAACTCGCCGGCCCGGACCATCCGGTCAAACTCGGCTTCGGAGACGAAGAAGTAATCCTTGCCGTGGACCTCTCCGCTCCGGGGCGGCCGGGTGGTATAAGAGCAAGACCAGCGTAAAGGTCGAGCGCCATCCGCTTGAACCCGGCCGAGAACCTCCTTACAGAGGCTGGTTTTGCCGGCCCCGGAGGGAGCCGAGACGATAAAGAGAATGCCCTTCGCGTCCATCAGTAGTCAGTAGTCAGTAGTCGGTAGTCAGAGTTCGGAATCATTTTTCGTAAACCGTGTTCGGTAGTCAGTAGTCAGGGTTCAGAAAACTTCTTAATCGAATTGACTAGGCCCTGCAAGAGCCGCGCTACCTCATTACCCATCGCGGTTAGCTCGTCCGTGTTGCGCACATACTTGAGGTCACGGGCCAGGATTAAATAATAACGCACCTCCTCCAACGAAGTTTGACCCATGTTATAAAACTGAATTTTATTCTTGTTGCCATGCCGCTTAAATCCTTCGGCGATATTGGCCGCAACCGAAACGGCCGCCCGTCTCATCTGCGGAACAAGGCCAAATCGTTCTTCGGGCGGAAAACCTTTGGTAACCTCATAAACTTTAATCACCAGCGCATGGGCTTTCTGCCAGACGATCAAGTCCCAGAAATTTTTCGCCTTTGCCACCTCCACTTTCCCTGGTCCCTTCCTTCTTCTCCTACCCTGACTACCGACTACTGACTGCTGCCTACTATTCGAGATTCTGCACCTGCTCCCGCATCCGTTCCAACTCCGCCTTGATTTCCACCACCACCTGGGACAACTCCGCGTCCTGGACCTTGGCGCCCACGGTGTTGGCCTCCCGGTTCATCTCCTGGAGCAGGAAATCCAGGCGCCGTCCCACCGGCTCCCGGTCGGCCAGGATCTCCCCGAACTTGGCCGCGTGGGTCCGGAGCCGCACCAACTCTTCGCTCACGTCCGAGCGCTCGGCCACCAGCACCACTTCCTGCGCCAGCCGGATCGGGTCCGCCTCCACCGCCAGGTCTTTCAGCCTCCGCATGAGCCGCTCCCGAAAGGCTTCCACTCCCCGCCGGGCATGAGCCTCCACATACCCGACCCGCTCCTGCAACAGCTTCAGCCGCTCGGCCAGATCCCGGGCCAGGGCTTCGCCTTCCGCGGCCCGGCTGGACGAGAGCGCGGCCAGGCAAAGGCTAAAGGTCTCTCTTGCCGCTTCCCAGGCCGCGGCCGAGAAGGACTCCAGCTCTAGATTCATAATAACATCTTTTTGTTGGAGGAGCAACGCCAGGTCCGGCTGGCCGGAAAGCCCAAGCTCCGCCTGCATCTGCCGCATCAGGGACAGGTAGCCCTGGGCCAGGCTCCGGTTCCAGGAGAGCTCGGCCGGAGCAGTCGCCGGGCCCAGGGTTACAGTCAGCTCCACCCGGCCCCGATTGAGCCGGCTCTTGATCAAACCTTGGACCTCGGATTCCAGCGCCTGCATTTCCGCCGGCAGAAAAAGCCGCGCGTCCAGGAACCGGTGGTTCACCGACCGGGCCTCCACCACGAGCTTCCGGCCGAGCATCTCGCCCTCGGCCCGGCCAAAACCCGTCATGCTGTTCGGCATCTAACCTCCAATGCAATCCTTTCTAAAGTGTCAAGGTGCCAGGGCTTGCCCCGAGTCGCAATCGAGGGGTGTCAGGTGTCAGGATAGGGGGACAGACATTCCGCCTTCGCGGAGGACGAAGCGCTTCGGCGCAGTCTCTCTTGTCTGTCAACCTTTAACCCCTGTCAAGCCTTATGGATTATGTGAAGCTCTGACCTCGACCTCTGCGTCCAAGGGAGATCGGACCGACTTGACACCGCAGGTCGGATATGCCATCATGAAGACCAATGGGAACCTATCTCCCGTCCACAGGCATCCAAGACAAGAAGGAAAAAGGTGTGAAGGGTTCGTCCAGGATCGAGTGCATTACCATCTTGATCTACCCGGACCCGGAAGCGGGCGGGTGGATTGCCCATTGCCTCGAGTATGACCTTCTGGCCCACGGCCGCCGTTCGCGCGAGGCCATCGGCCGTCTGATCGGGGTCATCTCCACCCATATCAAATACTTGGCGGAGAACGATCGCCTCGAACAGTTGCACCACCCGGCGCCCAAGCACTATTGGGCCATGCTCCGAAACGCCAAGCCCCTGGGTATCATCCATCTCAACCAGATTACCAGCTCCGCCCAGCTCGAACAGATTCTCAAAAAGTCCGTGCCCCCCATCCGCGAAACGGCCCGAATCCATATCGAGCATCAAAGCTTTCATTAAACCATATCCGCGGCCAGATGTCCAGAAAGTTAAGCCCCCTTCCCCGGCGCAAATTCCTCCAAAAACTAAAACACTTTGGAATCTTCGAAGTCCCAGGCCGAGGCAAGGGTGGAGAGTTTATCGTCCGCTGTTCGGAAACCGGAATCATCTTTACGCTCCCCCATCTCAAGCCAGGCGAGGACGTCCGCGTTTGCTATCTTCAGGCCGTCCTGCGCCGCTTCGGGATCAGCCGGGAATCCTGGCTTAAGGCCGGCTGAGCATTTTCCTCCGCATCAAGCAGGCAGTAGGCAGGGATAAGGAGATGGGAGCTGCTCCTGCATTCAGACTACTGACCACTGACTACTATCTCCGGGGGACAGACATTCCGCCTTCGCGGAGGACGAAGCGCTTCGGCGCAGTCTCTCTTGTCTGTCATCCTTTAACCCCTGTCAAGCCTTATGTGTTATGTGAAGCTCTGTTACGTAAAGCTATGAGTCCGATTCTTTTTTCATTTTTAGAAAAGGCTTCACAAAAGGAAGGAGTTCATCGAAAGTATCATCTCTACCAGTGCCATATTTAAGCAGAATATCAAAATTTTGCTTAATTGTTTTTATATTTGGCCTATCCTCCTTTAGTTCTTTCTTTAAAATTGAGAGTGCATCATCTATTATTCCTTTTGTTGTAGTATCGAGAGGTTTGTTGAGATTTGCACCATTTATTTTTTCGCCGACAGGTTCAACGGTGCTAGGCCGTGTATTTGCGAAACTTCTCTTAACCTCTTCAAGCAAATTCACAAGCCTTTGCTTGCCCTTCTCCCAAGCTTGCCTGTCTAGGCTCTCATAATAGGCATTATTGTCTCCTGAAAACACATCCCTGAAAATTGGTTCAAAAAAATTAATGCTTTGCAGTTCATCGAGATAAATATTCTCATTGGGGAGATTTGAGAGAAGTAATCTAACGCTAAATAGTATCTTATCCTTTTTAATGTCATCACCGAATTGTAGATTGTTAATATCAGTGATAATGTCACTTATACGTTCTTCTTCCGCCATATTAGCACCTCGGAATTCAATTCAATTGAATTCGAATTCGCGAATTCAGGAATTCGGAATTGAATTCAGGGGACACCATACTTAATTCCGGTTGCCTTCCGCGATCCCGCTCAAAGGCGGGACGGTCGCGGCTGAGCCGAAAAATCTGCGAAATCTGCGTCATCTGCGGAAACTCCTTCTTCCTTCACGGTCACGGTTATACTTTCCGCTCCCCTGATTCTGGTCCTCTATTTAGCATCGGACTATGGCCTTGTCAAGTTCGATCCGGGGCAGGACAGGAGAGTATCAGCATTCATTTTTCTTGGGCTTAAATCCGATGCGGAGGCGCTCAGAGGGTTTGGCCGGGGTCATCAACTGCTTGATCGCCTCCATTAAAACCCGGATATCATCATTGTGATAATCCAGCCGGCGTTCCAGTTCCGCCAGTTTGCGCACCAGTTCCTTGTGGGTGGACATCGTTTCCCGGAGTTTAACAAAGGCCCGGACCACCCAGACGCTGGCCTGGACGGCGCGGGGGCTGTTCAAGACCATGGCGGCCATGATGGCGCCGTGTTCGCTGAAGGCATAGGGTAGAGCGGGTGAGAATTTGAGCCGGGAGAGGTGGTCACAATTTGTGACCACCTCTTGTTTCTCCGCCGCGGTCAATCGAAACAGGAAATCTTCCGGAAACCGGTCCCCATGGCGTTTGATCGCCTGATTCAGAACCTTGGTCGGCACACCATAAAGTTGCGCCAAATCGGCGTCCACCATGACCCGCTGGCCCCGAATAATCAGGATTAGACTTTCAATCGGCTTCACCGGTATGATCGCGCTTTGATCCGTCATTTTTCTTCCCCAAAACCTTTGAGGTCACAAATTGTGACCAGCTCCATTTTCGCTTCTGCTGAAAAATCAATCAGTTAGAGTTATGCGGTCGCAATTGGTGACCACCTGCGATATCAGGGGCAGCGCTTACCATAACGCCTAACGGGATCCCTGTCTCCAGTTCTTCATTTCAGCGCCACTGATTTTGGTCCTCTCTTTAGCAGAGGACGTTGGCCTTGTCAAATTGACCCGCTCTCATTGAGCACTGTGCACTGTTTACTGTGCACTTGGCTGCATCAGGGACCGATGATGTCGAGCAGGCCCTCGATGATGCGATTCACCTCCGCTTCCGGCAGGCGGCCCAATTTTTTGCCGAGTCTTTCGGTGGAAAGGGTGCGAACCTGGCTGATCTTGACCCAGGAGGGTTTGGGGAAAAGGCGCTCGGGCAGAGGATAAGTCAAGGGGAAGCCGGCCCGCTGGGGCTGACTCGTAATCGCCAAGGCCATGATGGTGCCGGAGCGCTCGTTGAAAATCTCCCGGCTGAGGACCAGGACCGGCCGGCGGCCGGTTTGTTCGCGGCCCCGGCCCGGCGATAGCTTGACCCAGTAAATGTCGCCTCTCAGAATTCGGGCCATGCTTCGCCGAAAAGCCTTTCCTCGGCCAGGGCGCGCTCTTCCTCCAGGTCCAGCTTATTGAGCTCCTCGGCCAGGCGGGTCCGCTCCCAGCGCTCCAGCTTTTCCCGCAGCGCCGCCGCGACGGCCTGGCTGCGGTTGGGATAGCGCCCCTGCTTGACCCAGCGGTCCACCGTGCGCAGCAATTGCTCGTCCAGCGTGATCGCGACCTTGGCCGTGCTCATCTTCCTGCCTCCGGTATGCTAGATTATCATACCGGTAGTGGATGTCAAGTCGCAAGCGTCAAACCCAAGGTCCTCTCTCCCCCGACCTTGAAGGCGGGCCCAAGAGTTTCTCCCAAATTCACGCTTCGTGCCAAAAGCGAAGACTTTCTTTATACGCTTCCCGCAAGCGGTTGAGCATCCCGATCACCGCCTCCTCCGCGTAATCGGGATAAGTCCAGGCCAGGGCTTTAAAGGTCCCGCTCTCGTAGATCAAGGTCAGGTCCGCGTAAATCCCCTGGCCCAGGTAAGGCCGGTGCGCCGCCCCTTTCCCGGTGGCCAAAATCAAATGCTGAAAGTTGAGATAGCCCGGGTCCAGGTTCACCCGCCGCTGCCCGGCTTCGGCCACTTCCCGCTCCAAGCAGTTGGTCCACTGCTTGATCTCAGGCAGCGCCTCCGGCCGGATCAGGTCCCGGAAACTCAGGAACCGGCGAAAAAGCGGGGCGCCCATCTCTTCATGATAATACGACGTCCGCTGGAACGGGACTTCCTTGCTCTGGTAATCGCACGCTCCGAAGCGCGCTTGCAGCCGCTCCTGGCATTGCTCGAAGCGGCCGCGGTCCGCGTAGATGGCGCTCAGGAACAGCTTGGCCCGCTCCGCCGGCTTGGGCACGCTCATGGTCAAAATCCCTTCGCAGCTATCTTAACACCGCGACGGGCACGGGCAAAGCATTAATGCGTCCCCGGCGGGAAGAGCCGCATCCAGACCTTGGCGTGCTTGGGGAGGTTACTGCGCTGGCAGTCCGGGTTGATATTGCCCTGCTCCACCGCGCAGTAATAAGGGATCAGTTGCGCGGCGAAGGTCGCCGGCACCGTGAAGATGGTTTCATCCACGTCAGGCAGCCGCACCACGTAGTCCATCATCCGGGCAAGGTCCTCGTCCTTCTCGGTGACCAGGCCCAGCGAAGGCGTCTTCAGCCCCACCGTGGCCTCAGCTACCTGCTTGAGCCAGGGATAGGACGGCCCGGGCGGAGCGATGATCGCGGTCACGATCCGCTCGTCGGTCAGGCCGAGCACGCCGTGGATGTGGCGGGTCGGGCACATGGCCTTGCCCGGGATGTGGGCCATCTCGTCGAACTTGAGCGCGAACTCCTCCGCGGTGGCCAGGTTCGCTCCGCCTCCCACCGTGAGCACGCTGCGGGCGTTTTTATATTGGCGTGCGATGGAGCGGCAGCGGCCGTCGAGCGCTTTCTCGTTCTTTTCCAGCCAGGCGGGGATGCCCTGGAGCTGCCGGCGCAGCGCCGGGAAGTCGCAGCGCCTGGGCGCGGTCCGCTGGCCCAGTTCGAGAGCCAGGAGGATGCCCGCGGCCAGGCGGGTGGCATAGTGGAAAGTGTCGGAGCCGCCGGTGTCAAAGCCGCCCCGGCAGATGATGGCCGCATCGGTGATCCGGGTGAGCGGGCTGAAGGGCACGGTCCCCACCGCCACCGTGTAAGCCCCGGCATCGCGCGCCTTTTCCGCGCAGCGGAGCGCGTCCACCGTGCGGCCGCTGCCGGAGAAAACAATCACCGCGGCCTGGGCCAGGTCCCAGTTGCGCCGGCTCACCAAAAACTCGGCGCAGTCCGCGGCATCCGCGTCGCAATCGGCGAAGTTCGCGAGCGCGGCCGCGGCGCCGATGGCCACGAACTGGGAGGTGCCCAGGCCCACGCCAATGACGCGGCGGAGCCGGCGCCGGACGATCTGGTCGGCGACCGCTTGCACTTGCCCGGGAATGGACCGGAGCGTGTCGCGGAGCGCCCGGGGGATGCTCAGGATGTCGCGATAAAGGTTGAACGGGTGCCGGGTCTGGGGCTTGGTGCCCAGCGCGATATACATGATCGGCAGCTCCCCGGTCGCCTCCACCGCCCGCTCGCCCGCCTCGCCGGTCCACTCCCACTTCTTGCGCGGCTCCACGCCCTGCTTTTTCTTTTTTGTCCGACTCGCTTTTTTAGTCATGATCTCGTCTCCTTCTCTGCCCGGATCGGCATTTATTTTATTTTGGCGGCGGCGCCGTCTGGCCCAGGGCATAGCGCAAAATGGTCTCGCGGTCCGCGGTTCGGCCGTCCAGGAACGCCGCGGCCCGGCCCTCGCGCAGGACCAGGACGGAATGGCACAGGCCCACCATTTCGTTGAGTTCCCCGGAAACCAGGATGATCCCCACCCCTTGGCCGGAGAGTTCGGCGATCAGCCGGTAGATCTCAAACTTGACCGCCACGTCCACTTCCTGGGTGGGTTCGGCCAGGATAAGGACCCGGGCCTCCGCAGCCAGGCCTTTGGCCAGCGCCACCTTTTGCTGGTTGCCGCCGCTCAGGTTCGAGCAGAGCTCGCCCAGCCCAGGCGTCTTGATCTTCAGCCGCTCCACCCAGCCCCGGGCCAATTGTTCTTCCCGGCTTCGGGACAGGCGGCCGAAGCTTCCGGCCAGGCGCTTGAGCACCGGCAAAGCGATGTTCCGCCGGACCGAGAGCTCCGGGATGATGCCTTCGGTCTTGCGGTCCGCGGGCAGATAACCGAGACCTCGCCGGATTGCTTCGCCGGGCGAAAGTTTCAAGGGCCGGCCGTTCACGCTGACCCGGCCGGCGCGGACCGGCCAGGCGCCAAAGAGCGCCAGACCCAACTCTTCCTTGCCCGAGCCGGAAAGCCCGGTCACGCCCAGGACTTCGCCCTGCCGCAGGGTGAATGAGACGTCCTGGAAAGCGCCCGGGCTGCTCAATCCCTCGACCTCGAGCAGCACCTCGCCCAGCTCGGATCGCCTGGGCGGGAACGCGCCGGACCAGTCGCGGCCGATCATGGCGCGGATGAGCGCGTCGCGGTCGGTGTCGCCGATGGCCGCGGTCGCCACGTGGCGGCCGTCGCGGAGCACGGTCACCCGGCCGGCCAGGCGGAAGATTTCTTCCAGCCGGTGGGAGACGTAGAGGATGGTCAAGCCTTGCCGGCGCAAATTATCCACTATTGCAAACAGGGCCTCTTGCTCCGGCGGGTTCAAGGCGGAGGTGGGCTCGTCCATGACCAGGAGCGAGCTTTCCCGGGCCAGGGCGCGGGCGATCTCCAGGATTTGCCGCCGCCCGGCGCTGAGCCGCTCGGCCGGGAGCTCGAGCGGCAGGTTCCCGGCCTGGAGCGAGGCCAGGAGCTTCCGGCTTTGCTCGCGCATTTCTTTAAATTTCAGGCGCGCTCCCCGCCCGGCCGGCTCGCGGCCGAGCCAGAGGTTGAACAGGGCGTTGCGAAGGGGCAGCCAGTTCTTTTCCTGGTAGATGGTGGCGATGCCTTGTTGCAGGGCCTCGCGCGGGCTTTTCGGCTGGAAGGGCCGGCCCTCGAGGGTCATCGAGCCGGAGGTCGCCTGGTCGGCGCCGGCCAGGATCCGGATCAAAGTGGACTTGCCGGCCCCGTTCTCGCCCACCAGCGCGTGCACTTCTCCGGCCTGGAGGTCAAACGAGACCCGGTCCAGGGCCTGCACGCCGGGAAAGGCCCGGCTGATCCCGTGGAATTCGAGCTTGGCGCTCATGGCCGGCTCCGGGCGCGCAGCCGGTCCAGGGAAAGGGCCAGGACCAGGATGGCGCCGGCGATGATTTTTTGAATATCTAGGGGCACGCCGAGGAGGATCAGGCCGTTGTTGATGGTGGTCAGGAACACCGCGGCGATGAGCACGTGCTCGATCTTGCCCCTGCCGCCGGACAGGCTGAAGCCGGCCAGGATCACTGCGGTCAGGATGGGAAACAGGAATTCCGAGCCCATGGCCGCGGTGGCCGAGCCCAGGCGGCCGGCTTGCATGGCTCCTCCGAAC
>Ga0315291_10007666_pt1 | contig 13311 bp, 17 predicted proteins | sample YL17G12_20_MG_FD_203070 | JGI IMG/M metagenome (GOLD analysis project Ga0315291, IMG submission 203070) | Sediment microbial communities from Yellowstone Lake, YNP, Wyoming, USA - YL17G12_20 | ecosystem: Environmental > Aquatic > Freshwater > Lake > Sediment | place: USA: Wyoming | collected... | reverse complement strand
GTTTGCACGGGCTTGAACTTGGTGCGCCTTGGCACGCTGCTGGCGAAGATGCACTCGCGTCTCACGAAAAACTCGGTTGTCAAACTGCCGTCGGCGTGCTCGCACGCATGCGCCACGCTGCCGACAATGAAGTTGGCAAACAACTCGCACACGCCGCCGTTGTTGCTCGCGTGCAGCCCGGTCAGCGGACCGAGCTTCATCACGCTGAGATCGGTGGCGTCGAACGAGGCCGTTGAATCACTGAGCGACGCTTCAAATGAGAGTGGCATCCTCGCATTGCGTCCGCAACTGGCGACTCCTCTCCTCGTGATGACGTGCGGGGGAGATTCAGCGCGCGGATTTTTCTCCGCCGGTAGCGCCGATTCGTGCGCGTCGAGTCCGGCTTGGTCAGAGGTTCGTTTTTTTAGCATTTTTCTCGTTACAGTGGGCGTGAGACAAAACATCTCATTCATTGCTGAATTTTTTGCGCCCGGCAAACTCACAATTCACGGGTTTGTTTATTTTCCGAGTTGGCTCATCACCAACCGCGCGGCGTTCGCTTCGAATTCCTCGTCGCTGTTCTTCTCCGCGTGCTTCTCTGTGAGCGGCGTGCCAAACACAAACTCGTTCGTCCTCCTATCGGCGAACACGTCGATTGCGATGAATTGCGCCAGCGAGTTCGAGAGGAACTCCAGCGTCATGTAGACGCCGATCAGCGACGAGTTGAGTTCCGGCACTGACGTCGCTGTCATGGCCACGAGCGCTGCCGTCTGCGCTGCAGAGATCATGTGGGCAAGATAGATGCCCTTGCCAAGTTTCGTCATCGGCCGCGGTCCGCCGACTGCCGTTGGCCAACTGTGCATCCATTCTCTGAGGAAGACGCCAAGCATAAAAAAAAGCAGTAGATTATTCAGCACGGCGACGATCAAAGCCGCGTTTCCAGATTGCTCTTGAATCGAGCGCACGCAAAGACAGAGGAACGCTGTCGCACGAAGAGAGACCACGGCACCGAGAAGCGCCGAACGGAGTGTTAGAGAACGGCGCCAATTCATTAGACGTATCATAGTTTAATAAATTCGGGAAAAAAGTTATTCGCGCAATTGTGCCAAGCGCATATGCATTGCATTTTCCGACCATTTTTCTATTTGCGCACTACGCATCTTGCATAGACATCCGATGTAGAACAGTGACGAGTTTACGGCAATCACGAGAATTACGCCGACGCCAATTTCAAGCATAATATTGCAAAGCAAAACGAGAATGAGAATAATGGAGAGTAAAATTAGTCCGCTCCTTGATTGAGTCGTCATGTAAATATTTGGCTCGAATCCGTGTGATGTAAGCGAGAATATCAACGAATAGAACAAAAAAACTGCTGCGGGCAGAAAAACTGAGATATCGAGCCAAACTGCGATTTGGACGTTTCTTGTTGCGTAAATGAACCCTGCGAGAGTTGCCAAAAGAAAAGCGAAGTAATTGTCCTGGAAAAGTTTATCAGCGATCCAGTCAAAATTAAGTATTAACGTGGCATTGTGTTGCTCTATATCTATTCTATTCGCTCGGTTTATATTTTCCTCGAGCCTTGCGTCGATGGCCGCCAGACGCCTCAATCCCTCTGCTTCATTGATCATGTTGTGTTCGACGTTGACATCGTTGTTGTTGTGCCACACACTTTTCGAGTTTGTGTTTCCTTGTGCGCGAAAAACCATGCAGAGTCGCTGTTGATTTAACTATGCGGTTTTTTTTAAATCGTAATTGAAGGAGAAATGAAACAATTCTGCAAATTCACAGATTAATATGACATCATTTCTGTGCTGCAGCACTGGCGGCCCCGTCTACCAATTCCAGATCGCCGAGACCGTCCTCTCGGCGGTGCGCTATCTCTTCAGCGCGCGCAGTGCAACGCCAGCCGAACAACTGCGCTTGTGGCGGCTGGAAACGAAAAAACAAACACGGATTCTCGATCGCGCCATTCGCGAGATCGATCGCCGCAACGGAGAACTCAGACACGATTTGAAAACAGCGGCCTCGCGAAGGAGCGTGGAGGACACTGCGGTGCACGAGTTCAGTTTGACGCATAACAACAAAGCGCGTGCGAGAATAGAGGCGTCGAAAGCGCATCTCTCGATGCTGGATCTCGAACTGCAGCGGCACGCGCGAACAGCGCGCATGGCGCAGACGTTTTCGAGCAGCGTGGAAGTGATGAAGTTGCTGCAAGAAATGGTGAAAGTCAGCGAGCTGCGCGGCGCGGCAACCGAGATGAGTCGCTCGATGTTCCAAATGGGCCTCATCGATGCGGCAATCGCCGACGCGACCGAGGATAAGGCTGACACCGATGAAGAGAAACGAGTCACTGAGTCCATTCTCATGGACGTGATTGGGAAGGTCGAGAACGCACCGGGCACTCCCAACGACGCGCTCGAGTTGGACGAAAACAGCGAAACAGAGTTGCTCATGAAACGGCCAGCAAAAGTGTTGCAAATGGCGAAATAAAATAACGAATTTCATTCCCAGTCGAACCGTCCGCAGCGCATGTGTTCGCGCGTGGTCTGCGCCCGCGTGCGATGCCAGTTGCGCGCGCGCTTTGGCATCTTGATCTTTGCTGGTCGTTTACGCAGCCACTCGATGTTGTTCTTTTCCTCTCGGTCGCGGTAAAGCTCGCCAAAAATCATATTCTCAATCTCGCCCAAAATCATATTCTCAATTGAACGATACAAGTCGCTCATACTGAACGCATCCAGCAACGGATTTGGCCGCGGTGGTGGCGGACCGAACATGCGCCTCCATAGTATCTCGTCTTCGTTACGATCTGATGGCGGCGGCGGAAAAGGGTAAGCCATTTTTTGAGCGATTTTTTTTCCGGAGCAGTATTTGTTTCTCACATGACCATTTCACGCGTTAATTTCCGCGTGCAACGCAGACAGTCATCGTCGTCCATGGCCGAGTTGGACGACACCGGATTCATCCCCGCGTCAGCCGCGCGACTCAGCGGGAGCGATAAAATACCATTGCGCAGGGAAGGATCGCAAAAAGACATGGACCATCAGCAAACTGCGGTGCGGACGATGAGCGAGTCGCCGCATCGTTATTGGCCGGTTGACATTCCCACGCTCTCGCCAAAGGCGTTCAGCACCAACCGAATTTTCAACGACCCCTCGGTGACCGTGCTTCTGGCGATGCTCAACCAAGGCCCGTTCTACAACCTCGCGCTGGCGAGCATTTTCAAATTCAATCCGGAAAGGATCGAGATTCCGACGCTCTGCGAGTATCTGCGCAAAGTGGTGGCCGCGTCGCTCATGCTGAGCAATGCAAAGTCGTCGCGCAAGAAATTCACCAGCCAATTTCACGAGGCGGCGTTCCAGCACGCGACGACGATCGGCCACTTCAACCCGAACAAATTCGACAAGGCGCTCGACCACCTCGACGAGGCGGTCATCATCCTCGACCAAATGATGCATCTGTGCACGCCCGACTTCAACACACCGAGGCCCGCTTCGTCCACCGCTTGCAACAGCGAAACGTCGTCGAATTAATGAAACGCAAGCGCAATAAAGTTCATTTATTTTTTCTCGTCTTCCACCGCAACTGAGGGTTGTTCGCTGGTCGTGACAACGCGTGGCTCGTAGCGCTTCATCGCTTCTTTCTGCAACGCCTCGCCGATCTTTGTAAGGCGCAGCTGATTCATCGACGAGGCTTGGCGCAGCGCAGCGCAGTGAATGCGATCCTTGGATATATTGACAACAACCGGATAGCTCACAACGATCTTCTTCTGGCTGGGAATAGTTATTTCGAGCCGAATGCCGTGGCCGACAACTTGTGTGTTTGGATCGTCCGGCACCGGCATGAAAGCATTGGTGAAGTTGTGAGTGATTTTCGCTTCTGCTGGCAGATGGCACTCGAGTGCCGCGCGCAGCTGGTAGACCGTGCTGAGTTTATCGTAATCGGTCGACCAGAGGCGAATTAGTTTTTCGGTGCTCATTCTCTGGCGTGTTTATTTATTTCTGGCCCTTGATTTTCAACAATTACGAGCCAAATTTCTCGAGAATAGCAATGCCGGAATCTGGGTTGTCGCGCGCGCTCGCCGGCGCCAGTTGGCGTTTGTCGAGTTTGAAGACGAATTTCTGCTTGAGGCCGCCGTTGCCGCCGTTGATTTCGGTGGTGAATTTCTTCACCCAGTTGAGCGACTGCTGCTCCAAGTGCGCAATCAAATCGGCGTGCGACTCGGTGCTCAGCGACTGCTCGGCACTGCCGCTGACGTGGATGAATCTGTGCTCGCACGTCGTCGCCTTGTTCCTCGTCACAGTCGCGATCTCTTCTGCGTCCATCTGATTGCCGTGATGCGAGTGCGCGTATCTGTGAATGTGATTCTGGTGTGTGTCCGGTGGCGCGCTCATTCGTTGGTGTTGTTGTTGTTTGCATACGACAACAATAACAACAACATGCGAAACAGTTTATTTATTGCTTTCCGCCGCCGTGACACGCGCCCTGGCCAGTTCGTAGAACGGACGCGCGTTCTCGCACTGCACGCACAGTTCTTGCGGTCTGTTGTCTTTACGTTTCCAATTCTCCGTCTTGTTAAACACGCATACATCCTCAAACGCCGCCACCAGTAGCCTATCCGAGGGCGATTGTTGTTTGTGCTGCTCGGGGAACGTTGCCACCACATAGTGATAGTAGGTCGCGTATTGTCTGTCGCGCTTTTTGAACAGTTTGTGCCACTGCTGGAAAAATGTGATTGTTTCGTCGGTCATTTTTTCTCTTGTTTTTTCCGCTCCGGTGGCAAGAAAAACGCTGTGTCTGCGAAAGGCGAAGACTTTTCCGGCCGCAGACCGGTAACAATGAAACCACCGTCGATGGGCGCGACAAAGTAGAACTCGCGCGCCCATTTCTTTAAATTACGCATCTGCGTTTTCGACGTGCCAACCATTTGCGCAACAATCACACGTGATTCCCGCGTCATCAGCATAGCGAGAACGAACATCGCCTCGGCGAAAGTTTCCGCTATCTCGAGGAACTTGTGTTCTTTGCATATGATCTTGGGATTGATGAGACCAGTGAAATTTATCACTTTTCGTGAAGACTCGCTCATTCTGTGTTTATTCGCTTTCGTCGTCTCCGTCTTCCTTCTCCCAACTCAATTCGGGTCGACAGCGAGACATGCACGCGCCCATGTTGCTCCAATCGACAACTTCGTGAAACACGTCCTCGTTTGTGCTCCACGGGGCGAAGAGGATATTCTCGAACCGCGCGAGAATTCTCTTGGCATTGCGACTTATCTTCTTCTCTTTCTTCTCTATGTCTGCAAGTTTTTCGGGTGTATCGCGAAGACAGCGAAAAAGAGGTTTGAACGTCACGACATCAGGCCCGCCGCCGGGAGTGGGCGCAGCTTTGAGCGCCGTGAACCATTCCCAGAGAAGGAGATCGCGACTCTCCTCTTTTTCGTCGATCGATTCGGCGAAGCCGATCTCGTTCACAATTTTGCCATCAACAACTTCAGAGGTATAAACACAAAGGCGCTGCCAACAAGAGCAATCGAGTGCAATCACTGTCACGCGATCTTGTTTAGGTGTTCGCAGTGGTATCTTCTTGCCATAGCGTGTCTCAACGATTTTCGGCAGATTATCTTCGCGTAAAATTTCACTGTGTTTGCGTTTCAAAAGATTCATTTTTAAATATTTTTATTTTTTCGCCCCCCTCCCGCAAAAACAACAAGACGAAACAATGGAATATAATTTCCGCGATCCAAAAACAATTCACCGCGCACAAGTTGCAGACGATAGTCACAAGAAGGATGTGCTGCTGAGCGCTCTACAGAAAGCGTGCCGACGTGGCGATCTCGCAACGGCGCGTTACGCTGGCATTGAACTCGAACTCTTCAGTTCGCTGCCAGAGGCGAAGGCGATCGTTACGAACTTGGTGAACCGACTGCGTGTGATCATGATCGAGGACACGTCGGGTCTGTCGTGGCCGGCTATGATTAACATGTTTGACGACTACTACAATGAATTTGAGCGACATCGTTCCGGCGAGCGAGGTCGGCGACGCTGGGCGTTTATCAACATGATCAATCTGTTGGTGTGCGCGCCGAAACAGCGACTCATCTCGGACATCAAGGCGGTCTATTTTACGCCGGATGCGAAAGAATTTGTCATGACGAGCGGTGATGCGCAACTGCTCTCGCTTTACCCGGTTGAGTATACATTCGACGAGCAAATTCAAGCTACTGGCTATCCGCTCAAGCCAGCCGATGACGTGGAAGGCTTGCAGCACATTGCGCTGGGTCTCCTCACAGCGATGAAACGCAAATCCGATCACGGCTTCCACTGGTTGGCGCGACTCGTCCGCGCAACCGAGAGCGGCGTGCAAGCAGCGAAACGCACAGTTGGCAATTCTAGGCGCGGTGATGACAACCCGATGATGCTGCTGTTTGAGATGTGTTACGCGTATGCGAGACAAGGCAGCCGTTTGTGGGATAAGTCGTCGGCTAACCACAACACCGAACTCTGGTCGCGCAAACTCTACGACACACTCAACGTGTGTTTCAATTACTACAAACACTTTGGTCTGAAGAAAGGTGGCGCCAAGAAGAGTCACCGCGACTGGATTGTGTTTGTGATCTGGCCACTCCTCTACTGCGTGCGCGCCGTCGACTGGTCGCACAATAACGTCGCTGTCCTCGGCACAAGGTTCGATGAAGTCGAAGGCATCTACGCAGCGCACCTCGCCGCACCGCCGATGGTGTTTGGCGATTATGTGTATGACCAGCACACGGCCAAGGGTCGCGGGCTGAAACGCAAAGGCGACTTCTTTGCCGAGCACGGCGCGCTGGTGGCCAACGAAGACGTCTCGCTGCACAATCCGCTCTATCGTCGCGTCTACAACGAGTTCAAGAAGCACCAAGTGGCCGAAGCAGAGAAGGCGAAAGGAAAGCGCGCCAAGAAGTGAAAAATCATTCGGTTTTATTCGCTTTCGCTTCGCCAGCATCACCAATAGCCGCCGCCGCCTTGCGTTTCGGTCGCGCCAGCGTGCCATAGTTGTCGGCCTCGAGCGCCGCGACGATCGCCGCGCAGCGCTCTTTCATGCGCGCGGTCGACACCACGTGTGACAGCGAGTGCGCGACGATCAACCGCTCCACGTTCTCCCAATTCGGGTTGACTTCGAACTTCAAGTGATTCAACACGCACAGTTTCTCACGCCGCAGCGTCGCCTCGAGCAAATAGAGATAGTCCTTGCTCCACATCTTGCCGCCGCATATCATCGCGAAGAAGCCGCTTTCCTTCTCGAGTGCGCGGCGCTCGTCGCCGCCCGTTCGATTCTCCTCAAAGTCGATGCCATACGCAACGTGCCGCTCGCCGCTAATGTCGACGAGAACATTCCGAGGCGCCGCGTCGCCCACAATCGGATCGCAGATGTAACGATGCACGAAATGTCGCACCGCATCGATCAACACCGTGTTCTGTCGAAAGTCATCCGAGCGCTGCATGTAGTCTGAGAATTCGAGCAAGCCTTGCGAGGGCTTATCGATGACCAGTTTCGTGTTCGCTTCGCCCAAAATCGGCTGTTGGCTACCAGCCCAGCCTGCCGACGTTAGACGCGCACTCACATGCGGCATCTTCATGAATAGTTGTCCGTTGGCGAAGCGAACCATCTCAAACGGACCGCTTGTCAAACATCCGCCCGCCCAAATCATGGAAAACAGTTTGCGTCGGAAGAGCGTCTGCGCAATCATCGGCGCCTTGTCGGGCCACGCAAACGGGCCCTTGTAGACAACACCGGGCAGCAGATACACGAGCGCCTTGTTCTTGCTTGTTTTCTTCTGACCAACCGGTGCCACCTCGAGAGAGCGCAACACACTATCGGATTCGGTTATAAATTTACTTTCGATAAATTGTATCATTTTTTGTTGTTTTTTTTTAAATAATTTTTTATTTTTTTTATCGATACTTTGTGAATACATCATCCTCATTACGCCAGAAATGATAGTTCATAATACTCTGAGCGACCGTGGTCATGAATTGGTCGCTCATAACATTTTTGATTTGGATTTTCTTCACAAGCGGCACGTGCTGAAAGAGTCGCTTGCCCATGGCATTTAAAGTGTGCGTCACACGCTCCCATTCCACAACTTCTGTGTTGAGATGATTTCCCATGCCAGAATGAATAACGATCATGTCTTCTTCTTCGTCAGTCTTGTAACGAATAAAACCGTTCACGTAGATCGCGTCGTCGCGCGAAACGACGCCGAGGAAGGAAAATTCTCTGACATTTTCGTGCCCTCGTGAGGGGACCAACCTTTCGAGCAGTGTCCATTCGTCTTTCTTGCTGTCGATAATAACGAAATCCTTGCGACCGATGAACACATCCAGCAACTCGTCATTGGTCGACGGAAATTTTCCCGAGACAGAAGAAGAAGTCATTTTTTTAAACACACTTTTTCCGCGGATGAAAGAGAACATCGAGGAAACAAAAAAAAAATATATAGTTTTTTTTTCATTCATCTCCATACGCGTCGTAAAAAACATCTCCGTCTTGTCGCCAGAACTGGAAGTTCATAATACTATGCGCAGTCAGTGTGAGCAGATGGTTCCCATCAACACCGTCAATTTGGATTTTCTTCATTTTCGGTGCGTAATAGCGCAGTCTGTCTCCCATCGCACTGAGCATCCGCCCCACGCGCCCCCGTTGGAAGCTATCGGTGTTGAGTTGATTGCACATTCCAGATGAAATTACAATCGTGTCGTCTACGTGCGCTACATAGCAATTCAAGTAGACTGCGTCTTTTGATGAAACAACTCCGAGGAAATTAATAATGCTGGTTGGCTGGATGACGTCCGATTTGGTAATCTTCTCGAGCAACGCCCATTCGCCCTCTTTTTGTGCCACAATGTCAAAGTTCTGGCGATCGATGAAAACATTCAACATCTCCTCCTTGGTGGATGGAAATGTGTGCGCAACAGAAGTCATTTTTTTTATTGTATTTTTGCGTGAAAAAAAACCAAATTTAAAATGAGTGCTATTTTAACGAAACGCAAGGCCGACGAGGAAGTCGTTATTTGGTGGGGCGAAGAGAAGTGCACGAAATGCGCCAACAAAGCCTACTACAAGGCGGGCGACACTCTTCTCTGCGGCGTGCACTCGCGAAATCTGAAGCGCGTGGAACTCACGAAGAATCCAAACGCGAAAGATCGCGCTGAAACAATTCGTTTCGAACGCTACCGGCAAGTCCTCCTCACCGCCAAGGCAAACCGAGAAGCGGGGCGCAAGGGAACACTGACTGTGTGCAAACTGCGCATGATGAAAGAAGCCGACCACAAGGACGGCGTGCTCAACGTCTTTCCCAACAACAAGCACCAGAATCGCACCGATGGCTTTGGTTGCGCGTCTCTGTCGCCGATGCGTCTCGGCCCGGTTCGTCACTTGCAACCGGGCGTGCCCGAGGCGCGCACGATCGAGAACTATCACCAATTCAACAAAGTCTTCCCGCCGGATTTAGTTGATCCAAGCAATCATCTCAGTTTGGTGAGTCCGGCGTTCTTTACGATGCGCGATGCCGCGTATCGCGATCCGATTCCGCATCGACACAAATACCCGAAGGAGGGCGGTTTTGGCGGCAACAAGAACGCGCCGCTCTACTCGCTTCACGTCAAACTCGACGGCACCGTCCAACGCTACACCTATCTGCAGTCGCGCTTCTTCTACTGTCACCAGTATGAACTGCTCGCGAAGCAGACGGCCGATTTCGCTGCGCTGCGACGCAAACTCGACGAGGGCACGAATCTCCAGATCGTCGGCTACGACGGCTATCCCGTGACCAAGAGTCTCTGGGAGCACTACAACGACACGGAGCGCCCGTTTGGCCACGAACTGGTGCTCTACTCGCTGCTGGCAGTGGAGAATCCGGTTGACTATCCGTGGAATCGCTTTTATCGTGAAAATCACGCTCTGTATTAATTGTAAACGGAATGGACATTATTTTTTACTGTTGTTTGTTAACGTCTGGTAGTTTACTGTAGACAACCGGTTTGGTGGTGGCGGTGGTGGTGGTGGTGGTGGCGGCTGTTGTTGTGCGAGGCGCGGGAACGGGTGGTGGTGGTAGTGTTGTTGTTGTTGCTGTTGTCGACGGAGCGGCGGTTTGTGGAAGACGAGCAGAGTGATCCATATACCAGTAAAGCATCTCTCCACGGGCGATGTCAAAGTTGACCTCTGCCGATGTCACTACACCTCCCGCCAGATTGAGAAAAGCAATTAATACCGCTCGCAACGCCGATTGGAGATGACCGCCGGGTGCTATTATTTTTAACACATTATACATATTCGTGTAGACTGCCGGCGATATTTCTTTGGCTGCAAATGATGCTGGATACTCATCCACCCTCTTCGTGAAAATTTCCAGCAAAACTTCACGTTTGTTTGGTTGCTGACGAAGATATTGATTGAGGGGCGCGATCGCGTTGAGGAAATTCGTAATGAGTTTGCCCAGATTGCCAATGTTTGCGGTGAGCGGAGGCGTTTGTTGTGCGATAAAATTGGCAATTCCGTTCACACGACTGAATGTGTATGCTTGAAACGCCTCGGAGATAGTGAAAACAGTGTTGCGAACGAACAATATCACTTCATCGACCAACAGCGAAATCATCAAAGAACGCGAAGTCTTGAACTCTTTGTAGATGTTCTGAATAAACGGTGCCGACAATGGTTGCGCGACATTCACCACCGTCGTTGTTGCTGTGTTTGTTTTCACTGCGGGAACCGGTTTATTCTTTTTGAATACTGACGTTAGGTCTTTTACGATGCGGCCGGTTTGCAACCCGATAATCTCCTCTTCTTCGCCTGCGAAGAATTCGTCTAGCGAGATTAACCGACTCATGCGCTTTGATCAACACCGCTTTCTCTATGCACAATTGAAGTTTATTCGTTTTGTTTTTCCCTAATGCGCCACGCGCAACGCTTTCCAATCGTTGTAAATCTCTCGTCCTCTCTCCGTGTTCATCTGCGGCTCGACGGGACCCATAGCCATGCGCACAAAGTCGTCCTCGACGGAGCCAGCGACTTGTGTAGTTCGGATGGTCGCGATCGCTTGGTCAAAGTCCACTTGTCCACCGACGGCCAAAATCAAATCGTTCAGATAATTACGGGAATAGAAAAAGAACAAGTATGCGTGTGGTTGTAGGAACGTTTCAAAGGCAATGTCGAGGCCAACAAAATCCAAAATCAGCGATTGCTGGTATTCATTCTGTGTTGCAAAGACCTCCAAGAACGTCCGTTGATCTTCTCGCAACGGTATGATGGCTATCGGCTTGATGCGCGAGATTTCTCGCAACTCTGGAATGCGTTTGAGGAACGCAATCAGATCTTCGGCTTCTGCGGTCAAAAGTAGTTCTTCGCCCGTGGGATCATGCGCGCGCCAGTGAGGATCACCGGGACGCGGTCCTTGCGACATTTGAACGACGCGACCGCGAGCGCGCGAGCGCGCGCAATTAACCAGCGACGGAATCGATAATTAATTCGCAGCGACCGAAAACATAAAATGAGCAACGATACCAATTTCAAAGTGCCGGAACCACGCGCGAAAAAGACGCGCCGACCGCGCGCACTGAGCGCCGCTGCCACCGAGTCGGCCAGCAATCTCAAGAACGTCAATCAAACGGGCCTTCTCGAGATGCACCGCAACATCAAACGCACAGTGGTTGGCAACCACGAACTGGTCGCGAGCGCGGCCCGGGCCGCGCCACCACCGCCGCCCGAGAGCACCACCAGCACGAGCGTGGCGCACTCGCGCGAACTCACACGCATAATCTACGAGGGCGGCTTGAAGCAGATCGGCGTCGACCACCAGCACATCGAGAATTGCTGCGAGATGCACGCTGGCCGCTTCGAGGTGCCGCAGACCGACGAGGAGCGCGACACGCTGGCGCGCAAGGTCGCCAACAAATCGCTCATGGAACTCTACTTTGAGATGCTGAGCACGCTGAAACGCGAGCAGCCGCAATTGAAGAAGGAAGAGGCGGCGGCGCAAGTGAGTGCGCGCGTCGACGATGAACTGCACCGTCTGCAGCATCTCTATGAACTGGCGCACGGCATCCCCGGCATCGACACCGTCGAGCAGCGCTACAAGGCGTGGCTCGGCGTGCGACCGGGCATCACACAGAACGAGTTGGAGGCCGAGTTGCGCGAGGAACACCCGAGCGAACGGCCGTCGCGCATCAGCGGCATGGCGCGCACACAGATGGCCGCCGAGGAGCGCAAGAAGACGTCGGCGTTCCAGACGCACGTGTCCGACGACAAGGTGCAGAACATGCTACTCCAGGCCTACACGCACCGCGGCGACATAGAGGCGCGCGACATCTACGTCGAGTTCCGCAAGCGCCAGATTCAACTGCAAGCCACGAGCGCGCAAGAGGCACAGCAACGCACCGAGGAGATGCTCGTCGAACTCGAGGCGCGCGTCGAGGCCGCCCGCAAGCAGTCGACCAAGGCCGACGCACTCTCAGCAGCAGCCGCGATGCAGAGCGTCGCCGCCAACGAGACGCGCACGGCCGTGGTTGGCGTCGACGAGCGCACGGGCAACCAAGTGACCGCCGAGGGCGTGCCCGTCGAGTCGGGCGTGCACGGCCACGGCGTCTATCTGCGCGCCTACAACCAGGATCTCTCGGCGCCGCCCGAGAAGATTCGCGCGTCGCACTGCGCCGCGATGGTCTCCGAACTCATGTCGGCGATCAACTTGATGGCCGAGATGCTCACCGTGGCGCCACCCGACGCCGTGTTCGACAAGGACGACACGCGCTCTGGCGACGCGATCGACAATCTCTACGAGATGCTGCAGGAGGGTGACAGCGACAATGACGTGGGCCGCCTCTCGTCGGAGACGCTGCATCTCTACATCGACCACTGGCAGCACGTGCAGGCCGAGTCGCAATCGGACATCGATCGCGAGTTGGTGCGCGCGCATCGCCACGAGGAGCGCGAGGCCGTCGTGGCCAAGATGAGCGAGGCCGGCGTGAGCGCGGCGCAGATCAGCACCGATTTGGCGTTTGGAGTGCGGCCCGAAATGTCGCAAATCTACCGCGCGATTGCGGCCGTCGCGCACAAGGACCAGTTCGCACTCGCGCGCAGCGAGGCCGCCGAGATATCGAAATTCCAGCAACGCCTCGATCAGCAAGCGACTGCGATGGCGCGCGAAATCAATCGCAACGCTGCTGAAGAGGCCGCAGCAGCCAACTCGGCGGCGAGTGATGGACCATCGGCGAAGCACCGCAAGATCATTGACAAGGACGGCGCGATGTCGCTCATATTCGAGGCGGCCGCGCGCCGACTGCCCGTGACGACGCGGCG
>Ga0315291_10007663_pt1 | contig 13313 bp, 14 predicted proteins | sample YL17G12_20_MG_FD_203070 | JGI IMG/M metagenome (GOLD analysis project Ga0315291, IMG submission 203070) | Sediment microbial communities from Yellowstone Lake, YNP, Wyoming, USA - YL17G12_20 | ecosystem: Environmental > Aquatic > Freshwater > Lake > Sediment | place: USA: Wyoming | collected... | reverse complement strand
CGCAAAGCTCGGTGATGCGCTTGAGCCAGTGTCCTTCTGCTGGACGTCGCTCACTGCAACCGAAGTGCCTCAGGCAGCTCACGGATTGCACGAGCTATGGACGGCCATGCAGAACACCTCGAAGCACGTCACGAGCGTGGAGGTCTCGAGCGCGGAGGACTCTCAGAGACAGATGAAGCTCGCCTCCTTTATCGCAGGCGGAGAGGAAGCGCTAAGGAAGAGGCCGATATTCTCAGTGATATGCTGCTCGATAGCCCCTTTGTCTTTCGATGAAAAGGCCGTCGAAGGAATGGCCGAACTAGCCAAGTATGGCATCCCCGTGGCTTCGATGTCGATGTCTCTGTCAGGCGGCTCCGCTCCCGTCACGATGGCGGGGACGATAATCAATGCCAACACGGAGAATCTGGCTAGCCTGTGCATAACTCAGTTCACAGCGCCTGGCGCACCACACATATACTGTTCTTCGTCCGCGCCGATCGACATGAGAACGGGATCGATCAACTACATGACGGCCGAGCCTGCCCTGATCAGCGCGGGCCTAGGCCAGATGGCCGCGAGATACAGCCTCCCGAGCATGGTTGGCGACTGGGGCATAAACGACAAGGACGAGCCTGGAATCCCTCACTCGCTGACCCAGATCTTTGGCGTTGTGCTTACGACGATGTCGGGCACGGACATGGCGGGAGGAATCGGTGGCCTCGATGCTGCCAAGGGTGGCTCGCTCGAGCAGATGGTAATCGATGCGAACATGTGGGACAGCCTCAGAGCCTACATGAGGAAGTTCGTCTTCAATGAGGCGACGAGCGCCCTCGATGTGGTCAAGGCCGTGGGACACGGGAACACCTTCCTGACGCATCCGCACACGCTGAGGAATTTCAAGAAGGAGCTGAACTTCTGGGACCCGAAGAAGCTCGAGCGGGAGACCACCTTCTCCAACAAGATGGTTCCTGAGGCGAAGAGCATCGCCAAGCAGCTTCTGAAGGAGCACCAGGTAGCTCCGATTGACAAGACCGCGCTCAAGCAAGGTGAAGAGCTCATAAGAGACTTCGAAAAGACCCTCTGAGCTCCTATCAAAACCCTTCCCATGGGTCCTTCATCCCCTAAGAAATCCGCGCAATTCTTATGCTCAATCAGGCATTCCGTCGCGGTACTCGCGGATGGCTCAGGAGATCGAGATTACTCGGTTCACCGAGACGGATATCCCCTTCGGCAAGATGCTGACGGACGGTGAGGGCTGGCATCGCTCTCTGGCAGACTGGAAAAGACTGCTCAGGATCAGTCCCTACGGCATGCTGAAGGCACGGGTTGGGACCAAGGATGTTGGCATAGCCGGACTGTTGTGGTATGATAGAGTGGCCTGGCTTCACTCGGTCATTGTGCTCAAAGACATGCGTGGCCAAGGCATTGGCAGGGCAATGTTGAAGGCCTGCGTCCAGAGAGCAAGGGAATTGGCAGTCCCGTGTGTCAAGCTTGACAGCGTCCGCGGCTTCGAGGACTTCTACAAGTCGTTCGGGTTTGTTGAGGAGTTCGAATCGAGAAGATTCTTGAGAAACGGCGAGCATTTTCCGATTGTTGCAGAGCAAGTCAGACCTGAGCTGCTGGATCGGATCCTGTACTTCGACCAGGCGATGACTGGATTGAACAGGTCTCGCGCGATAAGGGCTGTTTATGACGATTCACGAGAGCTCGCATTCTGTGTCAGGTCAGAAACGAGGCTGCTAGGATTTGTCCTAGCGCGGAGAGGAGACGAGAGAATACAGATAGGACCGTGTGTTGTCGACAAGCAGGATTCACTTTGCGCCAATCGCTTGATAGCTTCGTTGATTGGCTCGGAACCAGGTTCGAAGTTCAGGATGTGCGTCCCTGGATCCAACCCAGCTGCAGTAGAGCTCGCCGAGAGCCTTGGGTTCGAGAGCGTGATGTCCTCGACAAGGATGTTCTCTGGCAAGAAGTTCGAGGAACCGAACGCGTGTTTTGCCATGATCTCTCCAGAGAAGGGGTGAGCAATGTCCGTGGATGCCTGGACTTATCTGGGATTCCTTGCGGGCGCGCTCACGTCCACTGGATACCTCCCGCAGATCGTCAAGGGCTTCAGGACGAAGAAGATGCGGGATGTTTCTCTTCTGATGCCAGCCATCCTAGGTGTGGGCATGTTCTTGTGGTTAGTCTACGGCCTTGCGCGCGAGGATATAGTCATAGTCGTCGCGAACATTGTTGGTTCGTCCCTCACAACCCTGCTCGTCGCAATGAAGATCCGATACGATCGCGGCGCAAGTAACTGAGAGTCGTCAAGTCATCTTCTTTGTGCCCTTGTCTCTCTGCTTCGGTTTGATGTGGGTTCTGAGACCAATGGCCACCATAATGGCAGTGAACGCAAGAAGCGCGCCTGCGGGTACGGCCCAAAGAAGCCACGAGGCGGTGTATCCGAAGACAGTCTCTCTCATGTAGTATTGATTGCTGGATCCATCCGTGCGAGTGGGCGATTCCCACTCCGCTGGTGACAATACCGTTCCGTTGTTCGTAGTGCCCAGAACCACCAGGAACATGATTGCCAAGCAGAGGATCCACGAGGCGGAGAGCAGGATGATGATCCTCGTGTTCTCGTTCGGCGAGAGAAGGTCCCGCGCCTTCCACGACAGCCCGTAGTACACGAACCCGTGGTCCTCGAAGCGCTTGACCAGGCCGCCCTCTTCCATCTTCTTGAGATGCCTGTACACGGCGGCCTTGTCAATGTCCAACGCCTCGGAGAGCTGCGAGACTGTCCTTCGCATTGGCTGGAGCGACCTGAGAATGTCCACCCTCGTGTCTGAGGCCAGGGCGAACAGGGACTTCTTGTCCAGCTCAACCCGCATGTGCTCTCCTCGTAAGGAGAGTAGTGTCTCGTGGAACATTAATCTCGCTCCTCGAAGCTCTACGCGCCTCCAGGTCAGAGTGCGTAGTAGTATTGGTACTCGTACGTCCTGTACACCAGCGAGCTGATCTCGGACAGGTCCGACAAAGCGCTCGCCTTCACGATCGTGTATGATGTCGTGTAGAGGTAGTCGCCGATGTACAGAGATCGGAAGACATACTCGTAGCTGTATTGAGTGTCGCTCTTGTGCTCGATTATTCCTCTGAACGATACCCCCTTTTCAACAGAGACATCCAAGACCAGAGCCCCAGCGACGTAGCTTGACACCCAGCCGATATCCCCGGTCGTCCTGCTTGTGGCAGACAACGGGATCACCAGGAGGTTCTTGTCAAGATCGAACAGGACTGCTCTGTGATCGTACTGCGCGTCAGATGACGAGTACACGTACCCATCAAGGACGTACTTGCTTTGTTCAACGGGCGCCGTGGGGTCTGTGACATCGTACAACGAGACCTTGATGTTGTTGCTCTCGCTGCCGATGCCCAGCACGTGCGTTGCATCTACAGGATGCAGGTAGCTTGAGAACCCAGGCATCTCGAGCTCTCCGACGATCCTTGGATTCGTGGGGTCCCTAAGATCGACCACGAACAGAGGGTCGATCTGCCTGAAGGTGACCAGGTAGAGCGTATCGCCGACAAACCTCGCAGAATAGATCCTCTCAGTGGGCGCGATATCGGTAAGCGACCCCACAACATCGAGGTTCGAATCGAGGATGAACACGCTGTTGGCCATTACTGTGTCTGGTGTGGACCACCAGTTATTGGTCGTGGCGATCCTGAGGAAGGGCTCCTTCTCGTCCAAGGAGAACTGGTTCAAGAGCCAGCCCTTTACATCTCCTCTTGCAGCGGCCTTCATCGAAAGGCCATCGAAAGCAACCTTGAATATCGTAGTCGTGATTGTGTTGCGGTCCTCGACCACGCCATTACCGTTCATCAGGGTGATCTCTCCAGCCCACTTCTGGATTGTGAGGAAGATCGCCTGCTTTGACATGTAGATGGTCGAGGCGTAGCCTGCGACCACGGAGATGCATTCGTGTTCCTCAGTTGACACATCTAGCGCCAGCAGGTTCAGGAATGAGCTGGCGTCTCTCATTCCGGGATCGTAGTAGATGCTGTCAACTCTCAGCTCTACCGAGTTGTCGCCGACCCATAGTCTCGGAAGAACGGTCTCGTATTGGATCGTCCACTGATACTGCTGGGCGATCAGGTAGACCCGATCCTCGATCATCCTAGCCGTCTGGACATAGCCCGACACACCTACCGAGTAATCGAGCACCGGCTGCGAGGGATCGCTCATGTCGAAGACAAGTAAGTAGGATCTCGGGCCATAGTTATCTGTCGGGACTTCAAGCCTGGCCACTGTGGGGGAATCATACTTGATAGTGGGTTCATACTGATACCAAGAACAAACGACAATTAGTTTCTGAGGAAGGACGAAGACCCCGCTGAAAGAGAGCGTCACTCCAGGGTCGTCATTGCCAAGGATGTAGCTCTCGTTTATCTTCGATACGTTTTCGAGCGCGGTCGGGGGATAGGCGTTCAGTATACTGACCGCATCCCATGAGGCGATGTAGATGTACTTGCCATCGGTCTTGACAGTGTCCATCTCGTCGACTCCTGCGACCTGGACGTTCGTGCGGGAGTACGAGGGGGAAGACGACAACTGCTCATTGAATCCCATTGACAGTCTCGAGCCGCTGTCATAATGCGACCAGCCAGATTGTTCAGAGGACCTGAGGAAATCGAATACTTGTCCGCGATTCGAGAATGTGGACAGCAGTCCTCCACTATTGTCGAATGTTGCAGGCTCTGGATTCGCCCAAACGTAAGTTAGCAGTCCCGCCGTGGCCATCATCGCTGCGAGGATCAATCCAGTTGCGACCTTTTCGTAGGATTCCATTGTCTCCCCGAACCATAGTCGCGCACACGCTATATCAAGTCACTCAGCCCGTTGACATAGAAGTCAATGGGGCATGTGTCCAGCATGCGTACTTGATGCGTCGTTCTCCGTGCGGAGGATGTCTACTTCTTCTTCGATAGCCTCGAAGCAAGAATCACGGCGCAGCTGATTCCTATGATAGGGATCAGGATCGCTGGGAACTCCGGCACAGTGCTGTAGGAGAAGGCCTCCCGGTCCCATATGTCGTGGGTCGAACCAGCGCCATCGCCCATGACTGCCCACACCTCGATGTTCACGGAACCGGAGAGCGGCGCAGTCCAGGTGACGTTGAATGTGGTCGCCCGCTTGAGGTCGATAGCGGTGTTCGCCTTGGCCTCTATGGATGGGTTCACTATCTCGACGTTCGCGTCTGTGGATGAAAGCGCGCCCGCGTTGATGATCAGGTCAAATGCATTCTGCCCCACATCGACGCCATTCGTGTCTGCTATGGTGATCTTGATGGAGTACGGCTGGCCGGGGATGTAGCTGCCGGTCGGCATTCCCGTGATTGTCATCATCGAGACCGTCTGGACTCCGTCATGGCATCCACTGTAAGTGTCACTGCAAGCACCTCCCGTGAAGGTCGGTTTAGCTGCGCTCTGCTCGGCGGGCAAGAGTGCAAACGCAATGATCGCTGCAAAGGCTCCGATCAACAACAGAGAGGTGTATCCTCTCTTCCTCGAAACAACTGAGTGTTTCACAGACTCCGCATGGTTAGATCTCGTTCTGCTGGCCTTCAGTACGGCATTCTTGAAGTTCAAAGCGCCACCTCTGGGTCGTCTTTCACGCCCAACCTTGGTGCCTGAGATGGCACTTCAGATGGGTATGGAGCTCCGATTATCACAGTGATATATGACGGTGTTACCTAACGCCTGTATGATACGGATTGATACGGATTGATGGAACTCGCTTCCGAGGGGAGATTATGTGAATAAAAATGCATTTCATATGTTAGATTCAGAAGAATCGGATGGAAAATGGTCAGAAGCTTCGCGTCCATCTCTGGCTAACCTTCTCTCAATACGCCCCTGATTCTGTCCGCGATATCCTTCGTCTTCTCATCGACCGCGACGAGTTCGATATCGTCCGGACCTCTCGCCCCGATGCCTAGCTCGACAGCTCTTCTGATCTGATCGAGTTGGAAGATCCTTCTCCCTTCGAGCTTTCTAGTCGTCCCATGCATCTTCAGTGCGGCGACCCCGACCGCGTCCATTGCGACTCTGTCATTCGACGCGAAGGTCAAGTCAGCTCTCCATCTCGCCCCGCTCATTGGCCCGCCCGTGTAGAACGCCTCAACGCCGTCCATTACGACCAGCGCTGGCTTGTACGCCCAATTCATCTCGGCAATCATGTTCCGCTGATTGATGACCGAAGTGTGGAGTTCGGTCATGTTCCTCGAATGAACCATGCCCGTGGAGAGCTTGAGCGACATCGTGAAGTGTCCTCCGTATTGATGGGTCTTCATGCAGCAGAGACTTATGACCGCATCCGCCTCGAGGACAGGCTTCGCGAACCAGAACCCGTTTAGCCAGTGACTGCCAGGCGGATTGATCTTGACCCATCTGTCCTTCGGCATCTCATCGAACACGAGACATTCGAATCCTAGTTCTTCGGATAGCGCGAAAACGCCTTTCTCCTGGAAGACCTTGCTCGTCTTCGCGGGGCCGCTCCTGTCTCCTACCGTGATACTGCTCGGCCCCTGCTTCTTGATCAGCTGGATCATCGTGCGCAGGGTGTCGATGTGTGTGGAGCCAGGTGCTAGGTCCGCGGTGTTGAAGTTCGGCTTCACAAGCACCTTCTTGCCGGCCAATGGCGGCATGCCGAAAGCCTCGACGACCTTCTTAGTGGCGCTTGCTCTGTCCGGGTCCAGCGCAACGACAACCTTGGAAGTGGACAACTCTCATGCCCCCTGTCTTGCCGACCTTCAATCAAGCCGGTCAGGTACTTTGCTTTTGCGCAGAAATGACTTCCAGAGCCAGCGTCACGGCCTTCTTGGGGCTATCCACCTCGATTAGGTCCGGTATGTTTCTCGTGTGCGCCCTCTCGAGCTTCCATGTCCGCAGGCCGATGACCTTCTTACCGATGTTGAGGGCATGGGCGATCTCCGAGAGCGTTCCGAACTCTCCGCCAACCGCGATCAAGACATCGGCTGTCTTCACCAACATGACGTTCCTCCCCATGCCCATACCGGTGACAATTGGGATCTGGACGTATTGGTTGGCATCACGCTTGTCATCCGAGGGCATGATGCCGATCGTCAGGCCGCCTTCTCTTCTAGCGCCCTTGCAGACGGCCTCCATGACGCCCGACAGCCCACCGCAGACCACTGCGGCCCCGTTCTTGGCGATCTCAGCGCCGACTTCCTCTGCGAGTTTCAGGAGCTCTGGCTCCGCTTTGCTGGAACCGATTACCCCCACTATTTTGAAGCCCACGGAACGAGTATAAGGCGTTGCCTATTCATAAACCGTATCCAGACTGGGTTTTCCAGCGACATGTTTATTAACTAAGCTCGATGATTTTAGTCCGCAGACTAGGGAGGCAATCCCCCCATGCCAGATATTAGAACCAGAGTTGAGGAAGACAGAGGCATTTTGAAGAAGATACAGAGCTACATCCCCGGGTTCCGTGGTTACAGGTTCAAGGAGGACCTTAGAGACGCGGATAGAATGCTCCGAACGCAGCTGGCGGATAGGCTGTCGAAGCAACGCCGCGGCCTCGAGGAATGCAGGGGCTCGCTCGTGCAGAGTGGCGGGTTCAAGGAGCTCGACACAGTCGGCGGGCTAATCAACCAGTTCAAGAAAGTAGAAGGGCAAGTGACCCATGCGGAGATGGGCTACTCCGGGATCGCGGCCGATATCCAAATCAAGGAGGACGAGCTCAACAGGCTCTATGAGTACGATGTCGCGATGCTGGATCACATAGCATCAATTGGGGCCAGCATCGACTCGCTCAAAGGCTCCTTGGTGGCGGCGGACGAGGCCACGACCCACAAAGATCTCATGAACATCAAGGCGAGGATTACGGATTTCGAGGACCAGTTCAAGAGGAGAATGGTCGTAATTGAAGGTACGGAGGTGTGATAGATGGGAAGCTTGATTGGCGCGGACACATTCAAATGGGAAGACGCGGACAAGCGCCAGAACATAATGTTCCGGCTCCCGCGAAACATCAGGTTCAACGACAACATAGTCGTGAGAGAAGATGAGATCGCCGTGTTCTACAGGGACGGCAAGGCGCTGGACTACATTGACAGGCCTGACAGGTACGCCCTCACCTCGCTGAACGCACCGATCGTCGGGAAGATAGTGAAGTTCCTCTCGGGCGTGCAGCAGCAGGCCGAGGTCATCTATCTCCAGAAGCGCGCGTTCGACGGCAAGTTCGGCAGCAAGCAGCCGTACCAGTTCCGGGACACTGACTTCGGGATGGTCAACCTGCGCGTGTTCGGCGAGTTCAGGTACAAGGTCGCCGCTCCGGAGAACTTCGTGAACCAGTTCGTGGGGACGTTCAATTTCTCCACGAGCGCGGAGGTCGAGGAGAGGATCAAGGAGCAGGTAGTCATTCTGATATACGACTCGCTCGGCGATATGAAGAAGGAGGGTATGGGCGTCGCTGACATCGCCTCCAACCTGACTAACATCGAGCAGGTCGTGCTCTCCAGGGTGAAGGACCACTTTGACCTCTACGGAATAACGATTGACAAGATATCAGGCTTGTACATATCGCTGCCAGAGGAAGTGCAGAAGGCCGTGGACCAGAGAGCCTCGATGCAGATACTGGGCACGAACTACATGCAGTACCAGACCGGGCAAGCCATGCGCGAGGCCGCATCGAACCCGGCCGGCGGCGGCGGAGCTGCCGGCGTCGGTGTCGGCGTAGGCGCAGGCCTAGGGATGGGTTGGACGATGGTCGACCAGATGAGACAGTCGAGCACTGCTCCGGGTGGAGCACCCGCTCAGACAGCTGCTGCGCCCATGGTCATCTGCCCCAAGTGCGGTGTCCAGAACCCGCAGACCAGCAAGTTCTGCTCTGGCTGCGGCGGAAAGCTCGGCGTTCAGACGATACCATGCCCGAACTGCAAGGCGCAAGTGCCAGAGGGTACGAAGTTCTGCCCGGAGTGCGGCAAGCCGGTAGCGGCCACGAAGAAGTGTCCCCACTGCAGTGCTGACGCTCCAGCAACCTCCAAATTCTGTCCATCGTGCGGAAAAGAGATTTGACTAGGAGGATCTAACCAACAGGTCCGATTCGAAGGAGTGGGTATAGCTTGGCTACTGTCAATTGTCCGAAGTGTGCGGCTCCGGTACCGTTCGACCCCGGAGTCAAGTTCGTCAAATGCCCGTACTGCAGCTCGCAGGTCTACCTGGATAGGACCGGAGCAGGATTCTACTACGCGATACCCTACATGGTGGATGAGAGCAACGCAGTCGGCATGTTCCGACGCTGGGCCGCAGGGTCCACCAAGGCCAAGGACCTCGACAAGCAGGCGCAGCTGGCGGGAGTGAAGCGGCACTACTTCCCTGTCTACATGTTCAAAAGGGACATCAACGGCGTGGAACAGGTGTTCATAGAGCCTGCAGGGTCGACGACCTTGCCGGGCCTTCACAACCTCAAGGTCCCAGCTGGTGACCTCAAGATATTCGACCCTTCGTTCGACACGAAAGGGGCGGAGCTAGTCAAGCCCGACATCGAGATGATGTCGTATCTGAACGCGCTTCCGGGCAAGCCGAAGGAGCAGGCGTTGGTCTACTTCCCCATCTGGAAGGTCGACTACGTCTTCAACCAGAAGAAGTATGAGGTGGTCGTCGATGGTTCCTCGGGCGAGGTGTTCGCCGCGTCGTTCCCGACGAGGAGCTCGGGAGCCTACGTCGTTGTGGCGATGGTGGGATTCCTGGCAATCGTCGGCGAAGGATTCCTCGCCACCTCTTCCCTGATCGCTGGCCTCGGCTTGATGGCCGTGACTGTCATCGGTGTGTTTGCGGCTGCACTGTATGTCGCCAGGAGGTTGTGATCATGGCTGGAATATCCGTTGGACTGAATTGTCCTGCATGTGGTGGCGCCCTGAGTGTCGATGAGGGTGAGAACACGGTCCTGTGCAACTACTGCAACTCAACGCTGTTCGTCGAGGGCGACAAGGGAGTCACCACGATCGCATTCAGGCAGAAGATGCTCAGGGACACGGCCATGAACTCCACGCAGCAATGGTGGAAACACGGCTGGAAGGCAAGGGACCTCAAGAACGTGGGGAAGGTCAGCGAGGTATACCCGATCTACTTGCCGTTCTGGAAGACTATCACCAGGGCTGCGGGCTGGATTTGCGGGTACGAGGAGAGAAAGCACTATAACAAAGAAGGCAGAGTAGAAAGGGTCGAGAGAATCCCAAAGGAGGTCATGGTGCTCCAGGACTACGTGTATTCCGAGATCGCGTGCGATCCGGGAGACCTCGGGATCAGAACCTTGAAGAATTTCACTGGCGAGACGGGTTTCACGGACTTCGAGATGATCCCGACCTTCGAGGCGACCACCAGCAAGGACGATGTGGTCTCCCGCGCGAAGAATGACGCGCTGACGAGGGCTCGGTCCAGTGCTCACGTGCCCAATGTCACTTTCGAGAGGCTGCACATCATCCCGAAAGCTCTGACGATGATCTACTACCCGATCTGGGTTGTAAGGTACAACTACAGGGAAAGGATGTACATGGATACCGTCGATGGCGTGACTGGGCAAGTGCTTTCTGGACGTGCGCCCGGAGATCCGCTCTTCCAGGCCATGGCTGTTACTGCAGGCACTCTATTTGGAGGTCTCGCTGCGGTCGCCGGCATACTGGTTGGCAACTCGATGGACGACATGAGGGTCGGCCTCGTCGGGATAGGTGCCGGTCTGGTCATAGTCTTCCTCGCCTACAGGTTCTTCAGGCACGGGTCTGAGATCGTGCAGGGAGAGTTCAAGGAAAAGCGCGCTTCGATCGCTCAGATGGGCAAGCAACTGAAGGATGTCTCGAAGGCTCTGGAGGGATTGCGATGAATGTGATTCAGGTGAAGTGTCCGTCGTGCAACAGCCCGCTCTACATGAAGCAGAAGGACAACCTGTTCTACTGCGAGAAGTGCAATGTCATGCACGTCCGCGACGGTGGCGTCGAGAAGATTGACTTCGAGGTTGGTGAGTTCAGCCCGAGCGCTCAGGGCGAAAAGGTCTATGTGCCCTTCTGGAGGATCTACGCGTCTTTCGTGATCAGGTCGAAGAGCGTAGAGGGCGGGAGCGTGTTCAGACTTGCGCAATGGCTCAGGGGCGGGAACGATAGCGGGAACCTGTTCATCTACATACCCGCCTCGGAGCTCGACACCGCCAACTTCAGGAGGCTCGCGACCCAGCTCACTACGAGCAACCCGAGGTACAAGACCAGGCTGAACTTCGGCGGGCTCCCGAGGCTCCCGACCGTGCTGTCTAAGAAGGAGGCCGCAGAGATGGCCGATTTCGTGGTAGTGACGATGGAGGCCGAGCAACCGGGAGTTCTGCAAAGGTTGGACTACACCTTGACCGTCAACGACACGAAGATGGTGTACCTGCCGTTCATACGGTCAGGGCAGGGCCTCATGCCTGCGCTATGATCCAAAACCCCAACAAACTCATTTCACATTTCTTGCTTTTCTCTTAGCCAAGAAGTCCTGGATGATCTTGCCGTGGTCGAATGCGAACTTCGGGAGCCTGTTCATAGGAATCCATTCCGCGGAGCTGGCGTCGTCTCCTGCCTTGGCAGTGCCGGATATTGGCTGCAGGTGGAACACCGCGGTCACGAAGTGGCCCCTGGGGTCTCTGTCCGGGGCAGAGTAGACTCCGACGAGGTCGATGATGCTGGTCTTGACGCCGGTCTCTTCGAGCACCTCTCTCACCACGCAGTCCTCCAGTCTCTCCCCGTAGTCAAGGAACCCTCCAGGCAAAGCATAGGCCCCCTTGAACGGGTCCTTCCCTCTCCTAATCAGGAGGATCTCGTTGCCGCGAGTGACTATGCCGTCAGCCGTTACAGAAGGCTTCCTCCAGTTGTTCTCGAACTGGCTCTGCAACGACGCGGCCTTGCTATCGTATTCTCTGAGTATCTCCTCTCCGAAAGGGGTGAGCTTGGTGATGCCGCCTGCCTTTCCGCCTCTGGTGGATTCGACGATCTTGCCACCTGAGTTCTGGGCTATTCTGTGCACGATCCCCCACGCATGCCTGTACGACATCTCCATCTCGTGAGCCGCCTTCGCTAAGGACTCTGTCTCCTTTATCTTCCTGAGCAGGTCGGCCCTTCCCTCGCTCATTATGAACTTGCCCTCGCGCTCGAGCCAAATCCTCAGTTTGAGATCGTACATCAGAACCTTGTCCACGGGAGTCATCGCTGAACGCTGGACAAATACTTTCTGTTGAGCCTACCACCACTCGTGCCAGTTCGGAAAGGTCTATAACCGGCCGGTCCAATCCGCCTCCAGAGGACAAACAGGATGAGAGAAAGGACGATGAAGTTCTCCCAGGATTGGAGGAAGCTCGACGATCGCGTCTTCACGACGATACGGATGCACAGAACGGACTCGAAGTTCATCCCCGGCCAGGAAGTGAACGTCGTTGCCCCGACCAAGCGCATGAATGCAAGGGTCCTGTTCGCCTGCGACTGGAAGCTGGGCAACATACCCATGAGCTTCCTGGAATACGACCTCGAGGCCAAGCCCGGAGAGAGGAGACAAGACATGTTGAACAAGCTCGGCAAGCTCTACGGATGGCTCGATCCGCCCGAGGACAAGGACAACGTGACGATATACCTCTTGGAACGGGTATAGCGGCCGCGAGCAGAGACCGAGTCCCGATGCGGCAGAGCACGAGCTGTGCCTACTTGAGCATCGGGATCTTGACCTTCTTGTTCTTGGCGATCCGGATTGCCTCTGGATAGCCAGCGTCTGCGTGTCTGAGGATCCCCATCCCTGGATCGGCCGTCAGCACTCGCTCAATCTTCTCTTCCGCCTCTTTGGTGCCGTCCGCTACTACAAGCAGGCCAGCGTGAGTGGAATAGCCTATCCCAACACCACCTCCGTTGTGGACGGCAACAAGGTCCGCCCCTCCTGCCGTGTTTATCATCGCGTTGAGCAGAGGCCAATCAGCTATCGCGTCGCTGCCGTCTCGCATGCCCTCGGTCTCTCTGTTCGGAGAAGCGACAGAACCGCAGTCGAGATGGTCCCTTGTGATTACGATCGGGCCGCTGAGCTCTCCGTCCCCGACCATCCTGTTGATTATCTTGCCGAACTTCGCCCTTTCCCCGTACCCGAGCCAGCACACGCGGGCGGGGAGTCCCTCGAAAGGCACCTTCTTTTCAGCAAGCCTTATCCAATTGACAAGCTGCTTGTTGCCCTTGAACTCGCGCATCACGACCTTGTCCGTCTTGATGATGTCCTTTGGATCGCCCGCGACGGCCACCCATCTGAACGGTCCGCGGCCTTCGCAG
>Ga0315291_10007662_pt1 | contig 13314 bp, 15 predicted proteins | sample YL17G12_20_MG_FD_203070 | JGI IMG/M metagenome (GOLD analysis project Ga0315291, IMG submission 203070) | Sediment microbial communities from Yellowstone Lake, YNP, Wyoming, USA - YL17G12_20 | ecosystem: Environmental > Aquatic > Freshwater > Lake > Sediment | place: USA: Wyoming | collected... | reverse complement strand
CGTGTACGGGTGTGGACAGATCTAGGCAATATTGAGGTGGGAACAGTTCCGATCACTGTCACTACTGGACAAATATTAGATTTAACTATAACTTCTGTTAGTGTTTTTGTAGGACCGAATGTAAAAGTTTCTTTGGCTGGGATTACGATAACTTTTCCGGAAGTGACCGTGTCTGGGTTCATGAACGTAACTACTACTACCAATCCTCAAGGGGGTCAGCCTCCTTCACAATATAGATTTTTAGGAAATTATTACGAGTTGACTACTACATCAACCTATACAGGTCCAGTTACCGTCCAATTTACATACAACGACGCAGACGTAAAAGGGAAAGAATCGAATTTAAAGCTTTTTCATTGGGATGGTATGGCTTGGCAGAACATAACAGTTTCGATAGATACGGTGAACAACATAATAACTGGTTTATCTCCGACTTTATCGCCTTTCGCAATCGGAGAACCACTAAATAGTCCTCCTACTGTTGAGGGAGGAGGGCCATATCAAGTAAACGAAGGTGGTACTGTGGAGTTGTCGGCCACCGGCAGCGATCCCGAAAACGGATCCTTAACCTATGCTTGGGATCTGGATAATAATGGAAGTTTTGAGACAGCTGGGCAAACTGTGACATTCTCGGCAGCCGGTCTTGACGGACCAAGCTCTCGAACAATTACGGCACAAGTTACTGACGATGGTGGTCTTACAGCTGTTGCCCAAGAGATAGTGGATGTGGTTAACGTAGCACCCGTAGTTGGAACAATTGCTGCCCCCATGGATCCGAATCAAGTAAATATATCTATTAATACCAGCGCTAACTTTATTGATGCCGGCACACCGGATACCCACACAGCTCTCTGGGATTGGGGAGACGCAACTAGCTCGGTAGGAATTGTAACAGAAACAAATGGTTCCGGAAGCGTAACTGGAAATCATGCATATTTAACACCAGGTGTTTATACAGTCAAGTTAACGGTGGCCGATGACGATGGAGGCTCGGGCGAGTCTATGTTCCAATTTGTGGTTATTTATGATCCGGAAGGAGGCTTTGTAACCGGCGGCGGCTGGATAGACTCACCAAGCGGAGCCTATACTACCAACCCTTCGCTCACAGGCAGAGCCAACTTTGGGTTTGTATCTAAATATCAACACGGAGCAGATATCCCCATTGGCCAGACAGAGTTTCAGTTCAAAGTGGCAAGCTTCAACTTCCATAGTACCAGTTATGATTGGTTAGTAATAGCCGGAGCCCATGCCAAATACAAAGGTAGCGGAACCATCAATGGTAGCGGAGACTATGCCTTCATGCTGACAGCCACAGACGGCCAGGTGAATGGAGGAGGAGCGGATAAATTTAGAATCAAAATTTGGGATAAAACTACAAATGCTGTAATTTATGATAACCAGGCTGGAGCCTCAGATGATGCAGATGCAAACTCATCCATTGGAGGCGGAAGTATCGTTATCCACTAATCTTTCTCTTGTGCTACAATTTTCGCTATGAGTTTAACGGTTGGAATCGTCGGGCTTCCTAATGTGGGGAAATCCACGCTGTTTAATGCTCTTGCCCTAAGGCGTCTTGCGGAGACTGCCCCCCGTCCTTTTACTACAATCAACCCCCACGAGGCTGTTGTTGCTGTTCCCGACGAAAAGCTTGAAAAACTAAGTAAGTTAGTTAGTCCCGAGAGTACGGTTCCTGCAACCGTCACTTTTATTGATATTGCGGGCCTAGTTAAGGGTGCAAATAAAGGAGAGGGATTGGGAAACCAATTTCTAGGCAACATAAGAGAAGTTGATGCAATTGCCCATGTTGTCAGGGTTTTTGAAGATGCCAATGTTCCTCATGTCCACAGCAAAGTTGACCCCGTTTACGACATCGAGATTGTAAATATCGAGCTTGAACTCGGGGGAATTAAAAAGCCCACGATTTATGTTCTTAATGTTGATGAAAATCAGTTGGGCAAAATCGGTGAGATTCTTGACGAAATAAAAAAAGTTACCGGGGACTCTCCTATTATTGCGGTCCCGACTAAACTGGAAGAGGAGGCGATTGATTTTTCGCTTAATGAGAGAAGGGAGATACTTGCCGAATATGGCGAGAAGGAGCTGGGGATAGAGAGATTAATAAAGGAAGCCTATAAACTTCTTGATTTACTCACTTTTTATACGATTAAGGGAGGGAAGGAAGTGCACGCCTGGAGCATAAAAGAGGGAAGTACGGCAATTGATGCCGCAGCCGTTGTTCACACGGATTTTGCCAAAGGCTTCATAAAAGCGGAGGTAATAGATGTCGAGGAACTTCTTAAAATTGGCGGGTGGAGGCAGGCAAAGGAAAAGGGGATAATTAGGTTGGAAGGAAGAGACTACATTATTCAGAATGAAGATGTGATTGAGTTCAAAATTGGAAGCTGATATACTTTCGTTCGTTATGAGAAAATACGAATTGACCGTAGTTTTGGACGGAAAAGCAACGCCCACTAAGAAAAAGTCGGTTACTGAACTTGTCGAAAAAGTCGTAACTATCAGCAAAGGTAAGGTAGGAAAAGTTGAAGACTGGGGGACAAAAGACCTTGCTTATAAAATCGGCAAGTCTGCGACTGGAGTTTACTTGCATTTTCCCTTAGAATTAGAAGCACGTTCGGCTAAGGATGTAACAGCCAAATTAAGGGCGAACGAGGATATAATTAGATACTTACTGATTGTAAAGGATTAAAATGGCAAGAAGTTTAAATAAGGTAACGCTGATTGGGAATTTAACGAGAGACCCGGAACTGCGATACACCCCCCAAGGAACCGCCGTTTGCACCTTCGGTATTGCAACAAATAGACAGTGGACCACGGATGCCGGGGAAAAGAAAGAAGATGCAGAATTTCATAGGGCTGTTGCTTGGAACAAACTTGCCGAGATTTGCTCACAGCTTTTGACTAAGGGCAGAAAAGTTTACGTAGAAGGAAGACTTCAGACTAGGAGTTGGACCGGCCAGGATGGAAACCAAAGAACTTCAACGGAAATTGTAATTAATGACATGATTATTTTGGATTCCAGGCGCGATGTCCAGGTTTCTGGCGAATTTGAAATTCCCGAAGAAGTAGCCCCCGATGTTGCCCCGGGTCAAGAGGTTGCGCCGGAGGAGAAGGAAGTTAAAGAGAAAAAGGGCAAGAAAACCAAAGGTCCTGGACCTGCCAAAGGAAAGAAAAAAGGGAAAAAAGAAAAGGCGGAGGAGGACATTCCTTTTTGAGATATGCCAGTAAAAAAAAGAAAATCATCGGCAGCAAGATTAAGGCCCGTCCCTGTTAATTGCCCTTTTTGTAGGGGAGAGGTGTACCCGGATTATAAAAACCCGTCGGAGCTTGCAAAATACATGACGGATAGGGCAAAAATAATCCCAAAATCCAGAAACGGACTTTGCGCCAAACACCAAAGGCGAATGAGCCTTGCCATTAAAAGAGCAAGACACCTGGCTTTTCTTCCGTTTACGGGTGGCCTCTAAGCTAGTATAATTTCCATTATGCAGATACCTTCTTTGCCCAAAATTACGCTTCTCTCCTTAAGGAAAGTTTTAATAATTTTGGTTCTTTCTGCAGCGGTCTTTACAGGAGGATATGGCCTTGGCCGTGAAGGATATAAGGCCGACATCAAGAAGTTCCCCAAGGTAACAATTACACGAGAAATCCCGGTTAATAAGCAGGAGCTTAACTTTTCTCTTTTCTGGAGAGTTTGGGATACACTAGCGGCCAAATATTTCGATAAATCAAAACTAAATCCCGCGGTAATGGTTTACGGGGCAATCGAGGGAATGGTTTCGGCCATTGGAGACCCTTATACTGTTTTCCTAGAGCCTTTAGAAAACAAAGTCGTTCAGGAAGATTTAAATGGGAGTTTTGAAGGTATTGGGATTCAAATTGGTTTTAAGGGGACGCAACTTGCTGTCATTGCTCCGCTTCCGGACTCACCCGCCGAGAAAGCAGGGGTGAAAGCGGGAGACTTTATTATTGGGATTTACGACGAAGGAAAAAATATTGAGAGGGGAACTGTCGGCATTTCACTTCCTGAGGCTGTCCAGGCAATTAGGGGAAAAGCCGGGACAAAAGTTACCTTGACACTTTTAAGAGAAGGTCAGGCAGAACCCATTACGGTTGAAATAGCAAGAAAAGAACTTAATGTTCCGACCCTGATATTAACCTATGTGGGAGAAGGGGGGGCCGTTGCCCACATAAAGCTTCTAAAATTCGGCGGGGAAACCGAAAGTGAGTGGCAAAAAGCGGTGAGGGAAATTTCAAGAAAAGAGGAAGTTACGGCGGTTATTTTAGATGTGAGAAATAACCCGGGCGGGTATTTGCAAGGAGCGGTTGACGTTGCTTCAGAATTTCTTAAAACGGGCTTGGTTGTTGTGAGCGAAGAAAGGTCGGACGGAACAAAAAATGACTTTAAAGTAGAAAGGATAGGCCTACTCCTTAATAGACCTCTTGTAGTTTTGGTTAACGGAGGGAGCGCTTCGGCTTCGGAAATTTTAGCAGGAGCCTTGAGGGACGTAAGGGGTGTTAAGTTGGTGGGAGAAAAAACTTTTGGAAAAGGGACAATACAGGAGCCTTTACAGCTCGAGGGGGGAAGCGGGCTTCACGTTACGATTGCAAGGTGGATTACACCAAGCGGTTTTTGGGTAAACGAGAAGGGTCTAACGCCCGATTTCGTGGTTGAAGACGACCCGGATACGGCGGGAGACGAACAACTGGAGAAAGCAATAGAGCTTCTTAGGTGATATGACAACAAAAGGAAGAAAGATTCTAATTTTCACTGCCATAGTTATAATCCTTTTGGCGGCAATTGGAGGAGGGGCCGTAGCCGACAGACTTTGGGGATTTAAACCACTCGATAAACTGTTTCCGAAAACAGGCTTTAGGGTTGATACTAGGATATTGACGGAGGAGTCCGTTGTCATAAAAGTAGCGGAGGATGTTTCTCCTTCCGTAGTTACCGTATCGGTAGAAACACCCGAAAGACGAATCCTGGAGTTTTCACCGTTCGGGGGATTTACCCAAAGAATCCAAGGCGGGGAGCCCCAGGATATTGGCACCGGTTTTATAGTTTCGTCAGACGGCCTTATTGTTACCAATAAACACGTTGTTTCCGCAACCAACGCTTCCTATAAAGTTGTTAGCAAAGACAATAAAGAATATGAGGTTAAAGAGATAAGCCGTGATCCTTCAAACGATATCGCTATTCTTAAAATTGAGGCGACGGGACTCAAGCCGGTGGAGCTCGGGGATTCCTCAAATCTTAAGGCCGGGCAATTTGTAATAGCCATAGGAACGGCACTGGGGGAGTTTAGACATACGGTTACAACCGGGGTTATATCGGGATTAGGTCGTGGAATAACGGCGGGGAGCGCTTTTGAAGGTTATGTCGAGCGGCTGGACGACGTCATCCAGACGGATGCGGCGATAAATCCGGGAAATTCCGGTGGGCCCCTTCTAAATTCCGCCGGGCAGGTAATAGGGGTCAATGTGGCGGTTGCACAGGGCGCCCAAAATATCGGTTTTGCAATTCCTATTAACACGGTTAAGGATGCCCTGACTACTTTTAAAACAACCGGAAAGTTCCCGGCAAAGCCGTATTTGGGGGTTCAGTATCAGATGATTTCGCAACAAGCGGCGGTTCTCAATAATGTCCCTCAGGGAGCCTATGTGGTTAGCGTTATTGCTGGTTCTCCCGCAGAGTCAGCCGGAGTAAAAGTAAACGATATCATTACAAAGTTCGACGGGCAAGGGCTTACTGAGGAAGACACCCTCGCCGACGCAATTAGAAAGAAGTCTCCGGGAGAGGCCGTAGAGCTAGAAATCTGGAGAGGGGGAGAGACGGTAAAATTAACAGTGACTCTCTCCGAGTTTTCTCAGTAGAAAACGTTATCACTTGACAAAAGATTTTACACATTCGCGCAGCGCTTTTATTGCTTCATTGATTGATAAAGAGGCGGAAAATGCGCGTTGGGAAAAGATTTATAAAAAGGGGGAAGAAACTGCCAAGAAGTTTAAAATAACCTCAGAGGAGGATATAGACCGCATTCTTCATGCCTCCAAATAAAGTTGTTTCTCCGAAGGTAGTCTTTGACACCAATATTTATATTTCTGCAATTGTCTTTGGTGGAAATCCTCGAGTTTGTCTTGAGATGGCAAGAGCTGGAGAAATCAGACTGTTCACTTCAAAGGTTTTACTTTTGGAGCTGGCGAAAAAATTGCGAAGTAAGTTTAATTATTCAGAAACAGAGATTAAAGAAATTATAGTTGGAATTTCAAAATTTGCAAAAATTGTTGAACCGAGAGAAAAAAAGGCAGATTTTATAATTTCAGGCGATAAAAGACACATTCTGCCCTTGAAGAAATTTGAAGGAACAAAAATTATATCAGCGGCTGATTTTATTAAACAACGACCTTTTCCATAACCCTCTCCGAATTTTCGGAGTAATTTGATTTTCATATAAGCAACTGATAAACTGCGTTTCATGCGTAGTCCAGAAACTGGCGGGGGAGGTAGGAAATCCCAGGGTGGTGAGGACAGAATCGGAAGGAGCCCCCGGCAGGCACAACAAACAGAGCTTTCTATTAATGATAGGTTTAAGGAGCGTTTTCTTACTTTGTTCGGGGATTCTCCGGAATCGCGAGACGCGACATCGACGTTGCTTTGGTGGACTAACGAGTTAAGCCAACATGGGAAAGCCTTTAGTTTGTTAATTCTTAGCGAGCCCAGTCAGCTCGACAGGCGGTATACCCTATTAAGATTTGGCAGTTTAGTTGACAGGTGTGACCGTTTAGAAGTTCAGGTCGGAAAATGGGGGACAGAGGGCCTTCAAGGCCGGCTCGATACACATTTAATATTTCCGGCGGATTATTTTGACCGTGTTGCGGTAACGGACGGAACGGTTGTATTTACGGGCTCAAGGTCTACGATGGAATTGGATGTTTTCAAATACGGTAGAATAAATATTCAGCCGAAGAATCTCGGATTATTGAAGGTTTCTTGTGGCTTCAGCGACTTTATCTAAATTCCCATCCACGATTGCTTCTAAGTTTCCGAAGGATTTTCCGATTCTATGGTCCGTGACTCTGTCTTGAGGGAAATTATAAGTTCTTATCTTTTCGGCTCTCATGCCGCGGCCGATAACCGAGCGGTAGCCGGCAATGGTTCGCATTTTTTCCTCTTCCTGCCTCTCCCAAAGTTTGGCACGAAGTAGTTCCATGGCGATTCTCCTGTTTTGTTCCTGAAAACGCTCCCTTTGAGCCGAAACGGTAATTCCTGTTGGTTTATGGATAAGCCTTACTGCGGTTGAAACCTTCTGGACGTTTTGTCCGCCTTGGGAGCTGGCCCTAAAGAACTGTATTTCAACTTCATTGGGATTAAGCTTTACTTCACTTTCTTTTATTTCGGGCAAGGTAGCCACCGTTGCCGTTGAAGTATGAATCCTGCCTCTTCTTTCGGTTGTCGGGATTCTTTGGACCCGATGAACTCCCGCCTCGTTTTTTAGTCCGTCCCAGGCCCCAAAACCGGCGATTAAAAGAGTGTTCTCATCCAAAAAACTCACTTTCCAGCCGCGACGAGCGGCATATCTCATATACATTCTTGTTAGGTCGCTGGCCCAAATCTTGGCTTCGTCTCCGCCAGTGGCGCCGCGGACTTCCAAATAAACTTTTTGAGGCGGTAAGTCCTTACTCTGTTGATTTTCCATCAGGTTACTTTGACTTTCGAAGTGCGGCCAGAGATTCCGGTCTTTCCATTTCTTCCTGTATTTTCTTCAGTTTCTTGAGTTTTCTTTTTTCGGTTTTTGAGACTATCTTTGTGGAAGCCCCGGCCTGCCTGGCCTTAAAGGCCTCAACCCGTCCGGCCGTGTCGACATATTTCATCTGCCCGGTATAGAAAGGGTGGCAATTGGAGCAGACTTCGACTTTAATTTCGGGCACGGTTGCCCCCACGCTGAAGGTATTGCCGCAGGCGCAAGTGACTTTGGCGTCAGGATACCAAGCTGGGTGAATTTGAGCTTTCATTTTGAGGCTTTATTATACCTAGATTTTTTATATTCGGCAATGACGACTCCGACGGCAATTATTGCGGCTCCAATCAAAAACGGGACCGATATTTTTTCTTTGAGCCAGACGACTGCCAAGGGGGTGGCAAAAAGGGGATAGAGGTAACCGAAAACACTGACTTCACCTACCTCGATTGTTTTTTGGGCTTTATGCCAAAGAGTATAGGCCAGGTTTCCCGATAAAAGAGCCATAAAGAGAACCCCAAGATGAAAGGCGGGGTTGGCAGAATTTATTTGTTTAATTATTTCTGTTGGCGAATGAAAAATCACGGTAATTGGCACCAAAGTTAAAAAACCAACCCAGAAAGAAATATTTGTTGCAGTCAGGGGGTGGACTTCGTTACGAAGTAAGATCTTGGCAAATATTGCGGTAGCAACTCCTACCAAGATGGAGCCAAGAACCAAAAGGTTTCCTCCCAGACCCGCATAACCGTTTCCATTTCTCAGTACCGGCTCAAGAATAGCAATGGCAGTTCCCGTGAATGCAATTCCCATTCCAATCTTTTCTCTTAAAGTTATGTGTTCCTTCAAGAAAAATAAGCCCCCCAAGGAAATGAACAGCGGACCTGTTGCCGAAATAAGCGTTGCATCGATAGCGGTTGTTTCGTCAAATCCGAAAAATAAGAGTCCCAAGGCGACGGTCGAAGTTAGAAATCCATAGAGGAGGGCAAGCTTGATAATCTTCTTATCTTTGGGTAGCCTAAATCCAATAAAGAGGACCGTCAGTAAGGAGACGGCCGCCGATATTGCAAATCGGTAGGTTAGAAAAATGAGGGGGTCAAATCCTCCTAGGGTAAACTTGATTACCGGTCCGGCTACTGCCCAAATAACAGAAACAATTAAAAGGAGAAGATAGGCGCGCAGGCGGTAGGGATTCATACCAGTTCTATGAGTCTATCGAGTCCGAAAGAAAAACCAACGGCAGGAATTTTTCGCCCAGCAAACATCCCAATTAAATTGTCATAGCGGCCGCCCCCGCCAATAGTCTGGTCTTCAGGTCTTCCGTTGGGCTTAAGCTCAAAGATTGCCCCTGTGTAATAATCAAGACCACGGGCAAGGGTGGGGTCGAAAAAGAAATCTTTACCTTCCGCCAGAGAATAAATTTTGTCAAGAATTTCAAAAATTTTTCTCAAGTCTTCGGTCGGAGTTGACCTTTCGACAAAATCCAAAAGCTCTTTTTTGGTATTTTCTTTTCCGACTTTATAGATTTTATCGATGGCCCGAATATCCTCAATCGACAAACTCTCAAAATTTCCCCGGTCGTTTATGGCCAACTGTGCCTTAGCAAGTCCAAGCTTGCGGGTGGCGGCAATAGTCGCGGCAATGACTTTGGCATCTTCTTCCAAAGACGCGGAGCCGACGGCATCGAAATCAAACTGGGCGAACTCCCGGTACCTTCCGGCTTGCGGATTTTCCCCGCGGAAAACCTGGCCGATTTGATAGCGTCTGAAAGGCCCTTTTTCGATTACCCCTAAATTATTGGCTACATAGCGGGCCAGAGGAACAGTCAGGTCATATCGAAGGGCAAGTCTTCTGCCTCCACGGTCGGTGAATTGATAAATTAATTTTTCCTCCTCGCCATACTTACCCAGAAGTGTCTCTGCAAATTCAATGGTGGGGGTTTCCAAAGGAACAAACCCAAACTCTTCCAAAACGCCCGCAATTTTATCGATTGTTCCTCGGCGTTTTTTGGCTTGTTCGGGTTCGATATCTCTGAATCCTTTTGGTGTCACCGGCCCTTTTTTCATAGCTTTATGATAACACGTCCAATAGTTGATTATAAAATCTTTGTGGATCAATTTTTTTAACTACAGAAATTCCGTTTTTGTTTTTTAGACCAGCGGTTCTTCCGCGATTTTTTCCGGCCACATCAACTCTTATTTCCAGATTTGAAACGCCTTTAATAATTTTCGGATCGACGAGAATTGCAGAAGCTAGGGGATCATAAAAGTATTTAAAATCTTTTTCGTTGGCCAAGGTTGTTTTTTGAATTACAATCGCGCACCTTCTTTGCGGAGTTAACGTTCCGACCTTTTTCTTAAAAGACTCTTTGGCTGGCACGAGTCTACAGGCATCCAGAGTTACAAGTGTGGTGGGAATTCCGCTTTGAAATACTATATTCGCAGCTTCTGGGTCGAGATAAATATTGTATTCGGCAAATTTATTTGGAAAAACATTTCCCGGTGTAGAGATTGCACCACCTATGATAATTAGTTCACCGATTTTTGATGTGAAGTCAACTCCATATTTTTGTACAGCCAACGCAATGTTTGTAAGTGGACCCAAACAAAGGATTGTAAGTTTTTTTGGATATTTGGAGACTTTTTTCAACAAAAAATCTTCCACAGATGGACTTTGGCTATTTCTCTCTAAGAGTTGAGGAAGGATGTCTTTTAGAAACGAAAGACAAGAAGCATTAATTACATCCTGCTTTGGAAAGGAGTATTTTTTACTGGACTTGGTTACAGGAAAGGAAGCACCGGCCACAACACAAGATTTAATATTCATAAAAGAGAGTACTCTTAGGAGATTGTCTTTTCCCAGCAAGGGAGGAGTGAGGCCATTAACGGTAGTAAAAGCTTCTAATACGTATTTTCCATTCGAAGCAAGCATTGCTATTGCAACAATGTCATCTAGGCCAACATCAGTGTCTATCAATAGTCTTTTCATTTTTTCCACTAAAAAACCAGCCGGTTGGCTGGTTATCCATACAAAGATCACCGCCAACCTTAAGCTGGTAGGTGATAATGAACTTGGTTCAAAGAAATATTTTGCATGTTGAAAGCTATTCTATAGCCTATTAACTGGCTAGTCAAATTTTGGATGACTAAAGACTCTTTAGGCGTGTGTCGTGCTCTTGGAGCTCGTCGTTAATTCTTATGTGGGAGAATTGGTGCGCATCGAATTCTTCTCTCATATCTTTCAACTCTCCTAAGATTTCCACTTTCATTTCAAGAATATCTTTTTTAAGGGCCTTAATATCAGATTTTGTGGCACCAGTGTTTTTTGTCATTATTTAAATACTATCCTATGAAGAACTTTTGTCAACAAAAAAATTACTGTTGATTTACAACAAAGACGGTCCTGGCGGTGAAAGTTTCGTTGGCATCCGTTCCTATGGCCACAAGGGTATCTTCTAAGTTTATTTTTGCAAAGGTAACTTTTGAAGCTTTTCCCTCGTTTATCAAAAATACCGCCACAGCCTTCTGGGGAGTGACTTTTTTGTCTTCGTCGGTTCTTATTATTTGGGTTATTAGGGAAGTATTGTTATCTTTGGAAACCTTGGCAAAGATTGCCAGGCGGTTGGTAGCTTCGTCGGGGGAGTTAATGAGAATTCTTTTGGTATTTAGCACCCCGTTCCCGTTCATGAATCCCATGGCAACGATGTAGTCTCCAATGGCGATGTCGGTCACCTTGACCTCCTTATTGGTTTTGCCTATGGCTAGGGCGGAAGTGTCGGCACTAACCGAGATTTGTTCGATTTCTCCTCCCGAGCTTTTAATTTGAAGAGTGTTTTCCGAGATGTCGGTCACGGTCCCGAGAAGCGCTTTGGGGGATTTAAGAGCCTGTGAGACTTTTTGTTCGACCCGGTATCTTATGGAATCTGTCGCTTCTTGGCTCTGGGACTCTTCTTCCGTTATGTATTTCTGAAATTCACTGGAATAAACCAAAAGAAGTTTTTGGGTTACCTCGCTTCCTTTCTCGTCAAAAGCGGTCATGACAATTTGATTGACGCCGCCGATGAGTTCAACACTAACCTCAAAGCTTCCTTTGGTGTCGGCCTGGATAAGATAATCTTCTTCTTCGGTCGAGACCGCCACGAACGCATTGGCTTTAGTGATTCCGCTTAGGCTTACCGGGTTTTCGCTAAAAACATCAAGGTCCGAAGGGCTGGCTAGGGTGATGGCAAACTCCGGCTTGGGTGTCGGGGTAGCTTGACTTTGGTCTGGGTTTTTGGGAGAAAGGGCGATATTGGCTCGGTAGACCCCGAAAGCAATAATCAGCCCCAAGGTCAGCCCCGCCAAAATGGCAAATAATACTTCTTTTCTCATTAGAACGAACCTAAATATATGCTAAAGTTGAGGCCTTGTCAAAGGAAGGCTCTTTTGATAGGATGTCCGAAGAATGGAAATAACCTTTCTGGGCCACTCCTCTTTTAAGCTGAAAGGAAAAACGGGCAGCGTTGTCACCGACCCTTTTGACCCCCAGATGGTGGGATTTAAGTACGCCGGTGTTGAGGGAGATATCGTCACGGTTTCCCATGAGCATGATGACCACAACCGGGCTTCCCTGGTCAAGGGTGCGAAAAGGGTAATTTCAGGCCCCGGAGAATACGAAATTTTGGGAATTTCAATATTGGGATTTCCTTCTTTCCATGACGACAAGGAGGGGAGCGTCAGAGGCAAAAATACAATCTATGTTTTTGAGATAGACGGGCTAAGGATTGCTCACCTTGGGGACTTGGGCCACGCCCTCTCGGAAGAGTTGGTAGAGGATTTGGGGGATATAGATATTCTCATGGTCCCGGTTGGGGGAGAATATACGATAGGGCCAGATGAGGCAACCAACGTCGTTTCTGCCATAGAACCCACAATAGTAATTCCCATGCATTATCAAATGCCGGGTCTTAAGTCCGAGACCTTTTCGAAGCTAACTCCGGTTGATTCTTTCCTCAAAGAGGTCGGCCTGACAAGCGAAAACCTTCCCAAACTTATCGTTAAGAAAGAAGAACTGGGAGAGGATAAAAAAGTAGTGGTTCTGGAAAAGAAATAGATGGCTGAGCAAGTCTCTATCCGCATACCGGCCCATTCAAACGAAGCCGAAGAGAGTGTCCTAGGGGCGCTTCTACTGGATAAAGACGCAATTATTGCAGTCGCCGAATTTTTGCACTCCGAGGATTTTTACGACGAGAGGCACAAAAATATTTATGAATGCTGCCTCGAACTTTACGAGGAAAGAGTTCCCATAGACGTTTTAACCGTTGCCGAGAGACTAAAGAAAAGAAAGGTCCTTAAACGCATAGGAGGGGCCTCGTATTTGGCGGGACTAACTAATAAAGTTCCCACGGCGGCCCACGTTGAGCATTACGGCCGCATTGTAAAAGACGCCTCAACCAAGCGCTCTTTAATGACTGTCGCAAGCAGGCTTCTTGATTTTTCTTTGGACGAGGGACTTAAAGCGGATGAGCTATTGGATAAAGCAGAAGCCGAGGTTTTTGCTTTGACCCAAAGACACCTCTCGA
>Ga0315291_10007660_pt1 | contig 13316 bp, 10 predicted proteins | sample YL17G12_20_MG_FD_203070 | JGI IMG/M metagenome (GOLD analysis project Ga0315291, IMG submission 203070) | Sediment microbial communities from Yellowstone Lake, YNP, Wyoming, USA - YL17G12_20 | ecosystem: Environmental > Aquatic > Freshwater > Lake > Sediment | place: USA: Wyoming | collected... | reverse complement strand
CCATTACCAATAATGCCAATGTTAAACTTTTTAATGGCTATAAAAAAGAAATCAAAAGCTTTGCTGCGATTACAAAAAAGCTGCGTGATTTGCGCAAATTTACCTGGTATTTGGGCGGATATTTTGAATCAGTGCAAGGTGCGCTGGGCGTGATTCTGGATTTTGCCATTTTTTATATTGCTATCAAATTGTGGCAGAAAAATTTGTTGACTGTCGGTGACTTTGTCCTGCTTCAAGCTTATATTATAAATATTATCAGCCGTGTTTGGGGATTTGGCCGCATGATTCAAAAAGTTTATGAGAAATTGTCCGATGCTGAAGATATGACCATTGTTTTAAATACGCCTCACGAGATTCAGGATGTCCCAGGAGCAAAAAATTTAGAAGTTACTGCAGGCAAAATAGAATATCAAGAGGCAAGTTTTAATTATAATGAAACGCGCAGTGTTTTGAAAAATTTTAATTTAGTAATTAAGCCTGGTGAAAAAATTGCTTTAATCGGGCCGTCAGGAGCTGGAAAAACCACTATTGTCAGATTGATTTTGCGTTTATATGATTTAACATCTGGTAAGATTTTAATTGACAGCCAAAATATTGCCAGAGTGACTCAGGAAAGCCTGTGGCACAATATTAGCTTGGTGCCTCAGGATCCTATCTTATTTCATCGTAGCTTGATGGAAAATATCCGTTATGGCAATTTTAAAGCCGGCGATAAAGAAGTTATTAGGGCTTCAAAATTGGCACACTGTCATGAATTTATCAGTAAACTTTCAGATGGCTATAATACTTTTGTTGGTGAAAGGGGAATTAAGCTATCAGGCGGCGAGCGCCAGCGCGTGGCTATTGCGCGAGCAATTTTGCACAATACTCCTATTTTAATTTTAGACGAGGCAACTTCCAGCTTGGATTCTGAATCTGAAATGCTTATTCAAAAAGCTTTGGATGAATTAATGAAAAATAAAACAGTGATTGCCATTGCTCATCGCTTGTCCACGATTAAAAAAATGGACAGGATTATTGTCATTGGCGAAAAGGGTATTATTGAAGAAGGCACTCATGAATCATTAATTGCTAAAAAAACTGGTTTGTATAAAAAGCTTTGGGGATTACAAGCCGGAGGTTTTATTCGCTAAGTAAAAAAAACAAAAAGAAAGGATCCACCTTCGCTTCTTTGAAGCTTCGGTGGACAAAGGGGGTGAATTAATTGCCAGAACAAAAAGAAGCAATTGAACAAGGTAAATGCAGTCCGCCGCCACCTAATTGGAGGTGCCTTAACTGTGGGCACGAAGATTATCTGATGTGCATGGATGAACAGCGTGCACAATGCCCCAAATGCGGCAGTAAAAATGTGGAGGATTTGCACCTGAAAAAAATAATGGATTGAAATTTAAAAGCGCTCCGACGTATGTCGGAGCGCGAATTGTTTTTAATAACTTAATTTATTTATATTAGATAAATAAGGAGTTATAGTCAGAATTGAATTGTATTATGTGTAAATTTTTTATTAATGCAAGATTATCGTTTGTGCAGAATTTCGGTACTTTTTTGACAGCAAAAAAGTACCACAAAAAACTGCTGGGGGCCTCAATGCGCTAGTGCAAATAATATTTTTGAAGCATTGATAACGGCGCTTAGTTCGGCCCCCAGACCCCGGGTGCGTTGTTCATGGTTGAAACGAATCGATTGAAAAAGCGGCCTCGCTCTTTGAGCTCGGCCGCTTGTTTTGTAGGATTTTCCTGTAATTTTTTCACCAAATCTTTCTTGGCTTGGGCGGACGGAGAATTTGGATTATCTCTTTCTCCCCTTGTTTGTAGACGAGGACAACATATTCAACCTTTCTTTTAGGAAAAGTTTTCTTGAATCCATCAACTGCAGATTGAAGGTGGCAGAAAAAATTTGGCCTGTAACTAACAATGCTATCCGATTCTTCGCTCAAATTTTTTACTTTGAACTTAAACCATAGCCTAATCGTAGGAGCCTCACCGATAGGAACAATTTCCATTAACAATGCCTGGAGAGTTGCATAAGCAACCTTCACTTCAACTTCCAGGTGGCACCAACTTTGGCGGATCGCCCAAAGCCATGGGAATTCTTTTAGCAGTTTATTGAGAGTTTTCGCATCCATCTTCCTGTACCTCCGTACTTTGACCCGTCCGGGTCTGGAATTTTTCTCCCCAAAGAGGAGTTATTAAGCCAAACTTAACATATTCACGACTTATTGTCAATATTTAGGAGGATTGATTGATTTGTGATATAATGTATATAGTTTAAAAGTTTAAATTTTAATTTAAATTTATGGACGATCCAAGAATTGATAGCATTTTAGAGGCAGTTAATTATATTAAGGAAAATGTGGCAAAAATAAGCAGTATTTCAGACGCAGTCAGTTATCTCAAGGAATATGAGGCAAAAAAAGTAGATCTGGATAGACTAGTTAAAAAAGATGATCTGGAAAGTTTCAAAAATCAGATTATAGCAAAAATAGAGAGTACACGTCATTAATTCTTGCATTTATTTATATCAAATTTTGATATTATTTTTTATGATTAAACTCCCAATAGAAGTCTCTGCCAGGCATTGTCATTTAAGCCAAAAGGATTTGACTAAGCTTTTTGGTCTTGGATATAAGCTTAAAGTATTAAAAATGCTGTCCCAGCCAGGGCAGTTTGCGGCCAAAGAAGAAATAAAAGTTTTAGGGTCGAGAAATGAATTAAAAGTACGCATTGTTGGGCCTTTACGCAAAGATACCCAGATTGAATTAGCAGCCACTGATTGCTATAAAATAGGCGTAAAGCCGGTCTTAAGAGTGTCTGGCAATGTAAAAAATACACCCGGTGCTATTTTAATTGGACCAAAGAGTAAAATAAAGATTAACCAAGGAGTAATTGTGGCCCAGCGTCATTTGCATTTAGCTCCTAATGAAGCAAAAAGCTTGAAGTTAAAAAGGGGTCAGTTGGTGTCAGTAAAAATTAAAGGATCACGTGGCTTAACTTTTAATAATGTGGTTGTGCGATCTGGTGAAATGCATAAAAAGTCATTTCAAATTGATACTGATGAAGGAAATGCGTGTGGTTGGGTGCCAGGCATGAAGGGCGAACTTATTAAATAATTAGGAATTATGAAAGATAAAATACAAAAATTTGCTAAAGTTAAAGTTTTAGTAATCGGCTATTTTAAATGGCTTGGTTTGGGTCGCGATAAATTCAAAGCCAGCTCAACCGTAACTTTAATACAGGATAATGGGAAAAATATCTTAGTTGATACTGGCAATCACGAAGTTGAGAAAAAATTACTCGCTGCCTTAAAGAAACAAGGGTTAGAGCCTAAAGACATTGATTATGTGATTTTAACCCATCATCATCCGGATCATACGGCTAATAAGCATTTATTTAGACAAGCCATTGTTACTGACTGGTTAACGAGCTATAAAAAAGACAAATTTATCGTTGATTTTGACATCATTAATAAAGGGAAAAATATTATTACGCCCAATGTTTGTATAAAAAGCACGCCTGGCCATGCTATGGATGAAGGCAGTGTGATTGTGAAGACAGAAGATGGAATCGTAGCAATTGCCGGCGATTTATTCTTTAATGATCAATCTGAAAGAAATATTTTTGTCCATGACGTGAAAGATTTTAAAAGGAGCAGGGCTGAAATTTTAAAATTAGCTGATTTTATTATTCCGGGTCATGGCGGAATGTTTAAGGTGAAAAAATGATTTTTAGCCATTAGCCTGGCCTTGGCCAAGACAGGCCATTAGGCATTAGTAATTGGCTATTGGATTTTTTATTTTAATTTATGAAAGAAAAATATATTTTAGTACTTAATGCGGGGAGCGCGACACTCAAGTTTAAAATTTTTAAATTTGATGATTTAAAATTGGTTAGAGAGGGGATTGTAGAAAGAATTGGTCTGATGAATTCATTTATCCAAATCGGCGGGCAGAAAGAAATATATGAAGTGGAAAATCACGAGCAGGCCTTTAAATTATTGATTTCTAAAATACAGGATTTGAAAAACAAAATTGTTTTAATAGGGCACCGAGTAGTGCATGGCGGCGAGGAATTTACAGAGCCAATTTTGATAACAAAAAAGATTTTTACGCGTTTAAATACTTATAATAAATTGGCGCCTTTGCATAACCCAGTTAATTTAAGCTGTATCGCAGCTAGTATTAAATATTTAAAAAATATACCGGATGCGGCAGTATTTGATACTGCTTTTTATAAAACTCTGCCAGATTATGCTTATCTTTATGCTTTGCCTTTAAAATTTTATCAGCGCTATGGCATCAGGCGTTATGGCTTTCACGGAATTTCCCACCAATATGTGGCAGAAAAAGCCGCTGAGAAATTTAAAAAACCATTAAGCCAGTTAAATTTAATAACATGCCATTTGGGGTCTGGCTGCAGTATTACTGCTATTAAAAATGGCAAAGCAATTGATACTTCCATGGGCTTTACGCCTTTAGAAGGTTTGGTAATGTCTACGCGCAGCGGCAGTATTGACCCGGCTATTCCTTTGTATTTAATTCGCCGTTTAAAAATGTCAGAGGAGGAGGTAAATGATTTATTAAATAAACGTTCTGGTTTATTTGGCTTAAGCGGTTCAATGGATATGAGGGAAATACTGGTTAAGGCAGGCTATAAAGTGCCGGGCTTTAATTTGAAAATCAGGGTCAATAAAAGGGCAAAAGAAATCGCCCAGTTGACAATTGGGATATTTATTTATAATATTAAAAAGTATATAGGCGCTTATAGTGCAATCCTAAAACAGGTTGATGCCTTGGTCTTTACCGCGGGAATCGGGGAAAGAAGCCAGCTGATACGCGACTTGATTTTAAAGGATTTACCAAAATATAAAACCTTGATTATTGCTACCGATGAGGAGCAAATGATTGCTAATCAAATAAAGAAACTAATTTAATAACCTCACGAAATGCTAAAAAATAAAAAAATTATAATTCTTTTTTTAATTTGCTTATTGGCAGGTTTTTTATTTTTTAATTTAAATTCTACTTGGGCGCAAGAAACCGGCACAACTTGCACAGTAGGCAATAATAGCTGTACAAAACAAGGTTTGCAATTAACTGCTTTATTGGAAAATAAAGGTTTAACTTTTTCGCTGGTAGTAATTGCTGGATTACTGGATGGGATTAACCCTTGCGCTATAGGTATGTTGATTTTACTTTTAGGTTATTTGTTGGTTTTCGCGCATGAGCCGCATCGGATGATAAAATTGGGCTTAATCTATATTGCGACTATATTTATCACTTATTTTTTAATTGGTATTGTATTTTCTCAAGTAGTTTACAATCTTTTAGCCTGGCCATTATATCAGGAAATCAGCCATATTATTAAATATATAATTATTGCGCTTATTTGGCTGGCTGCGTTAGTTAATATTAAAGATTTTTTCTGGTATGGCAAAGGTTTTAGTTTGGGTGTTAGCAAAAAAGAAGTGCCGATTCTAATGAGATTAATACAAAAAGTTGACTGGACAACCACAATTTTATTAGGTGTTTTGGTGACTTTATTTGAATTGCCTTGTTCTTTGCCATTATATGTCGGTGCGATTGCAGTCATGTCCAGTTCTTTCCATTATCTTTATACGATTGGCTATTTATTGCTTTATAATATAATGTTTGTCACGCCATTGATTATAGTTTATGCAGTTTTGGTGAAATCTCATCATATTTTTGAAGCTAAAGATATTCAGGAAAGGGCAAATCGTTGGATGAAATTATCAATGGGAATTGCGCAGATAATTATCGGCATAGTACTTTTATTGATCTAAAATTTTTATGATCAAACGGCTCTTAAACGGAGAATCTAAAACTATTACTTCAGCAGCGATTATTGTAGGAGCGGCTTCTTTAGCAAGCCGTTTTTTAGGTGTGATTAGAGATAGGATTTTAGCCGGCACTTTTGGCGCAGGTGATATTTTGGATACTTATTATGCTGCTTTCCGCATTCCCGACCTTATTTATAATTTAATTGTTTTAGGCGCTTTATCAGCCGGGTTTATCCCTATCTTTATGCATCTTTTGGAGAAAGAAAATAGGGAAAAGGCATATCAACTGGCAAATGAAATTTTAAACATATTAATCATTGGGTTATTTATACTATGCGGTATTTTATTTATTTTTGCGCCGCAATTAATGACTTTGATTACCCCTGGTTTTAATGCTGAAAAAATGGCTGTGACAGTAAATTTAACCAGAATAATGTTTTTAAGCCCTTTGCTTTTAGGCATCAGCAGTGTCTTTGGCGGTATTTTGCAGTCATTCAAAAGATTCTTTGTGTTTTCATTAGCTCCGATTTTTTACAACATTGGCATAATTATCGGGGCATTAGTTTTTGTTAAGTTTTGGGGAGTTTATGGTTTGGCTATGGGCGTAGTTTTAGGTGCTCTTTTGCACTTACTGATTCAAATCCCAACTTCTGTTTATTTAGGGTTCCGTTATCAGCCAATTTTAAAATTCAAAGATGAAAGTTTGAAGAAAATCGCCAAGATTATGGTGCCCAGAACTTTAACTTTGGGTATTAGCCAGCTTAATTTGGTGGTGATTACTATTATTGCTTCAACTTTGGCAGCAGGTTCTTTGGCTGTTTTTAATTTGGCAAATAATTTGCAGATATTTCCAGTGGGAATTTTTGGTATTTCTTTTGCCATTGCCGCTTTCCCAACCTTGTCAGCTTTAGCTTTGAAAACAGAGAAAAAGGACTTTATTGAAAGTTTTTCTAATACGACACGAGAAATTTTATTTTTTATAATTCCTGCTACAGCTTTAATGCTGGTTTTGCGCGCCCAGATTGTGCGTGTCATTTTAGGCTCAGGCAATTTTACCTGGGAAGATACGGTTTTGACCATTGAAACTTTAGCCATGTTTTCCATTAGTTTATTTGCTCAAGCTTTAATTCCTTTGTTAATCCGTGGTTTTTATGCTTTTCATAATGCTAAGACGCCGTTTATAATTGGTTTAATTTCAGCCGTAGTAAATATTTTTTTAAGTTTATTTTTAACTAAGCCGTTTGAATTATTTGGTTATAATTTTAATTTTGGGGTAGCTGGCTTGGCGTTGGCTTTTTCTATCGCAACGATTTTGAATTTTATTTTATTGTGGTTTGCTTTAAGAATAAAAACTCATAGTTTGGATGAAAGAAAAATAATTTGGTCGGTTCTAAAAATTTCAGTGGCCACTATTGCCATGGCCGCAGTCACCCAATTTATGAAATTTGGCATTGAGCCATATTTTGGCACTAGAACCTTTGTGGGTATCTTTTTGCAGGGCTTAATTGCTGGCTTGGCTGGCATTGCCGTCTTTATTGTTGTTGGTTTGGCTTTGCGCTCGCAGGAAATGAATACTTTTGTTAATTCTATAAGGCGCAGATTATTTAAAGAAAAAATTAATTATCCTAAAGAGAGTATTGATGAAAATATTGAAGTGTAATTAGTAATTGGTAATTAGTAATTGGTTATTTAAATTTGAATCGGGCGAGGAGCTCGGTTTTTTTATTGATACGAATTTACGAATCAAATACTAATCTACGAATAATTTAAGGGTGCGTTTCGGGTATAACCGAATTTATTCGGTTCGGGAATTAAGAGCTTGACTATTAAAAATAATTATGATAATTTGATAAAAACTGATAATAAGGAGGTTAGAAATGGCGCTAAAGTTATTGCAGAGAAAAGTAGAGGATGGCCAAAAAGGCGAATGTCAGAAAATCAAAGCAAAATGGAACATTATATTTATTGAGCCAGGTTGCTTTTCCAATGACGGTAAAAGTTTTTCGGTCACTTTGAAAAATGGACTTTTGTCCTTTCCTGTTTCCAAGATTCCCAAAGAAGCGATTGCCTTTACGTGGCAGGTTGTAATTGAGGTTATTGTTAAAATTTTTGGCCAGGAATTTGTGATAAAAGAAGCTTTTAACTCCGTCAGGATTTTTTTAAAGGATAGGGTGAAGATTCGGACTTTTAAGGAGGAAAAACGTTTAAATGATATGGGTCAAGACAATAGCGGTATAGTCTACCAAATGTCACGAGAAAAGAGAAGAAGAATCGTTAGGTCAAAGTTTGATCCCGAGGAGGCCATTGACCATCTTATTTGCAGTAGAGATTCCCTGCTGCTAGATTTGAAAAATGGCAAATTTACTGAAATCGAAAAATCAAAATAGCATCTTATATGCCCAGTACAAAATAGTATTGGGCTTTTTGTTATCAATTGATAAAATCAAAATTTTCTGATAGAATGTCTTTATATATGAATCAAAATAACATCCGTAACTTTTGTATAATTGCGCATATTGATCACGGTAAATCAACGCTGGCTGACCGGTTTTTGGAATTGACTGGCACTGTAGAAAAACGCAATATGAAAGAGCAAATTTTGGATTCCATGGAATTGGAGAGAGAAAAGGGCATTACGATAAAGTTAACCCCAGTGCAAATGGAATATAAAGATTATATTTTGAATTTGATTGATACGCCCGGCCATGTTGATTTTACTTATGAAGTTTCGCGCTCCCTAGCTTGTGTTGAAGGCGCAATTCTTTTAGTTGATGCCACTCAGGGGATTCAAGCCCAGACTATTGCTAATTTGTATTTAGCTTTGGAGCAAAATTTGGTTATTATCCCAGCAATTAATAAGATTGATTTGCCTAATGCACAAGTTGAAAAAACCAAATTAGAAATTATAAATTTACTCGGCTGTAAAGAAGAGGAAATATTAATGTGTTCAGCTAAAACAGGGCAAGGTGTTAAAGAAATTTTAGATGAGGTAATTAATAAAGTGCCGGCGCCGATTGTTCAAAATGAATTGCCTTTTCGGTCAGTAATTTTTGATTCTTTTTACGATGAGTATAAGGGCGTGATTGTTTATGTGCGCGTTTTTGACGGCGAATTAAAAAAGGGTCATAAAGTTTATTTTATGGCAAATCAAGTTGAAGCTGAATGTCTGGATGTCGGAATTTTAAAACCTCAAATGAAATCACAGAACGCCTTAAACGCTGGCCAGATCGGCTATATTGTTTCAGGCCTAAAAGAAGTAGAAAAATGTAGAGTAGGCGATACCATAACTTTAAAAGGGGCTAAAGTTGAGGCTTTGCCTGGTTATAAAGAAATCAGGCCAATGGTCTTTGCCGGCATATTTTGCAAAGAAGGCAGTGAGTTTATCCGTTTACGCGAGGCAGTTAATAAATTAAAATTGAATGACGCGGCCTTAACTTTTGAACCAGAACATTCTTCAGCTTTAGGCTATGGCTTTCGCTGCGGATTTTTGGGCTTGCTTCATTTAGAAATTTTTCAGGAAAGATTGAAAAGAGAATTTAATTTGGATTTAATTGTGACAGTGCCGTCAGTTGCATACAAAGTGACTTTAAAATCCAAAGGCTTGAAAAAAGAATTGGAAGCAAAATTAAAAAGCAAGGAATTTTCCGGCTATGGCGATTTATTGGAAGATCAGGTGATTATCAAAAGCCCGATTGACTTGCCTGACCCTAATTATATTGAAAAAATTGAAGAGCCAATGATAAAAACTGATATTGTTACACCCAAAGCTTATTTGGGAGCAATTATGCAGTTAACTATTGAAAAAAGGGGTGAATACCTTAATACTGAATATTTAATGGCGGAAAGTGAAGCTGATTCCCGCGTGATTTTACATTATAAAATGCCCTTGGCTTCAATTTTAACTGATTTTTATGATAAACTTAAAAGTGTAAGCTCTGGCTATGCTTCTTTAAATTATGAATTTGTCGGTTATCAGCAGGCTGATGTAGCCCGCTTGGATATATTAGTGGCTGAAGAACCAGTGGAAGCTTTAGCCATTATAGTTTATAAAGACGAGGCTCAGCGAGTCGGGCGCCAGATAGTGCAGACTTTAAAGAGCAGCTTGCCCAAACAATGGTTTGTGGTTAAATTACAAGCCGCGATTGGTGGCAAGATTTTAGCCGGCGAAAGATTAGCAGCATTGCGTAAAGACGTAACGGCTGGATTATATGGCGGTGATATTACGCGCAAAATGAAGGTTTTAAAAAAACAGAAAAAAGGCAAAAAGAAAATGGCAGAAATCGGGGCAGGAAGTGTTGATATACCGACAGAAACATTTTTGAAGATTTTGAAACGGTAAAAGCAATAAAGCCATGGAGCCATTGGGCATAAGGACTTGGAAATTTAAAATCATATAGCTAATGGCCTTATGGCTCGTCTCGGCCGAAGCCGGGCAAGTGCCTAATGGCCTAAAAAATATGAAAAGAAATAATATAATAAGAATTGCTTGGATAATTTTTGCGGCCATGGTCATTTTTTCCATGATAATTTGGACTATTGGGCCAGCCTTGAGATGGTGAAAATTTTTCGTTAATTATTATTTAAATACTCAATGGGAAAGAAATGGTTTTTACGCGAGCCAATAAGTTTGGAATTTAGAAAACAGTTTCCTGAAATTCCAGGTTTGATTTTGCAGCTGCTTTATAATAGGGGATTAAAAACACAAAAACAGATTGATGAGTTTTTAAATCCTGATTATGGCCAAGAAATTCTTGACCCTTTTTTATTTCCCGATATGGATAAAGCAGTTGAGCGAATTTACCAGGCAGTTGAAAAAAAGGAAAAAATTGCGATTTACGGCGATTATGACGCAGATGGAGTGACCAGCAGCGTTTTGGTCGCTAATGTTTTACAGAAATTAAAGGCAGATTTTATTATATATATACCTCATCGCGAAAAAGAGGGCTATGGATTGAATAAGAAAACAGTCAAATATTTAGCGCGTAAAAAGGTAAGATTAATCATCACAGTTGATTGCGGCATCAGTAATCTGCCAGAAATTTCTTTGGCTAAGAAAAGTAAAATTGATGTAATAATTACTGACCATCATAATCAACCGCCAAAATTACCCAGTGCTTATGCCATTATCAATCCCAAGATAAAGATTTTTCATTATCCTACCTATGAATTGTCAGGCGTAGGCGTGGCTTTTAAATTAGCCCAAGCTATTATTGCCAGAGATAAAAACAATATTTTTCCGACTGGTTATGAAAAATGGCTTTTGGATTTGGTAGCCATTGGCACAGTCACTGATGTGATGCCTCTTTTAGGCGAAAATCGCGCCTTGGTTACTTATGGCTTAATTGTTTTAAATAAAACTAAAAGAGTTGGCTTAAAATTATTAGCGCAAAAAGCCGGTGTCTTGCCAATTAATGAAGAAAAGCTTATTAATTCGGAAAATATTGGTTTTGCTTTAGGCCCGAGATTAAATGCCGCTGGCCGCATGGATCATGCCAATACTGCTTTTGAATTACTGATGACTGAAAATCATAAGGAAGCAGAAAGACTGGTTGCCAGCTTGGAAAGCAATAATCAAAAAAGGCAGAGTTTGACTGAAAAAATCATGACTGAAGTAGTCAAAGAAATAAAGGATATTAATAAGCAATTAGTGATTTTAGCCCATGGTAAAAAATGGCCTTTGGGCGTGATTGGCTTAGCTGCAGGTAAAATAAAGGATCAATATAACCGTCCGGTTGTTATTATCAGCCAGATGGGTAAAAAGCTGGTTGGTTCTGGCCGCAGTATTGAGGAATTTAATTTAATAGAGAGTTTAAATAAGGTAGCTGATTGTTTTGAAGTTTATGGCGGCCATGCTGGCGCAGCCGGTTTTACTCTGAAAAATAAAAAAATGCTTGTTGAATTTGAAAAAAGATTTAAAAAAATTGTGGAAGCGGATTTAAAAAATAAGGATTTAACTCCGAAGCTGGAAATTGAAGCTGAATTAAATCTAGAAGATTTAAATTGGGAGCTTTTTGATCAGATTGAAAAATTTGAGCCGTTTGGCATGGGTAATCCCAAACCAGTATTTTTAGTCAGCAATCTGCGGGTGGAAAATATCAGGACAGTAGGGAATGGCAATAAGCATTTAAAAATTTTTGTGCGCCATGAAAAAATGATTAAAAGTTTTGAAGCTATTGGCTTTGGCATGGGGGAGATGATTGAACATATAAAATATGGGGATAGAATCGAAGTTGTCTGTGAAATTAATTTAAACGAATTTAATGGGGAGAGGAAATTGGAGTTGAGGTTAGTGGATTTGAAGAAAGTATCCTCCTCCGCTAAAGCTTCGGAGGATGAAGAGGGGAGATTTACCTTTAAAAGAAAAGTTTTATAAGTTATTGGTAATTGGTTATTAGTAAATAGTAATCGGAAAATTTTAAATAAAAAAAGGCCCCGTTCGGACATTTGTCCTGGCGGGGTTTTGTTTTGATGATTTGGTGGGATTATAAGGTTGCAGCGGCAACTCTTTCATTTTTGCTGGTGGCAGTGGCGGGAAGACCGTTGTTTTTGTAGCACATGCTGCATTTGCAGCAATGCGTTTTTCCGATGAGCAGTTCTTCAGGTAAGTCTATCCTGTGGTGGCGGAAAAAGAATTTTGCCTGCTCGATGCTGCCAAAAATCATTGTCGCTTTGGAGCCGTTGAACTGGACGGCTTGGAACATGGTCCCCGGATCGCTTTCCAGGCTCTTGTCAATGGTGATGCTGACATCGCATTTGACGACCAGAACTCTGTGCTGTCCTCGATTTGTTTGGTAGTAGAAGCAGGGAGATTCCAGTAATTGTCGTACGCTGCCTGCGTTATCTTCATGCAGCCCGAAGTCGAAGAAATTGTCTAACGCTGAAGATTTAATGTCCCGCAGCAAATACGCTTCGTTTAAATCCGTTTTCATCCTTTTCTCCTTTTTTCCTTTATATTTCGTTGTCTTTACAGTTTACTTGTATACGATTTAATATTAAAAGTATAGCATATTTTTATGAATTTGTCAAGTGTTTTGGATCAGTTTTTATCGTATTTGCCCAATAATTAAACTTTTTAACTAATTTTAGATAAAAAAATAGCCCCGCCGAAACTTCGTGTCTCTTGCGGGGCATTGTTGTATATTTTTTAGTTACGTACAATCGTGATGGTCACGAAGGACATGATCGGCGACGGAGTGATGAGCACGCGGATTTTTTTTGTTCCTTTTATGGCATGGAAATCATGTAAAGCGCATTTGTCCTCGGGCTTTTTGATTCCAAAACCATGTGAACAGAAAAATTCTTCGACTTTGGTTCTCACCTCATCCTCAGATACGTAGCGTTCGGGGATAGTGAAATCTTCGTTTTTCGGCAAATACTTGGTCGCAGTTTTGCCTTGAAGGTATCCTTCGAGAGTGTTTCCTGTGGTTTTTGAATTGGATGGTGCGAAAATTCCAGCGGTCTTTGCTCCTAAAATAAGTAATTCGGGGATCATTTTTTCCTCCTTGGAAAAGCTGTATAGT
>Ga0315291_10007658_pt1 | contig 13317 bp, 12 predicted proteins | sample YL17G12_20_MG_FD_203070 | JGI IMG/M metagenome (GOLD analysis project Ga0315291, IMG submission 203070) | Sediment microbial communities from Yellowstone Lake, YNP, Wyoming, USA - YL17G12_20 | ecosystem: Environmental > Aquatic > Freshwater > Lake > Sediment | place: USA: Wyoming | collected... | reverse complement strand
CAATGGTTTTTCAAAATTACCGCCTATGCCGACAGGTTAATCTCCGGTTTGAATGATATCGATTGGCCGGAAGACATTAAGATTCAACAAAGGAACTGGATTGGTAAATCTGAAGGCAGAACTATTGAATTCGAAGTCGAATCTTCCGGAAAGAAAATCAGAGCTTTTACCACCAGACCCGAGACCCTTAATAGCGCCACATTTTTGGCGGTGGCTTCAAAAGAAAAAACGAAATTGACGGAAAAGTGGGGTCAATTTACGGGCCAATACGCCCTTAACCCCTTAAATGGAGAGAGGCTTCCCATTTGGGAGACAAATTACGTGGAATCGACTTACGGGACGGGCGCCATCATGGGAGTTCCCGCCTATGATGAAAGAGATAAAGATTTTACTAATAAATATCATATTGATATAGTTAAGAGACCTTTTACCAAAGAGATTTTGGGCGAGAAAACCGTCCACTACCACCTCCGCGACTGGTTAATTTCAAGACAACGTTATTGGGGCTGTCCCATCCCAATGATTTATTGCGAAGATGATGGGTGGCAATCTGTACCCGAGAAGGATTTGCCTGTTTTACTGCCTACCGATGTGGATTTCTTGCCCCACGGTGAGTCTCCGATTGCCAGGTCAAAGACTTTTCAGAAAGGAGTTAAGTGTCCAAAATGCGGTCAGTCTGCCAGGCGCGAAGTTGACACTATGGACACCTATGTGGATTCGTCATGGTATTTTATTCGTTTTGTCGATCCTAAAAATAAGGAAGAATTTGCCTCGAACGAAAGTATTAAAAAATGGCTGCCGGTTGATGTTTATGTTGGCGGGGGGCATGTTATTCAACACCTTCTTTTTGCGAGATTTTTCTGGAAAGTTCTTTTTGACGAAGGCCTAATAGACAATCAGCTTGGAGACGAACCTTTTTTGAAGCTTAGGGCTCCCGGGTGGATTCTTGGCAGCGATTCACGGAAGATGAGTAAAAGGTGGGGGAATGCTGTTACCCCGGATGACATAATTCCGAAATTCGGTGCCGACACATTGAGAGTTTACGAAATGTTTATGGGGCCATTCGATGCCCTGAAACCGTGGAGTGTTGAGGGGGTAGAGGGGGCATCTAGATTCTTAAGTCGTGTCTGGAAGATTTTTAATGGAAAAACCAAGGAAAAAGAGAACACCAATGTTACTATCAAAATGCATCAAACCATAAAGAAAGTAACCGAAGACATACAGGAATTTAAGTATAACACAGCGATTGCCGCTATCATGGAATACGTAAATGTTTTAGCTGACGCATCAACCATTAATCCTCAAACATTAACCATATTAGCGAAGCTAATGGCGCCTTTTGCTCCTCATCTGGCGGAAGAGGTTTGGCATACTGTTTTGGGCAATAAAGACTCAATCCATACCCAGCCTTGGCCGAAATATAATCCGAAATATCTACAAGTAGGGGAAGTAAAAATGGTGATACAAGTAAATGGAAAAGTTAGGGCAATACTTACAGTAAATAGCGAACAATCTAAGTCTAAGTTGGAAATAGAGGAGTTGGCGAAAAAAGACCCCAAAATAGTTAAGTGGTTGAATGGTAGAGTAATTAAGAATACGATATTTATTGATGGAAAATTGGTTAATTTCGTCATCTAACCGGAAAATTCTTCTGATAACCCTTGCCGGACTGATTCTAATCGGTTTTGGCGTGATTTTGTTTAAAACCGGAGGATTAGGTACTTCGACCAAGGTTGAGGTCTTGGATGCGACTACAGAAATTCAAAATGAGGGCGGTAAAATTGTTGTCGAAATTTCGGGAGAAGTGGAAAAACCCGGTGTTTATAATTTTCAAAAAGATGACCGGGTTGACGATTTGTTAATTGCCGCCGGTGGATTTTCGGCGGATGCCGATAGGGTTTGGATTGAGCAAAATTTAAATCGGGCTGCGAAACTTGCGGATGGACAAAAAATTTATATCCCCCCACTTCGCCAAGGCTTCGCGGGGCAAGCAAGTACATCAAGTATAACGGGTAATACAAGTATTGGAGGGAAAATAAACATTAACACGGCAGACGCAAAAACACTCGACTCTCTCCCGGGAATCGGCCCTGCTCACGCCCAAAACATCATTGAACACCGGCCTTACTCATCTACCCAAGACCTTTTAAAAAATGCCGTTTTAACCCCAGGCGATTACGAAAAAATTAAAGACATGATAACAGTCTTTTAATGAAGAATTTTTTTTGGCTACTGCTAATTTTCCTGGTAATTTTTCGTTTTTTTTCTACCCGCCCTACCTACCATAACGGTGATCGGCTGCGGCTAACCGCCGGAATTTTTCAAGAACCCATTCAGTATTCCACCAGCCAATATTTAAAACTTTCAGGCCTAAAGATTTATCTGCCGCTTTATCCCGAAATTAGTTATGGCGATCAAGTTAGCGTCGAGGGGATAGTGGATGGCGGCAAGTTGAAAAACCCCAAACTGGTAAGTATTAAAGAAAGTCGGGGAATTTTATTCAAGTTCAGGTCAAAAATTATTGATTTTTACCGAAAAGTCCTTCCCGAACCCCATGCCAGTTTGGTGGCCGGCATCGTTTTAGGCTCGAAATCTTCTATCCCTGCGGATTTTTGGCAGAATTTAAAAACAACCGGAGTGGCCCATGTTGTGGTTGCCTCCGGCATGAATGTTGCCTTTGTGGCGAGTTTTCTGATTTCTTTTTTGGCAATCTTTACCCCAAGAAAGAGGGCAGTTTTTATAGCGGTTGTGGCAATTTGGCTCTACGCGTTAATTTCAGGCTTTGAAGCCCCGATTGTCAGAGCCGCAATTATGGCCAGCATTGCTTTTTCGGCTCAAGGGGCCGGTAAACTTTCTTTTTCCTGGAGTATTCTTTCCCTGACGGCCCTAATGATGTTGATTGTTAACCCTTCTTGGATTTCCGACACGGGATTTATTCTGACCTTTGTAGCCACAGGGTCTCTGATGCTTTTTCAAAGAAGAATTGACAAGTTGTTCGGTTTTATTCCCAATTCCCTCGGCTTTTTGAGGGAGGGATTTTCGACTTCGCTGGCAGCTCAAATTGGTGTGGCGCCCATCCTTTTTGCTACCTTCGGCCAGTTTAATCTTCTTTCACCCCTCATTAATGCCCTGGTTCTTTGGACCGTTCCCCTCATCATGATCATTGGGGCAGTGGGGGGAATAGTTGGTTTGATTGTACCGGTAATTGGTAGATTGATACTTTTAATATCATATCCCTTGACATGGTGTTTTATAAATATAGTTTCCATTTTTTAATTTTGGTGGTCGTTGGGCTTTGGCTGGCTGTTTTTCAACTACCGGACGCCAATTTTCATCTTATCGCCTGCGACGTTGGTGAAGGCGACGCGCTGTTGGCGTCGTCTGGGAGTATCCAGGTTCTTGTCGATGGTGGACCGGACAATAAAGTTTTGGATTGTCTGGGCAAATACCTGCCGTTTTGGGATAGGGAAATTGAACTGGTGATTTTAACCCATCCCGAGAAAGATCATTATGGTGGACTAATTGAAGTTTTTAAAAGATATCAAGTTGATAATTTTATGTTTAATCCGCTGGCAGTTAGCAGTTCCGACTATCAAGTGCTGGAAAAGGAGGTGGGGGGTAGGGGAGTAAAAAGCATTTACCCCAAAGAAGGAATGGAGGTCAGAGTTGGAAAGATATATTTAGATATATTGTCTCCCTCGGGTACACTTCTGACCGATAACTTAAAACTAAAAACGGACGAACCAAATAAATTTTCGATCGTCACTCTTCTTGCTTACGGCCAATTCAGGGCCTTATTAACCGGCGATATGCCGCCGGAGGTAAGCGATAGACTTGCTGAAAGGCTTGCCCTGAGTGCAAAGCACGAATGGGACTATCTCAAAGTACCTCATCACGGCAGTAAGAACGGCTTAACCCAAAAACTTCTGGATGCCGTCAGGCCAAAAGTGGCCGTGATCTCTGTCGGGAAAAACAGTTACGGTCATCCGCATGAAGAAATATTAAAGATGTTGAAAGACAAAAATATAAAAATTTTAAGGACGGACGAAATAGGGGATGTCGAAATTGAAAGTGATGGAACTAAATATTATTTGCCTACCTATGGCGCCTTATAGATCGAAGTCGCCTTCTTTGCCCCTCGATGCCGGCAGCGAAGCGGGAAAGACCATAATCCAAAGTGTCCGATTCGCATTTTTGCGGTGGTTTTTCTCGAAGATTGGTGTGACTGTCAACAACCGCTCCACTAGGTAAGCGGGTTACGACGTGCCTGGTAGATTCGTTGGGCATTTCGTCTAAAATTATCTCGCCCCCTTGTTTTAAATCAGGACTCATGTTGGCCAGATTGTACCATAAATATAAAAATGTAAATCGTTTCGGATTGGAGTAAAATAAAAATATGATTAGAAAAGAAATTAAAGAAATTCTGCAAAAGGTAACCGGGGGAAAAGAAGTCGCTCTCGATGTTCCGGAAAATAGTGAATTCGGGGATTATTCAACCAACATTGCCCTGATTTTGGCCAAGAAGGAAGGTAAAAATCCAAAGGATCTTGCTGAAGAAATTGTCAAGAAAATTAAGGACGCGGGTTTGCCTGCCGAAGCAGAAGCGAGGGCGGGATTTATCAATTTTTGGCTGAAAGACGATGTCTTAATTGATAATTTGATAGAGATTGATAGGGAGAAAGAAAAGTATGGGTCTTCAAATGCCGGCAGGGGTAAAACCGTAATTATTGATTATTCTTCCCCCAATATTGCCAAGCCTTTCGGCATTGGCCATTTACGCTCGACCATCATCGGTCAGGCCCTTTACAATCTTTATCGCTTTATCGGTTACAAAGTAATTGGCGATAATCACCTCGGGGATTGGGGGACGCAATTTGGCAAACTGCTTTACATGATCGATAAATACCAACTTAATAATTTTGATATTCCCAAACTTGAGGAAATTTATGTCGAATTTCATAGGCTGGCCGAGAGTGACCCAAGTCTTGAGGAAGAGGCAAGAAAATGGTTTAAGAAGCTTGAAAATGGTAATCCCGAAGCAAAATCAATTTGGCAAAAGTGTGTTGATATTTCCATGAAGGAATTCGAGAAAGTTTATAACATTTTAGGGGTGGAAATAGACTTTGCCTTTGGCGAGAGTTACTACGAAAGTGAAATGAAAGAGCTTTTGGCAAATCCTTCTGTCCTCAAGCATGTTTCGGAAGGGGAAGACGGAGCCAAAATTATCGATTTAGCCGAAGAAGGGATCAAGACGCCCCTCATGCTTCTTAAAAATGATGGGGCGACGACCTACGCTACCCGTGATTTGGCGACTATTGCTTTTAGAGTCAGAAAATGGGATCCCGAGATTATTATTTATGAGGTCGGCGTCGAACAAACCCTCTATTTTAGACAGGTTTTTGCCGCCGCGAGACTTTTGGGTTTGATTGATAAAAAAGTGGTCCTTGTTCACACGGCCCACGGCCTTTATTTGGCGCCTGACGGGAAGAAATTCGCCACCAGGGAAGGAAAAACCATAAAACTGGAAGATGTTTTGGCCGAAGCTATTAAAAGAGCAGAAAAATTAGGAAATGACAACAAAGATACCGCAAAGATGGTTGGAATCGGAGCTATTAAGTATTTTGATCTGATGCATGCAGTTACCAGCAATGTTGTTTTTGATTGGGAGAAGATGATGAATTTGGAGGGAAACAGCGGCCCGTATCTGCAATACACGGTGGCAAGAATTAATAGCGTTTTGGCCAAGAAAGACAGCCTAAAAAAAGACCTGCCGAAAGATGTTGACTTAAATAGCGAAGAAACACTGATCCTTAGGACTTTAGTCCGATTTCCTGAGATAATTGAGGATAGCGCCAAAAATTACTCACCCAACATTCTTTGCAGTTATGTGTACGATTTGGCCCAAAAGTTTAACACTTTTTACAACGAACACAGGATCATCGGGTCGGAAAATGAAAATTTCAGGCTTGCCCTGACGACGGCCGTCGGCAGTGTTCTCAAAAACGGTCTGAAACTTTTGGGAATTTCTACCCCTGAGAGGATGTAACTTTCACCGGAGAGTTCTTGCCTTGACTGCTTTCATATTTTCCTCTTGACCAGCCGTGTTTGGCACCGTGTATGGTTTTAGAGACAAAAAAGGCCCCGTCCTCTAAGAGCTCTGCGGCCCCATTTACCGCTGCATCGGTAACCCCATCGAAAAAACCGGTTACATGAGCGATAACATTTGATGTGCCATGGGCAACCCTGGTGTGAGTATCGGCTCTGTGTCGATAAAGCTGCATAGACGTTTCTTCGAGTGTCGGCCTTACTCTAAGCGGCCGTTTACTGGATCGTGTTACCATCTCTTTTCCCGTTATGTTATCGGTTGGTCTTGGTTCTGGTGGTTTCGAGGAAGCAGATTCCTGTGGTAAGATTTCTCCTTCTTCCACGCTCTCTGCCGGACCAAAAGCTTCCGGGTGTAACCTTCTTATCTCTTCTATGTGTTTGTCGACCAGGCGTTCTGTCATATTTTTAGAACAATGCCGAGAGTTTACGCCCTTCATTCGAAGTTGTCAAATCGTCGTTTTCTGAAGCTGTGTGAAGGATAACTTTACCTTTTTTCGGGGGATTCCAGTTGTTCTTCAAGCTTTCTTTCGATGTATGAAGCATCAATTTCCTTAATCATTTCTTCAAGTTCCGGATCTTGGGAATATTTTTCTTTGTTTTCCAGTATTTTCTTAAGAAGTTTTAATATCTTAGTATTTTCCTTCTCCGAAATAAGCTCAACCTGAAGCCCAAGCTCGTTTCTTAGAGTGTCTCTCTGGTTCTGTCTGTTTTGGCTCATGAGGACAATAACGCTTAAAATTATGGCTTCAACCGAGACAAAAGAGTTCATAAACGAATAAGGGAAAGGGTCGATAACCGGGAAACCCGGAATCTTACCGGCATTGATATAAATCCAAAGAGCGTAAACCAAAACATTGACCACTAAAAAACTGACCGTGCCGAAATAGGAAGTCAAAAAATCGGCCATTTTAACAATCAAAGGTCTTTTTTTGAGTTCTCTCGCCTCAAAACTCTGAATGATCAGTTTACTGCGATGGTGATGGCTGGGGCTAGTGGGCATGGTATTTATTATACTATATACTTTATACCATTGCCTCCAGTTGAGAGTATACTTGTGCCACTTATGGCTGAGAAGTTGTCAAGGAGAGATTTTCTTAAATTGTCTGCTTTGGGGTTTGGAATTTTTGGGGCAGCATACTTTGGTGCAGATGAGCTATGGGGTGGAGGGAATTTCGGGCAAGGAGTGGAAGATTGGGTATTGGATTCGATAGGAGTTAAAATACCCGAGTTTGATCCCCTTATTAGTTCGGAAAGATTTTTGAATTTAGGTCGGGCATTTCTGGTTGTTCATCGTGGCTACCTTCGAGATTTTGGGTATACTGCCTACCCTGACTATTGGAATAAAAGCAATCAACTCATGAAATATTTAAAAGAGTCGGGCGAACCGACATTGTTAGCAGTGGAGTATCACCATTTTCTTTCAGGAGAATACCTTCAAGATCCACTTCTTCCCAGCTGCGCATTTTTAATTGTAACTAGGAACGAAGGGCCTGAAATAAAAAAATATATAAAAACTGAAGGAGGAATGGTAAAACAGGATATTAACGGGATTGTTGGAAAATTAAAAGGTTGGGGGATCAGCACAATTTGTTGTGCGGGGGAAGAAATTAAGAGTTTTGGTGGCTGTTTGGGCGGGATGGCCAATAATTTTATGGGAGAATTTGATCTCAAAGGCGTTGCGGGTTGTATTTTTCCGCCAGAACCACCCAGTATTTTGCGTCCCGTAACCAGAGAATTATATTTTGATCAAATTGCAATTCCGTAATTAAATTACCGAGCTTGAAGTTGGGCAATTTGCCTGCTATGTTCCTGAAGTTCGTCGTTGATTCTGACGTGGGAATATTGATGGGTGTCAAATTCCTCTCTCATGGCTTTAATTTCTCCAACGATCTCATCTTTAATTTGATATAGTTCGGTCTTAAGCCCACTGCTGAGTTCGTCTTTAAGCTCAACCTTGAAGGTTTTAAGCTTTTTATCTAAGTAAGCTTTGGTAATGACGCCATTTGGTTTGTTTTTTGTTTTCATGACATCCTCCGGATGACATATCAGCGCTCAACTCATCTCCGCAGCAAACTGCGGAGTGTTCTTAAATGCTGTTATAATCAATCTTGATTATTGGTCGTGGAGAATGTATTGTCAACTAATAGTTTTGTTATGGACTATAAACTTTATACCTTACATTCCGGTTTAAGAGTTTTAACCGTGCCCATGCCGCATCTCGAATCGGCAACTGTCGCCCTCTGGGTAAAAACCGGCAGCCGTTATGAGGAGGAGAAAATCTCGGGTATCAGCCATTTTTTGGAACACATGGTTTTTAAGGGGAGTGTCAAGCGTCCCTCGGCCAAAGAAATTTCCGAGGCAGTGGATTCAATCGGCGGAGAATTCAATGCGGCAACGAGTAAAGATTGGACCAATTTTTATATCAAGGCCCGTGCCGAGAATTTGGCAATCGCCTTTGATGTTTTAAGCGATATGGTTTTAAATCCTCTCTTAAAACCTGAAGAAATTGAGAAGGAAAAAGGAACCATCTTGCAGGAAATTGCGATGTATGAAGATACGCCGATGATAAAAATCGGAGAGGTTTTTGAAGAATTAGCATTTTCGGGCAATTCTCTTTCTTGGGATACGGCCGGAACCGCCGAAAGCGTCAAGCGGATAGCAAAAAGTGACTTCGTTAGATATAGAAAGCGACATTATTACCCGGAAAAGATGATTATCAGTGTTGCCGGAGGAGTAACCGAAGGGAATGTCCTGAAATTGACGGAAAAATATTTTGGCAAACTCGATCTTCAGTCTAAATCTAAGTCTAAGTTCAAGAATTTTGAAACAAAACAAGACAAGCCGCAAATAAAACTTAAAACCAAGAAAAGCGATCAGGCGCATCTTATTTTGGGATTTATGGCCGACGGCCGCAATTACAAAGGGAAATATGCGCAAGGACTTCTTGCGGTGATTTTGGGTGGGGGCATGAGCTCAAGACTTTTTATTGAAGTCAGGGAGAAAAGAGGACTGGCCTATTCCGTTAAGACCGCCGTCGAAAGATATCAGGAGACGGGTTACCTGGGAACTTATGCCGGAGTTAATCCTAAAAAAGTTGACCAAGCCGTAGGGATCATTTTGGATGAGCATTATCGGTTAGCAAATTGCGTCAAGCGGATAGCGAATAGCGAACTTCTTAAAGCCAAAGAATTTCTCAAGGGGCACTTGGCCTTAGCCTTGGAGGATACCAAGGAGGTCAGCGCTTTTTTTACCGATCAGGCTTTGTTTTTGGCAGAAATTTTAACCCCCGAAGAAATATTTAAAAAAGTTGACGGGGTAAGCCTAGATGAAGTTAATTTTGAAGCCAAAAGGCTGTTTGTTCCTTCCCGCTTGAATTTGGCCGTCATTGGCGATTACAACGATCCGGAGAGGTTTCAAAAACTATTGAAATGAAAGGACTTGAATTTCCCATAATCGGTACGAAAATTAAGAATTTAACTAAAAAATTCGATTTAACTTCTCCCCAAACAAGAAAAGCATATTTTGAAGCTAAATGCGGTGATGAAATTATCCATCTCAAGAAGTTTATGGAAGAGAAAAGCTTCATGGCCTTTCTTCTCGGCAAGAAAAACTCGGGTAAGGGTACCTATTCACATCTTTTTACGGAAATATTCGGTGAAGAAAAAGTGGCCTTGGTTTCGGTGGGGGATATTGTCCGCGAAACTCATGCAAATTGGAAAACTTTTACAAAAAGTGAAGATTATAATAAATTAAAGTCTCTCTATCGGGGTTATATTTCCTTTGAAGACGCAGTAAGCGCCCTTTTGGGAAGGAGCACCGACAAACTACTGCCAACGGAGTTTATCCTGGCCCTTCTTAAACTGCGAATCTCGAAGCTGGCCGGTAAAAGTATCTTTGTTGACGGACTGCCCCGCGAAATGGATCAGGTTTCTTATTCTTTATACTTCAGGGATCTGGCAGGTTTTACCGATTCTCAAGATTTGTTTATCTTAATTGATATTCCGGAATCAGTAATTGATGAGAGAATTAAATATAGAACGGTTTGCCCAATTTGTCATGCGGTTCCCAACAAAAAACTTCTCATTACCGGTAAAATTGAGTACGATCCTGAAAATAAAAACTTTATTTTGATTTGCGATAACCCTTCTTGCAAGGGAGCAAAGACGGTCAGAAAAGAGGGCGATGATTTGGGGATTGGCCCGATACGACCGAGACTCATCAAAGACGAAGAGATCTTAAAAAAGGTCTTTGCCCTGCACGGCATACCCAAAGTCCTTTTGAGAAATCATGTCCCGGTTGCCGAAGCCAAAAAGTATTTTGATTCTTATGAACTGACGCCGGAATATGTTTTGTCCTGGGACAAAAAGGCCAAAAAGGTTAAAGTTGATCAAAAGCCTTGGGTGATTAAAGATGACAATGGAATAAAAAGTTACAGTCTCCTAGCCGCCCCGGTTCTGGTCACCATGCTCAAGCAGATGGTGGATGTGTTAAAATAAACCCGAAGCCCCTGTAGCTCAACGGATAGAGCGATCCCGTCCTAGTTGATTATCTGAATTACTCATTATATACTTTTATTGTGGCTAGAAGGTTAACTGAGGAAGTAAAAAGCGAGATAAAAAAACTTAGATCTCAGGGGTGGAGTTTGCCTGAACTGAGGCGGAAGTTTGGAATTGGAAACGGGACTGTTATGAGATATATTCAGGGTGTCGAGATTTTACCTGAATATAAAGATTTTTGGCTCCAAAAAAGAAAGAGTAGTGTAAATAGAAAGGTATTAGCCGAGAATAAGGCTTACAACAAGGCCCTCAAGACTATTACAAGCTTGAAAGATAAAGAAAGAGAATTAATTCTAGCTTCTTTATATTGGGGTGAAGGAGGAAAGGGTGACTTTAATCTAACTAATACTGATCCTGATCTCATCAGAGTTTTTGTGAAGGGATTGACTGAAATTTATAACATTCCGGTCTCGAAAATCAGACTAAGCCTGCGACTTTATGAAGATTTGGATAGAGATAAGTGTATTGATTATTGGTCACAAATAACAGGTGTGCCTAAAGAGAATTATAGGAGCGTAAATGTTTTAGTTGGCAAGAAGTTGGGTAAGCTTATGTATGGGATGTGTCGTTTGAGAATAGAAAAAGGGGGAGATATGTTAAAATACCTCAAGGCTCTCAGAAGAAGAATAATAGAAACGTTTTAATCTGTCCCTGTAGTTCAACGGATAGAACGGAGGTTTCCTAAACCTTAAATCCAGGTTCAATTCCTGGTAGGGACACTTCAATTTGTTTAATATTAACTTTTGATTCAACTGCCAGCTCGATTACTTTTCTTCTTGAGCGATAGTCGTTACGGCCCGTTTCGATGGCTGTTTCCCCCAACTTTTTCCTGATTCTCATAACGAGAACTTTCATGGTCTCGATGTCATCTTCGGTAACTTGATATAACTCTCCAGCCATATAGGTATTCTTAAAAATCTCATTAACTCCAGTTGGAATAATCTCCTTCAACACCTTTTTAGTTAACTCGTGAATAACCCGATAGCCACGATCTTCTGTTCCCGTTAAGTCTTGACCCAATTTATCGGAAAAGTCTTTTCGGTACGACCTACCGTCAGGTAGTAATAATCCGTCTTTGATAGCCTCCTCATTTAATTCTCTTAGTGTTTCCGTCATAGGTAAAGTATTATATACTATTGAGGTAAATTTCGGAGAGTAGCGCAGTTGGTAGCGCGCAGCGTTCGGGACGCTGAGGCCCCGGGTTCGAGTCCCGGCTCTCCGACCGACTTTTTTACTTAATGCTTATCGAATAAAGGTTAGGCAGTTGGGAGTCGGCGCCTAAGTTAGTCAGAATTAGAAGCTTTTCGCCGTTGCCGTAAGGAAAAGCATAGGGGGGAGTATAGCCTCCGGAAAAAACCACCTGTTGATTGGTACCGTCGTAATCCATCACCGTTATTTTTCCCGGTTCGCCTGAGACCAAGTTTTTCGAATTAGGTAGCCAGAAGATAGTTTGATTGAGGGGGTTGAGGTTACTTGCGATCAAGAAGTTTCGATCTTCCTTGATGTCGTAAGTGTAGGTGTGATCTATTTTGATATCTCTGTCTTCTTTTTGGGTTGAGGCGCCGGGGAGAGGTTTGATTAAATTAGGGGCGAGGAGAGCCGAGGCAGAGGCTGTATAAAGAATTTTTGTTTCATCGGGAGAAAAAGAGACATCCGACGCTTTTCTTTGCAGAATGTCGATCAGTTCACCGGGCAAATTTCTTATTTGTCCGTTTAATTTTGCTTCCCTTTCCTTGTTCCAGGAGATAATTATCTGATCTTTTTTGGTGGCAACGTTGATTCTCTGGCTTTGGGGAGTAAAACTGCCGCTATCAATTTGGAATATTCCGTTAGAGGTGGAAAGAAGAATCTCTCGCCCGTCTGGTGAAAATTCCCAACTTGCCCCGAGCGACTTGTCCTGAGCGAAGTCGAAGGAAGTCGAGGGGGTTGAACCCGTCAAATCTCCGTCGGTGATTCTTCTGGGATCCTTACTAAACCCGATGGGGAAATTGATGTTTTCGATGATCCAAAGGCCATTTGCGTCGGCATAGGTAATTTGTGAGAAACCTGATGAGGCTGTCGGTTGAGAGACCCCCGAAAGGGTGATGGGTGTAAATGAAGGGGTGGATTTAAAAAGAGTGACATCGGCTTCAGTCACGGTTTCTTTTTCCAGAGTCAATCTTTTGTACCAAGATAGAAAGCTGTTTTTTTTAATTTCGACGTCGTAAGTTCCCGGAGAAAGGGAAAAGTTTGAATCCGAGGCTCCCCTTAACTCGTTGTTGATAAAGATTTGAGCTCCGGAAGGATTTGTTTTGACCACCAAAATGCCGCTTGGCGTAAATTTAAGAGTCGTTGGATTTAGGCGGTAGCCTTTGGCGTAAAGGATCGCCAAATAACCCAAAAAGCCAACGACCAGGATGGTCAAGAGGGACAAAAAAACCCTGACCTTTGTCATGGCGTCAATTATACAATATAATGGCCCAAGAATAATGTTGAGGAAGAATATCGCCATAGATTTGGGAACCGCTAACACTCTGGTCTGGGTGGCAGGCGAGGGGATTGTTGCCAATGAGCCGACGGTGGTTGCCATCTTTTCCGAAACAAATAAAGTCGTTGCCATTGGCGAGGAAGCCAAAAAGATGTTGGGTAGGACTCCCGAAACCTTGATTGCCAGCCG
>Ga0315291_10007657_pt1 | contig 13320 bp, 10 predicted proteins | sample YL17G12_20_MG_FD_203070 | JGI IMG/M metagenome (GOLD analysis project Ga0315291, IMG submission 203070) | Sediment microbial communities from Yellowstone Lake, YNP, Wyoming, USA - YL17G12_20 | ecosystem: Environmental > Aquatic > Freshwater > Lake > Sediment | place: USA: Wyoming | collected... | reverse complement strand
ATTGCTGGATTCACCCTGTAAGTGACCCAGTTATAGGGGGTAGCCGCAGATTTACGCGGATGAACGCTGATACACCTATATAAAATCAGCGTGTATCTGCGTGTATCCGCGGCAAGAAACCTTGACCACTCACACAATCCTTTTTATCCGCGGCAATTCATTGCTGGATTCACCCTGTACGTGACCCAGTACACATGCCGAGAGGGAATGTCCGGCTACAGCAGGGCCTCCCGATACGCATTCAGCGTCCGGCGCGCAGTTTCAGTCCAGGTGAAGCGCTTCGCCCTGTCGAGCCCTTTCTTGATGAGATCCTGTCTGAGAGCAGCATCGTCAATCAATTTTTTCATCGCGCCTGCCATGTGTCCGGCATCGCGCGGCGGCACGAAGAAGGCTGCGTCTCCCACCACCTCCGGGAGCGACGGAGCATCCGAACAGATGACCGGCACCCCGCACGCCATCGCCTCGAGGGGAGGAAGACCGAAACCTTCATAGAGTGCGGGGAAGACAAAAAGGCTGGCTGCCGAGTAGAGCGCAGGCAGCATCTCATGCCCGATGTACCTGAGACGTATCACGGCCCCCTCGAGCTTCAGTTTCGCGATCAGCCGCCCTATCTTTTCATCTTCCCCCCGCCATCCCTCACCGCCCGCAAGGACGAGCTTTGGCACCTTACCGCTCCCTTCACGCAGCAGGCCATATGCCTGTACTAATGTTCCAATATTCTTCCGCGGTTCAATCGTGGAAACGCAAAGGATAAATCCTGCCGGTAATTCAAACTGCCTGCGGAGTTGATCGGATTCCTCTGTGGGGCGGGGATGGAAACTCTCGTCAACCCCAAGGGGGACCACGCGCATTTTACTCTCCGGATACCCGTAGAGCTCCGCCAGTTCGGAGGCGGTAAATCTCGAGTCCACCAGCACGAGGCTGGCCCGCTCGAGCGTGCGCGGAACATGCCCATTGAGAAATGCCGCGTTCTTCTGCTCTGAGAGCTCCGGCATTCTCCTGAACGCGAGGTCGTGGATCGTGACCACCGCCCGTGCGGCGCGGAGGGGACGCGCGACAAAGCTGGGAAAATGGAACAGATCCACCGGCCCCGTGAATACGTCCGCGGGCGGCCATTCGATTGTCCTCCAGAGGAGATTCATCGCACGACGAGGGATGCACCCGATGCGGCGGACATGGAAATTCTCCAGCGGGAGTCTGTCGAGGTCACGGCAGCCCCGCCCGAAGGCGAGACCGACAAATCTATCGGAGGGGCTCAGTCGCGGGAGGTACTTCGCGAGGTAGTAGGTGTACTGCCCGATGCCCGCACGCGCCAGGAGCGCCGGCTGGAGATCAATCGCAACCTTCATAGGGGAGAGGTGTCCAATCGGCACCGAAGATTTCTGATCTGCGCACCGCGCACATGTGATCTGATAACCAGCAACCAGAGATCGTTATTAGTTTACTATGAATTGAATGCTCGCATAACCAGTCCAGGAACTGGTGTCCTGCGGATTCCTGAGGCTGCGGACGGTCACCACGTAAAGCGTGTAGGTGCCCACGGGGTAGTCCATCGCAATGGGAAGGTCGAGGAGGAAGCCGGACCGCGGAAGGGCAGTGAGCAGCACATGGCGCGCCACGGGAGTCTCCGCGCTGGTCATCTGCCAGGAGGAGTTGAAAAACAGCAGCTTCCCGTCGGGCCATTTCAGGGCCACATAGCAGTCCACCGCGTTCTTCACAAGATCATTGCTGGGCACAAGACTGTAGGTGAAGTCCTCCACCGATCCGCGGGCCACGCTCTGGCCGCTTTCGCCGATGGTGATCTTCGGCCCCACAGGCCGGAAGGAGGGCTCGAGGTAGGGGGCGATGGTCTCGCACCACTCGGGCGCCATGACGTACCGGTAGCCGTTATCGTTCGGATGGTTCCCCGTGGACCAATCCATCAATACCTCGGCGAAATAGGGGATGCTGCAAAATGCATTCCAATGGTCAGCATATGGTATGCCGTACACCCGTGAGAGTGTCTGCACATACTCGCCGGCGTAAAAACTCCGCGTTGTCTGATATTGGAGGAGGCGGAGGGCGGGGACCGTCGGGATGAGCGTCGCGAGCACCGGATACACACCCCGTGCCCTGGCGCGAAAGGCCATCTGTTTCAGATTCTCCTGGACGGTGCGGAATGAGATTTGAAAGAACATGTCATTGGTGCCTTCCATGATCAGGATGCCGTCGGCGTGATAGCTGTCGAGCACACTGTCAATGCGCGCGAGGCCCATCCACGTCTCTTCGCCCCCGACGCCCTCGTTGATCAGGTGGAATCTATCGGGTGCAAAATTGTAGTTGAGGATCGCCTGGAGAATCGCGGGATAGCCGGTGCGGGGCCCGTTTGAGCTGCTCCCGCGGCCGTAGGTGATGCTGTCGCCGAATGCGATGATATCAATCCGCCGGCCTACCGGCGTGGCCGTATTCGCGACCGGCGTCTCGGTCGGGGTGAACGTGGGGGGAATGGGTGTTTCAGTCTGCGCGCCGAGGGGGGGTGCAATCTCGGTTACTGCGGGCGTCGGCGTGGGTTCATCAAGAGCCCGCGCCCTGTCTTCCCCCGCCGCGGCCCTCTCCCGCTCATCGAGGAGCTGTTTCAGATAGACCGATCTCGAAAATCCATCGGCGCCTCTCCACGCAAGGGCGGTCTCCAGGGGCAATTGCGCCTCACAAACCTTTTCCAGAAGCCCCTGCGGCGGCTCACCCCGTTCTGGAGGAGGTATCGTGGCACCCGTATATCGATCAATATAATTGCGCCCGTCATAACTCTTCCATCGTATGGAGAATGCGCCACCAGCGCCTGCAATAATTGACGGGAGGATATCCGGAACGTCATTCTGCCCATGGGCGCGGCAGGGCTCGCTCCACTGCCCGCCAGTCCGGACCGCGTAAAATATATCTTCGAACATGCCGTTCTCGGACTCAGCCCATGCGACCACCGCAGTATCACCGACCGCCAGCGCCGGGATCCCACGGTGCTGCCCTTTCGAGAGAGCCACTGCCTCCGGGGCCGACCATCTTGAGCCATCATAATTGCTGAACAGAATGTCTCCCTCATTATTGAGCCACGCCACGGACGGCATCCCGCGAGGGCCGATGGCCAGCGCCGGCGCGAATGACGCGGCACCGCTCGCGGCAATGACACCCGGTCCGCTCAAATTGCCCGCAGAGAATGAGCGCACAAGAACCCGCTCATTGTCCGGATACGCCACCCATGCCTCCGGCGCAGCCCCGCGAGCAGTGATCGCGGAGAGCGCAAGCGACGCGCACATGATAGCGATTGCGGGTGCGGCGAGCTTCATCAGTTCACTATTTCCTTTATCTTGTACACCGGCTTCTTCGCCACCTCGTGGTGCGTCCGCGTCAGCATCTCTCCCAGGAGGCCCATCGTGATGAACTGGAATCCGGCGAGGATGAGGAGCATGGAGACGATCAGGAGCGGACGCCCGGCGATAGCGTGCCTGAGGGCGAACTTCACGTAGGTGAGGTATCCGAGAGACACAAGCCCGAGAAACGTCGAGGCGAAACCGATGAGGCCGAATATCTGCATCGGCCTCGTGGCGAAGCTGAGGAAGAATTTCACCGTGAAGAGATCGAGGATCACGCGGAATGTGCGCGTCAGGCCATACTTTGAGACCCCTCTCGTGCGCGGGTAATGTCTCACCTTTACCTCGGCGATGGAAGCACCCACGCCGGTGGCGAGGGCCGGGATGAAACGGTGCAGCTCTCCGTAGAGCCCAATTTTTGAAATGAGATCGTGCCGGTAGGCCTTGAGCGTGCATCCGTAGTCATGCAGCCTGCATCCCGATACCAGAGAGATCATCCTGTTCGCAAGAATGGAGGGAAGGCGTCTCGTCAAAAACGGCTCTTTCCTGTCCGCGCGCCAGCCACTGACGATATCGTACCCTTCTTCAATCTTGCTTATGAGCATCGGTATGTCCCGCGGGTCATTCTGGAGATCCCCATCCATGGTGACGATGATCGAGCCGCGGGCATGGTCAATGCCGGCGGCGAGGGCGGCTGTCTGGCCGAAGTTGCGTCGGAATTGTATCGCGCGGGCTGAACTGTCTTTCTGGCAGATTGCCTTCACGAGCTCAAAGGTAGCGTCAGCGGAGCCATCGTCCACGAGGATGATTTCATATGGATGTCCCAGCTTCTGGAGCGAAGGCTTGAGCCTGTCGTAGAATCTCTCGACATTGGGGCCCTCGTTGTAGAGGGGGACGACAATAGAAATATATACACCTGCCGTTTGCTCATTCACAACTCACCTATCCAATAAATCTTAGGAGTGATTACTATAAAGGAACTGGGGTGCAAATGTCAAGATCAATCCAACTTCATACTCCAATGCCTTCCCCTGCAATTGGTTAATTGTAGAGAGGGAAAAGATTGTACAAGATTGTTCAGCACAACAGACGCGCGCCTGGTGAAGCGATATTTAAGTAAGAAGGTAAGTCACTGGTGTCGGAGACCAGGCGCCGCGGCCCCGCTCTTTCGCCTATTATGCCCCCGCAGGTAATATCCATTGAGCAGGGCGATAGCCGACCCCCAGAGTAGAGTCAGGGGCCAGGTTGAACGGCGATGGTGCATGAATGACGGAAAGATTCTGCCCATGAGGCGCGGATGGTAGATGGTGATTATGTGTTCGTGGCGGTAGAGCTTTGACGGGTGCATGCAGCCCATATAGCCGAAATAGAGGCTCACACACAAGAGGAGGCCGAACAGAACAGAAAAAGAGCGTCGCGGGATGCGGGCGAGGGCGTAGCAGAGCGCACCACCGAGGAGGGGAGCACTCACGACCATGAATCGGGGCGGAGGGGCGAACCCCCCCCACCAATGGACGAATGACGCGCCTGGCAGATACAATGAGAGCAGAACGATCATGAGCCAGACGCCCTGATCTCGCCGATCGCGAACGAGGAGGAGCAGGCCGGTGAGCGACAGGATATACACCGGCGACCAGGCGAAGATGCCGTGCCCCTGATCGAGGATGATCCCGAGGAGACCATTGACGATGCCCCTGTTGAAAAACCCGCGCTGAGCCCAATCCTGCGCGGCATATCCACCCGCGGGATGTATCGTTCCGAAGGCGCGGTACTGGTAGGATAGAAGGAGCACCATAGAAACAGCCAATGCCGCATAGGGGAATAGACGATCGCAGCGGTGTCCTCCTGGTATGCTCCGCCCGCGCCGTGACAGCAGCCAGATGATGATGACCGCCGGCGTGAAAAAGCGGAATGAGAGCCACGGGAGGAATGCGGCGGCGAGTGAAGACAGGAGATGAGACGGCGAGACGGAGAGACGACGAATCGGCGAGTCGGCGAAAGGGCGAGTGGGCGATTTCAAAGCTCCGAAGACATCATTTCGCCGGTTCGCCGGTTCGCCGGTTCTCCCGCTCGTACTGCGTAACATGCTGTGGCGCAGCGCATAAAGGATGAAGAGTGCCCCGGGGAGTTCCGGATAGGCGAGGTTGGAATAGAAAATGACCGGCGGCGTGAGGACGACGGCCGCGGTGCACGCTAATGCCGGCAGGAGCTCCGGGCATGCCACGGAATCGAGCCCGCGATCACCAATGATGGCAATGCAGTACCAGTAGACGTTGACGGCCAGGAGCGCCCCGAGAAGATTGAGGAAGAGGCAGACCGCGGGGCGCGGCGCGATCGGGCCGTTCAGCCCCATCGCATACGCAGGCGCAAGCAGGATCGCGAGGCCCGGCGTGTGGATTGAATACACTTCCTCTTTCTCCCGATCTTTGCGCGCCGCGTGCCCGCCGCTCTGCTCCCTCCCGAAATAGCGGCCATCCCTGTTGAGACAATTGTTGTACAGATTGAAGTCCCCGTCCGTCACGAGGCTGTGCGTGAGCATCAGATAGGCAGGCTCGTCGCCCGCCAGCAGGAGCGCCTGTGCGGTGCCGGTGGCGGCCAGACTCACATACCGGGAGCGCGCGAGCGAGAACACGGCAAGGGACAAGAAGAATACGCCGAATGCGATCAGCCGATTATATCCATTCATGATGCGTCATACTAACACAGGCAACGCGCACAGTTGAAGCCCATTCTCTGCTTGCCAAAGAGCGCTCCGCTACTTATCATGTCAACCGATGAACATCGCCGGCAACAGATGGCTTAACCTCGCGCTCAACCTCGCCATCGTCCTGACGATCCTTGTCGCCCTTCGCATCTTCCTCACCGGAGGCATCGATGTGCGCATCGGCGGCGTTATTCCCCGCATCGGGAGACTGAAATTCACCTGTCACGAGCTGTGGAAACCCGTCATCTTTTTGCTCATGCTCCTCGCGCTCAAACCAGCAGTCGCTCGCCCGGCACCTTTCGCCCGCCTGAGGAGCTGGCGTGAGAGGAACAGGCACACGATCTTCCTGGGGCTCCTCGTCCTCATTGCCGCAGCGTCCCCCCGCTTCTGGAACCTGGGGGGCAACAGTCTCAATCCCGACGCGCTCCTGTGGATCGACAGGGGACGGAGGCTGATTCACTGCCTCCAGGAACAGCAGTTTAAAAAAGCTACCGCGCGCCTCGGCCATCCGGGAATCGTGCCCGCAGCGCTCATCGGCGCATCCTATACCTACCTCGGCAAGGACACCTCCCCCGTTTCATTCAATCTCCTCTCTCCCATCGTCGCGGCGCGGATGCCCATCGCATTCGTCGGCACCATGACCTGCCTCCTCCTCTATCTTCTCGGTCGCGCCACGCTCGGCGACGCCACGGCTTTCTGGGCTGCGGTTGTGCTCGCGCTCTACCCGCCGCATATCGGGCTTTCCCGCGTCGCGCACATAGACTCCACGCTCACCCTTTTTTTCATGTCCTCGCTCCTCTGCTATCTCATCTATGCTCAAGGGTCGCGCCTCAGATGGAACGTCGCCTCCGCAATTTGCCTCAGCCTTGCCCTCCTCACCAAGACGCCGGCCTACCTGCTCATCCTTATCTTTTTCGCATGGAAGGTGTTGGTATATCTTTACGATCGCCGCCGAAATCCCCTATTCCTGAATTCGGGTGATCTCGTATGGTTCGGCCTTGGCTTCGGTATCTACTTCACACTCTTCACAAAACTGTGGAGCGAACCGCTCGAGCTCAACTGGGTAAAATTTTCGCGCTTCCTGCCCCAGGTGGTCATGCTCGCGAAATTCATCAATCTGATTTCCTCCCTCCCCTGGCTGCAATTACTTTCCGCCGTCTGCGCAATCTACATTCTCTGCCTGGCGGCCAGGCGAATGATATCAGGGGGCACAGGGCCAGTGTGGCACAAACCTCCCGCCCTGTTCCTTGGACTACTCATCGCCCTCTTATGCCTTGCCTTCATTCAGGTCTTCCGGAAGCCCCTGATAAACGAGCTGCTCCATATATCCAAGGTATACCATGTCGGCGAGGCGGGACATCTGAAGTTCTGGATGGGGAGTAAAGTCTCGAGCCCCCCGCACTGGTTCTACCTGTTCATGCTCCTCATCCAAACACCGCCGCTCATGCTCCTTTTCCTCATTTGCGGTTTCGTCAGGGCATGCGGAGCCGTGTATCGCAGGGAGCGGAGGTGGGACGCATACCTCATGTGCCTCCTCGCGCCCCTGATCGTCATAACAGTCATGAGCGCGGGGCACAAAATGGCCTCCCGCTACATCGATCCCGCCGTACCGTTTCTTTGCCTGATCACTGCCATCGGATTCATGGGGATTATCAGCGCGCTTTCGACCCTCGTGTCCCCTGAGCGTGCGCCGGGCGCGCGCGGCGCCATCCATGCCCTGGTCGCTTTCTCGCTCATCATCACCATGATCATACCGCTCATGAATACCGCGCCTGCGTATGACATATACTGCAACTTTCTCATCGGCGGTCCGGCCGGGGCATCCCGCATCATCTCAATCGGCTCTGAGCTGGGGATAAGAGAAGCTGTTGAATACCTCAAGTCCCACGCGAGGGATGAGGATTCAATCTGCGGCGCTGGAATCTCAGCCGAGCTCCGCCACTACTGGGAGCATGAGGAGCCGCGGCCGGAGCGCACGGTGCTGATCAACCGCACCACGCCACAACATGCCGACTGGTTGGTGATTCCCCTCAGTTACAAGATGCGGTTCCCCGCTGATGAGGAGTTGCGCGTGGCTCGCGGGTCTTCAAAGGTTTATTCGGTAACCAGGTGCGGCGTCGACTTCCTCGACATCTATCGGATCAACGATACACCCGTGACCGAACGTCAGTCCTACCCTGCTGAGGATCTCAGAACTTCACTGGGGACGATAGTCCCCGATGCAGACGCTGCGCACGGCAAAGCGGTAAAGGGGGAAGTGGGGGGGCAAAAAGGGATTCTCGTTCACGGGCCATACGCTCGCTACTCCCGGGGGTGCTGGAGGGCTGTCTTCAGGCTTAAGGCGCGCGCTGCCGCTGCCGATTCGCCCATCTGCCATCTCTCCGTCACCGGTCTCTCGGCGAAAGATGCGATAAGTTCTATCGACCTGCGCATGAAGGAGTTCGGGAGCGCCGATAGTTATCAAGAATTCCCTGTGGATTTCTGTACCGACCGCGTCCGCCGCCTCCAGTTCTGTGTCGAATTCACTGGCATAGCCGATCTCTGGGTGGACAGGGTGACGGTTCTCAAACGGTAGGACACAATCAGCGCGGAGCGAGCTGCAGGGGCAGGATATTGCGGTAATGGACAGTTATAGGGGGTAGCCGCAGATTTACGCGGATGAACGCTGATACACCTATATAAAATCAGCGTGTATCTGCGTGTATCCGCGGCAGGAAACCTTGACCACGCACACAATCCTTTTTATCTGCGGCAATTCATTGCTGGATTCACCCTGTACGTGACCCATTACATATTGCGCGCTTTTTCTCTTGCATCCTGCGCTCATTCCTGTACAATAGCCGATTATTGAAAGGAGGGTTTTCTGAATGAATAGAGCAGAGTTGGTTGCGGCCGTTGTCGCAAACAAGAAAGCCGGCATTGAGACGAAGGCGGGGGCCGACAGGGCACTCCAGGCCGTCCTCGACGGAATCACTTCCGGTTTGAAGAAGCAGGGCTCGGTGAGCCTCGTGGGTTTCGGGACATTCAAGGTGAAAACTCGCCCGGAACGCATGGGCCGCAACCCGAAAACGGGAGAGTCGATCAGGATCGCGGCGCGCAAAGCAGTGACATTCAAAGCGAGCAAGGAACTCAAGAAGTCTGTCTAGGTTTCTACAACCCGCACCGATAACAGAAAACCCTCCCATGGCGGAGGGTTTTCTGCGTTGTGGAGAATAGCGTGGATTGTTCCGGAGCACTTTTTGAAGTGCATCAGCTCCTCACCGCAAAGAGCATGTCGGCCTTGATCGCATCGTCAACCGCAAAATAGATCGTCGCCTTATTTGCTCCCGGTGAAATGCTGCCGTAGCAGTAGTTGATGTTATGATTGCTCTTCGCGAGCTTTGCCATCACCTCACCCAGCATTCCCGGCCTGTTATCCAGCGTCAATGCCAGCACCACGCGCACGAGAACGGCATATCCGCTTTCCCTCAAGAGCCTGACTGCGGCCTTTTCGTCGCTCACAATGAGGCGCAGGACCGCGCCCTCGGTGAACTCGCACACGGATATCGCCTCGATGTTAATGCCGGCCTCCTTGAGCAGCGCGCAGAGCTTTGAACCTTCGCCGGCTTGGTTTACCACGGTAATTGATAGCTGCTTCTTCAGCGCCATGGGGCACCTCCTTCCCTGGATTGCAGACACCTCTGGCGACACAGATATAGAGATTCACATCAACCGGCCTATCGTAACATATGCACGTTTCCTATGTGAATAGTTTTTGGACGTGTTCCGTAAGGGGTCAGTTATGGGGGGAATGAAAAGGTTATCCACGGATTTCACGGATTTTCACTGATTTTATTGAAAGGAATTTCAGCAGCTTTTGAATCCGTGTTAATCCGTGCCTGCACGCCGGAGTGCGTTTCGGTCGCCTAGCCTACTCCGCCGGAGCTGCTTTGGCTGCGAAGGCCGGGCGCTCCAGAGCTTCAGCGACGGGGCGCACGCAGGCGTCTCAATCCGTGGATGAAAGAACACTATTTGCATGGATCCTTTGCCCCCACGTAACTGAGGCATTACCGTGTTCCGCCCCGCGCCAAAATATTTCTCCAACGGCCCAGCCCCTTTTGACATAATAAAGACCGGATTAACGACGAGACCAACGCATGCAGAATCCGCTGATCATCGCTGCACTGAGAACACCGCTCGGATCCTTTCGGGGAGGTCTCAAAAATTTCACCGCCCCCCAGCTCTCGGGCATCGTCGTCAAAGAGCTTCTCCACCGCAGTAAAGTTCCGCCCGCCGATGTCAATGAGGTCATCATGGGGAACGTCCTCCATGCGGGGCTCGGGCAGAACCCGGCCAGGCAGGCAGCGGCGTATGCCGGTATCCCCTACGGCGCTTCCGCCCTCACCATTGACATGGTGTGTGGCTCGGGGCTCCGGGCAGTATCCCTCGCTGCCCAGGCCATAGTACTCGGCGAGAGCGCGGTGATCGCCGCGGGGGGCATGGAGAGCATGAGCCGTGCACCGCACCTTATGATGCGGGACAGCGCAGGCGGGAGGGGAGTGAGTTCCTTGAGGCATGACGGCCTTCACTGCGCCCTCAGCGGGAAGCCCATGGGTGTATTCGCCGAACACCTCGCGCGCACACACAGGATAAGCCGCGCCGCTCAGGACGAGTATGCCCTCACAAGCCATCAGAGGGCAGCCGCGAGCATTGCCAGAGGCCTTTTCGACCCCGAGATCGTTCCCCTCCGGGGTGGGGCGGGAGGTGACGGCGGACAGGGTTGTGCACGCGACGAATGCCCACGCGGTGACTGCACGCTCGAAAAGCTCTCTGCCCTCAAGCCCGCCTTTGATAGAGAAGGGACGGTGACGGCAGGGAACGCAACTCCGATCGCGGATGGCGCCGCCGCGGTTCTGGTCACCTCAGAATCCTACGCACACGAGAAGGGGCTGCGGCCACTCGCCCGAATCCTTTCCTGGAGCATGGTGGGCGTCGAACCGCGGGAAACTTTCGCGGCCCTGATTCCCGCCGTGAGGGGGCTCCTCGTCAAGAGCAGCCTCGAGATCAGGGACGTGGATATATTTGAAATCGCCGACTCGTTTGCGGTCGAGGGCATCGTCGGCATCCGAGAGCTGCGGTTGCCAGCCGAAAAAGTGAATCTCCGCGGAGGAACGCTCTCGCTCGGCCACCCCCTCGGCGCGAGCGGCTGCAGGATACTGGTGACGCTCCTCCACATCCTGAAGAACACGCGGAAGAGAATGGGGCTCGCGGCAATATGCCTCGGCGGCGGTAACGCGGTGGCGATGCTCGTGGAGAACCTCACTACAACCCAAAGTTAAAAGCGGAAAGTTTAAAGATACCGCGCGGGGAACAGGGCAGGGGACCACACCTTGGCAATCGGCGCACCCCGAACAATCACTCCAGCTCTTTCATGAGCTTCTGGATGTTCGCGATCGCCTTGATATACCGCTTCGACTGCGGCTGCCGGACGAGCGCATTCTGGTAGGATTTATAGGCAAGGTCGAAGAGCCCCTTGCGCTCGAAGCCGACGCCAAGATTATAGTACGCCGCCGGGTCCTCAGGCTTGGCTTTGATGGCCTGCATCCACTTCTCCATCGCCTCATCCCAGAGATTGTTCTTGGCGAGCTCCACACCGAGCTTCGTCGAGTGGAACACACCCCATTCTAACACCCGCTCTTCCTCAATAGGGTGCGCGGCAACCTGCCTGACGAATGCCTTTGCCGCACGGTCAAGGAGGAGATCAAAAATAACTTCCCGCGATGGCATCTGCGCAATCTCCGCAGGCCCCGTCCCCTCCCAGCTCCCCGATTCCGATTCCGACGTGGCGCAGATCACATTGCCCAGAAAGGCATCAGCCATGCGGAAGTGGATATCCAGGACGGCATAGCGCGCGAGGTGGTTCTTCTCCACGAGCCTTTTCTCATAACGCTTGCGCGGCGCCGCTTCGACATTCACCCCCACGTCCGAAATAATATCACCGCGGCTGTCGCGCACGTAATCCCCCGTCCAGACCTGCTCCTTGATCTTCATCAGCCGGCTCGCCTCCTCGAACTGATATTTTTCCACTGATCCGCAGAGCACCGCATCCACACCCAGCGCCGAACCCATTTTTCTCACCAGCGCAGCATCGGGTGGATACGAGAAATTGATTCCTGCCTCGGTGAGCCGCTTGTTCATCTGATCGCTCTTCAGCACCCGGTAGCGCCCGGTGTTCACCATCACCGCAGTGAGGTGATCGGCAACCGCATCCCCTCGCTGAGATCCCGTCGCCGCGTCGGTAAAAGGGAGCACGGCGACTTCTCGTATTCCGCTCACGTCAGCAACGGGGGGACCGAGCCGTTCAATCGTCACCTTCGTGGTGGGCATGCAGCCCGTGAAGGCGATGGCGAGGCCCACCGCACAGACGACCCTACTCCTTCGCACTATCATCCGAGGCCTCCCCCCTCGCGCTGAGTAGATGGCTCACATCCTCCACCCGGTTGAGCACACTGCTCTCGACGTAGATCGGCGCGCCATTCTGCTTCGCGAGCACCACGCAATCGCTCGGCCGCGCATCGATCTCAACGATGCGCGTGCCGCCCTCGCTCTCTTCCCTGAGGAAGAGGCGCGCGTAGAAGGTGCTGCCGCGAAGGTCATTGATCACCACCCGTTCGATGCTCACCCCGAGTCCTGCGAGAATGCTGGTGATGAGATCGTGGGTGAGCGGGCGAATTTTTCTCACACCCTCGACCGTCATGGACATCGCCATTCCCACCCCCGGGCCCACGTAGAGGACAAAGGTTTTATCCTCACTCCCCAGAAAGATGACATACGCAGACGCCGTTGCGATGATTTTCCTCACATCCACCGGAACGAGCATAGGGACCCTCCCTATTGCGTTGACCAGGACATTCCCCGTTTTTTACCACGAAGGTCACAAAGATTGTTACCACCGCAACAACAGTTTCTCGTTTCTGGTTTCTCGGACAAGAAATAACCCGTGTGTATCCGTGTTCATCCGTGGCTCAATCTCCATTGTGTGCTCTGTGGCTACATCTTTTGGTTGCGGCCAAAGGCCGCGCTGTGCTCTTCGTGGTGAGAGCCGCCTTTTAAATAAAACTGGGGAAACTCCAGATTGCGTTGACCCCCCGCCGGCGCTGTGAGAAAATACGAGGCATGGGAAAACCGACGAACGTGGGGAAAGGTTACCTCGTGGTCATACTCATCTACGCGTGCGCGATTCCGCTCCTGATCGCTCTACTGGGCCCGAGACTGGACCGGCTCCTCGGGCTG
>Ga0315291_10007655_pt1 | contig 13320 bp, 10 predicted proteins | sample YL17G12_20_MG_FD_203070 | JGI IMG/M metagenome (GOLD analysis project Ga0315291, IMG submission 203070) | Sediment microbial communities from Yellowstone Lake, YNP, Wyoming, USA - YL17G12_20 | ecosystem: Environmental > Aquatic > Freshwater > Lake > Sediment | place: USA: Wyoming | collected... | reverse complement strand
GCTCGGCGATGAACTCGCAGAATTGGTCGAAGCTCTCCATGGTCTCGGCTTTGGCCTTCTCGATGATCCGGACGCTCTCGAAGTATTTTCTTAGCTCGTCTCTCCAGGTTATTTGAGTCATGATACCAATCCGCGCATTAGAATGGGCCAATGATACCACACTTCGGCGGAGAGGTTAAGCGCTATGAATCCCCCCAAAAATTACCGATATGCGGAATTCCGACTCGCGCCCTAGCGGCAATTTTGGGAACCCCCCGGGGGGTTAGTGCCGGCTGAGGTCAGCAAAAGGGGGGTGATGATTAAATTTTGAGGGAGCCCTCTCCAGCCGGCGAAAGAGAGCCGATATCATTATAGCAAAGTTGAGCATAAATTCAATAGTTGAGTTTTAAAAATTTGAATTTATTCCAAAAAAATATTTTCTTCACGGAGCGCGAGCCAGACACTGTCGGCACTAATTTCCAGAAGCGTTCCGGCCGCGAGGACACGGGTCCGGCCGAACGGCCGCCAGGCCGGTTCCAAATCCTCACGGAAAAGGGCCAGGACCTTGGTGCCGCAGGCCGCTGCCAGATGGGTGACGCCGGAGTCGTTCCCCAGGTAGAACGAGGCTTCGGCGAGGAGCGCCGCAAGTCCGGAGAGCGCCGGCCGCCGCAGCCAGGTCCAGCCGGGGGGGAGCCCCCCCTCCTCCAAGGGCCCGGAGAACGAAGGCTTCTCCTCCGCGTCGCCGGTAACCAGGACGCCCGGCATCCCCCGGTCGGCCAGGCGCCGGACGATCTCGAGGAAGTTCGCGAGGGGCCAGCGCTTGCTTTCCCCTCCGCTCCCGGGATGGACGACGGCGAAGGGCCCTCGCCCGCCGCCGACGCCCGAACGAAGCCCGCGCCCGGATGCGGCGGCCCTCTCGCTCACGGACAGCCGGGCGCATTCGTCGAAGCCCGGTGCGTTCACGCCCGCGCCCGGAATAATGGAGACGGTCGCGTCGAAGAAAAAGCGGCTGACGGGGACGGCCAGAAGCGCGGGCAGAGCGATAACCCGGACCTCCGGAATGCCCATGGACCGCAAGGCTTCTTCCAACGAAGGGCCGGGCGGCTTCTGCATCCAGGCGACAGCGAGGGAAAAGCCCCCGGCCCAGCACCCGGTCTCGGGGTCCGCGCCGGAGAGACCGCCGAAAAGGGCCGCGGCCCTTCTTCCGCCGGCCGGGACGAGCCGGTCCACAAACCCGGCGTCCTGAAAGAGCCCGCCATATTCCTCCCGGCAGACGAGCGTAGATTCTCCGTCCGGCATCGTTTTGCGAAGATAAGAGATCGAGGGCAGGACGGCCAGAAGATCTCCCAGCCCTCCGAAACGGAGCAAAAGCAGTCGCGGGGTCTTTGTGTCCATGGCGTTCCTTTAGGGAAAAAATTTTAATTCATGATAAAGACGCGAAGGTCCATGACGTTCGTCGCGGTCGGCCCGGTCACGATCAGCCTGCCGGTCCGTTTGAAGAAAGAATACGAATCGTTATCGGCCAGGAACGTCCGGGGGTCGAGCCGCTCCGCCCGGGCGGCGCTCCACAAGGACGGATCGGCCCAGGCGCCGGCCGCGTCCGTCGGCCCGTCCCGGCCATCCGTCCCGAGGCTCAGGATAAGCCAGCCGCGGGCCGACCGCGGCATGGCCACGAGCGCGGCCAGGACGAACTCGGTGTTCCGCCCTCCCAGACCCTTCCCCTTCACCGTGACGGTCACCTCTCCCCCGGCAAGAAAGCACAGCGGGATCCCTGGAGCTTTCCGCGAACAGAAAAGGCCCTCGAGAAAAGCAGCGTAATTCTTTGCGGCCGTTCCGGCCTCGCCGCTGTCCGAATCGGTCAGGATGAGGGCGTCAAAGCCCAGCTCCCGGGCTTTCGCCTGGGCCGCCCGCAGGGCCGTTCCGATGTCGCCGATGACGAACGTGCTGATCCGCGCCAGGGCGCGGTCCCCTTCCTTCAGGGTCTCTTCGGCCTCGCCGCGGCCTCCGGCGCTCAACCGATCCCGGACGGGGGCCGGCACGGCCTCCCAGAGCCCGAATTTCCGCAGGACGCCTTCCGCGTCCCTGAAGGTCGAAGAGTCCCGGTGGGCCGGCCCCGAGGCGATGACTTCGAGGTCGTTGCCGATGACGTCGGAGATAACGAGGCTTATGACCGTCGCCGGCCAGGCCGCCCTGGCCAGCAGCCCGCCCTTGACCAAGGACAGGTGTTTGCGCACCGCGTTCAGCTCACGGATGTCGGCCCCGGCTTTGAGGAGGCGCTCCGTGACGAACCGCTTGTCCTCCAGCCTGACGCCCGGCGCCGGGAGGCAGAGAGTCGCCGACGCGCCGCCCGAGACGAGGAGAAAGACGGCGTCATTTTCGCCGGCTTTCCCGGCAAGACGAGCGGCCTCCCGGCCGGCCCGGACGCTTTCCGCGTCGGGGAGCGGATGGGCGGCGGGGACCGCGGTCAACCTGTCCGCAGCCGGATTCTCCCCGGGACGGCAGGTGACGATCCCCTCGTCCACCTTGTCGCCGAGGACGGCCATGAAGCCCGCGGCCATCGGCCCCGCGGCCTTGCCGGCGGCGATCAGGAAGACCCGTTCAAACCGGCCCAGGTCGAATCTCTTTCCCCGGACCGAAAGGTCTCTCCCCGACCGGACCAGGCTTTCCCGGACCAGCCGGCCGCCTTCGACCGCCGCCAATCCGGCCCAGGTGATGTCCATGGCCTTTTCGAACGTCCCCATCGGCCCCACCATAGCGCGGCTGCCTTCCGTTTTCAAGGCAATTGTGATAAAAATTATCCCGATGAACGAGAACCCGACGCGGCCGCGGCTTTCCAGGAGGCGCCTCCTCATGACCCTCCTCAAGCTCGCCTCGAGCGCCGCCATCCTCGCCCTGCTCCTCATCTTCAAGACGCCCGTCCGGGACATCGTCCGGGTTCTAAGCGAGGTCCGCCTCCCCTGGCTCGCCCTGGCCTTTTCCCTCCACGCCGTCGGGTATTTCGCCAGCGCCTACCGCTGGCAGATTCTCGCCCGGGCCTTGGGCGACGACATCCCGCTGGGCTTCCTGATAAAGTCCTATCTCGTCGGGACGTTCTTCAACAACTTCCTGCCCACGAGCTTCGGCGGCGACATCGTCCGCATCTGGGACGGTTCGCGCTACTCGCGGTCCCTTGTCAAGTCCTCGGCCATCGTCGTCGTCGAGCGCGTCACGGGCATCATCGTCCTCTTTCTCTTCGCCCTTTTCGCCTCCTTCTTCCGCCTGGACATGGCCCACGACATCCCCGTCGTCTGGGTCTCGCTCGTCCTCGGCCTGGCCGGCCTGGGCCTGGTGGTCCTGTTCCTGCTCCCGGTCACGGAGGACATCATCCTCCGGCTTCCCGAAAAAAAGCTTCTCAAGCCCCTCAAGAAAACGGCCCTCTCTTTCCGGGAGACCGTGCTCCTTTACAAGGACAAGAAAGGCCCCTTCCTCAAGGCCTTCATGTGGGCGGTCGTCCTCCAGGCCAACGTCGTCTTCTACTTCTTCCTCATCGGCCGGGCCTTCCGCCTCGAGATCGGCTTCCTGGACTACTTCATCTTCGTGCCCATCCTCCTCCTCGTCCAGACGATCCCTGTGACCATCAACGGCCTGGGCCTGAGGGAAGGCTCGGCCATCGAGATCTTCAAGTATTACGCCATCCCTTCCGCGACGGCCTTCTCCTTCTCGCTCGTCGACGTCGGCTTCCGGCTAATCCTGGGGGTCATCGGCGGGACGATTTACGTATTGAGAAAATGAACGTCCGCCGTCCGCCTGCCGCGATCCTCCTGGCCGCCTTGTTCCTCGTCCCGGCCTTGGCTCATCCCCGGCAGGACGTCTCCGAGTTCGAGAAGCGCATCGCCAAGCTCAACCAGCAGATCAGGGACATCAAGGCGAAGATCCAGGAGGGGGAAAAGAAGGAATCCTCCATCCTCTCGACCCTGTCCAGGATCGGCCTCACCAAGAAGCTCATCCGGAGCGAGCTCGCGGCCAACGCCGTCGTCCTCGAGAGGACGAACGGCGAGCTCAAGGCCCTGCGGGACGACAAGGCCCGCCGGCTGGCGGACCTGGAGAAGGAGAAGCAATCCATCGAGAAGACCCTGGTCACGCTCTACAAGTTCGGCAGGTTCGACTTTCTCAAATTCGCTTTGAAGGCGGAGAATACCGAGTCGTTCTTCACCGAAAGCAAGCACCTGACCTTTCTGGCCCGCACCCAGGAGACCATCATCTCCGGCTACCTGGCCGCCCTGGCCGAACTGGGCGCGACCGAAAGGCGGCTCGAGGCGAAGAGGAAGGAGGCCGCCGACCTCATCCTGGCCTCTGAAGCGAAGAAACGGGAACTTGAGGCCGAGGAGAAGAAGAACCGCGACCTCGTCGCCGAGGTCAAGCGCAGCCGAAAGTCCTACGAGCAGACGCTGGAGGAGCTCGCCGAAAGCGCCAAGCAGCTCCAGGCCCTGCTCAAGAAGATCGTCGACGAGGCGTACAGCCTCCCCTTCTCGTTCGTGCCGCTCTACGAGAAGAAGGGGAAGATTCCCTGGCCCATCCAGGGGCCGATCATCACCGCTTTCGGCCTGCAGAAACACCCCCGTTTCAACACGATCACCCAGAACAACGGCATTGAGATCGCCCCGAATAAGGAAAGGGCCGTCATCCAGTCGGTCCACCCCGGCCGGATCGTTTACGCGGACGTCTTCGAGGGGTACGGCAACCTCATCATCATCGACCACGGAATGGCCTATTACTCACTCTACGGGCACTGCTCGGAGTTCCTGGCCGCCAAGGGGGACGCCGTCAAGGCCGGCCAGCCGATCGCCCTCGTCGGAGACAGCGGTTCCTTGAACGGTGAGTGCCTTTACTTCGAGCTCCGATTCAAAACCAAGGCCCTCGATCCCTTGCAATGGCTCAAGGGAAGATGATACAATGGATATTCAAAAAATCATGAGATCTCAACGTATCCGCCTGGTTTTCCTCTCGGCCTGCGTCACTCTCTGTCTCTTCTTCGTCCTCGAGAGGAATTTCCTCCCCGGAATCTCCCAGAAGCTGACCCACAAAGGTTTCGACCTCCTGGCCAACGTCACCCGCCTGGTCAAGAACGACTACATCGATGAACGGGATCCCGCCCGGACCATGGATGGCGCCTACAAGGGGCTCATCGATTCCCTGGACCCGGTCTCGAGCTACCTCGGCACCGATGCCACGGCCAAGTACCTCCGGAGGGATTCGCGGTGGGCCGACATCGGGGTTGTCCTCTTCAAGGGCTCCTTCGGCCTATTCCCGCAGGTCGCGGGGATCGTCGAGGACTCCCCGGCCGAAAAAGCGGGCCTCAAGCCGGGCGACACCTTCAGCGCCATGGACGGTCGGGGGACCCTCAATTGGAGCTCCCTCGAAGCCAACCTCTACCTCAAGGACCTGGAACAGAAGCCCGTCTTCCTCAAGGTCCTCCGGGAGAACCAGACCCTGGAGGTCAATGTGGAACGGGCCGTCCTCTTCCCGGAACCTTTCTCTTTTTCGTCAACGGGCGCGTTCACGGTCCTGAGTCTCCACAACCTCTACGCCCCGTGCGTGAGCGAGGTCCGGAAGAAAATCCTGCCGCTCCTCAAGTCCCGGAAAAAACCCCTCGTCCTGGACCTCAGGAACTGCTATGAAGGCGAGATCGAAGAGGCCCGCGACTTCCTCAACATCTTCATCCAATCGCCGCGGATCGGCGACTTCGAGAAGAAAGGCGAGATCAAGGACCCGGTCGCCTGTCTCGCCGAGCCGGACCTGGCCGGGCTGCCGGCCGTCTTGTGGACCAACCGCGGCACAATGGGAGCGTCCGAGCTCGTGGCCGCTGTCCTCCAGGGGACGAAAAAGGTCAAGGTCATCGGCTCGGAGACCCCCGGCCTGGTTTGCAGGCAGGAGCTGTTCCCCCTCCAGGATGGCAGCTCCGTCCTTGTCACATCGGGCGTCTTCACCCTCGCCTCCGGAAAGAAGCTCTGGGAAGAAGGCGTCGTCCCCGACGAGAAGATCGGCTTCGAGGACCAGGGCCCCGCCGCATACTTGAAGAGGACCGCGGTCCTCTTTCCCAACCGCTGACAGATGAAGCCCAAAGGGATCCCTCAGTGGCCCGTCTATTCCGTGGCCGCCTGGGTCCTTGGCGGGCTGGCCCTCCTCTCCATGCTCGCCCTCGACCGCATAAATTGGAGGAAGGGGGAGAAATCCTATATTTTCACCGGGGCCCTCGTTCCCAAGGCGCCCAAGATCCAGGTCAAGCCCGTTACGGAGATCTTCAAGGAAGAGCGGGCGGAACCTCCGGCCGAAGCCGTGAGGAAACCCGAGCCGAAATCGGCGCCGCCGGCCAAGGAGCCTGTCAAGGTCCGGCCCGCGGCCGCGGCTCCCAGGAGCAAGGTCGCCATCGTCATGGATGACATGGGGAACAGCCTGGAGGCCTTGGACGAACTTCTGGCCCTGGGCGAGCGGGTGACGGTCTCGGTCCTCCCCTACAGCCCCCACTCCCGGGAAACGGCCGAGACCGCCCACCGGAATGGCCTCGAGGTCCTCCTCCATCTGCCCCTCGAATCCCTGAACAATAAGGACTCCGAAGCGGGCACGGAAGGCCTCATTCATTCCGGGATGAGCGAGGCGGAGGTCCGGAAGATCGTGGCCGACGACCTCGACCGGGTCCCATTCGTCAAGGGCGTCAACAACCATATGGGCTCCAAGGTCACGGCCGACGAGGCCCTCATGCGGATTATCTTGGAACCGTTCAAGGAGAAGGGGCTCTTCTTCCTGGACAGCCGGACGAGCGGCCGGTCGGTCGCCTACACCGTGGCCCGGGACATGGGCATTCCCGCGGCATACCGGCAGGTCTTTCTCGACGCCGACGGAAGTAACAGCCTCATCAAAGAGAGGCTTGTCGAGCTCTTCAGGCTGGCCCAAAAGGAGGGTCGGGCCATCGGCATCTGCCACCCTTTACGGGAAACGCTTCAAACGCTCAAGGAGAACTTTCATCTCCTGAAGGACTACGGGCTGGAAGCCGTCTTCGCGTCGGAACTGGCGACGCCCCGCGATTGAATTCTTTGCCGGGTTCCATTATATTAGGATCTGTGGAGAGGAGGATTTCCATGAAAAAAATCGCGAGCGTCATTCTCCTTGCGGGAGGGGTCCTGACCGTTCTTCTCTTGTCTTCCTGCAAGTCCATGTCAACCGACGAGCTTAAGAAAACCATTGAGATCATCGACGTCGAGACCAAGTGGGTCTCCAAACATTACCAGCCGTGGCCTCCCCGGCTCTTCCTCGTCCCGGTCATGTCCTTCCGGGTGAAGAACATAGGCGTCGAGCCCCTCACCTACGTCAATTTCAACGCCATCTTCAAGTTCAAGGGCGACCCCGAGAACCTGGGCGACAACTTCCTGGCCGCCATCCGGGGCAAGGCGATCATGCCGGGAGACACGAGCGACGTCATCACTCTGAAGAGCAACTTCGGCGTCGAAGGCAAGGGCGTCGAATCCATAAGGAGCAACCCTCAATGGAAACCGGTCGGGGTGAAGCTCTTCGCGCGTTCCAAGGGGTCCCAGTTCGTGCTTATAGGCGAGTGGGACGTCTCCCGGACCATCGACTTCAAGGAACCCGAGCCCGTAGAGGTCAAATAGGACCGGACCCGCTCCACCCGGCCGCGAATTCCGAGGGCGACGAAAGGACAAAGATGAACGCGATCCTGCCTGCCAAGATATTTTTAACGAGGGGCAGCGGACAGCACAGGGAGAAACTGGTCAGCTTCGAAAAAGCCCTGCGGGAGGCCGGCATCTCCCCTTTCAACCTGGTGAGGGTCTCGAGCATCTTTCCTCCCGGCTGCGAGCTTGTTTCCCGGGAGAAAGGGCTGAAACTTCTCAGCCCGGGGCAGGTCGTCTTCCTGGTGATGAGCGAGAACGCCACGGATGAAGGCCACCGCCTGATTTCGGCGTCCATCGGGATGGCCGTGCCCGAGGGCCGGAGGTCCTACGGCTACCTGGCCGAACACGAAGGCTTCGGGCAGGCGGAGAAGGACGCCGGGCGATACACGGAAGACCTGGCGGCCGAGATGCTGGCCACCAAGCTCGGCCGGAAGTTCGATCCTCGGAAGGCCGGAGGGAAGAGCGGCAGCACGTACCGCCTCTCCTCAACTTTATCCGTAACGACGAGGAGCATCACCCAGATCGCCAAGGGAAACCAGGGAGTATGGACAACGGCCATCGCGGCCGCGGTTTTCGTGACCTAACCTACAGGTCGAGGGGGTTGGGCTTCAGGATCTTGACGTAGCTCTTCTCCCTGAGGCCCTTGAGGTATTCTTCGAGCTTCTTGTCCTTCTTCTGGGTATAGAGCCTCTCTTCCACGTTCTTCTTGACCTCTTCGAAGGTCATCAGGCGGCTGTCTTTTTTTTCCTCGAGTTTTAAAAGGTACCAGCCGTTCTTGGTCTCGACCCAGCCGCTCGTCTCACCCGTTTTGAGCTTGGAAACGGCCAGCTCCAGGGCCTTGTCCAGCTCGCCTTTCTTGAACGTCCCCAGGTCGCCTTCGGATTCCTTGGCCGGACCGTCCGAATATTCCTTGGCCAGGACGTTGAACGGCTCTCCGGCCTTGACCTTGCCCCCGATTTCGTTCTTCATCTCTTCCAGCGCCGCCGGGGCCTTCCCCTCCGTGGACAGATAGACGGCCCTGATCTTGTATTCTTCCGGCTCGGTGAACTCCTGAGAGTGGAGCTTATAGTAGCCGACGATCTCCGAATCGTCGAGGACGATGGACCTGTCCACCTCGGAATAAATGACGCCCTGTTTAAGCATGTTGTCCTCGAGCTGCCTGAGCCACTGGTCATAATCCATGCCTTGCTGCCGGAGCGCGCGCTTCATGTCATCGTCGGACGCGATGTTGTTTTCCTTCTTGATGTTCTCGACGGCAGCCTTGAGCTGTTCGCCGACGTTCAGATTCTTCTCCTTGGCCTGCTGCATGAGCAAGAGATCGGTGATCATCATGTTCAGCATCTCTTTTTTCAGCATGGCAAGCTGCTTCTCATACTCCTCCCCCTGGAAAGCAGCCCTCATCTGCTGGATCGTGGAGTCGTATTGCTCCTTGTACTGGGACAGGGTGATGACGTCGTCGTTGACGACGGCCACGATCTCCTCGACGACCTGGCCGGGGGCCAGGGACAGGACGGCCGCGAGCCCGACGAGCGCGAATACGGAGGTTCTTTTTCTCATGTCTCGTTCCTCTGGTAGGTGAAGTTTAGCTTTTTGGGGTGGGAGCTCCAGGTCAGGGATCTCTTGAGCCCCTCGAGATGGGAGGCCAGGGCCTCTTTGACCTTCCCGTCAAGGATCCTGATCCGGATGGACGGGGCGGCCTCCGCCTCGGACAGGAGCTCCGGCGGGAACTTCTTGTCAAGGCGGAAGATGTGATATCCATAGGATGATTCGACCACCCGGCTCAGCTTGCCCTCTTCCAGCGCGAAGATGACCTTTTCCATCTCGTAGGGGAGGTCGCCGTTCTTGAAGACGCCCATTTCCCCGCCCTTGAAGGCCTCGGGACCGGCCGATTCCTCCTGGGCGACCCTCCGGAATTCTTCTTCGACGGCATTCTCCAGATTCCTGAGGACCTCGACGGCCTTTTCTTCGGTCTCGAGGAGGACCTGACTCACCTTGACCCTTTCGGGGAGGAGAAAATCCCTTTTATGCTCCTCGTAGTAGGCCTGGACCTCTTGGTCCTGGGCCCTGATGTCCTTGAGGAGCGGGTAAGTATACTTATCGATGAGGGGCTTGTCGAAGCGGGATTCGTCCTGCTCTCTCGGGGTCGGGACGGCGGCATCCTCCGGCGGGGACTCGCCGGCCAGCTTGGCCAGGTAGTCCTTTTTCTCTTCCGGGGTCATGAAGACGCCCTGCCTGCGGGCCCCTTCCAGGAGGAGCTTCTCTTCGACGAACTTATCGAAGAGACGGCTCAGAGAGAGGTCGGAGAGCTTTACCTTGCCGGCGTTGGCCCGGACGTATCGATCGAAATCTAAGGCCGTGTACGCTGATCCCTCGACATTGAGGACGGTCCGGCCCCGGTCCCCGGCGCCTTCCGGCGAAGAGGCCTTCCGGAGGTCGGACCCCTCACCGCAGCCCGCAGCCAGGAAAACGACGCACGCGGCCAGGAGGGCGGCGGGTCGGAAGAGCATCTGGTAAACGACTCTCATCTTTTTTAATTTCAATCCATTATAGTATATCCGGTTAACTCCTTCAAGACGAGGACGGTTTCGTCCAGGAACTCCCTGTCGGTCCGGGCCGGAAGGTTCAGGGACATGACACCCGCCGGGGAGAGCGAGCCGGAATGCCTCTTGAGAAGCGACGGAAGACGGCTGAGATCGACCCCTGTCGAAGGGAAAAACTTGAAGACGAGCCTCTGCCCGGCCCGGTCGAGCGATTCGACCCGGAGCTTTTGGGACAGGAACTTGATCGCCCCGTACCTGAGGAGGTTCTCCACGCTGTCAGGGACGTCCCCGAAGCGGTCCAGAACCTCGGCCCGGATCTTCGCGATCGCATCCAGGTCGTCCAGGGAGGAAAGCCTCTTATAAAGGTTGAGCCTCAGGTTGACCTGGGGAAGGTAATCTTCGGGGACCCGGATATCCACCTTGAGGTTGAGCTCGGTCTTGACCTCTTCGACCGCCTCGCCCTTGAGCTCCCGAATGGCCTGGTCGAGAAGGTGCATGAAGTAGTCATACCCGACGGCCTCCATGGCGCCGCTCTGCCGATGCCCGAGCAGGTTGCCGGCGCCGCGGATCTCAAGGTCCTTGGCGGCCAGCCGGAAGCCGGAGCCCAGCTCCGAGAATTCCTTGAGGGCCTTGAGCCGCTCCTTGGCCGGATGAGTGAGTTCCATGAGCGGCGGGACGAGGAAATAAGAGAACGCCTGGCGGGAGGAGCGCCCGACCCGGCCTCTCAACTGATAGAGTTGGGCCAGGCCGAAAAGGTCGGCCCGGTCGACGATCAGGGTGTTGACGAGCGGGATGTCGATGCCGTTCTCGATGATGGTCGTCGAGACGAGGACGTTGGATTTCCGGCCGACGAAGTCCATCATCCTCTTTTCAAGGAGCAGGCTCGACATCTGCCCGTGGATGGTGACGACCCTGGCCTGGGGGACGAGCTTTTCCACGAGGTGGGCGATCTTGTCGATGTCCTCGATCCGGTTGTGGACGTAATAGACCTGGCCTCCGCGGTTGATCTCCTGGCGGATGGCCGAGGCCACGAGCTTGGCGCTGAACGGCGTCACGACCGTGTGCACGGACAGGCGGTCCCTGGGGGGCGTCTCGATCAGGCTGATGTCCCGGAGGCCCGTCAGGGACATGTTCAGGGTCCTGGGGATGGGCGTCGCCGTGAGGGTCAGAACGTCGATATTGGCCTTGAGGCCCTTGATCTTCTCCTTGTGGCCCACGCCGAACCGCTGCTCCTCGTCTACGACGAGGAGCCCGAGGTCGCGGAAGGCCACGTCCTTGGACAGGATGCGATGAGTGCCGATAAGGACGTCCACGAGCCCCTTCTTGAGGTCCTCGAGGATGGCTTTTTGCTCGTTCTTCGACTGGAGACGGGTCAGGGCCTCGACGCGCGCGGGGAAGAGGACCATCCGGTTCCTGAACGTTTTCAAGTGCTGGCTGGCCAGGACCGTGGTCGGGCAAAGGACGGCCACCTGCTTGCCGTCCATGACGGCCTTGAAGGCCGCCCGCATGGCGACCTCGGTCTTGCCGTAGCCGACATCGCCGCACAGCAGCCGGTCCATCGGGGTCTCCGACTCCATGTCCTTCATGATCTCCCGGATGGACTTGAGCTGGTCCTCCGTCTCTTCGAACTCGAAGATCTTTTCGAACTCGGACTCCCACTCGCCCGCCGGGCTGAAGGTGTAGCCCTTGATCGACTTCCTCCGGGCGTAGAGCTCAACGAGTTCCTTGGCGATGGCTTCGACGGCCTTCTTCGTCCGCGACTTCGTCTTCTGCCAGGTCATCGTCCCCAACTTGTCGAGCGGCGGGAGGTCCGGCCCGACCCTGGAGAACTTCTGGACGAAGTTCAGGTCCTCGACGGGAACGAGGAGCCGGTCGTTGTCGCGGTAGTGGATTTCGATGAACTCCCGGTTCCGGCCGTCGACCTCGATCCTTTGGAGGCCGTGGAAGACGCCTATTCCGTAATCCGCGTGAACGACGTAGTCGCCGCTCTTGAGGTCCTGGAACTGGGAGAAGAAGGGCTTCCGCGAAGCCCGGCTGACGAGAACCTTCTCTTCCGTGAAAATGTCCTTTTCGGAGAAGAAGAGGACCTTTTCCCTGGGGTAGCTGAATCCCTGGTCCAGGTCCCCGTGGAGGAGGGTGATCTCGCCGCTCCTGGGGACGGAGAGGGGGTCGGCGGATTCCACGGCCGATATGCCGTTCTCGGCCAGAAGCGCGGCCAGGCGCTGCCGCGTGCCCTGGTTCGCGAGATAGATGAAGCACAAGTCCCTCTCCCGCTGGAGCTTCTTCAGATATTCAAGGAAAAAGGGGACCCTGTTATTGAATTTCGGCACGGGCTGGAAACCGAACGAAAAGTTCTTCTGTCCGGCAGAGGAGCCGAGCTCCTGGAGGACAAGAGCTTCCTTCTCGACGGCCTGCCAGAGCGCCGGAGGATAGATCGCCTCGGGTGGGAGCGCGAACGACCGGCTCTTTCGGATCTCCTCGTAGTGCTCCTCCAGGCCGTCCCGGGCTTCCTTCAATTCCCGGTCGATCTCGTCATGATCGTCGAACACGAAGACGGAGTCGCGAAGGTAATTCGTGGAGGGGACGAACCGGTCCTTGGCGAGAAGGGACAGGTAAACGAACGACGGAAAACGATCTCCCTGTTCGAGGAACCGAACCTTGTCTTCCAGGTCCTTCCGGGCTTCGGGTCCGGCCTTCCTGGCGAGGAGGGCCCAGGAGGGGAGAAACTCGGGCGAGCCGGGGAATTCCCGGAGGGACGGGACAAGCGCCCGGTCCACTCTCCGGAGCGACCGTTGGGTGCCCGTGTCGAACTCCCGGAGTGAGACCACCGCATCGCCGCCGAGTTCGATCCGGAATGGATAGGTTTGCCAGGGCGGGAAAACGTCGATGATGCCCCCCCGCCAGGCGTATTCGCCCGGGGAGGCGATCAGGTCCTCCCGGGAGTAGCCGTATTCGGACAACGTCCGGAGGATGTCGTCGCGGTCCATGGCCCGCCCGACCTCAAGGTTCAGGAATGAGCGCTCGAGGTCGGCCGGCGCGGGCAGCGGCTTCAAAAGGCCGAAAGGGTTGGTCACGATGAGGGACGCAGATTCATGGAGCGCGTTCCAGAGGAACCTCATCCTCGAGGAGACGGCATC
>Ga0315291_10007654_pt1 | contig 13321 bp, 24 predicted proteins | sample YL17G12_20_MG_FD_203070 | JGI IMG/M metagenome (GOLD analysis project Ga0315291, IMG submission 203070) | Sediment microbial communities from Yellowstone Lake, YNP, Wyoming, USA - YL17G12_20 | ecosystem: Environmental > Aquatic > Freshwater > Lake > Sediment | place: USA: Wyoming | collected... | reverse complement strand
TTGAGTTCCAAATCGATTTTCAAAGTTCTCGAAAACCTTATCAAATCCAAGAAGGGCTCGGTTTAAAGACGTTGAGTCTAATCGTACTAGTTGATTCATATATTCTCCTTTAAAGTAAGTGAATCGTATGCAGCCTATAATAGTACTGCATATGTATATTTATACACGATTTTACCTACTTTGTCAAGAATTTACTCATCTTTATCGTCCAATTGTGTTAAAAGTTTGTATTGTCGCCATGCTACCATCAGAGCAGGGCCAATGACAACTGAAAACACCCATTTCCAATTTTCGTGAAACCATTCAAAAAATCTTTGTCTCACTGTAATATCTATGGTTACAACTTTATCGAAAGTTTTAATTTGTTTATTAGTGGATACCCCATCAACATTCACAATTGCTGTCACAATTAAATGCACATCATGAACTCCCGGTGATTTTGGAATCAATGTCCAATTCCATTCAGTTGGGATAGAATTTGCCATAGCCTGCTGAGAGGGGCCAAGTTCGGATATTGTAAAATCAGGAGCAATTACCTTTGCTTCCATAATTTTAGATATCATTATTTTCGTGGATACTTTGCTTCCAGATTTTGTGAGTTCTCGTTCTGCCTCGCGTGGTTCCACAGATTTGTCAATGATTAGTTGAATGTTAACTGGATCATGGATATTTGAGCGAGATGGCACTGTAAAAGCCATAGATGCTACAGATAATTGTGAAATGATACTATCCGTAATTAAACTGGCATCAGGCTTTTTGACCGCTTCCGCCTTTTTTATAATTGCGGTCTTTGTTTTCGATTCTGGAGGGCGAACAATTACCATCTTCTCAGCTGGATCACCCGCTCCGGGTTTCATTGAATATCTTTCGCCTGCTTTAGCTGGCATTGATTCATAATGGGGAACAACTGTCGGTGCCGAACCTGTTGCTGATGTAGAAGAAACTACTACAGGATCAGCTTTTTCGGGAATTGGTGTTGCCCTAGGGGCTGATCCCCCACAACCTGATAATAATGCCAAAATGAGAATAAGATATTTCATCAAGTATTTATTCGCCCCACCTCAAGGAAAACATGATAAAATCTTGTTCATTCATATATACAGTTCCGATAGGGTCGAATGCTTGAGCCAGGATTTTAATATTAGATATATCTTCTATTATCTCACAAATAATATGCATCCTCGACCTCGATATATTATCAATCCTCTTGGCCTCATCGTACATTCGATTTGCAACAAGTATCCAAAAACTTGTATATAATTTTAGATCTACTTTACAGATTTTGTCTTCAATATTCGTCATCTTCATGATTTTCTTTTATCATATCAAATAATTCTGCGTATTGATATTCAGGTTCTGAATGAAATCCATCTGATAGCCATATTCTCCGACGATATATCTTTCTTAGACATATCAATTTATTGGTTATTGTCTTTCTGGGAAAGACAATAAAAACCTCTCTCCAATCCTCTTCAACATGTTCTACTTCTAAATCAAGCATTTCAATTCCATTGCAATGCTGCCAAGGTGGCCCATTTGGTTTTCCCTCTTCTGAACCCTATCGTAAGCCTATCTAGGCCTTCTATTCTCCATTGCCAATCCCGTCCCTGTTTGCCTACATGTTTTTCTAACCATGGTCGATAATGATCATTGGGATCAGAGGATTCAACTATTTGTCGACAATAGGGGTTCATCACACCATCCCATGCTCTACTACTTGGTCCAACCTCAACTTCACCATTTGGCCATCTAACGTTGATGATATCACCAGCAACAAATTTCCACCATAATTTTTGTAAAAACATATTTTCTTTCGCATACTCGGACCACCCAAATACGATTTGAGATAGCCTAGGATCCACAACATTATTTCGGTATATTGTCATAACTCAATAAAAACATAGTTGCATCCTTCTCTCTTTGAAACCATATGAATTGATGTAAAACTAACCTGCGTGGGTAATCTGGGCCTACAAATTCGTCGATATAAAACTTTCCGCCGGGCTGTTGTTGTAACCAAAATTTTGTTTTGTGAAAATTACCCAATAAAGAAATTTTGGTCCAGCAGCGCACCCGAGTATTTTTATCTTTATTCCAATACTTCATAATTTTAAAAACTCGCTAAATTGGAGTAGGAACATTGTTTGTTTTGCATCATCATAAAAATCTAAATGAATTCTTTTTCGGGATGCATAATAACCGCTAATCTGATGTCCAGATTTCATTGTCCCTTCGGGAATCGTATATTCGCGAACAGTAAACCCCAATACATCTTTTGATCGATATCGAATATCTATAACACTACGCTTATGTCGTAGATACAATTCGGCCTTTATTAAAACCCATGCCTTGGGACTCAATTCAATATAGGATTTCATCTGCCCATTGCAATGCAAACATTGTAGCCAATCTATGATCTCGAAAATAGAAATTAGCCTGATATTGGGGGACACTCTTCAAGGTGAATGTACAACTATCAATTTGAGTATGAGAGAATTTATAATTTCGATTGATTCGAGTAAACCAAGGCAACTTAGAAAGAGGAACGCCTTCGGGCCTAGCGGGCCCGAGATGCTCTCGACACCATTTTCGACACTCAAATAATTTATCCTCCTTGATAGATACTCTTGCGTATATTTTTTGTTTTTTCATATGGAGGGAGGAAACTCGTCCCAAGTTATATTTTCATAGAATTGGGACGAGTTTTTAAAGTTCAAACTCAAAAGGCTTGAACGAATTTGCAATTACCTCGTAACCAATGTATCCTCGAGGGTTGCTTATAACACGGCATTCACCGATCTTGTAATCATTAAATGTGTGCATGTGACCATGCACCCATGTTTTGATACAAGGCCTATCGAGGATCAATTCCTCTAATCGGCTGTAGTATGCTCCGTTCATGTGATGATCATCCTTGTACATATCAGCGACACTTAATTCACTCGGTGAATGGTGCGTCACCACTAGAACTTTGTCATCCTCATGTTCAGCACAAAATGCCTTGAGTTTACCCACTGTATCATTGAAGATTTTAAGGGCGAACTGCGCGGTGAATCGGTTGGTGTAATAGTGCCCACCATAACCCGTGGATACTTTTGCACTATCTCCATCAACTTTAATGACATGGAAATCATTCATCGCCCCCTCAACAACTTGTATCGTCATAGGATTAGCCCTGTGGAAATTGGTCCACAAAGTTCCAGCAAAAATGTGCACATCATCAATCTGAAAAGATTCAGCTTCGAGCAAATGAGCATGGGCTGGAAGTTCTTTTCTGAGACGAACAAATGTGTCATCGTACACATTGCCATAATGTTCGTGATTACCGCAAACATAAATCACGTGTGAATACTTTTTCAATTCATCATTTAGGAATCTGCGATACCGATCAGCCATGAAAACATCCTTCTTGGAATTGTCTGCCAGGCGAAGATGTCCAGCTTCAAGGATATCGCCAGCCATGATGAGAACATCACCTCCTGGCAATTCAAGATCACCAAAGTTCAAATGGCAGTCAGAGATTAGGTTAAATTTGGTCATGGGATTCCTTTATATTACAATTATAACAGGATTTACCTGTTTTGTCAAGTGTAGGTGTTAGGCTGAGGGATGAACTTCGTTCATCCGTAATTTCGCCTATCGGCTCATTACATTTTCAATTCAAACTACAGGCTATTTATTAATACATGAGAGGATATATTATCTAGATTCAAGAGTCAGATTTCTCCCGTTGCCGGGAAAAATTAAAAGGAACATTATCTGAGTTCTTTTCATCACCAGTGTTCGGGAATTGCATTGCTGCGCAAAGGCGGTTGGCCTGTACCTCTTATCCCTGTTTTCTTCCAACGGGAATTGCACACATCTCACTGACGAATATATGCAACTTGCGGTTGTATCTGTTTCACATTTCCGCATCATTTAGCCTGTAGTTTGTTTATTTTCAAATATCGAAATGGATTATATATGGGCGTATTCCATCTTCGTCCTGTCAAGGATAGTCGATAAGTGCTCCGTTTGCCGCGAAGACTTCAGTCCCTGTGATCCGTGATCCAGGTTTCTAGGCACTCGATATTAGCCAGTGCAAGCTATAGCAATTTTTAGTTGATCTTTATTTTCAATTTTTCTAAACGGTCACTATATAATTTGTGACCCTTACCTCGTATAATCTCCGCAGTTTCTTGTGGGTAGTCGGCCCATTGGGCTTTCCAAAATTCTTCATCAAGACTATTATCGCAATCTATTGCATAAATCTCGTAATGCCGTTGTGTATTAAACCTGGCCCGCAATAACAATCGTTGAATAATTGAATCTAATGGATTTTTCTCGACGTGCTCGCCACTCAGCATCTTTAGGAGATTATTCTGATCGATGTACTCGTATGGAGATATTGGAATTATACTTTCGATCCCATACAAATCCCAAGAGAATATAAATGCGTTAGTTGTTGTCATTAATGAAAATCTCTCAATTTTTCAAATATACTATATCTCTCGGTTCTTTCAGAAGTTATAAATTTTATAAAAGCTATCCATCCAACATAGAACATCATTCCTCCGATTAAGGATATCACGAGTATGATTAGAATATTGATAATATATTGCATAGTACAATTTTAGCAGGTAGTTAAATTTTATTCAACAAAAAAGGGCCCCAAGGCCCTTTTTATTAATCACCTGTTTTCTCAGGCAATTACAGCATAACGCGGCTTATTCAACGTCGTAAGCATTACGCTCACTGGATCCAAGTTTTCCGCTGCAAGGATCGAGGTCATGATCGCTGGACTGAATCCGCTAACCAAAGCCACACCCTTCTTATCGTATGTTACAGGAACATTCTTGCCAGAGGCATTCAAGTTCCAAAACACGATGTTAGGCACCTTGTATCCCGATTCTTCGAACTTACGTTCGATCATTTGCATTGCAGAATCATCATGCTTCACGCATTGATTAAACTGCATATCGCTCATGATCAAGACATACTTCGGCATGTCCTTTGCATCAACTTTCCCTTCCTTGGCAACACGCAAAATCTCATTAAAAGCACTGTGCAGATTGGTACTCATGTCCCACTGACTGCGTTGGATTTGATTTAACTTATCCAACAGGTTACCCTTCAACACTTGCAACTTGCTCGTGGTAGAAAAAGTCAAGAACATATCCTTGAATGGGCCAGTGTTCTTATCAGCCAGGTACAGACCAAGGCTAACAGAAACATCCATGCAAGTTAGATTTTTGTTTCCACCTACTGGACAGCTCATAGAGCCACTAACGTCGACAACTGGTAACACCAATTCATCACCGATGTAATTCGGTAATGCATCCCATTGAGCTTGGATAACAGTATTGTCACCACCAAACCTGTGAGACTTGATCACGTCGTATGGATAGACAGCCGCCGCATTTACCTTTGCTTCTCCAGTAACCAATGCAGCCTTATACGCTTCATACCCCGCAGCGTCGTGCTTCTTGAAAGCCTTTTGATAACGAGATGCGGCAACGCTAGGCACATGACTGTAATTGATTTCCGGCCATGTGTTTGCACACATATGCGTTTCAACAACGTTGGTCAATCCAACCAAACTCTTACGGTAGAATTTTGGACTCATTCCGAAGAATTGACGAATTTCGGCAGCAAGGGGTCCTTGACGAGGGGTCCACTTTGCAGCAAGACCATTTCGTTCACGAAGTGCATTGCCCAATAAGGTAAATGCCTTTTCCTTGAATTCCTTGGTCTTGAAGATCAAGAGATCATCCCAACGACCGAATTCAGAAAGATGTGGCAATACACGATCCAATGAACTTGGATAGTTGGCTTCGAGCCACAACAGGACATTACGAACGATTTCTCGTTCACCTGCTCCGCCACGCACATCACGGGCCCACATCAACATACGCAAAGCAAGAGTCTCGTCTTGCATCAACGCAGAGGTGAACTCGCGATTCAAATTCTTTCCACGGCTTGCACCGATTGAGAAAAACAAATCCACAAGAGCGTTCTTGCTGGATTCAAAAGTCTTCATACCGTTATCGGTACGAGTTACAACTGGTACGGTGTTTACCGCATTTACAAACGTGTTTTCCATTTTGGTTTCCTTTCAGGTTATTAAATAAAAATTTGCTGTATATAACCTTATATACATTACTAAAACACAGTATATAGTATACTGCGTTTTAGTCTCCTTGTCAAGAAATATTTTACTTTTTCTTGGTTGCAGCTACCGGTGCTGCTGGCAATTCATAGAATGCCCATTTTCCGGTATTGTCCACGTTCACTGCCGCCCACTTCTTGTGCATGCCTGTGGTTTCTTGCAGTTCTGGGACATTCGTCTTGAAACACCCGCGCAATGCAGCAAGTGATTCAACATACTTTGGCGTTTTGTAAGCTCGAGTAACAAACAACGCTTCAGTAGCAATTGATTGAATGCCTGACCCACCTTGTCCCATTCCCGAATAATTCAACTTTGCAGGAACGTATACGCTTTTTAGTTTGCCAGCGGTTGCCTCCGGGAAAGGAAGCATCTTGTATGCATTTGTTAGAGCCGCAACATCAGACATTGGCTGACCACCGACCATCACAATTGCCGCAACCTGCCCTGCATCAAGGGCTGCCTTTGCTGCCTTGAAATCGGCAACCTCAACAACAGTAAGACTGATCTCACTCTGCAAGCGAATAACCTGCGCAGTTACAATTGACCCACCCCATGCTGCTACAGCACGACCAGCGAGATCATTAACAGAATTCAGCTGCACTGGTTTCTTTCCGATTCCCAGCGTACCTCCCTCCATAATGGGGCTCACAGTGGGAGTAATCACATGCACTTCCTCTGGATACAGGCTAAACAGTGTTTTTACACCGCTCAAATCCTCATTTCGGGCTCGGAAGAATAGTACATCAGTCTGCACAATTGCAGCATTCACCTCATTGCCCAACAACTTGTCCATATTATCAATCGAACCCTTTGACGGAACTTCGATTTGCATAATCTGATCTTTGCAAGCCGTTTGGAACTCCTTAAACATACGTGAATATGTTCCAGTTGAACCGCCGGTTGCAACCTTCAATTGTGTCTGCGCCATTACAGTTGCAGACATTGCAAGGATTGTGGAAGCGATAAGTAGTTTCTTAAATTTCATATAAACTTTCTAAATGTGTGTGTTAATTTATCTTCAAATCTTTAAATCCACTGTCATTTTGGACAGGTTGACTCTGTTGAGTCTGCGGTTGCGTGTTATTTTCACCTCCGGTCAAGTAAAACAAAACTCCAAGCACAAGTGCAAGTATAATAAGTCCAATGATGCGCGCCATGTTACACCCTTACCTTTTCTTGTGCGTTAACATTAGTTAAATCTACCGTCGTACTATTACTATACGCTATTTGTTGCGGTGTGTCAATGGCCGCAGCAACTTCTAATTGTGCAAATGCTCGATTTACTGATTCAAATACTGCATCTACGGCCGTATCCGCTTTCAATTGTTCATACATATCGCCAGTATCCATACCTGCTGCTTGATTTGCAGCCTGCGCAGCTTGACTCATATCCCAATACGCTCGCATCTCTGTAAGTTTGTGATCAGCATCCTCAAGACTTTGTTTAGCAGCCTTTAGAGTTTTCACTTTTTGCGCAACGAGCGTCTGCATTGCTGCGAGTTGCTTATTAAATTCTTCGGCCCTTGCTGGATACTGCTTTCCAAATTGCGCACACTTGTTTGCAAAATCCTTTGAGGCAGTTACTGCATTGACCACATTTTCATTAAACCTTGCATAAGCCTCGCGCTTTGATGCAAGTAGATTAACCATTGTTTCAATTGGATTTTCTTTGGCTTCATGCACAATTGACTTCACCTTCCAATTTGCAAACTTCATCGAAGCCCACGGTGTAAACGTAATCACGCTTACACCAATCAGTCCTGCAACAATAAGTCCAACGAGTCCTTTGATTGCTAAGAATACAATTGGACTAACAATAAGTCCCGCAAGCCCGATCAAACCAACTGTTGCCCACTTTTGGATCTTCGCTTTGCGTTCTGAGATTTCCATGTAACGTCTTTCTGTGTGAGTGAATTTACTGTATCTAAACTAGCAGAGTGACCGGATACCTTGATTTATTATTCTGGTTGAACTGTCGAACACCATCCTGTGAATAACCACAGTAAGATGTCTTATATCCTCAACCCTATCAACATTCATGTTGCCTATCTGATTTTTTTTCTGCTATCAGCACCATACCCAACGATTCGGTTGGGCCTAGCTATTTCTTCGCTGCCTCTTTCTAAGAGAGGAGTGCATTTCTGCACTGGTACAACCCCAACTTCTACAGCTTTAGACGTAGTTGTTTTTAAATTGCTGCAATCACTCTTTTTATACACAACAGGATAGTTTTTGCTCATTTTTTACAAGAAAAGCAACTTGTTTGCTATTAGTGAGGGAGTTTGATGTCCCTCATTTTATAGCTCCAGTATTATTGGTATTTGCTGCACCTATCCTATAACTCTCATTATGTGTTAATTATATATCCATATAACACCAGAGTCAAGCGGAAATAGGTATATTTTCACCTATTTTTGCCAAAACATATTGCCGCTCCGCCTCTTGCTTTGCCTCGATCAACTCCTCAAGCAATTCCCTAGCTTCTTTCCGGTATTTTGCTATATTGGCAAGTAGTTGCCAATATAATGCCAAATCAGACATTATTGGAACGCAGTATTCAATTTTACCATATGTTTTCTTGTCCCAAACTATTTTTCGTTGTTCTGCTTTGAATAATAGTTTTGTATCTCGAATATTTTGGCTAACTGATTTATATTTCGCCTTCCATTCTATTCTCCAGGAAATATAAGTCTCACGAGTTGTAAATGTAAAAGTGCTCATTTTGATTCTCCTTTATATAGTTTAAAATGATTGAATATTTTACGCTGGCATTTATCGATTGGTTCAGTAGTGATACTTGTATAACCAAGGTCGTCGTCAGGTTCAAAAAATAAGTGAAATTTGATATTACATTCTGCGAGGTATTCAGCTACTTCTTTAAGAGTAGCCTCACTACTTGCCTGTAATAATACTAAATGGCTAACAGTTGCCGGGGTTCCAAATTCTCGGCCTGCCTCAAGTGCAGAATGCGCTGATTGGATGATCTGTTGGGTTTGTGAAAGATCTGTACGGATCCATGAATAAACATAATTTACCTATTGCATACTATCTCCTTTAAAAAGTCATAAGAAAACCCGGGCGTAAGAGACAATTCTCCAAGAGGCCCGGGTTGTGTTTATATTGATTTATCTACTGCATAATAATATTTATTATATTTTATTTATAAGCTGGCGTCAAGTGATATTTTCTTAAGACTTTTACCAAAATTAAATTTTAACTCTAATTCTTCCGAACTTGAAACGCTTGTAAAAACTACCCTATCAAATTCAGTGAGTAATTTAATATCAATATTTAAATCTTTCATAGTTAAATCAGAATACAGTCCTGGATTTACATCTACAAAGTGGAATGATATTGCTGTATTTTTAAGAAACACAATATCATTCCTAGTTAACGGTCTATCCACTTTGAAGTTCATACACCACTATTTAAGTGGTTATGCGTAAATTAGCAATGACGTCCCACATTTATTGCATAGAATTATTGTAAATGTGTCAATTAAAATTTACGCAAAGATTTTCAATGCAGTACCACACTCGCTACAGAAATGGGCAGTTGCCTTATTCTGCTTTCCGCATGTAACACACTTTGGTTTGTGATGTACAGTAAGTGGCGCTGCGATTTTCTCGCCGCCCGCCACCTCTCCGAGAATCTTAAAGATCATGCAATGTTTCTCTGTTTCTAATGCACCCATAGTAACAGTTTGGAACTTTTGCTCACTCTTGCTTCCGGGAACAGTAATGCCAACATCGTTCCAATCCATTGTAGCAGCACCGTCGTGATACTCTACGCTGTTCTTGATACCGTTATCTGCGCAATATTTGTCAACAGCAGATGAGGCCCGCGCCATCATCTTTGCACCGTTTGGGCTGGTGTCTACACCGCGCATTATTCCGTTAACATTTACCTGATTGAGCGCGCCGCTTGTGCCCGAAATACCAGTAGACCCAGACAGTCCGTCCCATTGGGAGCGGATATTTTGATTATTACCGAACATCGTCTTGTCGTATTCATAGTGACCTGGAATCCACTTTTGATTAAAGACAAAAGGAGATTGAACACCATAACGTTCAAATTGGAATTCAACGCGAATTAGACCGTCTTCAAGTTTAATGCCACGAGGTCCGTTTTCAATAGCGGCGGTGCGTTCAATAAATTTGAACTTGTTACCTGCTGTGAGATTGCCATTCCTAATGCTGCGCTCAAGATCAATTTCTCTGCCGGGATCAATTACGAGCCCTCCCTCGACAATGTTGTCACCATCAATGAAGATGTTAACTACTGCTCGCTTAGTGTTTAGATTCTTGAGTAAAAAACTATATTCGCTGCCGAAGGGCATGAATACTGTATCCTTGATTTCACGAAGAATTTTACCGTTGACTTTTATACTCGCAATGAGTTTTTCGTTGTACATCATTTTCTTTCCTTTTACAGCACACGGAGTAGGTGCTTATATTTTTAACTCCGTCGGTTTGTGGGACCTTCCCACAAATTCTATTTATACTTAACTGTACGTTCCGTGATGATTTTTATCTCTTACTGGTTCAGATGTTTTCCCACAAAAGGTGCATTTATTCCATAACATAACATATGACGTATCTAAATATCCACCAGGATAATAACTACTTTCCTCAACAATTTCTTCATGTGGACAAGTATCTAAAAGAGCTTCAATCTCTTCACTAAATTTATCAACCTTTTTTTGCTGATTAGCTTTCAATTTTCGAAGGTGTTGAACTTTCTTTTTTAATATATTAAGGTCTTTTAACATGTGGATTCCATTTCAATATAAAAAGTGTCAATAATTTATCATCATGAATTTCAAAACATCTATACGGTAGTTGAGTGATACCCATCCCAACCCATTCTCTCCAACCATGATACCCCACATTTTTATTTAACCACACATCTATGTTCTCTCCATTTTCAGAGATTTTCCATAATTCTTCGTTTTTTAAATAAACCCGCATTTAATGCAGTTGGGAGATTGGAAAAATCTGAAAACTATCAATTACAAAATTATGGTCATCAACCACATCGAAAAATACCATTAATTGCATATTATTATTTTTCGAAACCAGATAATAGCCAGATTCTCCAGAATCATCACACCAGACAGTTTGGCAGGTATTATCCAAACTAAAATGGCGATCTATCTGCTCAAAATCAGCAGGGATGTCAATTGAAAAATCGAGTTTTTCGTTCTCGAACCATGCGACTCCATTTTCTATCGAAGTCAATGTAAGTAAAAATATGTTCATAATAAAAATTAATGGGCAATCTTGGGTTTACCGTTGGTTTCCTCAGACGGGATGTCACTGCTTGCCAAGCTCTTTCCACCTGCTCTTTTTCCTGATTGCGTGAGGGATAATCGTAACTTAAGCATACTCTACCTGGCACCATTTAAGGTAAATGTTATACATTCCAGTTACCCTTTGCCACGGGCGTTATCCTTACCGAGCTGCACTCTTCCATTAATTAGGGCATTGACGAACTAATAGTCTTGTACAATGAATTAGACGTCGAAAAAGAATGTTTCCATTGCCACTCATCAAGTACCAATTGATTAAAAACATCTTCCTCAACCTCGATTTCGTTGTCAACTGACAATTCTAGCATACGTATAGCTCTCTTGTAACTAGGTTCGTAAGAGTTTGGTTTAGGTGGGAGGGCCGCAATTTTTGCAATTTTTGCAAGGTCTCCAGTCTCCGCCAATTCAAGATTGGCTTTAGAAAGCTTTAGTACTGAATCTTTATAGTCCTTTACAGCCTCTTCAAAATCTTTAATATGTTGATCCATATTTGTACGCACAATCTTCAATAATTTCAACCGATTAATTTTTACAGCATTCATTACATTTCTCCTAATATTTTGCATATCACTATCACCTTCTAATTTTGGTGCGCCATGTGAGAATCAAACTCACGACCGAGGGTTTTAGAGGCCCCAACTCTATCACTGAGCTAATGGCGCGATTTCTTTATTAGTTATGAACCTATAAAATAAGTAATTATTTTTATACTCATCAAGTAGTTCTGGAGTATCTAAAAAAATTGATGAACTGTGTTGTTTACATATGGGGCAAATCCAACCACAAACATTATATGATGTACAATGTTCAACGAATTCAGACGGCACTTTGCACTCATAACATCCACAAATTTCATCCGCCATTTATTTTATTTCCACAAGCTTCTTAATATCTTTATGTTTAACAACTATAACAGTATAAATTTTCCCTGTCAACATAATTGGTAAATCTACAAAAATATGTACCTTTGGTCCAGTTGCATCTATTACGTTATCATTCCCCACAGTTCCGCAAAATGGAATTTTATTCCAATATCCAAATACTCGATCACCTAGAAAATATTTAGGTTGATATGCTATCTTTGCAAAATAATCAGATTGGCTCATCTCGTCCTCCTAACATTCCAAACAAACTATCAGATAATAATTCAGTTGGCAATGTTCGAAAATCTTCTGGCTCGATTTTATACATCACTTCAATTGCAGCGACTGCGGCTTCCATATAGTCTTGCCACCGTTCAGCGCCATCGATATATCTGCTCTTTGAGTCTGGCTCTTCACCGAAGGCGACACAGATAGAGTAAGCAACGGATTCAACCAAGTTCATAATGCTATTTACTACTGCATTCTTCTATGATCAATTTTGCAAATAGTCGGTAATCAAAGTTTGCAAGTCCTTCATGATCGGAACCGTGTGGCGCAATTAATCCGGATTGTTTTGCAAGCTCTTTAATCCTATTATCTGCGATCGATCCTTCAATACTATTTTCTAATTCGGCAATTTTGTTTGCTGCCTCTTCTAGAAGATCAGCAATACGATCCGGTTTACCTTCCTCAACACTCTTCCGTCCGGGAATTTGGCGACGAATTCGTGCCCGCTCACGCAACCTATACTCGAGAGACTCGGGCATATTTTTCATGATGAGCCAGTGAGGAAAAATACTCTGGGTGGTCCATATTTGGTAAATTCTTCTCGAATTTCATCCGGGATTTCATTCAATAGAATTTCATATTGTTTTAGCTGTTGGCCAGTAGGGGCTAAAGTTAATGTTGAGAGGTCAATATGATGACGCGCCTCGTCGAATTGATCTAGTACAATTCCGAATCCGCATGGTGGAACACTACCATTCCCAGAATACGGAG
>Ga0315291_10007653_pt1 | contig 13322 bp, 10 predicted proteins | sample YL17G12_20_MG_FD_203070 | JGI IMG/M metagenome (GOLD analysis project Ga0315291, IMG submission 203070) | Sediment microbial communities from Yellowstone Lake, YNP, Wyoming, USA - YL17G12_20 | ecosystem: Environmental > Aquatic > Freshwater > Lake > Sediment | place: USA: Wyoming | collected... | reverse complement strand
GAATGCTCCCACTATTATAATTTTGACCTTGTGGGGTTTGCGATTGGGCAAAGGTTCCACCGCGCCACGCAGGCGGAGTATTATCTTCTATTGTAGAAGCCATGGAGTGAATATCGAAAAATGATTTATTCGTTTATCCTGCGTAATCGCTACTACCTGCAATGGTTGCGGATAGTACAATGGCGCAACTATGGTTAGAAGGTAGTCGAAATGGATTTCCCCACTCATCCAAGAGTGAAAATTGCAAGCCTACTAAGCTTCCGACCATAAAAGATTTAGTAGGTCCTGATATATTTGGAGAGTAGCAAATGAGATCTCCGTAAGGCTTGTCTATGGGGATTCTCGCAATCACATCGTCCACTCCACCACTGTGAATCACAGGTTGGTTCACTCGAAATTGAATGTCTACAAAGTTTGTTCCATGGAGTGCTACTGGACCCCCAACAATGGTAATAGGCCCCGTAAAAACTTTCGCGACGTTGTCTTGCATACCAATGAGGTCGATGAATCGTTTGTAAAAAAAATCGTTGTTCGTAAGTAGTTCCAAGGTCGACCCTGCAGGAACGGTAATCGCGTAACAGTACGTAGGAGCGCTGGGTATTCCAAACGAAACCGTGAATGCCGCGCCGGTGGTTGCAATCAAGGTACTTTGTAATGCCGTAGCCAAAGTTACTCCGTCATAATAGTCTTCTACAAAAGTGATTTGTCGGTTGACGCTATTATGTCGAAAAATGAAACCATTATTTTCATTCTTAATAATAGTAGGTCTTAGGTTTGGAAAGATCACAGTTTTCAGCGTAATTTCATATTCTGCACCATGATTTCCAATGGTAAGCCCATTAAATTGAAAACTATCTGCCGTTCCACGACCATTTCGAGAATTTAGAAAGATATCCATACTAAACGAAAGAATGACAAATGAACTCCCCTTCAGTCCATGAATTGGTTTCGTTCGTTCCATATCTTCAGTCTCAAATTGGATTCAGCTTGACTTTCTACAAAAGGAGCAGCTATTTCAGCATAGGAAATCGGCGGGGCTAGTAAATCGACCCGAACCTCCTGAGGGATATGTCGTCGTCGTATAAGGGCTTCTTGATCGGCAACGAGTTGTGCATCTCGACGAGCAGTGTAACCAGAACTTGTACCGAGCATGCTCGTTGAGAACTCGAGTTGTCTTCGAGCGAAACGAAGCCTTTGGATATCCTCCTCGAGCTGATTGTTCGGCGTTGCAGATTCGTAAAACGCATCCAAAGCTTGGTTGTATTCATGTGCCCAAAACACCACTTTTTGTTGCTCCGGACTCATGTAACGGTTTAAAACGCCAGAGGTGAAGAGTGTTCCCCAATCGTAATCGAATGGCCGTAAATATTCATCTTGAAATTGTTCCGGACTGAGTTTGTCAAACCAAGTCACCCTGTCCCCCATGATTTTGGAACTGCTGGATTCCAAGGCGAGTTGGTGCTCCACATACGCAGATTTGTAGTTTCGATACATCCGTTGCAAGGCTTCGAGTTGTGAGATCGTGTACTCAAAAGTGATGTTTCTACTAAACATGGCGGCATAACCTACCAAGTTCTGCATGATGTCCTGTTCGGTTGCGGCAGGTTCACGTGGCGAGAGGGGAGGCGAAATTGCATTTTTCTGTTCTTCTGGGGGAAGGCGTTCCGCGGCGAGAGCTTGACGCTGTTGGTTTTCCACGTTCGTTACGATACGTCGTTGTCTGAGATAAAACTGTTCCACTTGTTTTCTGTAATCGTTCGTGGGGAGCATGGTTTGAGATTCCTTGTACCCGTGTTCTAATAAAATATCATTTTCGTTTACCAAAGTCTGGATAGCATTTTGCAGTACAGTTCGAAACTCACTGTTCACAGGCATACTATGTATACGTTCTTGATATTCCTGCATAATAGCTGCATTTCGATTAAAGTCCGCGAAGAAAGCGTGCGTTTGTTCCTGTGCAGCGCGATCTCGTTCTTGTTGCTGTCGTAGTTCTTCATTGATTTTTGATGCGGCATCTGGAGATAATGCGGAAGACATTTGTACCTGACTAGGTTGATCCAGGCGAGATAGTTCTACAACCGGAATTTGTTGGGACAACGCTTTAAATCGAGTCTCCTCCACCGCTTGATTCGCCATCTCTGTCAGGGACTCTGTTTCTGAGGTTTCCGAAATTGGGGAAAGGACAGGACTTGACTCTTTTTCCATCGAAGCTTCAGGCGATACGGAGACTTTGCTAGGGGTTGGGTTTTCGAAATTGGTGGCGATCCCGGGTAAAAGCGGTGTAACGTAAGGTTTTGTAGGTTTCTCTGTTGGCTTGGCATTAGAAATGTAAGGTGAAGTAGGGTGACGCGAGTCCATCGCGGACGACTTGGTGGAGGTAGGGAGAGGAGTTGAAGGTGGAGTCGAAGGTTTCGAAGGTTTCTTAGTCTCTGGGATGGAAGAAAGAACCGAGGCATCGATATCTGCTACCTGTGGAACTTCGGGAAGTTTTGGGGAAGGTGTAGACACGGTAGGAGTGGTAGGAGGTTTTAAAGTCTTCGGTGCATGAGTGGACGCTGCGGGCGGTGCGGGAGGCGTGTACGCCTGAGCAGCTGTACTAGTAGCTGGGAGTCCAGGGTTGGTTTGCGCAGGAGCAGAGGGTACGGTCGGAGAAGAGACGGGGGGAGTTTCCACAGGCTTTATGGTAGGACTTACCGGAATAGGTTCTGGTATCGGTCCTCCACTTGGGCGAAGTTTTTTCTCCTTTTTGGTAACTGGGGCTGGAGTTGGGGATTCCACAACCGAATAGGGAGAAGGTGTTTTAGAATTAAAGTAATCCACGTAGCGATTAATAAAATTTTCCAACTGCAATTCATCGTAATTTCCTTTCTTAATCCCCTCATATAGTGGCTTCATCTCCATGCCAAAGTTGGAATACACCTCGACTTCTTCTTTGGCGACCTTGAGGGCCTTTCGCGTTTCCATGGTAGACTCTTTACGGTCCGCATCTTCCGCCGCACTCCGAGTCTCCTTGGCTTTTGGCAATGCGTCGTTCAAATGTCTTACAACGTCCGCGAAATGTTGCTGTTGGGTATCAGATCGCTCTTGTCTTTCTTTCGCTTCCTTGTCTAGTAGTTCTTGTTTTGCCTTTTCGACTTTTTTCGCATAAGCAAGTTTTATATTTGCTTCATACTCAGCACGCTCTTTTTTAAGCCGTATTTCGTCCTCGGTTTGTTCATCGTCAGCTTTTGATTTTTTGCCAGGAGATTTGGGTGCCTCGAGATCCTTCGAGGCTCCACGTTTACTCCCTACGTCTTTACCGTTCAGAATACCATCATTAAAACCGGGCAATTCTCCCTCTTTATAATCTTTCTCAGGTTCTTTTTCGTTTTGCCTAGCAGCTTCTTGTCTAGACGCTTCTTCTTTAGCTGCTCTTTCCTTAGCCGCTTGGTGTGCAAATAAAAGGTCCATTTTTCTTTGTTGTTCTTCACGATAGGCTTTTTGTTGTGATGAATTCTCGAAACGTTCGCGTTGTTCTTTCTGGGCTTTTTGTTCTTCGGGGGTGTTCGCGAATGGTGCTGGTGGTACAGTGTCATCCGGAGGTACTTCTTCAGCCTCAGTAGAAATTTGATACGAAGTATTACTACGTTGTGATGGTTGTCGATTTCGTGCCGAGTTGAACCCAGGGATAATAATATTTTCTTCTGGTAGATAAGGATCGAACCAAGTGTGGGCTGGTTTATAGCTGGAGGCTAATACCGGCATTCGAAGAATACTTTTATCGGTGGGTAAAAACGCCGTAGAGTCAGGCTTCATCCAGCCATCGGACATTTGAGTTCGAAACCCGGATGGGTTGACAAACCATACTCGGTCTCCCGCGATAAACGAAGTATTGATTCGGTTCTGAGGTGCTAAATAGCCGACTCGATTAGATTGAATGTTCCATACCGCAGACATTTCGTAGAATGATCTAGTTTTTTATTTTTTCTTGGAGACTTTCGGTTTAGGCGTATATTTTGGTTTCCCAGGTCGCATGGTTGCATACAAGGCATTTGCAGCTCGCTTACGGGTGAGGGCATCGACTTCACGATTATCCAGGTCTTCAGTGGGTTTCCGCTTACGTGGTTCCACGCTTATTTCTACTTGGCTGGAAGCTTGATTGGAGACTCGATCTTTGGAAGAAGTTACCTCTTGTGCTGACTTAGCGATAGGTAGTAAACTTTGGAGCTTGGCAGCTTCTTTGGCGTCTAAGCTTCGGTCGATCTCGGTACTTGCTCGATTGTCATAAATACCTGGAGTATCTGCATTTGTAATGATAGCATTCCACTCTTCCTCGGTAAATAATGGCGTATGGAAGCCGCTACGATAAATATCTTGAGGTTCTTGCTTTTCAAAATTAATAAACACAAAATTATAAGGGGTATCCCAAGCTCGAGTCAACGCTTTTTCCCAAATCAACTTGGTTTTCTTCTGTGCAAACAACTCCAAAATCCAGTCCCACTCGGAACGTTCTTTTGGTTTAAAAAAGATCCATTGTTGGGATTGCGTTCGTACTCCTCTTGGAATACTACTCAGTTTATGTGCAATGGCAATGGTGTGAATGTTGGAATGTCTTCCCACATATCCCAACATCAACAAAATTTCCCAGGCGCCTGCGACTTGGGTAATGTCATCGAATACTAACAATACAGGTAACGCAACGTTGTTTTTGACGCTTTCTTGTTGTTGATCTACCAAGTCCGAAGCTAACGCGCTTAGGCTGATTTGTAAAGGGTTGAATTTATGCCCAAATTTAACGTCATCGAAAGTCGAGTCACGATCCAGGGTTGGAGAAAGGAAAATTTTGTTATCTTGCACAAACGCCTTTCCATACATTCCCTCGGCTTCATGATCTAACAGCGCGCGTACAAGCACACTCTTACCTGTATTCCTACCACCCACGACTAAAATGGAAAATGGTGCTCCAGGTAAATCAGGGTGTAATTGTTTATTCCATTCATCCAATGCACTTTTCTTTTTTTTAGGAGGTTCGATGACGATCGGTGCAGTATTCATTGTGATCAATTAGAACAAAATATACTTTTGACCTTGATTTCGATTCGGATCCTTTCCTCGATAAAGTCCTTCTCCATTTTGCGGTTTCATACTCTCACGAACATGTCGATCGTGGAAGGGGGGGTCTGAACCTTTCAACGTTTCATGCATTGCATCTCCCAGGGTCACGTTAGGAACTGTTCCACCACTCTCGGTAGTGGACAAAATTGGTTCCTTAAATTCCGTAGCTTGACCTTTTAAAAAGGTCGAATTACTGAGCCCGTTCATCAAGGTGAGCATTTGTCCGTGCTGCGCTTGTAACGCATCCAATTTGGTGGTGGACTCGACCACCAACTTCTTCACCAGAGTCCCTAATTTCATCTGTTCCCCTACCATGAGATTGAACATCTCATTGGAATGGTTTTTAAAGTAATCGGGAATTTCATTTCCGTGTCGAAAAGGTCCCGAGGTTTTTGCGTACGTTTCTTGTTCCTTGATCACCGCATTCGTTTTTTTGGTGGATCCTAAATGAGAATCCACAGGAGCCGAAAACGCAAGTTCACTAACTTTTACGACAGAAGCTCGATTGACAGGTTCGTCAAGGGATTGTATCACGGTTTCGAGTACTCGACCTTTGTTGGCGTGAGAATATCCATTTTCAAGTAAAAATTTACTGCTGGTGTCATGTTTTGTATCACTTAAATTTTGGTCGTTTTTAGTTAAGAGCTTTACGAGCACCATGGCGAAATTACGAAAATGAATAGGAAAGACTTTAGGTCTTGGAGAACTTGGAGCGAAGGTTGCGTTTTTCCTCTCGGACACGTTCTTCATACAGCTTCACTTCTTTTTCAAACTCAGTGTTGTCGGTATCGTCATAGACACCGATCTGTAAAGTCGGAAGGTCCAGGCTGTAATCTTGCGATTCTTCTTCATCGGTTGGATCCTCTTTCGGAGTCTCCACCGCCACTTTCGCTTTTTTCACTTTTTTATCTTCCTGTGAGGCGGTTGCTGCGCGCTTCGCTTGTTTTTTCTTGGGCGTTTTAGCAGGACATGGGGTACACGCTAAATCAATGGGTCTACACACCTCAGATCCCGAAGTCGTACTCATTTCAGAAGGTTTTCCAGCTGCATCTGCGCGAACCGTCCAACCCGTATAGTTTTGTTTTCCACACTTAAAATCTTCATATACTGAAGTGCTGAGTACTAAACGATACCGTTCTTCAGGTACAAAAGCCTTCATTGTTTCTGGAGTTTTCACTTTCAAAAGACTCCATTCCGACACTGTTTTAATAGGATGTGTAAGATCAGATTGAGAAACATAATTCTCTGGACGGTACCAAAAAGCTTCTTCGGAAGCGTTTACAAAAACAAGCTGTTTCGGATCTTCTACTTCACCGTCGACTGGTTTAAAGTAAAACCAAGCGCGTCCCCAACTATCTTTTTCTTTAAAGGTGGCATCTACAATATGAACTTCTTTTTCTTCGGAAACTCTGCGTAAAAAAGCTGCATCTTGAGCATTTAAGCCTTCAAAAGTAGAAACAATGGGTTTTCGCAATTTGTTCCAGGATTTCATAATATGATAAAGACCTTGATAAAGTAGAATGAACCAAATGGGACTTTGGATGCTTTTTTATATTCGCCTGCACGTAACGGCTTTGGTTCCGCTGGGGGCATTTTTTTTAAAGTACGCGCGTATAGTCGACGTAGTCGACGTTACACTTTTTTTACATTTCCGACTGCTAAGCATCTCTTTTGTAGGTTGCATTCAAACGCGTGACTCAGCAAAAAAAAATAAAAAAAGATCGCGTGACCTGACAATAAAGTTTGAGAAACATATAAAAACCTGAACCTTGGTTTTAAAAAAAATATACATTCTACATTATATACCATGGATATTAAAACTCTACGTGCCAAAGCTCAACAACAAAAATATGAACAAGATTTTTTAGCTTCGATGAATCGTGCTACTGTATTGAAAGCAGAAGAGGAGATGGAAGCGCTTTCGTTTGTTCGCAGTTTGGAAAATCGCCTTTTAGAAATTACATCTACAGTAATGTTGGATGCTGAAACTCAAGACAAGTTGGTGATTTTAATTTTGGTGAACGGTTTAAATGCCTGTTCCAAAGAACGGCAAGAAGAGTGTATCTTACAGCTGTTAGGAAAATCTCTACCAAGTTGTATCACCACTCCGTTCGCTTTAAACTACAAAAAGTTGAATATTTCAGGCTTTAAAGCGAATGTACCAAAAGACTTACATAAGCCCATGATTGCGGCATGTTCTCAATCTAGTGAGCTTATGTTGCAGTTGATTCTTAAACCTTATTTTAATTTCATGCCCAATGACGGAAAGCATAAGATTTTTAACGGTTTCTTCTTTGAAGTGCATGATTTCCGAATTCCTATTGTAAAACCAATCATTTAAGATAAAGTTATGTTTTTAACCGGAACCAATGACGATCCTTCACACCTAGACGGACTCCGTATGGTGTTTGACTCCGTACAGAAGATATTTGTTCCCTTTCAAGCGGGAGTACATCTACTTGCGGACATCGTAGGGGTTCAAGTTTCGGAACTCGCATCTTACGTACTTGGACCTACCATGGATTTAGATACGATGAAATACAGTTATTATCGACGGAATCATCTTGGAGAATGTACTCGAGATATACTCGACCGGCCGATTGTCAATCCCGACCCTCCTCCAACCTATACGCATCAACAGCGTGTTGCGACCGTCGGCGAAATAGCTCGTATTTATGCAGTCACTCTCGATACTGCAAACGACATCGCACCTGCTGGTGTGGATCCGCTAACGCTCGTTTTCCTGACTCCTCAAGTTGGAGTCAACATTCCTAGCACTTGGAAAATTCTAGAGACCGGGACCTATGTCACCATCGAAAACCAAACGTACATGTTTTGGTCTGTCTTGATTTTATAAATCATTTTTCCTTTTTTTCCAAATTTCTTGCACATCTTTTCTTTTATTTTTTTTTAAAATGGCAGAACCATCTACTACTATTTTTCCAAAGTCTAAAACGCGTGGAAAACCCAAAAACAGTAAAAAACCCGCGCCTGCGGTGAGTAAGAAGACTTTGGATTCCGTTCGCGCCATGGTGCTGAAGCGTCATGCTTCTTTTCAAAACCGTCTAGTCACTTCAGAGGAAGTTTCTCCTAAGCTTTTGAAGTCTTGGGGATATGTCAAAACTGCGTTGGAAAAGGCACTGGCGGTAAGAGAACGTGCCAATGCGAATCGAACCAAACGTAAACTCCATCCGGTAACGTTACCTATCGCGAAGAAAGCCAAGGTGGTACATGAATCCGAAGAGGAAGATGTGGAATCGGAAGATGGTGAAAGTAAAAAAGCCGTGCTCACCAGTCGTGCTATTGCCAAGCTAATTTCTCAAGAACTTTTGGAAGAAGTTAGTGGTCTAAAGTCAAACGAAAATACAGATGAAGAACCGCAAGCTTGGGATACTTTATAAATAACCAAAGGGCTTGGAATTAATTTCTAGACTTTCCCTATCTAAACATAACATTCGTTTAAAATGAAGTACCTCAAAATGAATATTCTTATCGATCATCACGGTCTGCTTGTACGGCGAGTCCGGATTTTCAAAATTCGTTTTGAACAAACGCTGAGGAATAGCGATGGATGGCTTTGCATCTTGTGCTGCTTTTTTGGTTGGATATTCCACGCCACTTTGGGCATACGTAATACTATCCCGTAACAATTTCTGAAGCTCGGAAAACGATATCTTGTCCTTGCTATTCCATCCCAACGTAACCCCTTTTTGTTTGATTACCGCATCTTCTCGTTTTTCATCTTCAAAGTAAATATAGCTTTTACGACAAATCGAGATCCAATCAAACGCAACCTCTACCTCCAACTCTAAATCCCCTATTTTAAAACCTGTTTCAAAAGGAAGTGTACCACGCCGAAATACTACAGAGTCGGTGTCGGAATATAATACTCGGTTTCCTAGGGCCATTTTGATCCGATGGAGCATCCTTCTTCCATTGGCTGTAATCTCCGCAACAATCAAGTCGTTCTTCACGGTGTAAGAGGGTGTTGAGCCGATAATCGGAGTGTAATTCACATTGATGAAAGCTCCCTGAGTGCTAGTCGAAAAGATCGTAAAATCATTGACAATTACATTATGTCGTTGTAACATTCGATCCAACTCGGAAAGTTTTTGACCACTGAACGTTTTCGTGGAACTAAATAAATCCCGTTGCCCCCACTTTCCAGTAATCGCATTCATCGCCAGTTTACAAATCGTGCGCATGGCGGGAGAATCATAAAAATCCTCTACGACAAATGGTTTTTCGTTTAATTGTTCCAGATATGCTACGGTTTCCATCCCTTTCGTGGTAAGTGTACCATTTACCACCAACCCACTCTTCTTCGACAAAATTTTCTGTGTAAGGATCGGAGTCAAAAAATTTCGGAACAGTGTCGTAGAGCTTTCTGCATAAGTCAGACTTTCAAACACCTCCAAAACTTGGTATCCAAGCTGCTCTGCATAAACCAGTTCCGACATCGTCCACGTTCCAATTAGATAACGTTCTTCGACGGTATGGCTACATTTCCGTATTCGTTTTTCCATACAAGTTCGACACAGTCCGTACAGAATTTCAAAAGTTCCTTCTTCTCCCACTTTTTTCACGTAAATTTTCATCGACAAAAATGGAAACGATAGGTTTTGTGGTGGTAAAATAGACACTTTTGCAATCCCGGTTTCATACTCACGCTTGAGAGTTGCAAATGTCGGATGCTTCAAATGTGTGGGGGTTCCAACTGGTAATTTCCAACTCAAGGTTTTCGGAGGATCCAACGGATCTAGCGTTTCTCCCATCATTGCTGCAGGATATTGAGAAACAAAGTCCACATAGGACAATTCTCCATAGTAAGCTGCCGTGTAGGTTTCCACAAATCCACCTTTGTAAGCGTCCCGGAAACGCATAGGTTTCTTCTTTTGTAATCTTAGGCGGTTTACATATAATATTTCAGAAACGGATTCCGATTTCCGCAATTGCAACCACTCACATTCTTTCATGATTTGTGCCGTAGAAAATCTTCGAAGATTATGTTCCGTAATTTTCTGTAACGTTTGGAACGAAACTTCCAAGCGTACTTGAATCTCCAAGAGCTGAAAACATTTTCCACACCCAGTCATGTAACAAGGCACAAAAATCCAATACCTTGCTTCCTTGGTAAACACTAAATCTTTTAAAAAATCTCCCTCTGGTAGCTCTACTTTACCTACACTTTCGTACATACTTTGCAAATACACTTCGTACTCTGCGACGTTGGCATATATTTCAGAATCCGTTCGATCTAAAATTCCAATGGAGTTTTTGGGTAGACACTGACTCAAATAAAACTTCATGATTGCGCTTGGTAAAGTAACGTACCGTAGAGGATCCAACGCTCGATGCTTTTTAATGTAACTCGGTCGTTCAATCGCTTCCGTTAATTTCAAAAATTCTAGTCGAAACTTTTGCAAACTCAGTCCTAGAAGTACAGTATCACTAATGCAATATTCAATACATGATTTTCGAATATCCCAAGCCTCGGTATCTTCTTGAATCCACTGATGATACCAAGTGATTGCTTCATTCCGAAATACCAAAGCTTTCTTCGATAACCCGAAATCAAAATCAAAGGTGTCCAAAGCTGGTTTTGGGATGATATGATGTAAACCTGCCAGCGATTTCACAAACGTCGTGGTCATTAGGGCGTGTGGAAAATGTCCTTTCGCAAGCTCTTCAATTCCAAAATCTGACGAAAGACTTCGCAACGAACATGGCATAAACGAGACTGAATCTTTGAAATGTACCGACTGTTTCGGAATCGAAATCTGTAAATATTTCGCGCCGCGTTTAATATCCTCCGTAACAATCCCGCGTTCCATTAAATTAGACTTAATAAAAATTCCATCATAACTTTTTGAGTTATGTGCGAAACAGTCGACATCTTCCAAAGCTTGTACCAGATCAAAAAAAGTAAGTACGTTGGGAGAAGGCATCTCGGGTAGCCCCCAGAACACAAATACATCTTCCACCTCCAGTTGTGTAAATGGTTCCAGCGCAAACGAAAATTTAGCTTTTAGAGTTTCTAAACCTTCGTAGCCGTTGGGAAACCACACGGTGACTAGGTAGGGGATATGCCTTAGATTTTCGTCTAACGCACACTCGAAATCGTATACCATAAAATCTTCTTTAGGGTCCTGTAGTTCAATCGGTTGTATAAAACACTTGTGGGTTTCCAATTCCGTGGAATCGATGTAACGCCAACATCCCACACACTTTTTGGAATAACATGGTCGGCTTCCATGATATAAAAGGTGACACTTTTTACACATTCGAAGTTGGACTTGACACGCTTCGTGATTTTGCACACATCCCTCGGTCAACAGTAACTGTAAACACTGGTGACATTTGATCGGATTCTCCAAAACGGAACTGTGAAGACATTCGCTCTCATTACAACTACTACACTTTTCCTCGCAGCAGTGACAGTACACACATAAATATTGAGTGCCACAACCTTTGGTTTTGCAAAGGGTCTTTTTCTTCTGAAATGCCTTGCACACCTCACAAAAAATAATTCCAGTCCATAATTTGTTGGGATGTTGCAGAAAATCCAAATGTAACCCAGTCGTAGTCTCGGTAAGTATTCCATAAAACGTAAACGGAGATCGTACTTCGGTATCCAGGGTAAGTTGCAAAACATCCAAGTTATGTTTCTCTGGTCGGATGTTCCACCGGAATAATTGAATTCGTATATTCCACAGGATACTCAAGGCTTGGATATAATCTAACGTAACCTCCGCGTTATATTCGGTGTTCCATGTAGCTTGTAACTCCGTGACTAGAACGGTATAAAACCGTTTAGGATTTTTCCAGACGCGTTTACAATACTCTTTGCTCCAACTCATTGGTAAACGAAATCCAGACTCCCGCACACGGTAAAACGCAATATTTAATCCAAACCAAATCCAAACACAATCTGCTTCGGTTTCGATACGGTGTATTCCACGAGATTTTTCGGAAAACGCTGTATAGGCCTCGTGACTAAGCATCCCTTCATCTCCTTGAATGTTGGATTGGCGAATCATGTTTAGTTTGATTTGAAAATCAAACTTGAAGTTTTGAGACGAATTCAGGGCGTGCATAATAGAATCCATGATGTGCTGAACCGTAAACCCACTGAATAACCTTTCCGAAATGCCAATCACAGCTTCCGTATCATAATTTTCTCTTTCAGCGTACAAGACCATCCCAATCTTTGTGTTAGGTCGAACATCCAGGCGATTCGCGAGCACACGTAAAAACTCTTGAAAACCAGCTTCCAGCACATAAAGTGTATCTCCCATGACTCCAAGATGAACCGTACGATTCAACCTGTACCTTAACGTATAGTAACTATTCGTATAATTCCCTAATCGGATTTCATTTTCCAAACGAATATCATACAAGATATTCGTCGATAAATCAGGGTTGGGGTTTTCAAAATCAATCATTTCTCTAAACAATGAATTCTAATGTTGATCCTTGGACTTCTTTAAGTAATAATGTTTCAAATCGTATTCTACCAAAAAACATTTTCGTTCCCCAATTGAACATGAACCTCGTGACCTTGGATCGGCTGGTATGCAATTTTTTCTCCGGAAATATATTCACCTCTACCCTTCGACCCATCACTGCCAATACGATCCGTTTCACTTCTTCAACGACGAACAGCACGGTCATTCTGCAAACTACTGCAGCTGCTTCTCCCAATGCAACCCAAAAACTCCAATTCGGAAATTTATCGACTACGTCGTTTTCAAAATCCAATCTCGGATTTGTAATTACCGATCCGGTTGGAATACGACTAGGCACGCTCGGGTCAACTTTTAAATGCTTCGTGAGCGATACGTTCAACATGCCATCATCTGGAACGAACAATTTTAAGTTTAGTAAAACCATTAGTGTACCCTCTGGGTATACCCTGGGCAGCACCAATCTTCTTTTTCATACCTTGGACAAGAGTTTTGATCCTGGATTTGGGGATACCTTTTCCTTCACTTTTTCCAATGTCGTGCTTACCGGGAACAGCGGAACTGGCTATGTTTTAGGTTACGACGTTACCATTTTTAGAGTGGACTCAAATTCTGGTTGGGGTTCTTCCACCTTTTCACTTTCTATTATTTGGATCAATTTATGAACGTCGCTAACCGATCTTCTATTTTAAACGAGGTAGACAATACCACGTTGGATTTATCCCGCGATTTGGATGCGCTAAAAACTACTTATAAAGTCAA
>Ga0315291_10007652_pt1 | contig 13323 bp, 10 predicted proteins | sample YL17G12_20_MG_FD_203070 | JGI IMG/M metagenome (GOLD analysis project Ga0315291, IMG submission 203070) | Sediment microbial communities from Yellowstone Lake, YNP, Wyoming, USA - YL17G12_20 | ecosystem: Environmental > Aquatic > Freshwater > Lake > Sediment | place: USA: Wyoming | collected... | reverse complement strand
CCGCTTCATACGCCGGTGATTTCTTGCCTCCCAAATTGCCTTCTTCAATATACTTTTTGGCGTTGTCCCAAGCCGCTCCGCTCGTGGTCATGGCGATTGCCAAAAAGATGCCAGTGATAATCGCGCCCACCAACGAACCGCCTACCAGCAAAATGCCAGCCGTGCCGCCAATCGCCCAACCCACCAATGCCAAAACAATTGGAGCCAGCACGGGGATCAGCGCGGGCACAATCATTTCGCGCAGAGCCGCGCGCGTAACAATATCCACGACAGCGGCATAATCGGGCAGTGATTTAAAGCCAAGCAAGCCTTTGATTTCGCGAAATTGCCGACGCGTTTCTTCTACAACTTTACTGCCAACACGCCCCACTGCTTCCAAAGCGCGGCCGCCAAAAATAAAAGGCAAAAGCCCGCCGATAAAAAGGCCGACCAACAAATATGGATTGTCTAATTTAAATTCAACTTTTTGCCCCGCGTCAAAAACTTCCTGAACATAGGCCGCGAATAAAACAATGGCCGCCAGCCCGGCCGAACCAATGGCGTATGCTTTGGTAACAGCCTTGGTCGTGTTGCCAACCGCGTCCAGCGCATCGGTCGCTTGGCGAACTTCGTCAGGCAATTTTGCCATTGCGGCAATCCCGCCCGCGTTGTCGGCAATTGGCCCAAAAGCATCAATCGCCACGATAATGCCCGCCAAAGAAAGCATTGCCATTGCCGCCAGCGCCACGCCGAAAAGTCCCGCCAAAAAGTAAGCTGTTAAAATTCCGGCCGCGATTAAAATTGTCGTCAAAGCGGTTGATTTAAAAGCAATTCCCAAACCCGCGATAATATTGGTGGCATGGCCGGTTACAGATGCTTGAGCGATTTGCCGCACCGGCTGGTATTTTTTTGAAGTGTAATATTCCGTAATAATTACCAAACCCGCTGTGACTACCAAGCCCACCAATGAAGCCAGATACAAATCGAGCGCGTTATAAATGCCATTGCCTGACATTAACATTGAAATGATCGGATAAAAAGCCACCGCCGCTAAAATTCCTGAAAGAATAATGCCGCGGTACATTGAACTCATAATCGCTTTTTCTTTTTTGGTATATACGATTAAAGTGCCAATGATTGAAGCCGCAATGGCCGCCGCGCCCATTACCAAAGGCAGCAACAGCACGCCTTGAAAATGTGGAAAAACCAACGAACCGAGCAATATGACAGCGATAGCAGTCACTGCGTAAGTTTCAAATAAATCGGCCGCCATGCCCGCGCAGTCGCCCACATTATCGCCGACATTATCAGCGATTGTGGCCGGATTTCTGGGATCGTCTTCGGGAATGCCCTTTTCAATTTTGCCGACTAAATCCGCGCCAATATCGGCGCCTTTGGTATAAATTCCTCCGCCCAAACGCGCGAAAACTGAAATGAGCGAACCGCCAAAACCAAAGCCGATTAAAGCTCGAACGTCCTGCGTCCAATGATAAAAAAACGCCACGCCGAGTAACGCCAAGCCCACCACCAACATGCCGGTCACCGTGCCGCCGCGGAAAGCAACAAGAAACGCCCGGCCCAAGCCCGATTTGGCCGCTTCCGCCGTTCTGACATTGGCGCGCACCGCAACGATTACGCCGATGTAGCCCGCCAGCGCGGATAAAAGCGCGCCCAAAACAAAACCCACGGCCGTTTGCCAGCCCAAGCCGTAAAGCAAAATTAAAAAAATCACCACCGCCACTCCCGCCCAAGTTGCCGTCTGCCTGTTCAAATAGGCTGAAGCTCCTTGCCGAATGGCTTTGGCGATTTCCTTCATTTTGGCTGATCCCGCCGGCCGTCTTAGCACCCACCAAATTAAAATCCCTCCGTAAATTATCGCCAGCGCCCCCGCTCCATAAACTATCAGCATTGATGACAAAAATTGAGACATACTTCCTCCATAAAATTTAGATTTCTATTTATATTTTATACCTACTGAACCTCTTAAACAAGAGTGACCTAAAGAAAAAAATTCCAATAACCAAATTACAAGTTCCAAATAAATTCCAAATTCCAATATTCAAATTTCATTATTGGTGCTTGTGATTTGGTGCTTATTTGGTTATTGGTACTTGGTTATTGGATATTATTTGTCATTTGATATTTGTTATTTGTTATTTCCATTTATCGCATCGCGATAAATGGCCAGCGTTTCTTCCGCCATTTTGCGAAATGAATATTTTTCAACCTGGCGCAGTCCCAAACGCGCTAAACTTTCAGCAAACTTTTTGTTAGTTAAAACTTTGAAAAGAGCATCCGCCATCTCGCTGACATTGAGCGGATCGACGTAGACCGCCGCTTCGCCCAAAACTTCAGGCAAAGAAGTGCGATTGGAAGAAACTACCGGCAGGCCGTAGCGCATCGCCTCAAGCGGCGGCAAGCCAAAACCTTCATACAATGAAGGGAAAATAAAACACTCTGCTGTTTGATAAAGCGCCGCCAATTCTTCGTCAGACAAAAAATCCGTGATAATCACTTTGTCAGTTAAACCCAATTTAGCGATTGTTTTGGGAATTTCCGGAAAAGCTTGATCGCGCTTTCCCCCCAACACAAGTCTGACTCCGCCATTCGACATTTCCTTATTCAACAATGCCAGCGCCCCGATCGCGCCGATGACATTTTTGTGTTCATTCCAGCGCCCCACATACAAAATAAAAGGTTTTTTGATGTTGAATTTTTGTAAAACTTTTTCTGCTTCTTCCGTATTAACTTTAATAAATTGTTCAGCAACACCTTCGTAAATTGCCGCCACTTTTTCTGGATCAGCTCCCAAATGCTTAATAACATCCTCGCGTGAATATTTCGAAACAGCGATAATTTTTTTGGCGTGGCGCGCCGCGTCGCGAATAACATAGCGGCAAATTCCGCGCGTGAATTTTCCGCGCTTGGTGCGCCCGCGCGAAAAATACATAATTAAATCGTGCATCGTCACCACGTACGGCTTGCGATAGCGAATGGGGTGATTAAAATTGGTGAAGTGCATCAAATCCAAATCGAAGCGCTTAAGAAAGCGATAAAATTTGGTCTGTTCAGCCAGTGAATAATGCGGAAAAGGCGCCACTACTTTTTCTAAATTGGGGGCGGAAAGCAAACACTCGCTCATATCAGCGGGCGTCAAAAAGAGAATGTAAGAATTCTCTTTATCAATCTCCAATAAATTTTTGACGAGCTCTTGCGTATAGCGCCCAATCCCCGCCACGCCGCTGCGATAGAGCCGCCCGTCTATGCCAATCTTCATGTTTTTTCCAATTGGACTAATTGGTCTAATTTGTCAAATTGGACCAATTTGCTTTTTGCTAACATCAGCCAAAATATTACTCCAACCGCCACCGCGAACCACAGCGTCATAAAACGAATCAGCATTGTAGCTGCGACCGCAATGCCAGAACTGATATTCAATAAAATAAAATAGCCCGTCATCGTTGCTTCCTGCCCGCCCAAACCGCCCGGCAGCATTGAGATCGCGCCAATCAGCGAAGCAAAAGCGTAAATAAAAACCGCGGAAGAAAGCGAAAGAGAAACTCCCAATCCGCCAAAGACATAATATAATCCAACGCATTCAAAAAACCAAGCCAAGGCCGCCGCCAACGAAGCAAAAAGCAGACGTTGCGGTTTGAGCAAATTCCCGCAAACCAAATAGGCTTCTTCGGCCGCTTTGGCAAATTTGCCGATTTTGGGAATCTTTTCAATTTTGCGAATTAAAGGCAAGGCCACTTTTGGCATTGATAAAACCAAGGCCACCCCCAAGCAAACCGCCCCAATTATCCCCAAATACATTCCCGAATCCCCCGAACCCCCTGATCCCCCCGAAATCCCCATCCCTAACATCCCTAACCCCGCCAAAATTATCATCCCCAAAAGGTCTGTTATCCTCTCAACAAAAATTATGGGCGCGCTTTGCGCGTAAGCAATGTTTTTGGTTTTTTTTAAATAAAATGATTTAAGCAAATCGCCGATTTTACCAGGCGTGATTGCCAGCGCGAAAGCAGAATTATTGATCAGCAAACTTTCTTTGATTGAAAGCGAAATGCCCATCACGCGCAAATAATATTGCCAGCGCAAAAAGCGCATCGCAAAGTTAAACAAAGAAAGCGAAAGCACGAGCGGGATGACAGTCAAATCAAATTTCAAAAAGGCAGAACCGACATCATTGGCCTGCCCAAAAAAAGTCATAGCGGCATACACCGCTAAGCCCAAGAGTAACGCAAGAATTAATTTAGATTTCCACTTTTTCATTTGGTTGTACGAATATGTGTGACGGATATACGAATCATTACGGATGAGTACGAATTCTCCGTATTTATCCGTATTTATTCGTACCCGATCCGTACATCCGTCACATTTATTTGTACTTGCTCCACAACTTGCCCCAGTCAGTGCGCATAAATTTCCGAATCCGTGCTTTGCCAATCGTCGGATACCACAGATAATCGTGATAGATGTTGGAAGCCATCGGCGCCCAACCGACCATTTTTGAATGCAGCGCAGCTTTTTCCAAAAAGCGCAGCGGCCCTTTTCTCAACATTTGGTCGCCCCAAATCACCAAAGATCTTTTAGTTTTAAAACCCCAATTCCATTCAGAAATATCTTCGCCCACCACTTCAATTTCACGTGGGTCGCCCATTCCCAAACCGCGTTCTGTGCACATTCTAATGTAGGGAATTGACATTGGATCAAAGCCCATTATTTTTGCGGCGATGGCGTCAATTGCCACCGAATCACTTGAAGCCAAAATAACATTTTTTATTTTAGGAAACATTGTCCTCGGCCCCGCGCCATCGCCCGCCACTGTCCCGTCCATCACCGCGAAAACGTGCGGATGAAGTTCCTTTTGCATAAACATCAAATCCGTCAAAACTTCATGCATATATTTGTGCGCGTAATGCCGCACTTCTTTCAGCAAACCGCCAAAAGAATTTTTGATCGCACCCGTGGTCTGGGAATGTCCATGCGTCTTAACCGTGGGTAAATGGAGAATATTTTTGCCAATGTACATTTTGGGAATTTGAATGCCTTGGTGAAAAATGTGATTCAGTTTCAGAAGCGGCGACTTGAAATTGTATGTCGTCCATTCAACTTCGGGCAGGGCTTGAAAATGATAGCCGTATTTTTCCAAAACCGCCAGCCATTTGTTGTCGCGCGCGCCGATCCATGGTTTGGTCACCACCGTTTTATTTTCCACTGGAAAAACCTTTTTGTAATCATGCTCGGCAAGGTATTTGACCACGCCTTCAACCTGCCATGGTTGCGAAGAACAGGCGGGAAAATATTTCGTCCAAGAAAGATTGAGCTTTAAAATTAGCTCTTCATTTTTGGGCAAACACTTTTCAACTTCAGCAAGCTTGAGAAGTTTGGCGTAATCCTCAAGCACAGTTTCTGGGCTGGTTTTAAGAACAATGACTTTGCTTTTCATATAGATATTTACGGATATCTGTGACGGATGTACGAATTTCTACGAATAAATACGGATAGATCGAATTCGTACTCATCCGTACCGATCCGTATATCCGTCACACGCATCCGTACCTACGGTTTGTAATAGATAATTATACCCGAAACAATAACCCAAAGCAAGACTGCGACAATTAACGGCCGGTCTGTCAGCATCATTTTGGTGGGATTGCCGCCTTGTTCCTTTTTGTAGACGAGGTATTGGTAGCGGAAAATGCCATACAAAACAATTGGAACTGTGAGAATTAATTTGTCTGTGCCCGTATGCTTGATTGTTTCTGCCGACATTGTGTAAAGCGCGTAGGTGATCAAAGTTGAAGTGGTGACGACACCAATCATTTGGTCTAAAAAAGCTGGATTATATTCTGCCAAAATTCTGCGGTGTTTGGACGAACTTCCTTCCAAAAGCCCAAGCTCGTGCCGCCGTTTTGCCAATGCCATAAAAAGAGCCAAAAGCAAAGTGGTAATAATTATCCAAGGCGAAACAGGCACCAAAATCGCCGCCGCGCCAGCCGCCACGCGCAAAACAAAACCCAAAGCGACAACGATTACATCCAAAATGACAATGTGCTTTAGCACAACGGAATAACAAAAATTGAGCACAAAATAAGCCAAAACCACTACGCCCAAATATTGATTTATCCCAAACGCCCCTAACAACCCTAACAACCCTAATCCCCCTGCCCAAACCCACCCTGCCCCAACCGAAACCCTGCCCGAAGCAATCGGCCGATCCTTTTTTTCCGGATGAAGCGCGTCTTCTTTGCGGTCAAAAATATCGTTGATGATATAGATTGATGAAGAAACAGCGCAAAATAATCCAAAAGCCGCCAAGGTTTTCCAAAGGTCATCCAACACCAAAAACTTCCGGGCAAAAATGATAGCCCCAAAAACAAAAAAATTCTTCACCCACTGCTTCGGTCTCAAAAGTTCAAAGTAAATTTTCATTTTGACTCTTAACTATTATCTGTTGATTTTTGAAATAATTCAACATAAGATTGATCCGGAAGAGTATATTGCTCTATCAAATAATAGCCTTCAGATACTGCTTGTTTTGTGCGCCCCCTAATTAAAATAAAGGTTGGGTTTTCACTTCTTGAAACCTGACGCATATTACATCGCACACTGTAGTAATCCAAACCGAAACCGTTGAGCCAATTGGTAACAATATCCTCAAAGAAAAATGTTTTGTTTGCTTCTTGAGATTGACTCATAAGTTTAAAGATATCTTCCTGATGCCAATTCTCGTTGCGCGGAGGCCCTGTGAGATACCCGTGCTGCGCAAAAGCGATAACGCCGAATGGTCCACCGACACTAAATTCAATAGATTGAGGCAATAGTTTTGTACCAAAACTTATAATAAAAAATGACAAAAAGAAATACAAAACCGTTATCGTTCCAAGAAAATTTTTACCCTTAATGTTTTTTATCTTCCCTATCCAATAGACACCTATAATTGCTACGCCGCTCAATATTGGAAGACTATATCGATAGTCCTTATGTGGCAACAAGGTTAAAATAAATAGCCCACCAAAAATCATCAACAGAAGATAAATGTTTTTATTGATCCTGCCAACTTTCATAAAACAGAATACCAACCCCGCAAGGAACATTATTGAGGGGATTAAATAAAGTTGCGTGCTGATCAAAGCATTCGGATAAGTAATATTTGATAATAATGTTCCAACTTTAGGCTCTGCCATTTCTCCTACGGTATAAGCATTATAAAGATAATCATTTAATATTTGAGAATGATTAAATAAATACCAGGGCATCGCAATTGCATAAGCAATCAATGCTGATAATAAGAAATTTCCCAAATAAAATTTTTTTAATTTAAAACATTTGATTAGGCACTTAAAAAAAGCAAATAATAAAGGGGCTATTAAAAAGAATGTGAATGTCCATTTGGTTAACATACCCAACCCAAAAATAGCACCAAACAACAAAGAATATTTCTTGTTCGTAAATTCTTCGCTCCGAATTAAAAGGTACAATGCTAAGGCAACGATTGCCGTTAATGGCGCATCAAGCTCAAAGTGTTTAAATTCCATAGCGAGCATAGGTGTAAAAACTACAAAAATAGCAGACAGCAAGCCTACTTTGTTGCTCCACAGATATTTACCAATTCCATAAACTGAAAATACCAGCATTGCAACAAAAACAACATTCGCAGAGACCGATACAATCAGCGAGGTACCCAACAAAGCATAAAAGGAAATCGTAAGCCAATAGACTAGTGGGGGATAATATGTATAGGCGGTAACCAAGCTAAGATATTTGTGATCTAAAAATAAGTTATAGTAATTAAGACTGGTCATCAAATGTCTGCCCATATCAACACTTGGGGGACGAGTATCAATCGCCCGCCAAATAAGATCGGCAGTTGATACTACAATAACGAGAAAAAGGAGAATAAGTTTATCTCGATTGCGCCAATGCCAAAACTTCTTTAGTATAGACAACATAAATTAATCAAAGTTATTCAAAAAACTTTTCATCGTTTTCTTTCAAATAAAATTGTATTTCCTTTTTGGAATTTAATGAAGTACTCATTGTTTTGAATCAGGTTGTTTTTAATCATAGGATATTCCTTTATATCATACGGCCAGATTCCGAATCCATCTGCGAGCAGAACGTAATCACTCCCAAGCCGACCAATGTCTTGGTTTATTTTCTCGCGTCTGGCTAAGTGGGAGGCGATAAAACCAGTGGCTGTTACTGAAGCGTCCTGCGGAACCAGTCTGATCGCCTCATCGATATTTTTGATTTCCGCTATCTTGAAATACTTTCGAATTAAATCCGGCGCTTCAAGAATTGGCAATCGATAATAGGCGGTTAGACCAAAGGTAAATAGAATGATCCCGCCCGAGAAAAAAATCATGGCCGTTCTTTGCTCTAATAGAAAATTGTTCTGCAAAATGCCACTAAGGTTTTTTACTCCCTGAATGGCAGATAAAATAATAACTGGACCAATGGCAACCGAGTAATGCGCAATCAGGCCGTAGAGAAAAAAGTAATCTGACAGAAACTTTTCGGCCAACATTGGCAAAACAAGAACCATATATCGTGGCGAAAATATTGAGAGAAAACCCACACCCGCAAAAAGAAATATCATATTCTTAACTTTTTCGTGCGGATTTGTCAAAACATTAAAAACTCGAATTGGGTCTTTTATGGAATTAAGAATCGCATCACCCCAATCTTTCCCTAAGCCTGTGTAACGGAAAAAGTTATAATGCCCTCCCCCATTAATTGCTGGAATTAACAGCATTACTGTCAAATAGAACCACGAACCACCCAATATGATTGTCCAAAAACCAATCCTCCGATATTGCCTGAAAGTCAGCGCGAATATGCCGATGCCTATCGCATAAATTGATGCATTTTCTTTGCAAAACAGCATCAAAATAATAAATAACAAATACAAACGATGCCGAGAATGCAAAAGAAAATAAATAATCCATGGCAAGAACCCCGCAATTAGCGCATCTGTATGGAAAGCGTAGTTAAGCGCATGTTGCGCTCCGATAAAAAGCAAAAATGCATCAGCAAAACAAACGGCAGCAAATCTTGAATTTAATTTCTCCTTTGCAATCAAATAGATCGGAATTGCTCCGATAGCAAAGATAAGAATTTCCCCTATTATCAATATTTTTGGATCAGCCATTATCCAGTAAAAGGGCACAAAAATATAAAGGATCGGCATAAAATGTTCGCCAAAAAAATTGCCGGGATGGATTGACGACATCGGGGCTTGAAAATGAGAAAGATGCCAGACTACTTGATCAAAAAGACCTAAATCCTGAGTATACGTCAGAAAATCTTCATGCTTAAAAATTCCTCTAATCAAATAAATTAGAACGATGAGAAAAGGCGTCAGAAAAAATAATTTTTTGAGAATTGCAAGAAATTTTCTCATTGGAGCAATGTTTTCAAATTGTTCCCGAAACAATCAACCATGGCAAGCACTTAACGATCTTCGCTTTTGTAAAACAATTTTGCTTCAAAATATTGAGAAATTTTCTTTTTGACCATTTATTGATATGGTCAGGGTCGTCGCCGAAGTTGCGAAGATTTTTGCCTCGGGCTAAGTTCATCAGCGAAAACCATGGTTGGTGCGGGATGGAAATCAGAATATATTTTTTTGAAACGCGCTTCAGTTCGGCTAAAGCTTTTTCGAAATCCTCCAAATGCTCTAACACCTCGCAGCACATTACCAAATCAAATTTGTTCGAAGCAAAAAGTTTTAGATTGTCGGCCGAAGCGGTATAGGCCTGCGCGCCGGGATTTAGTTTTTTAAATATTTTTATCGCCTCTTCGGAAATGTCAACGCCAGTTAATTTGATGTTTGGCCTATCAAAAAAAATCGAGCGCGCCACTATCCCTTCTCCGCAGCCGACATCCAAAACCTTGCCCGAATTAATGGACAAATGTTTTTTAAGCGTCCGCAAAAACCTTTCCAATAAAAATTTTTGGAGAGGATTTTTTGAATTCCATTTTTTCAAATTTGATGAAAACATACATTAAATTCGAATATCGAATAACGAATACCGAAATACGAAACAATAACGAAATTCGAATATCGAAATACGAAACATTTGAAACATTCTAATTTCTGATTTCGAATTTATTTCGGATTTAGGATTTCGGATTTCGAATTTTTAATTATTTTTTTATTATCTCTTTTATTTCGTATCCGTTTCGTCTTTCTTCATTGTGACTGCGTGCCAACATTTCCGCCACCAAACCCGTCATTAATGTTTGCGCCCCAATAACCATCAACAAAATTCCCAAAAGCAAAAGCGGGCGGTCGCCAATCGCTTTGCCCGTAAACCAAATAATAGACAAGTAACAGTTAGTTAATAAACCGAGGGCAAAAAGCGACCCGCCGATCATGCCAAAAAAATGCAGAGGCTTTGAAGCAAAATTAGTTAAAAAGAAAATGTTGAAGATGTCAAAAATGCCTTTCCAGCGCAAACCATATTTCGATTTTCCTTGAAGACGGGCGCGGTGGCGAATAGGAATTTCTGCCACGCGAAATCCTTTTTGCGCCGCCAGAACGGGCAGAAAACGGTGCAGATCGCCATACAAAGAAAGCGATTTGGCAACCTCCAATTTCATCGCCTTAAAACCGCAATTAAAATCATGCAGAGAAATTTTTGCAGAGCGTGAAGTCAGCCAATTGAATATTCGCGTTGAGATTAATTTGTAAAGCGGATCTTTGCGTTTTTGCTTCCAGCCCGAAACTAAATCATAACCTTCATCAATTTTTTCCAAAAAACGTGGGATTTCGACGGGGTCATCTTGCAAATCTGCATCGAGCATTATTACAATTTCCTTTTCAGCCAGCGCGAAGCCATTTGCTAGCGCGCGCGCTTTGCCAAAGTTAGCACGATGCCTGATAATTTTTACTCGTTTTTTGTCTTGCGCGAAAATTTCTTTTAGAACCGCGAAAGAATTATCATTTGAGCCATCATCAACAAAAATAATTTCAAAATCATCGGCACAAGAAGAAGCCACCATAACAATTTCCGCATAAAGCTGTTTCAAATTGTCCTGCTCATTCCGAAGAGGAATGACTAGCGAAATATTATTCATAATATTTCTAAATTAAAAATGTAAAAAGCAAAAAGCAAAAATAAAGATCAAAATTTAAAATTATGATTTTGCCATTTTTCAATTTTGAATTGAAATTTTTAATTTTTATTTTTTAACTTTGCATTTTATCGGTTTTGCCAAAAACCGATAACGCTATAACAATCCAAAATAACACAGATAGGTCGTTCTTGAAATACGGCACGTCCACCAATCCATGGACAAGGATCACAATCAAAGTAGCTTTCATTGTGATTGCTAATGGCTTATGGCAAATAGCAAATGGTTTTTTTAATACAGAAACAAACAACCCCAACACCCCAAACAACCCCAACAACCCCAGCTCTGACCAAAAGTTAAGAATAATGTTGTGCGGATATAGCGGCGAGGAAACTTGGCTGGCTAATTTGTAATTGTTGTAAATATCAGTAAAACCCGCCAAACCCGCGCCAAAAATCGGATGGTGGAGCAGCATATTCCAAGTTCCCTGCCAAATAGCTAAACGTTCGTTGCCGCCGCCCGTGTCCATTAAATTTGCCAAGCGCGGCGCAAGCGCCCAAGCCCCTAACAACCCCAACAACCCTAACGCTCCTAACAACCCCAACAAAATTTTCTTCTTCTGCCAAAAAATTACACAAACCAAAAAAACCGCACCGCCCGCAATTCCCAAAATCGCCCCCCGCGATTGAGAAAGTAGCACAGCCACAAGAAAAATAGTAGCAAGTAGGAAGTGGGCGGTAGGCAGGAATTTCTTTTTCTTTTGAATCCCTAAATTCCCCAAATACCTCTCCGAGTCTATCGACTCGAAGAGTCGGAGACCTAAATACCCCAATCCAAGGCCCCCAAATAAAACAACCAAAGGCCCCAAAAACAACCCAACCGCATTGGGAGTATTGTAAAAAGCCTGCACCCGCCCTCCGACTGCGCCACCTGTTAGAGCTTGAGTTATGGTTGCGCCCGCAACAGCCAAACCAGCAACCGCTAACCCCGCCAGAAGATAGCTTATAGGTGATAGCTTATAGCTTTTAGGTTGAAAATTCTCCTTCCCAAAATTCCCTAAATTCTCCAAATACCCCAAATTTATTAATACCACAAAAAACAAAATCGGGTCAAAAAAGTACGCCTTAAATATTCCCAGCGCCGCATTTTTATCCGGCGAAATTATTACCCCAATAGCTGCCGCCAAAAGAATGAGCAAGATTGGAAATTTTAGCGGCAGAGACGATAGACGATAGACGATAGACGGGTGTTCTACTTTCGTCTTTCGTCTTTCGACTAACGTCCGCAATAGCCATGCAATGGCTATTGCATAAATTGCCAGCTCCAAAAGCGTTGTCGGCACTCCGAAAATCGTCGTGCGGATCAAATACGCTGGCAAGAGCGCGCAAACTAAAAAAACGCCTAATTTTAGGCGATAACAACTTACAGCGAAAATGGCGAGAGCAACAAGTAAAAGCAGTTCAAGCTGACTGAACATTTTCCTTCCTTAACTCCCTCCAAACCATAGCATATTCTTTGAATGCTCTTAAAATTACCGAAAGCTTTGCGCCTGTTGGTGACCCCGCGATACGAGGCAAATGTTTAACGGGGACTTCCGCCCACTTCAATCCCGCCCTCTGCATCCGAATTAATAATTCAGCTGAAAACATTGCGCCGCGCGAAGTTGGCTGAACTTTTTCAAAAACCTCTCTGCGAAATAATTTAAAAGCGCAATCCACATCGCGGACTTTGAGGCCGAAAGTGATTCGATTAAGCATTTTCCACCCAAAAGCATTCAACTTCCGCATAAAAGGATCAACGCGGGGATTTCTATATCCCAGTACCGCATCGATCCGAGGTTCAACCTCGGGATCCCTTTGAGGTTGAACCTCGAGAGCCCCGATCGCCTCAACCAATTTCCCAATCTCCGACAAATCAAACTGCAAATCCGCATCGGTGAAAAATATCAAATCTTTTGTCCCAGCTTTCAACCCATCCCAAACCGCCGCCCCATAACCCTGATTTGGGTTGTGGTGAATGACTCGAACGCGAGAGTCTTCAGCCGCCAACCGATCAATAATTTCCCCAGTTTTATCCTTTGACCCATCATCAACCACAACAACTTCAAAATCATCAGTCAATGCCGAGGCAACGCGAATCGCCTCACGCACTGACTTTTCAATATTCGCCTCTTCGTTATAGGCGGGGAAAGAGATTGATAACGATTTGACCATATTTGGATAGATTTACTTCCTCTACTTATCCTACTGCAATAAA
>Ga0315291_10007651_pt1 | contig 13324 bp, 30 predicted proteins | sample YL17G12_20_MG_FD_203070 | JGI IMG/M metagenome (GOLD analysis project Ga0315291, IMG submission 203070) | Sediment microbial communities from Yellowstone Lake, YNP, Wyoming, USA - YL17G12_20 | ecosystem: Environmental > Aquatic > Freshwater > Lake > Sediment | place: USA: Wyoming | collected... | reverse complement strand
TCTAAAGGCATATCAACAAGAACACCAAGATAACCAGTACCAATTTGTTTATCAATGACCAATCTAATTACCTCTACAAGTGGAAGACCATTTGTAGTAATAGCATCAAGTAGTTCTTGTGAAATAGTAGTTTTAATAGTTGGAGGTTTTCTTAAAATTGCTCCTGATAATCCTTGTATGGTTCTAGATGTTGCGTTATAAAATGTTCCACGTTCCTTATATTCCTCATAATCACTATTGTCTTGACCACTTAATTTTGGTAAATATGTTTCACCATTGTTTTTGATTGCATCTTCACCTTCAATACAATCCATCATTAAAGTCCAACTTGATATTAAATCTTTATAATAGCTACTTTGTGAATTTACGGGCATAATTTATACCTCCATAATTTTATAATGGGAAAACAATTTCTTGCTTGTTCCTCACTTCATCAAAAACTTTATCGGAAATCTCTAACAAAAACATTCTATTAACGGTTATCACGTTGCCAAATTTCTGCAACTCCTCTAGCTCCCATTTTGACTTATGCCTCTCAAATTCATTTCCATAAATAGGTTGTTGATTACTAGGAAACATTGGACAAATAATAATTGCATGCATCGACCGCTTTTTAATAAGCTCTAAACATTCATACCCTTTCTCTTTATCATAATGCTCCAAAATATCACTTGCAATAACCAAATCATATTTGCTTAATGGTACCATGTTTGGATCTAACGCAACATCTTTGTTTGTAGTAATTGGCGGATACCGCCCTGATAATACTTCAATTGCATCCGCAATATAAATATTATCATAAATTTTTCTTTGAATCTCTAACACATAGGGTTCAAAAATTTCAATACCATCAATTCTTGTTTGCCATTGAAAATACCTTTCTCTACATACATCCGTATACTCGCGTGCAAGGAAGCCATATTTACCAAAACCAATACCTACATCTAGCACGGACAAAGGATTTATATTCATAATACTTTGGCATACCATTGTTACAAAATCAGGATTGCTTGTTGGCATTATCTCCTCCACTCATATCAATAAATTCTTTATCAATTTCATCTATTTCTTTATCTTTTGTAAGTGTACCATCCATAGTAACGTTTTTTCCATCAACATCTGCAGGTTTCTCACCAAGTAAAGTTATAGCATCAAATGGAATTACTACACGTATGTCATGTTTAAATTTATCATCACCAATTTTTTCTCGTGTTGCAATAACAATATGTTTATTAATTGGGTCAAACGTAAGTATCATTTGCCAAAAAGGACTTCTTTGATTTGACATTACCAAATACACATCTCCAGTATTTGGATTAATTTGATTTGTCACATCAAATCCGCCACTCAACTCAATAAATCTCTTCATTGCTTTTTCAACTTCTTCACTCTTTAACATTTCCATGTCACTCTCCTTTTTCGTTATTTTTTCTATACGTACCTTTTCTATGTGAATCCCATACTACTTTACCACCCAATTTTATTTTCTCCTCTAATTTTTTCCTCCTTCTATATATTTTTGTTAAATTTTCCGTAGAAATAGAAGTCACTTGCTTCATTTCCCCTGGTTTTTCAAGTAATCCTACATATGGATTTTTTGTCGTATCAATCATATGCAACATCCCACATTTTGTATGATCTTACTATATGATACAACATTTTGTTAGAAATAAACCCTTCAGCAAAATCAGAGTCATTTGTAATAAAACTTGCAAAATATCGATTTTCTGTCTTCATTACATCTAAATTAATATGATCTTGTTGTGTTTGATAATACCCTATTAATGTTTCTTTTAAAGTCATATTGATTCTACTAAAACAATTTGGTATGAATCCACAACAACTACCACTATTATAAAAAAACGTAAATACTTGTGGACTCCTACCTATAGACAAACCTAACTTATATGCTTCTCTATGATGTTGATGAGTATCATTTTTCCAATGTGTGAATACAATATCAGGTTTTAACTCATCAAGATCCTTAACAAGCGTGCTAAAAATATCATCATAATAATTTTTGCTCATTGTATTAGATTCCATTAATGGCGGAGACACTACTCTTGATACATCACCAAATTGTCTCATATAATATATTGCTTTATTTTGTTCCTCTTCTCTTATATCTGGAGGTCCTGTTCTATATTCGTCAGGACGAGTAATAAACAAAAACGCTTTGTCTCCTGCAATAAGATGTTTTAATAATGTTCCTCCGCAACCTACTTCAATATCATCAAAATGTGCTCCAATAAATAACACTCGTCTCATGTCTCCTCCTTATTTATCGTGACAAAAAATACATGTCATATGGTTTTATAAATCGCACTGGAAAACCAGCATAAATCCCTGGGTCAACAATATCTTTTATTACACTTGAGCCCTGACCTATGATTACATTATCACATATATGTACTCCATTCTTAATAGTAGCGTTGAGGCCTACAAAACAATGATCACCAATAATACATGAGCCACCAATAATTGCTCCCGAAGCAATAATAGAATATTTGCCAATTATTGCTTGATGGCCTATGTTGCAAAGAGTATCTATATAACATCCTTCGTCTAAAATTGTAGGCAATAAAACACCTCTTTGTATTGTCGCTCCAGCTCCTATGCATACTTTACTTTTTACATCCACATAACTCATATGTTTTGTGTGAATAAAAGTTCCATCGGGAGCATACACGGGGTGAACACCATCACATCCAACGATTGCGCTTGCATGAATATTTACATCAATCGCAAATACATTAAGTTTAGGATGCAAATATCTATTCATATAATTATGACAAATAGTAAACTCAAATTCTGGCATATCACTATGTATTAGCGTAACTTTTTCATTGCTTGTTTTCGCTATACTTGGCGGAACAAATATACACATATCAAATGGTATTTTATCTATCATTGGCAACCATTTCAAAGATCTAACAAATGATATTGACAAAGGACAAGGATACATCAACGAACAAGTACGAAAATACTTATCCATTATGTTACCATATTTTTCTATAATTTGTCCATCATCAAGATTCATAACAACTCCTTTAATCCAAATGAAACACTATCTTCAAAAATTATATTTATCCTCCTTTCCACTATAGAACCAATTCCATCAAATTCACTTCCAGAAATTTGAGATAAATCTTTTTCTATACCAATAACATCAATATTAATTTGTCTTATATTTACATTAGTATCAAGCTCAATATCTTTTAAAACCGCCACTAATCTTTCACTCAATGTATCTTTCATTTCGCCTCTCCTTTTTTACGCTTTTTCTTCTCCTTCTCTTTTTTTGAATACATAAAAGCCATATGTTGATGATAGAATTGCATATCAAATACTTCTAAGTTAAGTTGTCCCAGCAATTTGGGATAATCATGCTGCCATATAAAGTCATCATGATCAACTATATTAATTGGTTTATCTCGCTCATACCATGACGTAGCGATAACTTTTCTTCCAAATGACGCAAGTTGATTCATAAGAAAAGAAATAAAGTTTGGTGAAATAACCATAAATAATTGTACCGCAACAATTGCATCAAATTCATTTGGTTGGAAGAATTTCTCTATAATAAATTCTTCCATAAAAGAATCTTGTAGCAACATATGATGCTCAAATTCAAATTCAAACTTCTTTGCTTCTATTAAAATTTTTTCAAAATAAGACGTAGAAATATCTAATGTAGTTACTTTACCAATGCCATTATATGCAGGAAATAGTCTCCCTATTCCTGCTCCATAGTCAAGAATTGTTTTGCATCCATCTAAATGCTTTTTTACAAAATCAATATCATGATGAGTATATTGGTCATTTGCTCCCGTTGGTTCTTCTCTTTTATTCCAATATTCATAAATTTCTTGTGAAGTTCTCATGCATACCTCCTATCGTTAATACATTATGTCGTATGAGTAAATCAATGTCTTCGTCTCTTGCTTTCCATTCCTTTTCACAACAATTACATCTAATTGTCACTCTATAAAACTTATCTTCATACACTCGTATCTTGCCAACTTCATGGCAATATGGACACGGAATATCTTTCAACATGTGTCCTTATCTCCCTAAATGCTTAAAAAATCATCATAACCTAATTTACTAATAATTGTAACTAAAATTCTAATTATTTGTTGCTCCTTGCCAACAAAAATAGAGCTACTACTTTGTACTACTTCTTTTCTAGTCTTCGCCATTTGTAATTGATTCATGAAATCAATCACCTCTTCTCTTGTGAATATTCGCCTTCCACAATGTTTGCAATATTCGCTCATCTTTTATTTTTATAATCCGTCCTTGCCATAAAATAAAAATCATCTTCTTTGTCACCATATCTATATATATCAATTCCGACAATAGTTAGATTTTGCCCCATTAACATTTTTTTCTCATACTCAATGATTGCTTGATATAAATTCCAATATTCAAGCCCCATTCTATTATGTGATCTAATAGACTTTGTTTTCTTGCGATATACTATTCTCTTCATCCACGTAAAAAATTTTTTCATCCATTACCTCCTTTTTCTTCTTTTGCTCTTCTTTTCCTTTGGCTAGTGCGTCTATTATCTCGATAAAACAATAATGTACATACATTTTTTTCAATTGTATAATTTACTCTATGAACTAACATACAATCACAGCATTGTAGAAAAAAGTGATCTACTTCCACATGTAGCTCAAGACTATCACCACATTTAAGCACTATAGGTTTAGCCATTATCTTACACTAGTCCAATAAAATCCATTCTCTTCATTAAAAACTTTTTTCATTAATCTCCACCCCACCGCTTCATAACTATGATATTTTGCAACCCAATCACGTGCAAAAGCACTTATTTCGTTTAGCAAATTAGTTTCTCTATGATCATAAATTATATTTAACCAATTTTCTATTTGTTCAGGAACATTCGCTACTAAAAGGCCACAAGAACCATTTACCATATGAAATGGTGATAATGATTTATTAATTTTATATTCCTCAATATATTTGTCAATTGATTTAAAATTCGTAATAGTAGGTACTCCTAAAGCACTCGCTTCCAAAGCCGTTACACCAAACTCTTGACAAGGAATTGCAGGAATATGAAGTGCTTCAATATAAATGTCACAATCACTAATATTTTTTATATTTGTCTCCCAATCCACTCGTTCGCCAATATAACCATTTCCAATTTTGAAGAAAAACTTATCACTCATCTTATATGACAATGGCAAAATATATTGTATAGTTCCTTTAAGTGGACTACTTGGAAAATGACCTACTATTAATTTTGTACGCAAAGGACGCGTTCTCTTAGGCTGTAATTTTTGTATATCTACTGCAGGAAGAACCCATATTGGATTTTTTGCACCAAGATTAAACAAATCTCTCGTTTGAATAATAGAACATTGCACCCTAGGATTAAACACTTCATTGAGATGTTTATAGTAAGCACGATAATATGACCCACCATGAAATACCACTTCTTTCTTATCTTTAAGCAAATCCATATGAAATCCAGGTAATTCCCCTGGTAAAAATACGGAGTGCATATACACTAAAATGTCACTCTTTTCTACAATTGCTTCAATAAATTTTGTTCCTAATCCACATTTTGCTTGCAATGGATATTGAAAAGCATGAGGTCTCATTGCATATGCTTCCGCTTCTACTCCTATAGACTTTAAAGCTTGTGCATACGTATATCCTACATTCGCCCAATCATCTAAAGCCAAAAACGAAATCATTTTTCATTCTCCTTCATTATCATCATGCATAGTTAAACAAGATGGTTTGTCACCCATCTTAATAATATGTTTTGCCCTATCATAAGTCAATTTACTCGATTTCTTACATGGAAGTCTCCCCCTATAAAATTCTCTATGCTTGGACTCACGCCTTTGATAAATTACAAAAGATGTAAACCCATATACAAGTAATGCGGTTGATGCACCCATAGCAATATGGGGGTTATTAACAATGGTGCCAAAAATTGTTATCAACAACGCTACATATACAATCGCATCAAACCAACCTAATGGTGATATTTTACTTTTCATCTATTCCCTCCATTTGTGTAATTATTTGAGAAATATTTTGATGTAACCCAACACCAATTGTCGCCCCAAACATCAATAATACAAATACTATGATTATCCAAATCAACCATGGACCAAATTTCTCACTAAGTTCATCCTCTCTTTTCTCTCGTTTCATCTCTTCTATCACGTCTTTATTTTTCATTTCACACTTCCCGTATTTGCTTCGCAATGACATACTACACATGGTTCATTTGGTCCCATTGGCAATCTTATCGCGTATGTTTTTTTTCCTACATTAACAATAATCCCTTCACGAGGATTTCCAATGTCATAAACAAGCCCATTAATGCTTATAACACCAATTGCTGCATGATGAATAAGATCGCTTTCATGCCATCGATACATAGCACTAATTCCAAGCAATACTCCTATAAAAAGTACTACTAAGGTGTAAATAGTTGATCGTACTTTACTTACTTTAGACTCTATCATAAATATATTATATCTCCTTTACCAATTTTTTGTCATATCTCACCAAAGCCCAATTGTAAGGTTCAAATGCACCGTACGTGCTTCATAACCAATTGAAGTATATTGCCAACCTAACCTAGTTAAAGAAGGCAAAAACATTGATGCTAAAGGATGCAATAAAGCACCAAGTGCAAAATACATATTAACTTCTTTATGAGAAGGATTTTTACCTAAAGTAGTATTACGTTCATACCATCCTTCATCATTATCCACAATCAATCCCGTTTGGTGCCAATCAGCAATCCATAATCCTAAAAAAGTAACCTCCAACATTGTATTTTGAGTTTTCCATTTCTCCGCAAACTCGTAACTCCAAATAGGAGGTGCCAAAAGCAAAAAACATATTATACAAAATAATGTCTTCATCTTGTTTGTGCCTCATTATATTCCATTAAACTATCCATCCCTCCTGAGAAGCCACAATGGCCAACGTCTTTCCACTCCTCAGTCGAAGGAGTGAAAAAATACTTCTTATGCCATATTGGGCAAATAGATCCTAAGCATTCACAATCTCGTTTAACAAATTCCTGTACATCTAGTATTCCAATACCACCACTTACATTATCCCCACAAATGTAACATATATTATTTCCATGAAAAGGTTTTATCTTTTTTACGTTCATGGCTTCTCCAAATCAATATGGTTATTACTTGCACATGCTTCGCAATAGTATGTATTAGCATTATAAAAATTATTACTCAAACACCTATCACATGGGTCATCATATCCACTACATCCATTACAAATAACAAGCAATAGAAATACAAATAGTATTATTCTAATCATTTTTCCCCTCTACTTCTATATCTTTCAAACCTAACACTTTCTTTAATTCATTATCACAATATTTTAATTTGTTAAAAAAAAGCTTATGTTTTTTCCTATCTAAGTGTTTACACATTATTGAGCAAATCAGCAATAAAATTAACATTGACGCAATAAATATTGCAGCTTTGTTTATATCATCTTCTAAATTATATATTGCGATTGCAAAATAAATACAACTAAAAATAACTGTAATGGTGATAATAGTTTTTTTCAAAGATTCTATATCTCGCAATTCTTTCCAAAAATTCTTTTGTTTATTTTTTTTCATCTTCATCCTTCCATCTAATATCACGGCTTATAATATGATGCATATTATAGGCAATAGTAGCTGCAGAACTATTGTCTATATCTAACGTTGGTTTAGATTGTTGCAATTTCTCCCTTTCTCTCTTCAAACAATATGACAAAAATCTATTTTCTCTTTAGAGGTTGTACTTATCATTTTAAACAAAATTTTATTCAAAAACAAATCATATACTAATAAAAATATAATAGTACCCGCAAGTATGTAAGATATTGTTATATTGCGTTGTATGAAATATATAGCCAATAAAAAGAAAACACAATTAAGATTTATCATAGCAGTAAAACATATATTTCTAACCTTAGTCAATTTTTCTATTTTTTTATCATAGTACTTTAAAGTTTCATTATCGCTTTCCCATCTCTTCGTTTTAATGTCTTTCATACCTCATTTACCTCCGCTTCTCCTGCCAAATATATCTTTTTTCCAGTGTTCCTACTTGCAACCACAATCATTGCTCCAAGAAAAGCCATAAGCATATTATCCATAATTTTTCGATCATTTTCAATATAAGCTTTATAAAATAACTTACGTTCGATCTCGGAAGCTAAAAGTTCTGGAACACAACAACTAAAATCAGGGCAGCATAAACCACCTTCAACTTCATTGCTATCGTCATGAATAGATTTACCCTCAACCCAATTTTTTAATTGTTCCATTTGAGTCATATACTCTTTTTTTTCTTCATAGTTCAAATAATGTTTACAATCAATATTTCCCATTGTCATATTTAATTTACATTCCGCCATATAGAATGGATCATCTTTACTCAAAGCGTCATAATAAAGATGTTTACAAATATCACATGGTTTTGGTGTATTCATATATTCTCCTTACTTCTATTATAACATGTTTCTCATTCTCTATGATGAAAATATCCTATGCACACTTTTTTAGCGTCAGGATAAAGTTCTTCCCATCGTAAATCGGGATTCTCACTATCTTTGAAATCAACCATGCCCGTATATTCATGCACTTGTCCATCTTGTAATGACACACAAAAAAGCCTAGGCAAGCATTTATCTAATCTATCAAATAATTGTCGTTGACTAAACCAAAACTCACCAACAACGTAATGTTTTTTCAATGCATTAGCTCTAATTTGATTTAATTCTTCTTGCGTCATCGCTGCCCCTCCATTTTCATATAAAGATATAATCGAATGCGTCCTGAGTGATTCTGACAGAGTAGAACGTCACATTTACAAATCGTCATACTTCTCTTTCCTTTATCCATTCTATATCTTCACTTCTACCATGAGAAAGCATTGATGCTTCAAAAAAGAATTGAAGCATAATTCTTATCAATCTTTCATTATGTTTATGAGTATATGCTCTATAAAAAAGATCTCTTTCCAATTGAGATGCCAAAAGTTGTGGAAAACAACAACTAAAGTCAGGGACACATAAACCAGTATCTATATCATGAATAGGTTTACCTTTAACCCAATATTGTATTTGTTCCATTGGAGTCATATCTTTATCTCCTTTATTAACTTCCAAACTCATTCATTTTGAGGTATATCTTTTTTATATGCTCTAACATTATATCCCTCCTACTCCAACCACGCCTTCTTCATACTTTCTCACTGGAAATTCTCTTGTAATATAATATCCTATAGCATCCGTGAGATGCGTAAGTTTTGGATCATGTTCTTTATCTATTTCTCCACTACCACCTTCTACTAATCGTACTCCATCAAAATCAATCTTAGTATATTTTGCTTTTGATGGATCAACATATAATCGTATCACTCCCTCATGTGATCTACAACGTGAATTTACAGCATTTATTCTTGCTCGTTCAGAAGGATTTGCTTTTGGTATATGTTTGAAAACTCTTGATCTTCCATAATGTTGATAAAGCAAAGTAAGCACTATGTCCCAATCACTTCCAACAATTTTTGCAGTACCTTTTGCTCCCCCAGTCGCGTCCCCATACACGTGTATTTCTCCAAGATGCATATCCCAATCTTTAATAAGTTTCTTCGTCACTATTTCACTATTGCTTGCTCTTGGAACATATACCTCGCCAATTACCCCCGTAGCAGTCTCACCAATAATCACTATATCGTCGTCATCCACCATATTGTATTCTTGACATACTACCGCTACCCCTGGAGCAACATTAAAATCAAAACAAAGAATCAATGGCGCTTTAGGATCATACCCAAGTTTTGCGCAATTGTATTTTTCATCAAAAGTGTAATATGCGCGTCCAGTAAAATTGACAAAAGATCCTTCAAACTCTTGCAAATAAGTAAGCTCATCAAGATCTCTTTTTGCTGCCTCTATCTCTTCTTTAGGCAATATATCTTTACTCAACCAATGGAATACTCCCCATTCTCCAGAAGTATCCGCAAGCGCTAAATTGTTTATATCATAATAGTGATTTCTTCCCTCAGGAACGCCAATAAACCAACACCATGCATGTCGATCCGCCAAGGCAGGCCTTACATGTTGATACCATGTATCTTCTTTCATGTTGCCAAATTCGTCTAATACTCCACCATCCCAAGGCATTCCTTCTATTCTTTCGGGTTTATCTAACCCTACAACCCATATTTTAGTGTTATTGATAAGATGTATCATTAAATCACTTTCGCTTGGTCTTGATGCAAGGAATTTTTTTGGAACAAGCGCTTTCAAATCTTCCCAAAAAATTCTCTTTGCTTGATCTCTAGTAGGAGCGCCCGCAAAGAAGTTAGGATCATCAAAATCAGTCCCATTAAGAGCACACTTCACTATTTTCCGTTTTGCAAGTTCCGTCTTCCCACTTCTCCTTCCGCTGGGAGAAATGGGAAAGCGTACTTTAGTGTGAAAAAGTTCTTGTTGAACAACGTGATATCTAAGTGGTGTCCAACGAGTCGTTAACATTACTCATTCCATTTTGAGTGTAGTAAAATAAAGTACACTTGGCCGGCCGGCTGGGGATGAAAATGTGAATTCACTTCCGTTAGGATACACACAAAGAAACGGAGTCCCATCTATCACAATCATGATTGGATGGGACTCCACACCACCACCTCTTACTTCTTCTTTGGAGCTGCGGCCGTAGCCTTCGTCTTCTTGTTCAAACGTTCACCCACAGCACGCTTCCAAAGACCACTCACTCGAAACTTGAGTGCCTTCTTTGCAGGAACATTCACTTTTGTACCAAGTGATGGATTCATTGCAACTCGTGCCTTTTGATCAACGATGACGAACTTCCCAAAGCCCTGAATATTTACTTCTCCATCCGCATCAACCGCTGCCTTAACACAATCAATGAATCCATCAATAATGTAATGTGCATCCTTCCTGCTTGTTAATTCTTTCCTCTCTACTACAAAATCAATAAAATCACCCTTTGTCATACTTTACTCCTCCTTTAGTTTGTATTTCTTTCATCAACGCCTATTATAACATATTTATAATACATTGTAACTACTTTTTTCCTTTAAGTTTAAATCCATGTTTGGCGGCCCTTGCTACTCGTTCATAGTTCTCTCTCTTCTTCTTAGATTTAAATGTAATCACTTTTCCACTACGCAAGCGTAAGCTTTTCTTGCCTATCCGCATACGCTACTTCTCACTTTTATGCAAACTCTTAGTTTGCTCTTTCTCATCAAACGGCTTTCCCAACCATTCATGATCCGAGTAAACAATTTCAGTTTTTTCATGAGTACATCCAGGACCAAAATTACACATCACAATCCTTACTTCTGGGCATGGAACTGTATCTTCAATCTCACGTAATCCTTCACCTTCTAATACTACTCTAAAGCGATTTTGTGACTCACGTGAATTGGGTGGAATTATTGTAATCACTCTACTTATATGAATATTTTGAGGTAAATGTAATAGCCTCTCAAGTGCTTCAAATTGTATGAATGCAATAGCTCTTTTTCTCATTGTTTACACGCCTCAAAATATTCATCCCATTTTATATCTTCACACTTAGGAGAACAAAGTGGAGCATCCATAAAATTTAAATCTACCCAAGGAGTAAGTTCCCCACAATTCCAACATGAACATTTAGTATGTATTTTAACCAAAGTAGATCCATTATATATAATCTCATCATTCACATTTGCATATGGGTACATTTTCTCAAAAGTGACATTTGGGATTTCCTCTTTCTCATTTCCAAGTAAACTCTTAGTTTCCACATTTCCTCCCAAGGCATATGCCTTTCCATTCATAATAAAACTCCCTTTCTATGCAAATATACATTCCCTAACCTAGGTGATTCTGACAGAGTAGAACGTCACGTTTTCCGCATACTCCTAAATACATTATTTTTTAACAAATTTACTATGCATCCTGGATGAAACTGACAGAGTAGAACGTCACGTTTCATTTGCTTACTTTTATTCTTTTTGCGCTCTTAGGATTCGTCATTCTTCTAGTATTTGCTTTACCATTTGGTCCAATAACACTTTTATTTGTTCTTTTCGCCTTCGTCTCTTCACGTACCATTTGATTCGCCATCGTTTTCTCCTTTTTCCTTAGATTTTGGATCAGGTTGTGTTACTTCATCAATTTCTTTCACTGCTTTTTTAATTGCCGCTGCAATTTCCTTAGGATCTCTTCTACGATCTCCCTCAGGAGTGAATAACCCAAAATACACTCCCAATTCCTGTAGCGCTCTAAACTTATCGTAGAATTTAATCTTCTTCACCATATGTTTACGTAAAATAACACTATATTCTACATCAATTGATTGTATTGCCCTAGCCACATTGTCGGGAAGATCACTCACACTTCTCAATGACCCTGTCTCATTAAATACTTCCTTTACATTGGAAAACGCAATATACGCTACCTCTAAAAGTACTTTATCCGCTTCTAAGTTCATTCTAGCGTGTCTTTCTTCTAGCGTCTTTTTAATAGCGGCTCTCACTTTTAGATTGTTGTGTATAATATCACTAGCTACTTGACCCGCTCTCGCTCCTTTAGCGTTAAGAATGTTCACATCGCCATTGCAATAACCAGCAATATATGCTCGTGTCGCATTAAAATAAGTTAAATAATTATCTACAAACATCCTTTCCCTTTCGTCAAGTCCATCTCCAAGTTCTAAGAAATCTCTTAATTTTTCATTTGCTTTCTTTTTATCTACTTTTAATATCTTTGATACCTCGGAGATAGTATCACTTCTTCCTAATCTTCCTTTCTTTCTTGTTTTTTGTTTCTCTGGATAAGGAGTTTTGATCTTTTTTGACTTTGGTCCTGGGCCTTCACCAATCCTCTTTTTAATTCCTTCATTTTCTTTCTTTCTTTTCTCAATTTGCCAATTTTTTAATTTGCTCATGCAAAATAATATCTACTTACATGAGAAAAAAGTATATAAAAATGTTATTCCACTCTTTAAAAAACACTTGTTTTAATACATTTATTGTTTATTTTCGCTATCATATATTTATTTTGTGTTTTTTCTTTTTTTTCTTTCTTCATATTATTTGCCCTTGTTTCAATTCTACTATTGTTTTAATACAACGTATAGGAATCACCATAGCATGAAGAATTTTCGATTCTGCTCCTGGATTAACTCCTATATTTTGCGTTAATATTATTTTGTCTTCATCTCTTAATACTATAAAACCAACCGTATAACATGTAGTGGGCACGAAAGTTGTTAATTGCATAG
>Ga0315291_10007649_pt1 | contig 13325 bp, 9 predicted proteins | sample YL17G12_20_MG_FD_203070 | JGI IMG/M metagenome (GOLD analysis project Ga0315291, IMG submission 203070) | Sediment microbial communities from Yellowstone Lake, YNP, Wyoming, USA - YL17G12_20 | ecosystem: Environmental > Aquatic > Freshwater > Lake > Sediment | place: USA: Wyoming | collected... | reverse complement strand
CGCCAATGTTATTAGTTATAGCACTGACATCACTTATATCTACTTTTCCATTTCCATCAACATCAGGACATCGGTATCCTAGTTCCGGTTGAGGAGCTAGAGTACAACCATAAAGCTGGTTTAATTTCGCCTTAGTACTGCTTCCAAAATAACCTGTTCCACTTGTGAGACCCAAAGGAGAAAGTATATCAGCTCGGTATTTTTCTTGGAAGCCAACAATAGCTTGAAAAGTAGAGTCGCCAAAATAGTAAGAGACTTTCTCTTCTGCTGATATTGTAAATTTTTCTTCTTCTAAAGCATCTTGGAGAATTCTAACTTCTAAGCCGCTATTTCCTTTCTTCAGGTCATTTCTAAAGCTAAAACACCATGTCCGAGGTTCTTGCTCTAAAAATTTGTTTAATTGACCCTGAAGTTCAGTAATCTGCCCTATTAATTCTTCCAATGTCTGAGCTTTTACAGTAAATGTCTGAGCTTTTACAGGAGAAATTACTCCAAACAACCCAGTTATTAGAAGAAAAAGACCGATAATTAAGAAAAACTTTTTAATTTCCATATCTTTAATTTTTTAGTTAATTTTTATGTCGACCTTTATTTTATTTTCATCCTTTTATTATTTATTTCTTCGACCTTTCTATTCTTTAATTTTACCATATGTAATTAGCGGGATCAAACTAACGATTAAGAACCTTAAGACTTAAACTGTAAACGATGTCGATCTCGCCGGTTTTCTTAAGATTTAGAAATAATAAATAAAAAAGGGTGAGATTCTTTTGAATCCCACCTTCTGGGTTTTTGTGCATTTGTTTAGCACATTAATGGCATTCTGCTTCCGCCACCGCCAGTTGAGCTCTCGGCACTAATTATGTAGAGCGTTTCACTTTCAAACACGTTGTTTTCTGGCAAAGAATCCATCTGCTGAATTGTAGCATTTGCCCAAAGTCTTGCTTGACCCTCTGCTTCAGAGGGTATTGTCCAGTGGATAGTCAAAGTTTCGGTAGCTTCAGGAGATAGATCGGTTATTATCCTGTTTTCGATCCAGAATTGGCCCCAGTACGCTGAAACATTGATTTCTTCAAGTGTCGCTGTTCCGTTGTTTTTAATGACAACGGTAATGTTTATTTCTTCTCCTGTAAGGGCAACATAAACTGAAGGTTCTACGCTGACAATCGCCACATCGTGAATATCTGCAGCAAACACTGCCTGCAAGGTGTGATTCGTGTTCATTGTGACGCTTATAGAGTTGGCGGTTCCGACAGTTACATTGTCAAGTTTCCAATCTTGAAGATAGCAGTTGGCATCTGGTATGGCCGTAACATTTACAATGGTTTCAGCAGTATAATTATAACTTCCTGGTTCAAGATTAGTTGTCCCATTCATTGTTGTAGCTATCACCAGAGTATAAGTAATCTGCGCAAATACTGCCTGGAGTGTATGGTTATTATTCATCGAAACTGAATAGGGGTTGGCTGAACCTACATTGATTCCATCAAGCTTCCAGTGGTCAAGCACGTATCCAATGTCTGGTGTGGCGTTTACAGGAACGTCTTGTCTTTCAAGATATGTGTAATTTCCCGGAGCGGGGTTGGTTGTGCCACCGGCAGTAGTTGTAATTGCTAATGTATAATTGATAGGTGGACAAATCGCTTTCCAAGCATTAATTCTTCCATAGCCATAGTGGATATCAAAGCCAGAAGTTCCCAGATCATCTGCTGTGTCTCTCAGCCGAGTTCTAATCCAATCTCGGTTTGCATCAGGAAATTCACTCCACAAAAGAGCGGCAAGGCCAGAAACATGGGGGCAAGCAGCGGAAGTTCCGCTAAAATAGCTGTAGTAGCCGTAGTTGGGGTAATTCCAATTATCGGTCGTGAAAATACCAATACCCGGGGCTGCTAATTCAATCCAATCGCCATAGTTAGAAAAGTCGGTCGGGTAATCAGATCGATCAGTGGCTGAAACTGCAATAACTTCATCGTAGGCAGCAGGATACCTCTTGGCAGTACCGTTTTGATTTCCCGCCGCCGCTACTAGTAAAACATCGGAATCATAGGCATATTTGACAGCGTCATATAGTAGAGAGTTGTTCTCCCCCATACTTAAGCTCATGGAAATTATTTTTGCTCCTTGATCTGTTGCATGAATGATTCCTTCAGCTACCAAGCTGGCATCACCGCTTCCGTCATGAAAAACTTTTTCAGCCATAACTTTGACCTGAGCCAATCCAGCAATGCCTACTCCATTGTTTGTTACAGCAGCAATGATACCAGCAACAGAAGTTCCGTGGCCATCGTCATCCATAGGATCTGTGTCATTATTAGCCCAGTCATAACCCAAGGCCACATAGTTGGCAGCAAGGTCTGGATGGGTGTAGTTAATACCGGAATCAACAACTGCCACTAAAACTGAGGAGTTTCCCAAGGTTACGTTCCAAGCCCAGTCTGCTTCTATTTTTTTTGGTCCCCATTGACCCGATTGATAAGGATCTTCTTTATAGGGCCAGTAAGGATCATTTGGAATAAATTCAATCTGAGTTCTCAGGTTTGGCTCTATATATTTTGCGCCAGCAGTTTTTGCTTTTTCTACAAAGTTTGTAATTGAATTAAATGGTATCTCAGCAACAATTGCCAAGATTTCTTTTTTTGTCGAGATAGTCTTGACGACCTTGCCTCCATTCTCAGTTATCAAATGGCTCAATCTGGTACAGGTATCGTCTTTTCCCTTAGTTAAGCCGATCACCAGCTCTGCTGAGTCCTCATTTATGGCAAAATCGCTCCACTCTCTTGCTTTCTCAAAGTTCCATTTTTTGTCATCTGGGTTAACAGGCCAACTTATTTCATTCGCCTCAACGGTAACTGCCAATATCATAGCAGTCAACAACAAGACTAATATTCTTCCAATCTTTCTTTTCATTTTTTCATTCCTCCTTTATTTTTCCTTTTTTCTTTCTTATCTAGTTAGCTCCTTTCATCCTTTTTCATTCTTATCATTATGAATTTGTCAAAGAGCTGATACCTTAATTATAGCACAAAAAATATTACTTTGTCAAGTCTTTTTGGAACAGATCTCAAATAGAGATCGGGTCTCTGTGATTTTCTTTTTGGCTGTTCATACTTGATTTTCCCAAAAAATTGGACTATAATTAAAGACTTTCCATGACAGATGATTTTATAAAAATCCGTGGAGCACGGGTCCATAATCTAAAAAATATTGATCTGGATATTCCTAAAAACAAACTGGTGGCAATTACCGGTATTTCAGGTTCTGGAAAATCGTCTTTAGCTTTCGACACTCTTTATGCTGAGGGTCAAAGGAGATACGTAGAGAGTTTGTCTGCTTATGCGCGCCAATTTTTAGGAGTAATGGATAAGCCCGATGTGGATAGAATTGAGGGAATTTCACCTGCTATATCCATTGATCAAAGGAAATTGTCTCACAATCCTCGTTCAACCGTTGGAACAATCACTGAAATTTACGACTATTTGAGGTTACTTTTTGCCAGAATTGGTAGACCCCATTGTCCAAAATGCGGAAAAGAAATTTCTCGCCAATCAATCGATCAAATCACCGAACAGATTTTAAAATTGCCCAAAAATACCGAAATCGTAATACTGGGACCAGTTATTAGAGGAAGAAAAGGAGAGCATCAAGGCATTTTAGAAGAAATCCAAAGATCAGGTTTTGTCAGAGTGAGAATAGACGGGATTTTACACCGAATCGAAGAAGCCCTTCAGCTTTCTCTCAACCGAAATAAAAAACACAATATCGAGGTGGTGATCGATAGATTAATAATTGATAAAGAGTTAGATCGTTCGAGACTCGCTGATTCCATGGAAACAGCTTTAAAACTAGGGAAAGGAGTGGCAATAATAAATCAAAAACCAAAAACCAAAAAGCCCACTGTTCACACACAGCAAAAAGTAAAAGATATAATTTTTTCAGAGCATTTTGCTTGCGAAAAATGCGGCATTTCTTTGCCCGAGTTAGAACCCCGGCTTTTTTCTTTTAACTCGCCGTATGGGGCTTGTCCTTCCTGCCAGGGTTTGGGAGAAAAATTAGAAGTTGATCCAAAGTTAGTCATTCCCAATCCTAATTTATCCTTAGCTGAAGGAGCAGTTTTTCCTTGGGCTTACGCTTCTCATAAGATTGGAAGACAAGGATACTTTTGGTGGAAATTAAAAGAATTAGCTGAAAGAAGAAATATTGATTTGGAGGCTTCAATCAAAGAATTGCCAAAAGAAAAAGTTGGTATGATTTTATATGGAGATGGAGTTTTTGAAGGTGTTATTCCTTGGTTAGAGAGACGATATCATGAGACTGATTCTGACTATGCCAGAGAAGAAATTGAAAAATATATGATCGAGAGAGAATGTGAAAAATGCAGAGGTAAAAGATTAAAGCCCGAAGTTTTATCAGTCAAGGTTCTGGGCAGATCGATTGATAAAATAGTCGGCCTCCCGATCGAAGATTTAGCTAAGTTTTTTCAAGAAGTTTTAGAAAAAAAATTATTATCTGAAAACGAGTCCAAAATTTCAAAACCCATAATAAAAGAAATTTTAAATCGGCTCCAATTTCTAATTGATGTAGGGTTAGATTATTTAACCTTAGACCGGAAGGCCGGCACTTTAGCCGGAGGAGAAGAAGAAAGAATAAGACTAGCTACCCAGATTGGTTCAAAGCTGACCGGAGTTTTATATATTTTAGATGAACCCTCAATTGGTCTTCATGCCAGGGATCAAGGAAGATTAATTGAGACTTTAAAAAAATTGAGGGATTTGGGTAATTCAGTTTTGGTTGTTGAGCATGACCCTCAGACAATTCTAGCTAGTGATTGGATAGTAGATGTTGGTCCAGGAGCAGGAAAAAAAGGAGGAAAAATAATTTTCCAAGGAACAAAAAATGAGTTATTGAAAGCCCATACTTTGACCGGAGATTATCTTTCCGGAAGAAAAAAAGTTGAATTTCCTAAATTTCACAAATCAGAAGATAAAAAAGAAGACCCCAAGTTTTTGATTATAAAAGGGGCAAAAGAACACAATCTAAAGAATATTGATGTTAAAATTCCTTTGGGAAAATTTGTTTCTATTGCCGGAGTTTCTGGATCGGGAAAAAGTTCTCTGATGAATGATATTTTAGCCAAGGCTTTGATGAAAAAGTTTTACAATTCAAAAGAAGAGCCAGGCGAACACGATGAAATTTTAGGAACTGATAATTTAAATAAAGTAGTTTTGGTCGACCAGTCTCCAATTGGGAGAACTCCGAGGTCAAACCCGGCAACTTACACTGGCGCTTTCACTTATATCAGAAATCTTTTTGTCCAGCTCAGGGAAGCAAAAATCAGAGGTTATTCAGCTGGCCGTTTTTCCTTTAACGTTAAAGGCGGAAGATGCGAGGTTTGTCAGGGTCAGGGCCAGATAAAAATTGAAATGTATTTTCTGCCCGATGTTTATGTCCAGTGCTCAGAATGTAAAGGGAAGAGATTTAACAAGGAAACCTTAGCTGTTGAATACAAAGGTAAAAATATTGCCGAGGTTTTAGAAATGACAGTGGAAGAAGCTTTGGTTTTTTTCAAGAATATTCCTGGACTGAATCAAAAACTGGAAACTCTTAATGATGTTGGGTTAGGTTATGTTGAATTAGGCCAACCAGCGACTTCTTTATCGGGTGGTGAGGCTCAAAGAATAAAGCTAGCAACTGAATTATCTAAAAAGGCAACTGGAAATACTTTATATATTTTAGATGAACCAACAACCGGTCTTCACCCTGACGATATTAAAAAATTAGTTTTGGTGTTAAAAAAATTAGTAGAAAAAGGAAATACCGTTTTAGTAATCGAACATAATTTAGATGTTATAAAAAATTCCGACTGGATAATTGATTTAGGACCCGAAGGTGGAGAAAAAGGAGGAGAAATAATTTGTGAAGGAAGTCCGGTTGAAATTACGAAAAACAGAAAAAGTTATACTGCCGAGTACTTAAAAAAGGAACTAGAATAGCTTGACCCCCACACCATAACGGGGATTTCCATCAAGCTCTAAAGGCTTGACGGTGGGCGAATTCATTTTAATGAATTCGCATATCCCCGTTTGGTGTGGGGGTTGACAATAAAACCTAGTCTTTCTATATTTATAGATAGACAAAATAACTAATTAAAAAATTATGCAAATCAAACCAATCTTAGATCATATTTTAATTGAACCTATAAAAGAAGAAGAAAAAACAAAGTCCGGGATTTTACTGCCAGAAACTGCCGAGAAAGAAAAACCAGAACAGGGCAGAGTGATTGCGGTAGGTCCTGGCAAAAGGACAGAAGACGGGAAAATAATCCCTCTTTTTGTTAAGCCTGGCCAGAAAGTTTTATTTACTAAATACGGTCCAAATGAAATAAAGGTCGATGATAAAGAATATTTAATTGCAAAAGAAGAGGATATCCTCGCGATTATAGAATAATCACGAGGAATTCCAAAATTCTAAATCCCAAATCCTAAATAAATCCAAATGATCAAAATCCAAAATGAGTTTAGAAAATTAGAAATTGTAAATTATTTAGAAATTAGAAATTCGGATTTAGAAATTATTTAAATATATGGCAAAACAAATTTTATTTAATGAAGCAGCCAGAAAAAAATTAAAAGCCGGTATGGATAAGTTGACTGATGCTGTAAAAGTTACTTTAGGTCCAAAGGCTAGGTATGTAGTTTTGGATAAAGGATTCGGTGCTCCTGAGATCTCGGACGATGGTGTTAGTATTGCTAAAGAAATTGAACTAAAAGATAAAATCGAAAACTTAGGAGTTGAGATTATGAAAGAGGTGGCTGAAAAAACCAGCGAAAGCGCCGGAGATGGAACCACTACTGCTATGCTTTTAACCTATGCCATAGTTTCCGAAGGTCTGAAAAATGTTGCCGCCGGTTCTCATCCTCTAGCTTTAAAGAGAGGCATTCAGAAAGGAGTAAAAGCAATTGTTGATTATTTAGAAAAAGCCAAAAAACCAATTTCAAAAGAAGAGTACGCTTATGTTGCTACTATTGCAGCCGTTGATCCTGAAATTGGAAAATTAGTTGCTGATGTTTTTTCTGAAGTAGGTAAAGATGGAGTGATAACAGTCGAAGAATCAAAAAAGCTTACCCTAGAAAAAGAAATTGTAAAAGGTCTTCAGTTTGATAGGGGATATGCTTCGGCCTATATGATTACTGACGTTGAAAGAATGGAAGCAGCTCTAGAGGATCCCTATATTTTAGTTACCGATAAGAAAATTTCTGCCTTAAACGATATTTTACCAGTGATGGAAAAAGTGGCTCAAACAGGTAAGAAAGAATTAGTGATTATAGCCGAAGAAGTCGAGGGAGAGGCATTAGCCACTCTAGTTGTCAATAAGTTAAGAGGGGTGTTCAATACTTTAGCTGTTAAAGCTCCGGGCTTTGGCGACAGAAAAAAAGAAATGCTCCAAGACATTGCTATTATTACCGGTGCCCAGTTGGTGTCTGAAGAACTGGGACTAAAATTAGAGAATATCGAATTAAAACATTTAGGTAGAGCGAGAAAGGTTGTTGCCGAAAAAGAAAAAACCACTATTATTGATGGTCAGGGAAATAAAGAAGATATCGATGCCAGAATAAAACAAATAAAAAGCGAGTTAAAGAGCACTGAGTCTGACTTTGATAAAGAAAAGTTACAAGAGCGCTTGGCAAAGTTAGCTGGCGGAGTAGCAGTAATTAAGGTTGGAGCAGCAACTGAAGTTGAGCAAAAGGCGAAACAGAAAAAAGTAGAAAATGCTAAAAACGCCACTCGGGCAGCAATCGAAGAAGGAATATTAGCAGGTGGCGGAGTGGCTTTAATAAGGTCGATTCCGGTTCTGGAAAATATTAAATTGGAAGAAGACGAGAAGACGGGTTTAAATATTTTAAAAAGAGCCTTGGAAGCACCAATTAGACAAATTGCCGAAAACGCAGGTCTTGATGGGGCAGTGGTAGTTGAAGAAGTAAAAAAACATGAAGGAGCTTATGGTTTTAATGCCCAGACGCTAAAATATGAAGATCTCTTTTTAGCTGGCGTAATTGATCCCAAAAAAGTTGTCAGAACAGCCCTAGAGAATGCCGCTTCAGCAGCTTCAATGTTATTAACAACCGAGGCTGTAGTGGCAGAATTACCAGAAGAGGAAAAGAAAAAACAGATGCCAGAGATGCCCGAAGGCTATTAATTAATTTTTAAAAGCCCCTCCCTTTTTGCAAAAAGGGAGGGGCTTTGTTGTTGCTTAAGATTAAGGTATAATAAAAATAATGGCAAGAAAAAAAAGCAAAAAATACAAAATAGCAGAGACGGTTTCAGTGATTGCTCATCATTTAAAGAACCCTATTGCTATAATTAAGGGTTATCTCGAAAGCTTAATAGTTGGCGATTGCGGAGAAGTTAACCAAGAACAAAAAGAATATCTCAGCGACGCCCTGACCAACGTAAGGGAGATGTCAAAGACGATTAACGACCTTATCGATATCTCCAGAATTGAAGAGAGAAAATATAAACTAAATTTCAAGCCCGTTTCTTTAGAAGAAATAATTTTTAAAGTTCTTTCTGATTTTTTTCATTGGGCTAGAGCTTCAAATTGTAAAATTATTTTCAAGAAACCCAAAAAAATGCCCCAAGTTTTAACTGACCCCGAGAGAATTAAATACGTAATCGAAAATATAATTTCTAATGCCATAAAATATAATTTAGACCACGGGATAATTGAGGTATCGGTTGCTCTAAAACAAACAGAAAAAGAGATTTTATTTAGTTGCAAGGATAACGGAATTGGAATCCCTGAAGAGGATTATAAAAAAGTTTTCACTAAGTTCTACCGATCAGAGAAGGCTATGGAAATTGATCCTTCGGGCTCTGGTTTGGGTTTATATGTTAATAAAGCCATTATTGAATTATCAGGTGGTAGAGTCTGGTTTGCTAAAAATAAAAATGGTAGAGGTATGACTTTTTATTTCTCTCTGCCCATAACCAAACCAAGAAAATAAACCCCGTTAGAAAGGGCAAGACGATTTTAATCTACCCGCCCTTTCTAAAATAGAGAGTTCAAAAGAAGCTTTCTAACAGGGTAAAAGAATATGTCAAAAGAGAAGCCAAAAATTTTAATTATCGAAGAAGATAGATTCTTAAGAAAGATTTACAAAAACAAATTTTCCAGGGCTGGTTTTGAATTCAGAGAGGCAATTAGTGGAGATGAAGGATTAAATAAAGTTTATTCCGAAAAACCAGATTTAGTTTTATTAGATTTGATGCTTCCTAAAAAAAGCGGATTTGAGGTTTTAGCTGAATTAAAAAGAGATAAGAGCACAAGAAAGATTCCTGTAGTCATCCTTTCTAATCTTGCTCAAGAACAAGACATTCAAAGAGTTATGTCTTTGGGTGCCAGCGATTATCTTATCAAAACTGAAGTGAGTTTGTCTGATGTAATTGACAGAGTTAAAGAGTGTTTGGCGAAAATGGAATTAAAAAAATAGTTTCAATATATCTCAAACAACTGACCTTCACTTCATACCTAATTAGGAACATGAAAATTAGTGAAGAATTCCTAAAGAAAATTTTGATTGACTCAGATCTCATTTCTAAGGCTGATTTTGATTTGGCTAAAGACGAAGCAATGAAAAGAAATAAATCCTTGAATGAGATCGTCGTTGAAAAAGGATTAGTATCTGATGAAGAATTAGGTAGGTTAATCGCTGATGAAATAGATTTTCCTTTTATAAATCTACAGAAGGTAAAAGTAAACAAAGATGTTTTAGAGATTGTTCCTGAAATTGTAGCAAAAGAGCAAGGGATAATAATTTTTGAGAGAACTAAAGAAGGACTAAAAGCCGCCATGTCTGATCCAGAAAACTTAGAGATTAAAGAATTTATAGAGAAAAAAACAGGTGAGAAAGTAATTCCTTTTTTTGCTACTAAAAGAGATATAATATCTACTTTAAAATATTATAGAAAGGAGATAAAAGAAGAATTTGAGGATCTGATTGGAAAGAGCGTAGAAGAGTTTGAAAAAGCCGAAACTCGGGCTCCCCAATCTTTGCCCATTACGAAGATAGTTGATTTAATTCTTACTTATGGTTATGCAAATAGGGCCTCGGATATTCATTTGGAGCCATATGCCAAAAAGACTGTTTTAAGATACAGGATTGATGGGGTATTGCACGATGTTTTGGACTTACCAAAAGATATCCATGATTTTTTAGTATCCAGGATAAAAATATTAGCTAAACTCAGAACTGACGAACACGAATCTGCTCAAGGCGGGCATTTTTCATTTGAAACCCAAGAAGAAAAAGTTGATGTCAGGGTTTCGATAGTGCCTATCGAGGAAGGAGAAAAAATTGCCATTAGAATTTTAGCCGAGAAAACAAGGGGATTGGATTTAGAGGGTTTAGGATTAAGGCGAAGAGATTTAAAAATTCTGGAAGAAAACATAAAAAAATCTTGGGGAATGATTTTAGTCACCGGTCCTACTGGCCACGGAAAAACCACCACTCTCTATGCCATCTTAAAAGTTCTAAATAGAAGAGAGGTTAATATTTTTACTATAGAAGATCCCATTGAGTATGATATTGAAGGAGTGAACCAAATTCAGGTTAACCCGAAAACAAATTTGACCTTTGCCGAAGGCCTGAAGGCGATAGTTCGGCAAAACCCAGATATAATAATGGTGGGTGAGGTGAGGGATGAAGAAACGGCAAAACTGGCTGTAAACGCGGCAATGACTGGTCATTTGGTTCTATCAACTTTCCATGCCACTGATTCAGCAACCACTTTAGTTAGACTTTTGGATATGGGCATTGAACCATTTCTTATTACCTCAACTGTCAATCTAGTGATTGCCCAAAGACTAGTCAGAAGGATTTGTCCAAAATGCGTCGAAAGCTTTGAAATTTCCGCAAAGGAAATTTCAAAAATTCTTAGCAAAGACTTGGCCCTGAAGTTTTCAAAAGGGAAAGATAAAATCAGAGTTTTTAAAGGTCGAGGTTGTCCCCTTTGTCAAAAAACAGGTTACCTTGGAAGGGTGGGAATTTTTGAAATTTTAGAAATGACTCCACCAGTAAAAGACTTGATAATAGCAAAAGCAGATACTCAAAAAATAAGAGAAGCAGCTCAAAAGTTAGGTATGGTGACTATGATCGAAGATGGTCTTCGAAAAGTGGAAGAGGGGATAACAACCTTAGAAGAAGTATTAAGAGCAATAAAAGAATAATCATTATGTTTTCCAATTTAGCCAAAGAAAAAATATTTTTTACCCAGCACCTTTTTTTGATGATTAAAGGCGGTCTTACAATCTCAGAGGCGTTGGAGACTCTGAAAGAAGAAACAAAATCAAAAACTTTTAAAAAAGCTCTTGAGGATATTATCAGAAGAATATTAGAGGGGGAGGCCTTGAATCGGTGTTTGGCCAGACATCCTAAAATTTTTGACCAGTTTTTTCAAGGTATTGTAAAAATAGGAGAAGAAAGCGGAACTTTGGAAGAAAATTTGCAGTATCTCAATTCCAAGCTCCGGTCAGATTATGATATAAAAAGAAAGACAAGGGGAGCCTTGATTTATCCTTTGATTGTTATCTCTCTGGCTGTTATTATTGGTTTTTTTGTCTCTCTTTTCATATTGCCCAAAGCGATGGGGATATTTCAGATGTTTAAATTCCAATTGCCGCTATCCACCAGGATTTTAATAGCTTCAACTTCTTTTTTGAAGAAAAACTGGATTTTAATAATAATTTCTATTATTTTTCTTGTCTTTTTACTACAGATCTCAAAAAGATTAAGATTTTTCAGGTATCTTTTTGATAAAATCAGCCTTTCTTTTCCGGTTTTTGGCCCGGTTTTCAAAAACGCAAATTTAGTTCAATTCTCCCAAAGTTTTTACACTCTTTTAAAGAGTGGAATCCCTATTATTGGAACTTTCGATATCTGTATTGAGAATCTACCCAGCGAGGTTTTAAAGGAAAGTCTTATTTTAGCCAAGGCGGAAGTTGAAAAAGGAGGAAAAATAAGCCAGGGCTTGAAAAATTCTTCAAAGATTTTCCCTCCTATTTTTTCCCAGATGGTTTTAGTAGGAGAACAATCAGGGTCCTTGGAGAACAGTTTTCTTTATTTGTCTCAATTCTATCAGGAAGAAGTTGATTCAGCGCTTAAAAACATTTCTACTGTTTTGGAACCGCTATTATTAATTTTAGTTGGGCTTTTTGTTGGTTTTGTAGCCTTAGCTATCATTACTCCTATATTCAAATTCACTGGCAGTCTTAAATTCAGATAATTTCGCAAATTAACTTTCAAAATAGTGTTAAAACTATTTGTCTTTAAAAAGGGCTTTACTCTACTCGAAATTTTATTGGTAATAGGAATAATTTCAATTTTACTAGTTTTTATTGTACCTGTAAGTTTGGATTTTTATAGAAGCCAGCAATTAGAGATCCAGACCCAGTCAATCATCCAAACCTTAAGACGGGCTCAATCAAAAGCGACAGTAGTTGAGTTAGATTCATCTTTTGGAGTTTATTTTGGCGCTTCGAATTACACCTTATTCAAGGGGAGTTCTTATTCCGATTCCGGTCGTGATTCACAGTATGATGAAATTTTTGACTTGCCTGGACTAATTAATTTAACAGGACTTTCGGAAGTTGTTTTTTCAAAATTTGAAGGCAAGCCCAATGTCACTGGTAATATTATTTTGAGCAGTGATTCTGATACAAAAACTATAAATATAAATCAGGTTGGAAGAATAAATCTCCAATGAAAATGAACAAATATTCAAAAGGACAATCTTTATTAGAGCTGATAATATCAGTCGGAATTTTTGTAGCTGTTATTGCCAGCTTGGTTTTTTTTGTTTTGGACAGCTATCTTGGCAATCGTCTTTCTCAGGACATGACAAAAGCTGATTTTTTGGCAGAAGAGGGTTTGGAGGCCGCAAAATCAATCAGGGATAATAACTTTTCAGATTTATTAGCCGGATCTCATGGCTTAATAATTTCCAGCGGCCACTGGATTTTTCAGGGGATAGAAGACGATTTAAATTCTCAATTAAATGGAGGTAAAAGGGTGGTTGTAATTGAAAACGATCCACTCGATCAAAATATAAAAAAAATTACCTCAACTGTTACTTGGGATTTTACCGAAAATCGGCCGGAAGAAATTAAGCTGATAAGTTTCTTAACTAATTGGCAAAAGATAACAGGTGATTGGAGTCAGCCAAAATTTGTTAGTTCTTATAATACTACTGGTAATAGTGATGGGACTGACCTATTTTTTTCTGATAATAAAATTTATCTGGTAACTGCCAATAATAATAATGGTCAAAAT
>Ga0315291_10007646_pt1 | contig 13327 bp, 2 predicted proteins | sample YL17G12_20_MG_FD_203070 | JGI IMG/M metagenome (GOLD analysis project Ga0315291, IMG submission 203070) | Sediment microbial communities from Yellowstone Lake, YNP, Wyoming, USA - YL17G12_20 | ecosystem: Environmental > Aquatic > Freshwater > Lake > Sediment | place: USA: Wyoming | collected... | reverse complement strand
CTCCAACACTTTCCACTTTGCTTCCAGCCTCCCAGTCCTATCCAGGACAAACGCAGTGGATGGAAGCTCGCTCGTCCATCCCCTGACATCATAGTCCCTGGCCTCTTCGTCGTAATATGTGACGTTGGCCAACGAGTCAATGTAGGGACAATCCTTTATGGGCTGTTTTATGCACAAACACGGACGCGTCTCAGGATCGTTGGGGCAGAGCCGGGTGCAATAATCGGCACATTCTTCGGAAGGCAACGTCGCGCACAGAACACAGATCGGGTCCGGGACTCGAACGACAACCAGGCTGTCCCACTCATACCGCGGTGAACCGTCAGGATTAAGTTGTCTCGCTAGTAGAAAGCCGGTCCTGTCGATGGCCTTGGTCAACCCGGAAACGTTCCGGTCATCTTCACAGTAGCGTATGAGTTCGTAGGAGAGCCAGGATGTGTACGGGAGATTTCTCTGTCCTGTCACGGCCTGATGTGGAAACGAGCCGTCGGTATTTTGAAAAGGGAGGGTCAGGGCCACTATGGTCCTGGCCGTGTCCAAGTAGGCAGTTGATGCGCTAATCTCATAGGCTCGAAGCAGATTCAGCGCTCCAAGCATACCCCAGTTGAGAAAGCCACCTTCATCAGGTCTGCCCCTTCCTGCAAGGCTAAGCCCGATGTCCAGATACTCCTTGCTGCACGTGAAATTGTAAGCATCCAGAAAAGCCCAGCCGAGCTGCCCGTCGTAGTACGTGCCGCTCGTAGCATCCCCTAGATGCGCGGCTACGAAGTCCAGTCTGTCGCACGCTTCGTCCAAGAAGCTTTTTTCGCCGGTGCAGGCATAAAGATTTAGGTACCCCTGGGCCTGCATACAAGGAACAAGTCTGTAGAATTCACTCTTGGGTTCCAGCAGCGAATCTCTGGGGTCCGGGGTATAGCCCTGAACTGACTTTTTGCCCAGGAGAAACTTATGCGCCGAGAAAAGAACCTCAAGAATTCTGCAGTCGTTGTCTTCAGCCCCGCCACATTTCGCGCAACAGATACCGTCGTCGTTGACGCATGGTGAATCGTTCTTCTTGTTTCCATGGTTGCAAAAGCTCTGCAGTTCGCCATAGAAGTCGCGGCCCCTGTGGCACTTCTTCTTTCCTTGAGCCGTCTTCGTCGGGGTTTGAGATGGAGACGAGAGAACTGAAGGCTCGGCCTTCGGAGAAGCTGCGGATCTAACCTTCGGAAGAGCCGCGGCCTCGGTCTTCAGGGGAAAGAGCTGGCCAATGCAGCCGATAATGAGTAACGCAATCCCAATCTGAGAGAATCTGTTTTTCAACCGAACCGCCAATTGAACCCCCAACTTGCGCACAGGGTCGCGCTGAACCGTACTATTATTATATCACATATATCAGCTATCTGCAAGCAAATCCTCAAGTTGCGGCGGTTCTATCCTCAACTTTTCGAACCCTTTCGTGGCATGCTTGTTGCAACCTAGCGTCTGGCGCCGGAACTCCTTTAGTTTCAAGCTCAAGCGAGGGGTTTGCGGCAAGAGATTGGTCTTTGCGGAAAGGCTTCTTCCAATCCGTGGGACGGAAGGTTGCCATATACGCCAGGGGAAGCCAGGTTTCAATTGATTGGGAATGACGATCGGGAATGACGATCGGGAATGAACAGATAAAGGGTTCAGGAGTGACTTCTGCAATCATCACAAGGGTCTTGATAGACATCAAGGCAAGCCTCACGTCAAGGGTCTTTGCCAGGGTGTTGCCAAAGTCTGGGTTTTCCATCGGCTCGACTGTGCCGAACTGTAATGCCCCTACCATGTTGTTGCTGGCCGTTATTGCGTGGATTGTTCTGCTTTTCATGACCCCTGTAACGTGTCTGGCCGTGCCCGGGAGCGGCACCTCCGAGATGTGGCCAAAGATAGACGCGGTGGTAGGCACGTATGATCGCTGGACCATAAGGTACACGGCCACGGAGGATTTTTACAAGGACGGGGGGATGGTGACGATTGACATCCCTATTGGATGGAGTGCGCCGCAGCTTGCGGACTCCATGTTGGCCGGTTTCATACGAAGTACGCAAAGTGATCCCACGGATCTTGACTCTCTTCGGCTTTCCGGCCGAACCATACGGCTCTATCTGGGGAGTAACCCCGGCAGGTTCCGAACTGGTGAATACGTAGAAGTCATCTACGGTGCTTCTTCAGCGTATGCCAGAACGCAAACCATCGCCCAGGACTCAGTTACGTTTATTGTGAAAAGTGACCCAGACAACCACTCTCCTCAGGCTCTCACGTCAGGTTCGCCGAGAGTCAGAGTTGTCCCGGGGGCACTCGCACGGATAGCGATATTCTTCGCGGGGAGCGAGACGGGCGCGCTAAATTTCAACGCCGACCAGAACTCAAACATTTTCACTGCGAGAGGTCTTGACTCTTACGACAATCCTCTTGGAGGAGTTAATTCCACGTGGAGCGTGACAGGAGGAATCGGCCAGCTTTTCGGGGGCAAAGATTCCACCAATACTTTTGAGGCCAACAAGACTGGCACCGGATACATCATTGCCCTAGATGACTTCGCCCACGTCGATTCGACGGGCCTCATTACCGTCACTCACGGAGCCTACGCTCGCCTTGACGTCTCCCAGCCAGACACAGCGATTGCCGGAGAGAACTTTCCTGCTGCGGCCGTTGCCCTCGACGCCGACGGCAACATCGTCAACACGGGAGTAGGTAGCAATGCCGCTCTCACTTTGAGCGCATGGCGCGACTCTATCGGCAGCGTGCCGGGCGCGGGAAATCTCTTCGTCACAGTGATGAACCTCTTGGAGGGCCAGGCTAGCATCGATGAGAAGTACTTTGTCGCCGAGCCCATATACATCAGAGCCGTGGATAACGCGGACACGACAATGCGCGATTTCGGCCCAAAATCCACTTTTGTCAAACCGGGACCGGCGTCTGTTCTTGACTTTGCCCCGGACACATTGTCAATCGAGGCTGGTACACAGGGAGTCTTCACAATCACATCGAGGGACTCTTTCGGCAATGTCTCGCCAGTATCTCTCCCCCAGACTCTCCACCTGGAGACAGATTCTCCTACAGGTCAATTCAGAGAGCCTGGAGGGAGCACTGAGATATTCGACACGGTGATGTCTGAGGACAGCTCACTTGTTTCCTTCGATTATTATGACACCGGGACCGGCGAGTTCGAGGTTGCGTCGACGGACGTTGACACGAATGCGCCTGCGTTTTCTCCCGTCACGGCATACGTTTCGGTTTATCACTCCGCGGGAGACACGCTTGTTGTGTCAGACATTCCAGATTCGGTCGTGGCCGGTGACCCAAGCAACGTTGTCGTGGAGGCGAGAGACAGGTTTGGAAACAGGGTTCGGAACTATTACGGAACAGTCGAGTTCTCGAGTACCGACAAGAATTCGCAGACAGTTCTTCCGTCCGACTACACCTTTGTCCCGTCTGACAGCGGACTGCATGTTTTCCCTCTCTCCGTAACACTTACGCACGCAGGCGAACAGTCTGTGACTGTGTCTGACGTTTCGCAGCCGTCATTGAATGGCGTCCAGAGTAGCATAACCGTAGTTCCACAGAATTGTGATTCACTTCTTCTCAGAGTCTCCTCAATGTCCGTGACTGCCGGGGACTGGCTAGACATCGAAGTGGAGGCGAATGACGAGTACGGAAATAGAGCCACCGGATACACGGGTGTCGTAGGTTTCGCTTCATCTGACACGGGCAATACCACGGTGCTTCCAGCCTATTATGGTTTCACGCCCCCAGACAGCGGGTTTCACGCTGTCTCGAGGGCAGTACGTCTAACAAGAGCCGGCATTCACACAATATCAACCAGCGACACTTCTCAAACCCAGATCCAATGCGTCGTGGCTGGGATCGAGGTCAAAACCGGTGTTCCGTCCGTCCTCGGGATTAACCCGGACACCTTGTCAATCCAGGCGGGCTCGCAGGGAACCTTCACTCTGGCTTCGGCGGATTCTTTCGGCAACGTCTCAACAGTATCCTTGCCACAGACTCTGTACCTGTGGACAAACTCTGCCACAGGAGAATTTAGAGACGTTGGAGGAAGCGTCGGGATATTTGAGAAGGTCATGCCTGTTGATAGTTCGCAAATTTCATTCGACTATCAAGACACGAGAACCGGCGAGTTTCAGATGGCAGTGATGGACGTTGATACGAATGCACCCGCTTTCTCGCCTATCACAGCTCGCGTCTCGATTCGTCACTCCGTGGAAGATACACTCATCGTATCGGGCATTACGGACCCCGTCATGGCGGGTGACTCGAGCAACGTGATTGTTGAGGTAAGAGACCGGTTTGGAAGTAGAGTCGTGGACTATGACGGAACAGTCGGTTTCTCGAGCATTGACAAGAATCCACAGACGATTCTTCCGTCCAACTACACCTTTGTCTCTTCTGACAGCGGGCGACACGTTTTCCCGTTGTCCGTGAAACTCACGCGCGCGGGTGAGCAATCCGTAAGCGTTTTTGATATCTCCCAGCCGTCACTGGATGGCATCCAGACAGGCATAACAGTTGTCCCGCAAATCTGTGATTCCCTTATCTTGAGTACTTCCTCGATGACCGTTGCGGCAGGAGAATGGCTCGATCTTCGAGTCGAAGCAACGGACGAGTACGGAAACAGAGCCGCCGGATACGCGGGCGTCGTAGGTTTCGTTTCGTCTGATACCGGCGATAGCACGGTGCTGCCGGCCTATTACAAATTCGCGCCGGCTGACAGCGGGCTTCGCGTTTTCCAGAGAGCCGTGCGTCTCACAACAACCGGCACTCACACAATAACAGTCAGCGACACGTCCCAGGTGGGGATCGATGCGTTCGTGACTGGGATAAACGTAGGACCAGGAGCTGCAGCAAGCGTCACGCTGTCTCCGCCCGGGTCGTTCAACGTGAATGCGAGCGGCACGCAGGTTATGGGCGCCACTGTAAGGGATGTTTTTGAGAATTTCTGTTCCGGGGAGCCGGTGAGCATCGTCATAAAGGACGCAGCCGACGGCTCTTTGGATGACGACCCGTCGAACCCCAACAACACCTCTGGCGGGGTTTCGATTCAAACAGGTGCAACCGATAGTCTGGGTCTTGTCACGGTCCTCTATCACGCGCCCCAGGCGGCAGGTCTCGGTGACACGATTGATGCCTACTGTTCTATTGTGGGCCACGAGTCGGTAACTGACGTGTTTGTGACCTCAACACCGGCAGGTGCGACGTCCCTGAGAATACTACCCACGCAGGCAATCGCGGACACTGCCGGAGCCGTGCTTTCGATATCGATAGAGGCGATGGATAGCTTCGGGAATCTCGACACTTCTGACACAAGCTTGGTGAGGATCGCATCGTCTTCGCCGAGCGCGAGAGTATCTACAGACGGCGGCTCAACTTGGTCGTCCGCTGCCGTGGACTCGTTGCGGCTCGCTGCCGGCTCGTCACAGACGAGGCTAAAACTCAAGGATACGAAAGCCGGCGGCCTGAGCGTTCTCGCAGATGACGCGCGCGGTGTTCTAATAAGCGCTTCGAAAAACAATGTCACCATTACGCCGGCTCTTCCCACGGGGACGATAGCCGTTTCTTCTTTCCAGGACACGCTGACTGCAAACGGACAGACTTCCACGATTGTCGTTGCCGGGCCACTCGCGGACGCATACGGAAACAACGTGGGTCCCGGGGTCAAAGTCACGGTTGGAAGTATCCTCTGTCAGATCGTGGCTTCTGACGCAGACACTAGCGTCGCGGGCATTCAAATTCTGACGTCGGCGAACGGCACAGTGTCCTTTGCCTTGAGGTCGGGCGCTTCGGCCGGGTCCGATACTGTAAGCGTCGCCTCGGCCCAGGGAACCGCAAGGGGTTTCAAGCGCATCGTTCTCCTCACATCGCCTTATCTCAGCTATGTTGCGAACTCCATCGCGCCTGGGGTCGTGAGCGCTGGAGAGAACGTTTCATTTAGCCTTGAACTCGAAAACACAGGCGGAAGCAGGGTCTATCTGTTTTCTGCTTCTACGCTCGAGATGAGTGACGGCAATGACGGGGACTACGCTGCAAACCTCTCCGATACGGTCGTCGTTCTCCCGGGAGCACGTGCTTCGCTTGTGTTTGATTCGGTCGACATACCTGCTCAGCTTGACCCGGGCTCTTACTCGCCGATCACAAGCATCTCGGGGAGAGACGCTAATGGTTGCTCCTTTGCACAGAGTCTTCAGGCCGGAACAAACGCCGTCAGCGTTGTTGCGATGAGGATTCATACAATCTCGGCGAAATCCAGGGTAATACGCGGGGACACCAACACAGAAGTGCAGATGGCGATTCGTAACGAGGGAAGCATCGCGCTTCAGGTCACTGCGGCCGGCCTCGCGTTTTCAAGCACCGGGCACACCTATTTTCTTTCGTCGCCTGCGCTGCCGCAAACCCTATCAGGCGGAGAAACGCGTGTCTTCTCGTTTCTTGTTGACGTAGACCGATACGCGCCCCTGGGGCTCTGCACAATAGACGGTTTCGCAAGTGGTATGGCAGGTGGAGTGAACGTCAACGCCACCCACGCAGACAGCACGGCCGGTTGGCTTGTCCAGAGCTCTGCCGCGCTTTCCTACGTGGACGGAAGTCTATCGCGCGAGAGTGTATCTCTGGGACAGAGACACTCATTCTCAATGGTGGTGAGTAATTCAGGAACAGCTTCGGTGGAGCTGGACACTTCCCTCACGTACATGAAATTCGGGGAACCTGGGCCAGAGTACGTGGCTCGTCTTCTGACGCCCACACTCTTGAGTGGTGGGGGCGAGACGACGATTCACTTTGCCGAGGCTCTGGTTCCATCGTCGATGGATAGAGGGGCACATTCTGTAGAAGTTCTCCTGGGAGGAACCGAGAACGAGGCCGTCTTCGCCGACACGTTCTCCTGCGATCCGCAGCGTGTGAGTGTGGAGCTACCTACAGTGCTTGAATATGTCTCCATTTCTCCGGACACTGTGAGCACCGGCTATTCGCCGTCCTTAAGGGTCGTTCTGAAGAATACCGGCGAGGCAATCGCGGTCATTCTTCCACAGACCCGGCTGCGTTTCGGCAGCTCCCCCAGGTTCGAGACGTTCCTTTCGGAATCACTCGTCGTGGAAAGTGACAGCCTGCGTACGCTCACGTTCTCTGCCTCGGCGATCGATGCAGGTTTTGCGACCGGGGGCTACGTTTCGGAGCTTCTCGTGAAAATGGAGGAGAACGGCGTCGCCGAGGATAGTCTCCTCACCACTGGAAACGATAGCCTCTTCATCCAGAGAAGGGCATCGCTGAGCTGGGTCGCGGCCGGCCTCGCGCCAGCGAGGGTCACCGCAGGGCAGACAGTGGGCTTTTCTCTTCGGGTTGAAAACACGGGAGATGCGACCGCCTTCGTAGAGCCGGCACTCTGTCAGATTAGGATCAAAGATGGTGCGAACGAGTTTTTGGCAGACGGTCAAGGGATACCGGTTCGGATCGCTTCCCTCGAAAGTGCCGTTCTCCAATTTACGCAAGATACGTTGCCGCCTGCGATGGCTCCTCAGTCGTACAGCCTGGAGCTGAGTCTCAAGGGAAGCGAGAACGGATTCCCACTGGACACAAAGATTCTCTCGCCGGCAAGTGAGCTTGTCGTACAAAGTGCGCCTTCCATCAGGTACGTCCATGACTCTCTACAGCCCGACGTCGTGGCTCAAGAGCAGATTGCCAGCTTTGCGCTAAGCGTCGAGAACACGGGCGACGCCACGCTTATCGTGGCCGACTCGAGCTTTCTGTCCCTGGGTTCGGTGAGCGACACGGTGGATTGTTCCCAGGGATGTGAGGTTCAGGGGCATTCAACAGTACCACTCCATTTCAAGAGCGCCGTGTTTGATAGCGCGTCGATCACCCCTGGACTCTACGCGGCGACGCTTCGATTCGAGGGAAGAGATTGGAACGGACTCCTTTTCTCTCAAACGCTTTCGACTTCCCCTGACAGCGTCGTGGTCAACAAGCCGGGAGATCTCAGGGTCTACTCGACTGCAATGAGCGCGCCTAACGTCCCGTATGCTGATACCACACAGGCCTTCACGGTGGACGTTGAAGTTGAGAACTCGGGCCAGGAAGATGCTTTGAACGTCGTTGTGTCTCTTTCTTCGAGCGGAGGCTCCGTAATAAGCGCCCCCGCAGTCGCTGATGTCATCCAGGGCGGAAGCAAAAAGAAACTGAGTATCCCTGTAAAGGCAGGAACGTTGACCGGAGCCGAGACTTTTAGTGCTCACATTGAGTCTTCAGTCGGTGCAATAAGCGGCAAGCCTCTTTCAGTGGCCAGTGCACTCGACGATACGACAAACGTTGTCATCGAGCTGCCGGCGCTTCTCACGCTCTATGCTTCAATCTCCGAACCGTTGGGTGCAACTGACGGGACGCTGTCCACGCAGCAGAACTTCAAGATTACTACAATTGTCGTGAACGCCGGCCAGGGGCAAGTGGCTTCAGGTGGTGCGATGAGGATGACCGTGCCACAGGGCTTTGTTTTGCTCTCGCCGTCCGTCCAGGGTTTTGTACCGGGTGTGACAATTGAATGGATACTGAGCGCTCCCGCGAGTCTTTCTCCTTCGTCGACATTCCTTGTCACAATGGAAAACTTACCTCTCGCTCTCAATACTGGTCAGAGAGCCGACACACTGGGCACGAGCAGGATTTTGAACGCCGTGGTGGTCAACAGAGCCGATCTCGTGCTTCAAGCTGCCATCACTGCGCCTCCGGGTGCCATTGACGGCAGCCTGCACGTCAATAGCCAGTTTAGCATCGTGGCCGTCGTATCGAACATCGGCAGCGCCGCCGCAAATACCGGAAAGATCACAATTTCTCTCCCCACGGGCTACGTGCTGGCCCAGGGATACGCTCAGGAACAGGATTTCGCAGTCGGAGTTCCCGTCCGATGGGATGTGATTGCTCCTTCTGAGAGTTCTCCGATCCAGAACATCTCAACTTCGATTTCAGTGATTCCGTTTGATGAGAATACAAGCGCAGAAGCTCATGTCACCAATGGTAAGAGAGACATCGCCGTGTACGTGGAAACGAAAAACATGATTGCCGGCGCGCTGCCTCTTGTTGAAACACCGGCGCAAATAGCGCCCGGGCAGAGTTCAATAAGGCTTATGGCTCTTCGAATCGCGAACCCGCAGGAGATCGGCGAAGGAAGTGCGATCGCCCTCAGGGCCTTGAGTCTGTTTGTGGTGGGAGAGGACAACGTCCGACACGCAAACCCTTCCGCCGTTCTCACGCAGGTAAGGCTTGCGAGATATTCCACGCCGGATGTTCTCCTGGGGGCGGCGAGCGTCTCATCGACAAATCCCGTGAGAGTGGTATTTTTGCCGGAGGCCGACACTCTTCGTCCCGGTGAGAGTGACACGCTTCTCATAATGGTGGACGTTTCCCTGAACCCGGTCGGGAATGGAATCGCGCTCGAAATTGCGGACGACGCAGCGTTCGAGGCGATCGACCTTGCCTCCGGGCAACCAATAAGAGTGATCGCTCCAGACAACGAGAGTTTTCCGCGCACCCTCTCTGCGCCTTCTAGATGGTTCACGGGTGTTCACAACTACCCCAACCCGTTCAAGGCCGGCCTCGAATCCACGCGGATCTCCTACTTTCTGGACAGAGACTCGAGAGTGTCTCTCAAGATATACACGCTTGATGGAAGGCCCGTGTTTGCCAGGAACTTCTCCGATCAAGATCCCCAGGGCAGAGAGGGGCTGAGAGAGATTCTCTGGGACGGCAGTAACAGTAACGGCGACGTGGTACTGAATGGCGTTTACATCTGTAAGCTCGAGGCAGCGGGTATGACGGCGACGTTCAAGATTGCGGTGGCAAAATGACCAGGCTCAGGCAAGAAGGTCACGTGATGAATGTGAGCCACATAGAGACCCGTATGATTTACGTGATGGGACGTGCAGACACCCGCATGGTTTACGTGATGGGCGGGAGTCGTCCGGAGACTCGACCTTTCCGGGCTACCGCACAGGCTGTCACTGCACACGCTATCGTAGGTGCTGCAATGGCCGCCGTATTGGCCCTGGCAATGCTCGCCGTTGTCCTCTCATCGGGCACGAGCCTGGCAGCAAGCAGTGCCTCGGGAGGAACCGAGAGCATATTTTCTCTCGGGGCCGGCTCCAGAGCGCTCGGAATGGCGGGGGCTTTCACTGCGATTTCCGACGACGCCACTGCCGCGTACTGGAATCCCGCAGGACTCTCCTGTCTCGAACAGACCGGTGTCACGGGATTTCATTCGACACTCTTTGAAGGAAGCTCGCTCGACTTCTTCTCGATAGGGCATCCCACAGTTCGCTTCGGCGGCCTCGGTTTTGCCTTTATGAGAGTAGGAACAGACGGAATACAGGCTTACGACGACAGAAGTAGAAGTCTTGGGACACTGGATTTTTCTCAGAGTGAAATGATCTTCTCGTACGGGCGCAGGATTCCCTTCAACGTGAACGTAGGAGCTTCCCTCAAGATCGTGAGTCAGAGAATGGGGGATCTGAGCGCAGGCGGGGCAGGGTTTGATGTGGGTGCCTTCTACTCAGTGCAATACGTGAAGGGTCTTGCACTGGGTCTGGCTCTCCGCGACGTACCGGGAGCCAAACTCAAGCTCGCAGAAAGAGTCGAAAAAACCCCGCGCACTCTGCGTATCGGCGGGTCCTACAGAGACTCCGTGCGAGGGGGTCGTGATGTGATTCTTCTCGCCGTAGACGCCTCTTTACCAGAGAAGTCAAACACGAGCATTTCCGTAGGAGGCGAGTACGCCATAGATCAACTCGTGGCGTTAAGGGCGGGCATCAAAGAAGGAAAAATCTGCGCCGGGGCTGGTGTTAAATGGAGAAACTATTCGCTCGACTATTCCATCGGAAACAGCGAACTCGGCAATCTCCACCAATTCTCGGTCTCTGCCGCCTTTGGGGATCCGATTACTCTGAGAAAGCAACGAGAGGAGCGCGAGCGCAAACGAGAAGTAGCAAGGATGCTCGAAGAGGAGAAGGCAAAGAGGATCGAGGCTCATGCTGAGCTTGCAAGGCGTGCTTTCGACCAGGCCAGCTATTCTGCTGCCCTGGAGGAGTGGAGTCTCGTGCTTGAGTATGACCCGGAGAACGTGCAGGCAAAGGAGAGCGTAAAGAAGGCCAGAGAAGCTCTCGCAAGAAAAACAGAGGAAGAGGCCAGGATGGCCGATTCTCACGCCAGGGTTCACGTGTTACTTGAAGTCGGAAAGGAGCACATGAGCCAGGGTGACCTGAGAGCTGCCCTGCTGCGGTTCAAGCAGGCAATTGAGCTGGAGCCGGAGAACAAAGAGGCCACGGGCAATATCAGGCAGACGGATTCCCTTATTGCAGTCGGGGTCGCCTCGAACATCGCCCTTGCAAAGAGTCTCGCTGCTTCGGGGAAATATCTCGAGGCCTATTCAGCATGGAACAAGGTAATCATCCTGAATCCAGACAATGAAGAGGCCAAGAGAGGCATTGAGGCCTCGAAGAGCTCGGTCGAAACCGTGGGGCGCGACCTCGTAGAAGCCAGACGCAGAATAGATGCTCTAACACTTTATACAAACGCTGTAAGAGCTTACGATAGAGAAGATTACAAAGAAGCTAAAACACAGCTTCAAGAAATGCTCAAACTCTACCCTGTTGATCAAGAAGGTCTGAGACTTGCCGAAAAGATAGACGAGAGGCTTTCTCCAAACAAACCCAAGGTCGAAGAGAACATAAAGAAACTCTACATCGAGGGAATGAACTACTTCAACAGGGGCGAGTACGAAAAAGCGATCGAGTCCTGGAAGCGGATTCTGGCCGTGGATCCTCGGAATGAAACGGTGGCGAGGAACATTGAGAAGGCCAAGGCCAGACTCTCATCCGGGGAAAGGAAAGCACAGTAGCATGGCCATGGTGAAGAGAATTCTGGGTGACAGAGGCGAGAAGCGGTTCAACCTGGAAGTTCCAGGTGAAGAAAGATACCTCGTCCAGGTGCGAGATTTTGTGGACAAGGTGTGCGCGGAGCTTAACGTGGCGCCGACGGCAACGAATTCACTGAAACTCGCGATTGATGAGGCAAGCACCAACGTCATCAAGCATTCTTACAGGGAAAAGAAGGGTTCCATAAAGATCGCGATTTCTGCGTCCGGGGCGAACCGTCTCACGATTTCCCTCACAGACAACGGCGAGAGCTTTGACCTTCAGAAGGTGCGTGTACCCGACCTGCGGCGCTACGTGGCCACCGGGAGAAAGGGCGGTCTGGGGCTCTTTCTCATGAACAGGCTGATGGATCACGTCAGCTACAACGTGACGCCTTCTGGGAACGTACTCACCATGAAAAAGGACTTCTCTGGCAAGCGGAAACGCCTCCCGCTTGCATGGAGAACCCCCATCTGGCACAAAAGTCTTCGTTTCAAGTTCAGCCTCTATGCGTCGGCGATTCTTTTCGCGATTGTGGCAAGCGCGTTCTTCTATTCTGTCGTCCGCCAGGATCGAACCATCACGAGAGAAGTTGTCGCAAGGAGCAAGGCCGTCTCTGAAGCAATCGCAGGCCAGAGCACGGAGCTTCTTCTCTCCAGAGAAGCGCTTTCAGTCGAGCAAACGCTCCTCAACGAAACAATAGTTCGCACAATGAGGGAAAATCCACACATTGCCAGCGTAATGGTGGTTGACAGGGAAGGAACCATCTGGGCGAGTGACACGCCGTCCCAGGTCTTTGCGTCATACGGGGCGACAGTTTCCGAATCTCAGGCCCAGGGCAAGGAACACAGAAAGAAGTACGTGTCTTTGGTCACCCCGGTTGTTGTCCACGCCCCCGGCGCTATTGCTACGGATCTGGGCAAGGTTTATGTCGACATTAGGAAAGACGCGGTCCATCAGTACATTGCTCGGGCCAGGGGAGCATTGCTCGGAAGCGCGCTTCTGGTGCTCGTGCTGGGTAATGTCGCCGTTTGGTTCGTGGTCTCGCTCTTCGTGAAGCCGCTTCAGAAGTTATCCGACGGAGTTCGTGCAATAGGCGAGGGTATGCTGGACAGAAGGCTGGACGAAGGAGGGCCAGACGAAATAGACGAAATCGCAAGGACATTCAACGAGATCACCGCCCGCTTTAGAAAAGCACAGCAGAACATCGTCGAGCAAGAGAGACTCCAGAAAGAAATGCAAGTGGCTCAGGAGATACAGCAATCGCTCTTGCCCAGGGAGGTGCCGGTAGCAGAAGGATTCGAGATCGGTACCCTTTACAGGGCCGCGAAAGAGGTCGGAGGCGACTACTACGATTTCGTCTGGGTGGACGACGACACTCTTGGCATCGTCGTGGCCGACGTCTCAGGTAAGGGCGT
>Ga0315291_10007645_pt1 | contig 13329 bp, 11 predicted proteins | sample YL17G12_20_MG_FD_203070 | JGI IMG/M metagenome (GOLD analysis project Ga0315291, IMG submission 203070) | Sediment microbial communities from Yellowstone Lake, YNP, Wyoming, USA - YL17G12_20 | ecosystem: Environmental > Aquatic > Freshwater > Lake > Sediment | place: USA: Wyoming | collected... | reverse complement strand
CACAACGTATTCACCCGCAGTGCCCATGTTCTGTTGTTCCGCATCGAAAACAGCTTCGAGTTTTTCCTTGCCGCTTTCTATCTTCTTTGAAAGTTCACGCACCTTTGCTACCGGCCCTCTTAAATCGGCTTTTACCTGTATTTCCGGCTTGCCTTCCAGTGTAACCCACAATCGGGGATTTGCTTTGCTTGCGGTTATCGTTATTGTCTGATTGTCCAAACCCTCATCAAGGCTCAAATCCGCCCAGACCCATATCAGGCAGGTTATAAAAATCACAAGTATTGCTTTTTTAAGTTTTGCGAACATGACCTTACGTTTCCCGGCTCATGGAACCAGATGCTTTTTTGTTTCCCGTGCTTCGCCGCAGCTTGGCTAACAGCGGCCGGGCGTCAATGATTATGCTTGTCAGTCTCTTGCGCAGTTCTTCTTCAGTTATATGCCGGTCGAGTCGGCCGTCTTCTGCTATGCTTATAATCCCTGTCTCTTCGCTGACCACTATGGCAACCGCATCGCTGCCGGTTGTTATGCCTATGGCCGCTCTGTGTCTTGAGCCGAGCGACCCTCCCGCAAGACCAACCTCTGCGAGTGGAAGCTGCACTCGTGCCGCAGCAATCCTGTCGCCGTGTATTATTACCGCAAGGTCATGCAGGGCGGTGCCCGGCTGGAATATCGTCCTGAGCAGCGTTGCCTTGACCTTGGCGTCAAGTTTTACCCCCGTCTCGATAAACTCACCTAATGCAACCTGCCTTTCAAGAACAATAATCGCTCCAACTTTCTTTTCGGAAAGATTGGTAACCGCATTTATAATCTCCTCGACAATCTGCAAAAGCTGCCGATGTGCTGAACCGCCGAAGCTGCCAGCCTGGCCTATCTTAATAAGCATCCTTCTTATCTCCGGCTGAAATGCAGCCACAGCGAGAATCAATACAAAAACGAGAAAACTGTTATAGAGACACTGAAGCCTTACAAAATCAAACCGCACAATCACCAGCTTAAGAATCATCGAACCGGCAAGAAGTAGAATTATAATTCCTCTGAAAAGTCTTTCGCCCCTTGTTCCTTCGAGAAAATTTACCGCCCAGTAAACCACAAATCCTATCAGCAGAAGTTCAATTGCGACGATTAGCGGATTGTATGTTGCCAGACGACTGAAATATTCAACAATTGCATCCAATTACGTTCAGCCTAAAATCCCTTTTAATCTCCATCGGCACCGGCCTTCCCTGTGCCGTTTACCTTACATGGTATTCAGTAAGTCTGCTGGACCGGTCCCACTGCAACCACGCCTCGATATCGTCAATCATCATCGAACCATTCAGCCTCAACTGCCTTGCATGGTCGTCGCTTTGCTCTGCAGCGGTTTCGCCCAGACCATGACAGCCGATTATTGGCGCTGCTGCGTCGTGCACTCTCAACACTGTCCCTGCAGCGGTTTCGCCCAGACTACGACAGCCGATTGTCGATACGGCAAATATCAACAAGACAACCGCAAGTAAAATACTGCATAAAAATCTTCTTATCATATCCTTCCCCGCTAAATTATACTAACTACAGTAGTCACAAAGCTTAACAGCAACAAGCCGTTTTGTATATACTTATTTTAACAAATTATAACCCAAATGTCAATTTAGGCAAACCTTTACAGGAAAAATTTTATTTACCGCTCGTTTTCGGCCCACTGGCCGCGATTTTCAGTAAAGCAGACCTACTTTTACCGGACGGTCTGTTTTTCTCTATCAGCTATCTTGAATTTTTCTCCAAATCTGCTAACCTCTCCTTTCATTATGAAATTTCCTGAAAAAACAACGGTTCAGTCACATACGATAACCATCATTCCGCGATACTGCGAAACCGACCAGGCAGGCGTCGTCCATCACAGCATTTTCCCGATTTATTTCGAGCTGGGCAGAACTGAACTCTTGCGCGCTAACGGCCTGGCCTACAAAGAACTCGAACGCGAAGGCTTCTATATGGTCGTCGCAGAACTGCACGTCAAATACCGCAGACCTGCATACTATGATGAAAAACTCGAGCTTACAACCGAATGCACAAAAGTTACCGCTGCAAAAATCGAACATTCCTATAAACTAATCCGCCCCGAGATGGGGCTGCTGCTTGCCGAAGGCTCGAGCATCCTCGCCTGCGTTGATGATAACGGCAAACCGAAACGTGTGCCGGAGTTTATGTATCCGGGGGAATAGCCACAAAGGCATCCGCCGTCGTCCCTAAGGGACTATGGCGGGACAGGCCAAGACACGAAACTTTTTAATCACAGATTTCGTGGGTTTTTGGTGATTTTTTGCAAGTTTTATGGAGTTTTTGACGGTTTTTTAGGGATTTTTAAGAAAAAGTGAGGGGTTTTTAACGACTTTTTTCAAGTTTTTTCAAATAATGAAACCGCCGGAGGCAGAGAACACAAGTCATAAGAGCATAAGGCAGAAGGCAGAAGTCGCTGGTTGTTAGTTGTTTTTAACTATACTCGTATGCAGTATACTGCATACGAGTATAGTGCATATGGATATAGAGAGGCCGAGGAATTTTTAATTGAGTATTGAAGATTGAAAATTGGAGATTTTGAACCAAAAAATGATATCCGCCTGAGGCGGATAAAAGAGTTTGATTTATAAGGATTTAGGGGAGAAAATTAACCACGGATTACACCGATTACACCGATTTTTTAGGCAAAAGTAAGTTTTGACAAAGAGACGGGAAAAGTAGAAAATGGGGGGAAATTTAACCACGAATGAACACGAATCGACACGAATTTTTTAGCCACCCCTGCCTTCGCAGGGGCAGGCTCCGAAAAGGAGAACACAGAGAGATTTTTTCTTCAGCAAGTTACTCTCCGTAAGGAGTCCATAGGACTGCGAATAACTTTGCGGTCAAAACAAAGGCCGTGCTCAAAACGACCCATTCGACTGCGCTCAGGGCATGGTTTTTGCGCCAGCCGTTTTGCTTTGTCCATTCGCCGCGGTGCGACCGCGTCGCAACGGGCAGGCTTAAAAAGCCTTGCTGAAGCAAACAACGACGTCGCCGTCCGCCGAAGGCGGATAAATGCCGGCGACGGCTAAACGAAAATGTTAAGGTTGACCCCGCACCGACCCAAGAATACTTATTTTGGTGCGGGATTGACAAAGAGATAAGAATGGTAGAAAATGGATAGCGATTAGGGTATAGGAAATAGGGTTTAGGGTATAGAATAATAAAAATTTTACGGATTTTTGAAAATATAAGTCGAGGTTTTTAGAATAATAGGAAAAAAACAAAAGAGAAATAAAAAATGGCAGAAAATAGACACGGATTAACGCTATATAGGAGGATATTTAAGTGAGCCGTAGATTATTATCCCGTGAAGACATAGATAAGCACAAAAGTTGTCAATAGGAGAATAGCTATGTCCAGTAAATCCTTTAATGTTTCAGTAGAACCAGCCGTACTTATATGGGCAAGAGAAAGTATCGGGATGAGTATAGATGAGGTCGTCAAGAAGATAAAAGGGATAACGATAAATACTATAAGAGAGTGGGAGAAAAAAGATGGTGCTGTAAAACCTACCTTTGCTCAGATTGAGACGTTATCGAAGATTTACAGGAGACCTCTAAGTGCATTTTTATTACCTGCTCCACCCAAGGAACCCCATTTCCCTAAGGATTTCCGGACACTTCCATCTGAGAAGAAACAATCGCTCAAACCTAAAACATATTTAGCTGTCCGAAAAGCCAGACGTTTTCAATACTCTGCCATTGAGTTAATTAAAGAATTAGGTGAAGAAAGTAAGAAACTATCCATAACAGCAAATCTATCAGACAATCCGGAAACGCTGGCAGAAAAAGTGAGAATACAGTTTGGAATTAAGGAAGTTCCCCGCCCCGCCTCTTTTCCTAAAGAAACCGCTTTGGATGAGTGGATAAAAATATTAGAAAACAACGGCATATTAGTATTTCAGATTAGCATTACAATGAATAAGGAAATAAGAGGATTTTCTCTGATTGATGAAGATGTCCCGGTGATTGTCCTGAGAAGGTCTGATGAGACATCGGCCAAGATTTTTACACTCTTCCATGAGTTAGCTCATTTACTCCTGCGGGAAGGCGGTATCTGTGATTTGGAGGAATCTGATATATCACACGAAAAATTCTGTAACCACTTTGCCGGAGCATTTCTGGTACCGAAAGATAAGTTATTAAATCACCCTGTTGTTAAAGCAAACGTGAAAACAAAAGAATGGCCCGAGGATTTTCTGAGAGGCATTGCGCGAGATTCCAATGTTAGCAAAGAAGTTATCTTAAGACGATTATTAATGTTAGGTTTAACTACTAAGAAATATTATCTCAAGAAACACAAAGAATGGAAAAGTAAATATAAAGAACCATTTGGCAGGGGCAAAAAAGACGAAATCAAGATTTGCCTCCAAGAGAGGGGTAAAAAGTATACTTCTATGGTTTTTGATGCTTATGAACGCAAGAAGATTGATGTAATGGGATTGGCGGACTATCTGGGAGTAACATCTGATAAAATATCCAAAATTAAAGAGGCAGTATAAGTTATGAAACTGCCTTTGGGGATTAACTATGCTGTTGATACCGATGTTTTGATAACCCTGATGAGATATCACCCTCAGGATAAACCGGTCTACCAGGCCATCTGGGATGAAATAGAAGCCCTTATTAAACAGAAAAATATCTTTTCCACAATGGTTGTGTATGATGAAATAATAAAATATTTGGGCAAAAACGACCAGCTAAAGAAATGGGCAATATCACATAAAAAACACTTTTTTATTCCACCTGACAAAGAAACATGGCAACTCGCACAAGATATTATAAAAAAGTTTCCCGATTTACTTAACAAGAAGAAATTACAAACAGGCGAACCCGATGCCGACCCATTCTTGATTGCTTTGGCTAAATCAGAAGGAGCCACTATTATTACCCAAGAAAGAAAAGACCTTCCTAATAGAATACCGATGGTTGCTTTGCATTATAGGGTTAAATCCATAGACCTTTATGAGTTTTTTGAAGAGCGTAAATTAAAATTTGTTAAAGAACAATAAGTAATGCAACTATCGCCATTAATGGAATACGAACAAAATAATCTCAATAAAAAACCTTTCATATCCAGACCGAAGTGGAAAACCCCAGTTAGATAGCTTTCTGAAAAAACACCCCGATGAGATAATAGAAACTATATCTCACGGGGTAAATCTAACGGGGCAAGCGGGCGGGGATGAAATAGGGAAATGAGAAGTTTTGAGTTTTTAGTGTTGAGTTTTGAGTTAGAAAATCCCGTGTAAATCCGCGGTTTAAAATTTCTTTCCCTCAAGCCTTCAAAGACTGTAAAATGCACATCGTATTTCAGAAATGCAGTCTTTAAGGTCGCTGAAGGGTTTAAACTATGGAAAAACTCAGATTTTTACGCAAATTTCGCGTCATTATCCTGAGAATAGCCCTTGCTCCTGCGATACTGATAATGCTGTTCGCGTGGCGTTCATGGGAAGATGATTCGATAAGAGATTTCGCAATCGAGTGGTTCGGATACCTTCTGCTGCTGACAGGAATCGGTCTGCGGATGTGGTCAATGTTATACATCGGGCAGCGAAAATCCAAACAGTTGATAACCGATGGGCCTTTCTCAATGTGCCGAAACCCGTTGTACTTCGGCTCTTTGCTTGTTGCTATCGGCGTATCCTTCTGTTTTGAAAATCTCGTTCTGCTTGTCTTTGTCCTTCTCATCCTGGTTCCGATTCATCTGCTCGTCATTTTCGCAGAAGAGAAAAAACTGGCTGGCGATTTCGGAGCCCCTTATGAACAATACAAAAAGAAAGTCCCTCGTCTGTGGTTTGCTTTTTCACGTTTTAAAAACCCGCCGATGATTGAGGTGTCAACCAAAGCCGTAACCAGGGCCACGATGGAGATGATTATGCTATTGCTGATTCCGCCGCTTGGCGATTTGATAGAGTTGCTGCACGCAAAGGGCATTTTGCCGGTCTGGTGGCGGTTCTGATACTGTCGACAGCTATTCAAAATTGAGCCCGGCGAATTCGCCGTGGTAGAGTTTTGCGGCTTCATCATACGCCCTTGCGGCGTCCTCTTCGCTATCATACCTGCCTAAGTATATACGTTTTCCATTCTGGGTTATATATGCCCGCCATTGATTATAGTCGTTGTCCCATCTGACACCTTTATATTTAGAACTGCAGGGTCTTAATACCTTTCTGCTGTTGCAGGCGTTTTGCTGGGGTGTCGCGATTCTTAAATTCGCTTTTCTGTTGTCCAGGCCATTGTGATTGTCGTGGTCAATGAATACTCCATCAGGGGCGGACATAATCTGGCGATGCATCGCTATTGTTGTCAGTCTGCCCTTTTTGCAGCCTTGCCGTTTCGCGTAAAAAGTATCGCGCTTCGGTATGGCACACCACTTATGCTTATTCAACTCCTCAAAATCTTCCACATCCACTATTGCATATTGACCTCGCGTCAGGCGTATTCGCCTGAAGGTAAAGCCATAGCGCTTACGCCTGTAAAAAAGCGAAATGCCAACCAGCCAATCTGCCAGAGGCGGACGGATTTTGATTTCAAAGTTGATGAGAATGATGGTTTCGATTGGAATATTCCTCCTCTGGCCGAGGTAAATTTTTTATTTATCTCCTGATTTTACAGGTAATTACACCGAATATTTACTTTTCGCCTAACTTTATGGGTATTTTAACAAATTATCTAACAAAAGTCAAGGGAAAAGTGAAAAAATAGCCACCAAGGCACGAAGACACAAAAAAATGGATATCAGAAGCAAGAATTTTTAATGGTTTTGCTTCCGGCCTTTTGTTTCTTTGTGCCTTAGTGTTTTTGTGACTACTTACTTTCTGCTTGAGTTTTGATAAGTTTTACCTTATTAAGGACTTATGCAGGATTCTGACAGGCCATACCGGATTTTCTTAAGTGCCGCAGAGGCCAGCGGCGACAGGCTTTGTGCAAATCTTATAACGGCCCTGAAAAAAACGGGTTACAGGCTTGAATTTTCGGGTCTGGGCGGAGCGAGAATGGCTGATGCCGGCTGCGACATCCTCCTGAACACAACCCAAAGGGCAGCGATGACTTACAAGGCTTTTAGTCAAATTCTCTTTTTCGTTAAAGCAGTAAAAAAAGCTGAAAGGCATTTTGCAGAAAAGAGGCCTGATATTGTGATTGTCTGCGATTCGCCGAGCTTTAATTTTCACATTGCGAAAGCCGCCGCGAAAGCCGGCATAAAAACCCTTTTTTACGTCGCTCCGCAATTGTGGGCCTGGGCGCCATGGCGGATTAAGAAATTAAAAAAACTCTGCACAGCGGGGCTTGCGTGCATTTTGCCATTCGAGCCGGACTGGTTCGGCAAAAGAGGCCTGGAATGTAAATTCGTCGGCTCGCCCATGCTCGAAGATATAAAACCCGAACAGATAAAGCCTAAAAATTACGGCAGGTATTCGATATCCAACGCTCACATTGCGCTTATGCCGGGCTCAAGGCCTGCTGAAATAAAAACACTGTGGCCACCTATGGTGCAGATTGCCAGAAGATTGAAGGCTCGTCATCCGAGCATCCGGTTTACCGCTGTCGCTGCCGATGATGCAGTGCTGGAATCTCTCAAACAAAATGAGCTTAAAATTCTGCGGCTGAACTTCGCGGTCGACACGGTTTACAAAACAGCGCAGGATGCCGATTTTGCGCTCGTTGCGAGCGGCTCCGCGACTCTGCAGGCGGCGGCAGCAGCGTGTCCAATGGTGATAATGTATCAGTCCAATAAATATCTGTGGCATCTTATCGGCAAAAGAATAGTTACCACCGAATATCTTTCGCTCGTTAATATCCTTTCGCAAAAAGAGCTTGTGCCGGAGTTTATGCCGTACTTTCCGTCGATTGTTCCTATTGTCGGCGCATGCGAAAATCTTTTAAATGCCCCTGAAAAACTGGCCGGTCTGAGCAGTGAACTTGCGGAGCTTGCAATACCCCTTGCCTGCGGCAAGGCCAGTCAAAATGTTGCAAAAATGGTTGTCGAGCAATTAGTCTAAAAAACCCCAGTGAATCCGCCTCGCCTGCGGCGGGTAAACAGTGACGGATAAAATTGGGGTCTAAATAATTTCGAATCGGGCCGGATTTTCTGATATACTCTGCGCGGGCGAATTGCAGCTATATTGTTCTTTAATTGAGGAAAAGGAAGATGAAAACCAGCAGAGTCAGCAGGATTGTGAAAATCCTTACGACGTTACAGTCCAGCGAGAAGTATTCGCCGGCCGACCTTGAAAAAGTCCTCGGCGTAAGCAGACGAACAGTCTTTCGTGACCTCCGCGAGCTGCAGAGCATCGGTGTACCCTACAAATATGATGCCAAAAACGGCGGGTACAGTATCGACCCGAAGTTTTTTCTGCCGCCTATAGATTTTAACCTTGCTGAGGCCCTGAGTCTGCTGATGCTCGTCCATAAAGTGCGAAACCATCTACCCCTGCCGTTCAGGAACTCGGCGCTGCTGGCAGGCCTGAAGGTTGAAAATAATCTGCCTGCCGAGGTGCGAAATTACTGCCAAGCCTCGCTCCAGAAAACAACTGTCGCGCCGGAACAGCACGCTGTAATCAAGTCGCTCGATATAATCTTCAATACTATTCAAAAAGCCATCAGGAAAAAAAATGTGCTGGGCCTCTCGTATCACTCGCTCTACGAACAGCAGGTTATAAATACCACCCTGCATCCATACCATCTGCTCTATAAAAAACGCTCCTGGTATGTGATAGGCTTTTCAGGTCTCTATAAGATGGTCAGAACCTTTAATCTCAGCAGAATAAAAGCCGTCGAGGCTCCCGGCCCCTGTTTTACGGACGGCGAAGATTTTGACCTGTACGAATACCTCGGCAGGGCCTGGGCGCTCATACCGGAGGGAAGGCTGTATGACATCAAACTAAGGTTCTCGCCCCTTGTCGCCCATAATGTATCGGAAGTCCAGTGGCATAGCACCCAACAGGCACAGTGGAACGAGGATGGTTCCGTAACTTTAAGTTTCAGAGTCGACGGGCTGGGGGAAATCTCCTGGTGGGTGTTAGGTTATGGCGACCAAGTACAGGTGCTAGATCCTGCGGCATTGAGAAAAAAGATTCTCGAGCGAGCACAGGGAATTATTGAGAACCACAGAAAAATGTAGGTCTGCCCCTGTTACAAATCAGGTATATAAGCTGTTACTCCACCTGTAACTTCTTCTCCCAACTGAGAGGTTTTTCCCTTTTCCCAATAAGGGCTTTCCTATACCTGTTATCTATAACCCTGAGGCAACACTGCATATAACAGCTTATCCCCACGGCGGGCGGCAACACAACCACGCGTAAGTGCTTGACGGCCCAAGGGTTGTCTCCCCCGGCCAGCTGTGCTTTCAACAATTCTGCCTTCCCTATGATTACTACTACGAATATCTAATTCTTATATTAATAGCTATTGACGTGTCAGGAAGAAATTTACTAAAATTTGTTCCTGCAATATAACCAAAACTCATTGCCAAATTTACTTTTTTGGTATAGACTAACGGTTTAATAAACCGGCAACATTATTCAATCTTTTACAAGCTTGCAAGGAATGAAAAATGAAAGTGAAATTTAATCGAGCAGCGTTATCCGAAGCGCTGGCACTTGTTACTACGGTTGTGCCGGCAAGGACCACGAAACCAATACTTCAGGGCCTAAAGATAGATGCGCAGAAGGAAAGCGTTTTAATAAGCGCTACTGATTTCGAGATCAGTATAACCTGTTTTATTCCCCAAGTGCAGATTGAAGAAAAGGGCGAGGCGATAGTTCCTGCGGAGCGAATTGCGGCTATTGTTCGTGAGAGCGTCGATGAAGTTCTTGAATTTCAGGCTGTCGAAGGCGTCTGTCACGTGCGAGGTGCGGACAGCCACTTTACAATCTACGGGTATCCGCCGGACCAGTATCCCGCAGTCCCCAGCCTTGACGGGGAGGCGCAAATCAAGGTGAACCTTATGAAGCTCCAGGAAGGAGTTGAGCACTGTCTTTTTGCGACGGCGAGGGAAAATACTCGCTATGCCCTGAGCGGGATTCTGTTAGAAGCGGCGGGCAAGAAGCTGACTCTTGTAGGGACAGACGGCAGGCGGCTTGCGAAATACAAACTTGCGCTCACTGTCGAAGCGGATAAGAAACTTGAAGCGGAAAAGATTATAGTGCCCGCTAAAACCATGGCACTTTTGGATAGAATCGGGGCCGGCGAGAAGGATGAAGCCGCCATTCGTTTTGTCGACAATAAGATTATACTTGTCTGCGGCAGTACGGTAATAAGCTCAACTCTTGTCGAGGGCAACTTTCCAAAGTACGAAGAGATTATACCGACCGATAATAAGAACAAGCTCCAGCTCAACACAGCAGCAACCCTGAGTGCTGTCAGAAGGGCGGCACTTTTGACTAATGAGGATTCAAAGGGAGTTAAACTGGCGCTGAGCAAAAACTCTCTTGTATTCACCTGCAGGGCGCCTGAAATGGGCGATGCGGAAATTGCAATGGATGTTGATTATAAAGGTGAAGCTATGGAAATAGGCTTTAACCCGCAGTTCCTTGTCGATGTGCTGAAAGTTATCCGAGAAGATTCCTTCGAGCTGCAGTTAGGTCAGTCCGACCGGCCGGGACTTATTAAGAGCGGCGCCAATTATCTGTATATCGTTATGCCGGTAAGCCTATCCTGAAAGGCCGGTTGTTTATGAACACGGAAGTTTTACTAACTAAAGCAAACAGGGCAATAAAGTTCAGGCGAAAGGGAGCCGAGAACAGAAGCAACATTACTCCTGAGTTAGAGTTGTTTTTAAGGAGTGTTGCCAGACCCGCTAGGCGGAATGTATCTGTCCCTGACGCCTTCGAGCAGATAGCGGGAGACAGCCTTGCTCAGAATTGCCGGATAGAATCACTTACGGCGGGAGTTATGAAAGTGAAGGTAAAATCAGGGCCATACATGTTTGAGCTGCGCACAAGGGCAGGACAGATTATCGAACAGTTAAAACAGCAGTGTCCTTCGTCAAACATCAGAGAAATCAGGCTGGTTTGTTCAGAGTAGCAAGACCAGAGCTTTTAATTAAAGGAAGCAAGACGCTGATATGAAAGACCATAGTTACGACGCCAGCAACATAAAGATTCTTGCGGGCCTTGAGGCTGTGCGCAAAACGCCTGAGATGTACATAGGCAACCGTCAGCAGGGCGGCCTGCACCATCTTGTTTATGAGGTTCTGGACAACTCGATTGACGAAGCCCTTGCCGGCCGATGCGATACAATTACGGTTCGCGTTCATGTTGATGGGAGCTGCTCGGTCGAGGACAACGGCAGCGGCATACCGGTCGACATGCACAAGGAAGCAGGCAAAAGCGCCCTTGAGGTTGTTCTGACAACGCTCCACTCAGGGGGGAAATTCGACCACAAGGTATATAAGGTTGCCGGCGGACTGCACGGAGTGGGCGTAAGCGTAGTCAATGCCCTGAGCGAGTGGCTTGAAGCCGATGTTTACCGCAACAGCAGGCACTATCACTTCGAGTGCGAAAGAGGCAATACAAAAGCTCCCGTCAAAGAAATCGGCCCGACCAACAAACAAGGAACGCTGGTAAGATTTCTGCCGGATGAGGAGATTTTCGGAGATATGGAATTTGACTATGAAACGCTCCGCAAGAGGATCCGCGAGGTTGCGTATCTTAATGCCGGCGTAAAGATAACATTTCAAGACGACCGGAATAACAAAAAGGAACTTTTTCATTTTGAAGACGGGCTGCGCTCCTTTGTGAAACACCTCAATGAGGGCAAAGAATCACTGCACTCGGATGTCATTTACTTTTTGAAGGAAGATGCCCAGACCGGCATGATATGTGAAGTCGCGATGCAGTACAGCGCCAGTTATGTTGAGAATGTCCTTGCCTTCGCAAACAATATCAGGAACATCGACGGCGGCACGCACATGAGCGGTTTTAAGACTGCCCTTACCCGCACCATGAATGCCTATGCCAAGAAGGGAAATCTCCTCAAGAATGGGCAAGCCCCGTCGGGCGAAGACGTGCGGGAAGGCCTGACTGCGGTTATATCAGTGAAGCTTGCCGACCCGCATTTTGAGGCGCAGACAAAGGTAAGATTAAGCAATCCGGAAGTAGGCAGCTTTGTGGAGACGACCGTTAATGAACAGCTCGGAAATTATCTTGAGGAAAACCCCGGACAGGCGAAGAGAATACTGACCAAGGCTATTCAGGCGGCGGCAGCGAGAGAAGCGGCCCGAAAGGCCAGAGAGCTTACCCGCAGAAAAGGAGCGCTTGGCGGAGGCGGTCTGCCGGGCAAGCTGTGGGACTGCTCGAGCAGAGAGGTCACCAGCACCGAACTTTTTCTTGTCGAGGGTGATTCGGCCGGCGGCAGCGCAAAGGGCGGAAGAGACAGGAATATCCAGGCGATACTGCCCCTGAGGGGCAAGATTCTTAATGTGGAAAAAGCAAGGCTTGAAAAAATGCTCGCCCACGAGGAGATACGCACAATCATAAGCGCACTTGGAACCGGCATCGGCACGGATGATTTTAATTTCAGCAAGTGCCGCTACGGGAAACTCATTCTGATGACCGACGCCGATGTTGATGGGGCGCACATAAGAACGCTGCTGCTTACTTTCCTTTTCAGACAGATGCCGGAGCTTTTCGAGCATGATGCTGTTTATATAGCGCAGCCGCCGCTTTATGAACTGGCCGTCAAGGGAAAGAAGAAAACGGAATATGTCCTGACGGAACAGGAGATGCGCAAGCGAATGGCATCGCGGGGAATCGAAGGCACCGAACTTGTAGTCAACGATAACGGCAAGGTCAGGAAAATCAGCGGCGATGAGCTTAAGGACCTTGTAAAACTGCTGGGCGACCTCGAGCGCAACATCGCCGTGCTCGAAAGAAGAGGCGTTTCCTTCAGGCAGTTTGTACAGACGCAGTACACCGGCAGGAAGCTGCCCGAATATCATATCCGTTTTGAGGGTCAATCCGAGTTCTATCACGACGGAAACGAATTCGAAAAACGAAGGGCGCAGATTGAAGCGATGAGCGGCGCCGAGCAGGACAACCAGCCGGAAAAGGTGCTTGCGGAAGAGCTGCATGAGGTAGGCCGAGCAAACGATATAAACGCCAGGCTGAAGGAAAAATTCGGACTTGACTTCAAAGATTTTCTGTTAAAGGCAGAGCGGAAAGTCTCGGGTGAGGCGGTGCCCACAAAGTTCAAGCTGATTAACGGCCCGGATGAGTATGAAATAGCGTCGCTTGAGCAGGTGTCGAGCGGGATAAGACAAATCGGCGGCAAGGGAATCGAGATA
>Ga0315291_10007643_pt1 | contig 13331 bp, 13 predicted proteins | sample YL17G12_20_MG_FD_203070 | JGI IMG/M metagenome (GOLD analysis project Ga0315291, IMG submission 203070) | Sediment microbial communities from Yellowstone Lake, YNP, Wyoming, USA - YL17G12_20 | ecosystem: Environmental > Aquatic > Freshwater > Lake > Sediment | place: USA: Wyoming | collected... | reverse complement strand
CCCGCCCTCACCACTCCCGCGCCGCCCTCCCTCTTGAAGTTCCCCGCCCGCTTCGCTCCCTCGCCGCCCCTCCCCGTCATTTTCCCGGCCCTCCTCTCCGTCCTGCGCCCCGGCGAACTCCTTCATGCTCGTCGAGACCCCGCCATCCCCGTCCTCGCTGATTGCGGCCTCCACGAGGCTCCTCACCCGCGGCGAGATGCTCTCGACGTCCAGGAGGTAGGCGATATGCTCCGGCTCCAGCTTGAGCTCCCGGACGAAACGGACTGCGAAGTTGTGGTCCGATTCGAAGAGCTGGCGGAAAAGGGGGAGCATCTGGTGGCGGGCGTCGTAGCTGGAGCGGTGGGTGTAGGCCCCTATCCTCCCGAGCGTCTCCTTCTGCACACGACCGCCGCCCTTGAGCCTCGAGCGCTTGATCAGCCACAGCGGGAAGCGGTAGCGGATGAAATCGGAGTACTTGCGCCGCTTGGCCAGCGAGACCCCGGCGCTCATGAGGTCGCTCGCGTAGCCCCAGAGGCTGTACTGCTGGCGCCTCGAGACCCGGCCCAGGAAAACGTCGGCCCGCGAGAGCATGTCGAAAGCTCTCGAGAGGTCGTCGGGGTGCTTGTACTCGAGCGGGACGTTCTCGTCCAGCCAGAGAAGGACGAATTCGGGCGTCTCGTCGAGCTTGCGCATCGCCGAGCGGGCGCGCTCGACCGACGTGCCCTTCAGTATGTCAGCCACGACGTCGAATATCTGCTTGCGCTCGTCGCGGTAGCCGAGGGCGTTGAGCGTCTCCATCCGGAGGACGTTCGTGCCGGCGGTGAGCGACTGCAGGTCGTTCACCGCGGCGCGCAGGTCCCCTCCGGCCCGGCCGCCGAGCTCCTCGAGCGCCTCGGGCGTCCACTGGATGCCCTCGGATTCGCAAATCCGCCTCAGTGCCACCCTTATCACATCGCGCCGGATGCGGTCGAACCTTATGACCAGGCAAAGGTCCTTGAGGGCCTCGCCGCCCTCGCGCGTGAGCCCGTAGCGGTCGTTGACGATGAGCACCACCGGCTGGCGGGTCCGGGACACGGTCTCCACGATGGCGCGCTTTCCGCCGCGGTCGCCCAGGTCCTTGCCGTCCGCGCCGCGCTCGGTCGATTCGTGGAGCTGGTCCGCCTCGTCGAGGATGATGAGCTTGCGGCCGCCGGTGCGGGCCGAGATGAACTCGCCCGTGTCCGAGAACGTGTCGTGCACCGCTCCCGAGAAGGCCACGCGTTTTATCGCCGCGTAATTGCGGGAATCGGATGCGTTCAGCTCGAGCACGCCCCACTTCATGTCCGCGGCCAATGCGTGGGCGGCGCTGGTCTTTCCCGTTCCGGGCGCGCCGGCCAGAATCACTGCCTTTTTCCGTGCGTGGCCGTGCTCCCAGTCCCCGGCCCACCGGCGCAGCTCGGCGACGGCCTTGGCGTTGCCGACAACATCGGAGAGGCTCTTCGGGCGGTACTTCTCGGTCCAGGCCAACGAGGCCGGCGCGGGCCGGGCCAGCGCCGCGGCGCCTTCATCCTCCTCTGCTGGCTGGGCGGCCTTCCGGGACACAGGGCGATAAAGGGCGTATTCTCTATTAAATTGTTGCAAGGGCGCAATGCGTCACCCTCGCCGCCCGAGAGATAAGACTTAAATAGGCTCGTCCTGCTCTTCAATCACAATGCAGGAACTGGGCCCGAAACAGCTTCTGGGCAAGCGCGTTCTCGACGACCAGGGCATTCCCCTCGGGTTCATCAAGGGCATACACCAGCTCCGGATGCGGGGCGAGTTCGAGGAGGTCACCATCCGCAGCGGAAAGGGCATCATCTTCGCCCGCATAGAGGAGCTCCGCCCCTCGGGAGAGCAGTTCGTCCTCGCCAACGGCTACCACACGGGGTAGACGGTCCTTTTATATCGGTCCGACTTGACGGCGGACAGCGGTCGGCGTACGGCGGACAGCGTACGATACACGGGGTGCAGAAAGGCCAGCCCGTCCCTATCCGCTGCCCGCCGTCCCCCGTCCGCTGTCCGCAGCCCGCTGTCCGCTGTCCGAGGCCGGCGGTCTTCTTTTCATTCCTGTCTCAAATTCCGAGAAAAATCGGTTATATACCGAACGCACGAATACATCTCATCATGGCGAAGATGTCGCCCAAGGACCTGCTTGGGCGAGAGGTGTACAGCACCGACGGCACCGTGCTGGGCGCGATAAGGGCCATCTCCTGGAAGGAAGCCAACCTATTCAACGGCAAGGTCATCATCGGAAGCCGCGAGAACCTGCTCATGGCGCTCATCCAGGACCTGGCGCTCGAGGGCGAGAGGATCATCCTGAAGCGCTCCACGAGGGAATGGCTCGCCGAGGTCAGCCCGCTCTACGCCTAGGGCGCGGCCGCCAACTCTCACCTTCCGAGAGACAAATTATTTAATAGTACATTTTATAGACCTTCACCGATGGCAAGCGCCGCGAATTGTCCTTCGCTTAGGTCCGGGTTCCACCGCCGCGCCGGCCGTCCGCGCCTCGACGAACGGATCCCGCGCATCGGCGCGGAGCGCGGCCTCGTCGCCGATCTCGGCCCCCCGGCCGGAAAGGCGCTGGCGCGCCAGCCCTTCCGGACCAGGCGGCTTCCGGATCTCGGCCACCCCGGCAAACGTGGCTCCCCGGGCGCCCGCACCCTGCTCACGATGTCGTTGATATTCTCGTGGTTCGGCGTTTAGAAGAAAGGCTCACCGGTAGCGGCCCATCTCCTCGCACTCCAGCGCCTTGACGCACCGCTCCGGCCGGCACTTGCCCCGGTCCTTGCAGGGCATCCCCGTCTTGTCTATGTAGTCCCGGTAGTCCCGCTTGACTATCAGCCGTTCCGGCTCGCAGCGCGGGCACACCTTGCGCCAGCGCCCCCTGGGGGGGCGGAACATGCGCAGGTAGGTCCCGCAGTCGGGGCAAAATGGATTGAGAATGGACGGCTCGGCCTTCCTCTTCCGGCCACGCGGGCGGCCCTCTGAAGAGGCCGTACCGGTGCCCGCCGACAGGATCCCGGCGACGCGCTTTTCCGCCACGAGCCCGGGCTGCCCCGAAGGTACGCTCACCCCGCCCGAGATGCCGCCTGCGTCCGGCAGCGGGTGCTTGCGCGGCCGGCCCCGCGGGCGCTTGATTATTACAGCGGCGTGGCCGGTGGTCGCCAATGGAACCGGCGCCACGGATTCGGGCGCCGGCGTCAGCATTGCAGTCCCTCCCAGCGAAGCCGCCGGAGGCCCTCCCGGCTCGGCGGGGATGGCCTGCGTTCCCGTCAGCGGATGCTTGCGTGGCCGGCCTCTCGGCCGCCTGGACTGCGCCGGCGCCCCGGGCGCCGTTCCAGCCCCGTCCGGCGGCCCGACCGAGTGCCGGAGCAGGGCGGAGCCCACGGATGAATCGGCCGACGGGACAGCCACCGTTCCCAGGACGCCTTCCGGGTGGGCCTCGTGGGGCGGGGCGTCCGGGTCGGGCGCCACGTTATCCGAAATTACCGGCACCGGGTGCTTCCTGGACCGGCCCCGGGGCCTCTTGACAGTGTCTGCGGACACGGCGACCGGCACCGTATTTGGAGCGGGCTCGGCGTCCTGCGCTCCCTTTTCCCCTGCCTCTTTGGTCTGCTCTTCCGGGCCGGGCATTAAAGTCCACCTTAGAACCCTGGACAGGATTATATTGTGGGCACTGGTTAATATTTATTTCGACGAATCTGGCATGAATCGGGGGGTCATGGGCGGGTCACGGAGCCCCCTGACCGACCTTGGGGCCGATATTATATATAGTGACTTGAAAAATGGGGCCCGGAATTAATCATTTCCTAAAAAACAAAAACAGCCGGCCTGGACGGAAAAAAGAATAAAAATGGTGGAGCCGGCTCCTCGCCGGCTCCTTAGGGCGGTCGCTCAGCTCTGCGGCGGCGCCGGCGGAGCCCCCGGGGGCGGGGTCTGCGGCGGCGGGGCCATCGGCGGGGCCTGCATCGGCGGGGCGGGCTGGTTGGACTTCTTCCGGCGCACCAGCCACACGATTATCAGCACTATGAGGATAATCGGTATCAGGATTATCAGGATGCATATCGCTATGCCGGCCGCCAGAATCCCGGCGAACAGTCCGCTTTCGTCGTTGGAGCCGCTGGTCTTGGCCATCCGGGCGTTGAACGTGTTGTCGCCGCGGGTCACGGTTATGTCCTTACCCAGGTTCTTGTAGTCCTTGGCCTTGAGGCTGATCTTGTAGGAGCCGGGCGGGACTATCAGCTTGACCATTCCCAGGGCGTCGGTCGTCCCGGTGGCGTTGCCGCAGGTAACGGTGGCGCCTTGAAGGGGCAGGGGCACGCCGAACACGGTCGGCCCGGTGACATAGACCTGGACATAGGTCACCATCACCAGCGTGATGTCCTTGGTGTTCTGGCCGGCCACGATGGTCACCGAGAAGTTGTACAACGGATAGTCGAGCGTGGTCACGGTGACGTTGAGCAGCCCCAGCGGCAGGGCGGTCAGGTTGTACTTGCCCTGTGCATCGGTCAACGCGCCATTGACCGAGGCGTACTGGATGGGCGCGCCGTCATCGCCCTTGACAATCCCGGTCAGGTAACCGGTGACTTTTACGATGGCGACATTCTGGGTCGTGGTGTTGTTCACGGTCACAACGACGCCGTCGACGGTCTTGTCGACATAGCCGCTCTTGGTCACCTTCAGCGAGTAAGTGCCGTTGGTCACAGTGATATTGTAGTTCCCGCTGGCGTCCGTGGTCGCCGTCTGGGTCCCGCCCATTACGGCCACGGTGGCGCCCGGGACTCCCGTGAGCCCCTCGCTGACCTTTCCTGCGATCCATCCGTCCTCGGCCGCGGCCGAGCCGGCCACAACGGCAAGAACGGTCACTATCAGCGCTCCAAGCAATAGCCTATGTGTCGTATTTACCATATATCTTACCCTCCACACTGTCGTGGTTCATTGCATTTATAGTATTGAAGCTTTTCGCAAGCCGCGTGCCGGGGAATCGGAGCCGGCCGGTGGCCTTTCCGACGGGCTCCGCCCTCACTCCGGCCCCGATTCCAACCTGTGACATGATAGGGCTCAGAAGGCTCATTGCGACCAACATTTTGGTAATTATGTAATATGGGAACCTTGGCGCCGGCCCGCCCCTTTTCTCACAAAGCGTATATAAAAGCGCTGGGCAATATCATTCCGGATGGCCAGGCGAGCGAAGCGTGAGGCAAAAGCACCTGCGGCCGGGGCAGAATCCCCGGCCCCGGGTCAAAAATATCTCGGGCTTGCGCCCCGGTGGTGGCTGGCCGTCGGGCTCATCCTGGCCTTCGTCGGTGTCAATTTGCAGCTCCTGACGCACATCGTGCCGGTGCGGTGGTTCGGCCTCGGCCTCATCATCGTCGGACTGGGAAAGGCAGTCTACTGGGTCCGGTTCATCGAGAATACGGCCAAAAAGCGCAAGCTCATCCGGCGCAAGGACCTGGCCGACCGGTTCATCCACTACCTGACGCTGAAAGGCCGTCTCAGGCCCTGGCTGCCCATTCTCGGCATAATCGTCATCCTCATCGACCTCGGCTGGAACCTGGGCATCGCCCGTTCGACCGAGTTTCTGTCGCAGGACTGGACCATGTGGGCGCTGGGCGCTGTGCTCCTTGTCTACAACTTCGTCCCGGCCGGCTACGGCAGGGAGCGCGACTTTTCCCTCATCCTCATCGTCCTTTACAGCGTGACCATGGTGCTCCCCATGGGCCTTTACCGTTTGGCCACCGGGACCATCGACCTGCCCGGCGGGTTCGTTTACTGGATGCTCGGCGTCCCCGTGGCCGCACTGGTCCGCCTTACCGGCGCCTGGGCCTCGGCGCACGGGATCTTCATCGATTTCCAGATGACGACGGGGCAGGTGGGCTCGCTGGGCATCTCCACCGGCTGCGCCGGGCTGGATTCCCTATTTCTCTTTGTCTCGGGCTTCATCGCATTCATGCTGGTCGAAAACCCGCGCCTGGACCGCCGAATCGGCGCCGCATTGGTCGTCGGGATCCTGACGGCCTACTTCGCCAACCTCCTGCGCATGGTCATCATCGTCGAGGCGGGCGTGTACTACGGCCACGACGCGATGATTGCCGTGCACGAGAACGCCGGCACGCTCATTTTCCTCGGCTGGATAGCCGTCTTCTGGTACGTCATGTACCGGTTCGTACTGCGCCGGCCCGGCGCGACGGGAAATGCAGGCACAGCTTCAGCTGTCGGTGACGAGGGGTTGAACTGCTCCAGCTGCGGCGCCGCGGTCGACCCGGCCAACATCCCCGAGAAATGCCCCGGGTGCGGGCAGGAGTTCGACCCGGGCATCTACTGCGAGAAATGTGGCGCCGAGGTGGACCCGGCCAACATCCCCGAGAAATGCCCCTCCTGCGGGAACCCGTTCGGAAAATGAGGGAAAGCGGGGCAATACGGGCAATTCGGGCAATCGAGGAAATTTGTGAAACGGGCAATTCGGGGACGGATACAGTCGTCGTCCCCCCGTATTGCCCGTTATTGCCCGTCATTGCCCATTTTTTTTCGTGTCAAGCTCCAGTATCTTTTGGGCCAGTTCGAGGGCCAGACCCTTGTCTATCTTAAGTATCCAGTTGACGCTGTCCGACGAGAGAAAGAGGTGCTCGTCGTTCATCGTAAGATGTATCCGGGGCTTCAACTGGAAGGCCATCTTGTTGAAGTCGGGTTTCGGCCGGATGAGTATCCCTTCGGGCATATTGGTCACCATCTAGTCTGGGAATGCATAGGAACGCGCGTAGTCATGCGCTCCGGGATTTATGAAGGTTTGCTTCGGAGCGTTCTCAGGACCTGTCGTTTTGGGCGCTCCTCAGTTCTTATTCATTTTTCGGATCCGGGCCCGTTCTTCGTTCTCCCTGACCCGCGATTGGACAATTCTTTTCACCAGCGCGGCCGGCAGCGGCCGGTCATGGGCAAAATGGACCGTCCCTTTCAGGGTCTCGCAGCCCTTGAGCTCGTTTCTGAAGGCCTTCATGGTCGCCATGCTCATTGGGAAGAAGCTGCAATGGCGCTTGAACGCGGCAAAGCCCACGAGCATCCCGTCTTGGAAGAATATCGGCATCCCGTAACTTATTTTTGCCACAGCCTTCGGCGCCGCGGCCCGGATGGTCCGGCGGAGCTTTTCAAGGACGTCCCGGGCTTCCTTCGGGAGGTCCGCCAGGTAGGCGTCGATGTCCCTGGCCGGGGCGCTCCTGCCTCGTGCGCCGTCCTTCGGCCTCGTTTTTCTCATACCGTCGGTTATTCGACGGATGATATTCATTCGTTTTGACGCCGGGGGCGTTGCCGTACGCTCATCTTTTGTTCGAAGGCCGGTACGGCGGCGCCCGCCGCTCCGTCTCCACCGGGATCGCCTCCAGGACCTCTGAACCGGGCGCGACCGGGATTCCCTCCACGACCGGCAAGGCCTCGAGGACATTATCTTCCGGCGGCGGCTGTTGAAGCGCAGCTCCCGGCCGGACCCCGTCCGGCCGCGGTGCGTCCGGGGTCGGTTGCCTTTCCCGGAGCGCTGGCGGCCTTCCGGTCGCATCCCGACCGGCACGGTTTTCGGTTCCGAGCAGGAACAGGACCATGAGCCCGATCAACATCATCACAGCCCCGGCGAGGATCCCCAGCGCCTTGAAAGGCCCGAAGGTGTTCGGGTCGAATGTCCTGCCTTTGTAGAGAACGTCCCAGAGCGAGGAAAGTAACATTCCGCCGAAACCGAGATGTATCAGGAGCAGGGCGGTGAGCCGGCGACCGCTTCCGGTCCGTCCCGGCGGATATTGGGCTTTCGGCGCAGCTGTGGTGCTCCCCGATGCCGGTGGGGGCATCATTCCGTCGGCGGGGGTGAATCTATTTGGTGGCGACAAGCCTGGCCTCGAATCTCCATTCCCCTGGCCCCAGATAACCTTTTTGGCAGCCGAAACTATTCTTTTCGTGCCCGCCTGCCCAGGATCCCGCGTTTAAATAGTGGCGGGTCAGTCTCGGAAAACTATTAGTACAATCCCGACATCCAACAACTTGAAATAACGGCACACGAATGTTCCATTCCGTTGGGATGGCGCTGCCGAAAACGTCTGCCTCCGTGCTAGTTTCAGGCTTCCTGCTGATGCCATTGCTGCTTGGAGCTCAATTCTTCGCCGCCGCAGGTTCCGGCGACGCCGCCCGCCCCCAGAACGCGCCGACGGCCGGCAGGGCGGATTACAGCGATGAGTTCGATGGGGATTCTCTCGACCCGAAATGGAACTGGTTCAACCCTCCCGCAGCGTTCGACGTCGGGAACACGACGCCCGGGTGCCTGCACATAGTCTCCCAGCACGATACCAATTTCGGCCCGGGCGCCACCAACGGCACCCTGCTCTACCAGAACATGTCGGGCAACCTCTCGCTGGAGACGAAACTTTCGGCCACCCCGGCCAACGGCGTCGAGAAGACTGGAATCCTTTTGTACAACAACGACAGCAACTGGATGGCGCTGAAATACCAGGTCGACGGCGGCGGCCCCTATGTCGAGGTGGGCGTGCAGGACCAGTCCGGGTTCGGCAACCTGATCTGGACGGCGGTCACCGCAGACCCCATCTGGCTTAGGCTGGTCAAGGATGGCCTCGTCCTGACGACCTACTATTCCACGGACGGCGTGAACTGGACCGAGCAGTTCAACTACACCCAGCAATTCTCCGACCCGTTCATGGCCGGACTTTTGGTCTCGGACGGCTACGCCCTGACCGACTTTGCCGTCGATTTCGACTATTTCCGCTTCGCCTACCCAAACCGGGTCCCCGAGCTCCTCTCGCCTCTTCTGCCCGTGACCTTCAACGAGGACGAGAAGTTCGGCATAGGCGTGCCCGACCACTTCTTCGACCCCGACGGCGACAACCTCACATTCAAGACGCAAGCGCCCCACATAAAGGGCAGCTTCAACGCGGCCGCGGGCGACCTCGAGATATACGGACCGCCCAACTGGTTCGGCAGCGAGAACGTTCTCATCACGGCGACGGACCCGATGGGGCGCTCCGTCCAGGCCGCGCTGAACGTCACGGTGCTTCCCGTCGAGGACCCGCCCGTGCTCGTCCGCAGCCTCCCGGATGTAATGGTGCTCCAGAACGGCACCAACAGCTCGCTGGACCTGTCCAAATATTTCCTCGACAACGATACGCTCTTCGGCGGGGACCGCCTCGTCTACGGCGTGTACGACTACGGAACGGTGAAGGTGAACATCACGCCCGCCGGCAGGGCCACGCTGGCGACGCCAGTGGACTTCTGGGGGGTCCTGGACATGGTCTTTACGGCCACCGACAACGCCGGGCTTGTCGCCAGCGGCCCCTGCACCGTGACGGTGGCGCACGTGAACCAGGCGCCCCGGGTGGTCCGGCCCGACATACCCGACCTCATGGTGAACGAGGACGACAGCATCACCATGGACTTTTCGCCCGTCTTCTGGGACCCCGACGGGGACCCCATCACGCTGGTCAATTCGGGAAATGCCCGGATCGCTGTGTCGGCGTCAGAAGGCACCCAGAACCTCACATTCCGGCCCGGGCCGGACGATTCGGGGTTCACCGAGAGCATCGCGATAACCGCCCAGGATAACCGCGGTCTTGGGACGAACTGGGTGCTGGTGGACGTGACCGTGACGCCGGTGAACGACCCTCCGCGCATAACGAAGTTTTCCCCGCCGGGGGAATTGGTGCTCAAAGAGAACCAGAGCCAGCGGTACAACCTGACCGTGTATGACCCGGAGAACGGCAAGGCGGTGAACTGCACCTGGTACACGGACGGCGAGCTGGCGGACCGGGGCGTGTTCGAATATTACTACCAGCCCGGCTACTCCTCGGCGGGCAGGCACACCATCCTCGTGACCGCAAGCGACGGCGAGCTGACCGTGAAGCGGTCGTGGAATGTGACCGTGGAAAACGAAAACCGCGAGCCCTACAACCTCAGGATATTTTCGCCCAGGCCGGGGGACATCTTCGAGCTGGGGTCGAACGTGACGCTGGAAGGCTCGGCGGCGGACCTGGACGGGGACGAGCTCGGGTACACCTGGTTGGAGGGCAGCCGGGAGCTGGGCGAGGGCCAAAACCTCACGCTGAAGCTTCCGGCCGGGACCCACGTCGTCTACCTGCGGGTCACCGACGGTTTCGTCGACGTGGACAGCCACACGCTGTCGTTTTCGGTGAAAGGGAATGCGCTTCCGAAGCTTTTTTCGCTGGACCCCGTCAGCGGTTTGAAGTTCAACAAGGGTGCCAACATACATTTCCGGGCGGATGCCGACGACACGGACGGGGACCTGCTCACCTTCTGCTGGACCGAGAAGGGCGAGGAGCTGTCCATCTCATCGGAGTTCTACAAGGACGACCTGCCTTCCGGGACGCACAAGATATACCTGACGATATCCGACGGGAAGGCGACCATCGAAACGTACCTGACGGTCGAGATAACGCCGCCTTCGTCCGGCGGTTCTGGATTGGGGCTCACCGGGGTGATGGCGGGAGCGTTGGCTGCAGTCGTTATCGTGGCGGCGGTGGCCGTCGTCATTCTGCGCCGGAGGAAGCGGCCCGTTGGGTAGACGACGCGAATCGGCGCGATGGAAAATGTATAGTCCCCAGGAAAATGGAATCGTTATCTGGACAGGCCGGGTGGCTCGCATTTCCAGCCGGGCAGAACGGTCATCCCTTCGGCTTGTTCCGGTACCATTCCGGGCTCATCTTCGGCCCGAAAAGTCCGCTCAGGTGCTCCAGCTGCCCCGCCGAGACCTTCCGGTTGCGGCTCGCTTCCTGGAGCAGCCGGGCGGCCATTTCCCAGGCCGCCGGGTTCTGGTATTGCAGGAGATTACGAATTTTTCTTTCGTACTCCCTGGCTGTTTTCACGTCGCCGCGACCGGGCAGCAGATCACCGATATTGACGGTTATCGCGCAGGATGCTCAAGTGCCTTTCGTGATAGGTGCTATCTCGTGTACGACGGCGCCGGAGCGCGGCCCGGCCGCCCTCAGAACAGGACCGTCACGGTCCCGTCGAATATTATCGAGACCGGTATCTTGCCCGCCGGGACCGTGAAATAGACCCTCCAGGACGCCGAGGCCTTCGGGCCCAATGAAACCGGGTCCTTTCCGTTGTCCCCGACCCAGTCGAGGAACGCCCCGTCCGAGGTCTTGAGCTGGAAAAGCGACGAGGGGATGGACCGGGTCCGGTTCTGGTTGTTGGTAAGATTGACATCCACGTAGAAATCGCCGTCGTGGAAAGTGGCCGGGTCCGTCTCCATTCCGTGCCCCGTCTCCTTCATCGAGAAATAATGCGATATCCTTATGCCCCGGGTGGCGGTGCTCTCGAGCCCCCCGATATCCTTCACCTTGAGCGTGACCGTGTACGAGCCCGGCTCGGCGTATTTGTAGGTGGGCCGGGCCTCGCTGGAGGCGTCCGAGCCGGTCGAGGCGTCACCGAAATCCCAAAGATAGGAAAGCGCATCGTTGTCGGGATCGGTCGAGGCGTTGGCGTCGAAAGCAATGTCGGTGTCGATGAACCCCGTGTCGTTTGCGGTGATCTTTGCGACCGGGGCGTTGTTGGCCTCGATGTCGATTCTGGCCTTTGGAACGACATAGGAATAGGTTTCCGCGGCCGAGTATTTCAGGACCACCTTGTTTATGTACGAATCCTCGGTCAGGACCTCGTATATTATCGTGCCTTTGGCCGAACCGGAGGGCGAGATGTCCTGGCTCTTGAGCGGCGTGGCCGTGTCGGGAGCGCTGTCCCAGTTTCCGCGAACGTATTCCGTCTTGTCCGAACTGACGAACACGATGTTGTCCGGCGTCACGGAAAAATGGACCGTCTTCCGGGCATTGTTGGTTATCACGAGGTCGCATACCGAAAACAGGTTCCCCTCCGAGGGTGTTACCACCGTCAGGTCCTTCCCAGTGAACTTGTACGAGATGGTCATCGATCTGGCCTCCACGGTGAGCCTGGCCGAGATGTTCTCGTACCTTTTTGCGCTGGAAGGAGAAAACGGCGCCTTTGAATAGGCCCCCTCGCCCAAAAGCGCCTTGTCCGAGAACTTCAGCTCGCCGGTATTGACGCTTCTTACCGAAAGAGGCACCTCGAAGACCATCCAGCCCTCGACGTAGGATCTGGACTGTATGGTCGCGGTCCCGAAATCCTGTCCGGGGAACCTGGGATCATTATCGGTATTCTTCAAGAAATCGCGCTGATAGCCCTCGGAATCGATAACGACCCTGAATCCGGTCGCCACAGGCGAGGCGGTAGCGGAGCCCTTGTTCTCCATCCTCACCTTGAGGGCGAGGAACGCCTTGCCGCTTTGGGCAGGCTCCACGCTCGTGGACTGAAGGATGCCCGGAACGAAAGCCGAATCGAGGACGGTGAGAGGGAAGTCCTTGCTGCGGTTAGGGTCCGGCGCGCTCGTGCAGCCGAAGAGCCCCGCGGCCAGCAGGCAGACGGCAACGAGGGCAAGAGCCTTGTTCATTATCGGGGCCTCCGCATCTTGCGAAACGCATTATCATGAGCGTATATAGTGTTTTCCGTTATCGCAGCGGAGAACACGATATGCCGGTCTGCAGGCCGCGGTCGAAAATTCCGATTCCAAGCGTTTGCCGATATCACGGTGACGGGGTTCCTGCCGGGTTCGGCCGGGGGCGCCCGCCTTCAGGCCCCCGCAGGAATGGCAATGCCATTCCTGCTTCCCGCAACGAGCTCGCACCAGCTCGCTCGTTTGCGGTGCTGAACGCAGGCCTTCCGGCGAGCGCACGGTTATTTGGATTGGCCACGGCAGGCTTGTTGCGGCGGGGGGACGACGGGAAAAGACCACCCGGAATTTGGGTGGGTGCGAATCACGGCCATTCGCAAGCCGCCTCTGCCGAAATCCGGCGGCTTGCGTAGCGAATTCAGCGGGCATCTATCTCACCCATCGCAAGCCGCTCCATGCCCTTCTTCAAGCGGCTTGCGCAACACCCGGCTATCGTCTTCGCTTGACGGCCGGCCGCTTGCGGGCGGGCCTCCCGGAGAGCTTCCTGATCATGAACTTGACAGCGCTTGCCAGCTCTCGGTTGGAGGCTGCGACCTCCTTTCGACTCTCAGAGAGTATCTTGGCCGTCCGCTCTTCGCTCTTCCGGACGGCAACAATCGTCTCCTTGCGGCTCTTTTCGATGGATTTGTCCGTCTTTTCCGCGTTGCGGTCCATATGGACGATCGCTTCCTTCAAGGAGGCGGCGATCATGTCGTACCTGTCGGCCACATGGGGCTTCGGTTAAGGCATGAGATCATAGGTTTCCACCAGTAGTAACTGCTTTTCATCCGACCACGCTTGTCGATTTCATTTATATAGCTATGAC
>Ga0315291_10007641_pt1 | contig 13332 bp, 15 predicted proteins | sample YL17G12_20_MG_FD_203070 | JGI IMG/M metagenome (GOLD analysis project Ga0315291, IMG submission 203070) | Sediment microbial communities from Yellowstone Lake, YNP, Wyoming, USA - YL17G12_20 | ecosystem: Environmental > Aquatic > Freshwater > Lake > Sediment | place: USA: Wyoming | collected... | reverse complement strand
TACCCTGTTCCTCGTTGAGCCGTCTGAAGATCTGGACGATCTCGGCACCCGACTTGGAGTCGAGGTTGCCGGTGGGCTCGTCGGCGAGGATAATGGAAGGGCTGTTGACCAGAGACCTGGCGATGGCTACGCGCTGCTGTTCACCTCCAGAGAGTTCATTGGGGTTGTGATTGGCCCTGTCGCTCAATCCCACAGCCTCCAGTGCAGCGAGAGCTCGGTCTCTCTTATTGCCGCCTCCTGCGTAGAGGAGTGGCAACTCGACATTACGCAGGGCCGAGGTCCGAGCCAGCAGGTTGTAGGTCTGGAACACGAACCCAATTTTGCGGTTTCTGATTTCCGCCAGTTCGTCGTCGTCCAGCTCGCTCACATCTATGCCATCCAGGTAGTAGGTACCGGAGGTAGGTAAATCCAAGCAGCCAATGATGTTCATCAGGGTGGATTTTCCAGACCCAGACGGGCCCATGATGGACACCCACTCACCCTCTTCGATTTCGAGAGAGACCCCGCGTAGGGCGTGCACCTCCACCTCACCCATCTTGTAGACCTTGGTTGCTTCCTCGATTCTGATCATGATCTGTGCACCTCGTAGAGCGCAGACGTCTGAATCTGGCTCTACTACATACCCATACGTAGTCTTTCCCTGATGCTCACGCCACCGATCACCAACTGATCGCCTTCTTGCAGGCCCCTCAGCACCTCGGTGTACGTGGCATCCTGGATTCCAATCTCCACCTCTACGCGCTCGATCTCGCCGTCAGCCTTCAGCCTCTCCACGTAGAACAGGCCAGTGTCTCTGTCGGTGGAAATCGCCCTGCTCGGCATGAGCAGTACGTTCTCCCTACGCTCCGTCACGATGGTGATGTTAGCGGTCATACCCGAACGGAGTGGGACTGGGCTGGGGTCAAAGCCCACCCTGACCAGATAGCTGACTGTTCCCAGGTCCTCGGTGGCCACAGGAGAGATGTATTCCACGCGGCCCTGAAGCTCCTCGTCGGGGTAGGCGTCGAGGGTTATCCTCGCCTCCTGCTCAAGCTCCACCTGCCCTACGTCTATCTCGTCGACGCTCACCTCCACGTGGAAACCGGAGGGATCGATGAGAACAATCATCGGGGAACCAGGCGCTGCCTGTTCATTGACCTCGGCGCCCACAGAAGCCACCACTCCATCGAAGGGTGCCGTGATGGTCGCCCCTTCCAGCTGTAATTGGGCCAACTCCAACGAAGCACGGGCCTGATCTACAGCCACCTGGGCCATGGTCAGGTCCTCTTGGCTTGCGCCTTCCAGCAGAGCGCTCAATTGACCACGCGCCTGAGCCACCGCCGCCTCCGCCGCTCGGAGTTCACTCTCGGTGGGACCTTGCATGGTGATGTTGTAGGCGGCCTGGGCCTGCTCGTAGTTGATCGTCGCCTGCTGTAGGGCCACTGACTGCGGCAGGGCCCCTATCCCACTGACCCACGAGTATTGATCGTACAACTCCTGCGCCTCCTGAAGGGCAATCTCTGCCCTTCTGAGATCCGCCATGGCCACGGTGATCTCGTCCGCGCTGGGCCCCTCGCGCATCCTGGCTAGAGCCGCCTCTGCGCTCGCCAGGTTGGCGCGTGCTGCCTGGATATCATCGACGTCTGCCCCGCCCGCGAGTTTGGCCTGACTGGCCTCCGCACTGGTGAGCGCCAGCTGTGCCTGTGTCACTCCCAGCCTGAGTTCCGAGGCGTTCACCTCTGCCAGGATTTCGCCCTCGCGGACCTCGTCGCCCTCAGACACTGGAAGAGATGATAGGATTCCGCCCGTGCGAAAGGACAACGTGACCTGCGCTGCCGGCTCTACGCTTCCAGTGGCATCGACAGTGGCTTCAATGTTCCCACGTTCGACAGTTACCGTCTCGAGATCCTGTGCCGTCGCTCCGGTCTGCACCGCGCCCTGCTGCAAGAACCAGTAGCCGACCACCCCCGCGGCTACGAGTATAGCAGCGATAATTACCGCTCTTCGCATCATTTACCTTCTCACCTCGTGCACATTCCCCCAAGAGACAACGGTACGCCGCCGTTCTTTATTCGGACATCGGTGATCGGCCCCCCGCCGGGGACCGCGTGAGACACATTATGTGCCCGTCGAAGCCCACGTCAGATGGCCTGGATTGCTGCACCTATATTACCATGCCAGATGGACGCCTAGTTGTCAAATCCCTTTTCCGAGACGTTGCCCTCAGACAGCGCGGACAGACTCTGTCCGCCGAGGGATTGCCTCCTCGACGTCCACTCTCTGTAGCCGAGCCTAGAAGGCGGAACTGGTGAGCATCCCCAGGAGACTTGGCGCGAGACCTACCAGCGCGGTGACCGCCCAGTAGCCGATAGTGCCGAGAGAGGTCTTCAACGTTGTGGAACGCGTGGTCACGGTCAAGCCGATGGCTACCAGGAACAGGTGCCAGGCCAGGAACGGATCCACCTGCGACAGGAATCCGTAGGCCAGGTTGCCCGCGTTCTGGGCCTGGTCGCTGCTTGCCACCAGAAACGAGAGTCCCCTATTGACGGGAAGTTGCCCGTTGATGAGGACGTACGCGGCCTGCACCAGGTCTCGCAGTGCGAAGGGCAACCAGCACCATAAGACCAAGGTCACCATCTGCACGTATCTGGTGTCCGTACCGAGCAGATAGGCGATGAAGAACAACAACGCGCCTCGGAAGAGCCAGGTAAGGATCAACCCCAGGGTGCCCAGAGCGATGCCTGTGGCTCCTATGAACAAAGGAGAGGTAAAGGTCTCCAGGCTCTTCTCCACCTGCTCGGCCTGCTCCCCTGACAACTGTCCCATCTGAGAGGCCATCTGTTGCTTGGCCTGCTGGCGCGCAAACTCCGAAGCGGAGGGCGCGGACACCAGTGTGGCAATGACGAGCGCGAGCACGATGGCCAGCGCGGGAGCCAACCAGAGGGACCATCTCGCCCCCTGAACGACGTGGCGCAAAGTCTTCTTCGGCTGGTCGATCCATCCGAACAAAGCGCGCCACACACTTATATGGTTCTCTTTCACAGTAGAGTCCCTCCTTGACACCAATCGATCACACGCCCCAAGATGACATACCCGTCGGGCGTAAAAGGCTCAGTTCAGGTAAAACGCGCATCCCGGCCACCTGTGTTTGAGTTGCCGAGGCCTTCTTTCGCCTCCAGTATACGGGATGCAGCGGCGGGAGTCATCAGCCATGTGGGGGATTTGCCCATTGGCCAGGTGGCCAGTCTTCTCCATCGCCGATGGGCCCCACCCGTGGTGGTCATCGACGATCATGACTCGAATGGCAATAGGCGCACTCATCGAGTTCTCCTCTCCTCGATATACATCACGAACAACGAACGACAAACGACGTAGGCAGCCCAGGAGCGGTGCTTTGCGCCTCGTTAGCCAGAGTCTCGTCGTCCAGGAGGGCACCGGTTCCCGAGAAGACCGAAGGGCCTGTCTCTGATCCCGTAGCCCCAGCGGTGTCGGCGCAGAAAGCGCGTGGTCATGGGGTGCCACGCGCTTGTTTCTGACCAAATTGCGTCAAGCGGGCAGTCTAGAGCTCAGGGAGACTCCGCTTCAAGAGCTCATACTCCTCGAACGCCCGGCCGCAGCCCAGGGCGACACAGGCGATCGCCTCATCGGCGACGTAGCACGGAACGCCCAGTTCTTGCGTGAGGTAGCGGTCAAAGCTGCGCAGCAGGGATCCACCGCCGGTCATCACCACTCCGCGGTCTATGATGTCGGCCGCCAGCTCAGGAGGGGTCTTCTCCAGCACACCTCTGACGGCGGTCACTATGGTGCTCAGCGGCTCAGTGATGGCCTCCGCGACCTCGGTGGATGAGAGAGTCACGATTCTGGGTAGCCCGGCCACTACATCTCTACCGCGGACCTCCATAGTCAGCTCCTCTTCGAGAGGCAGCGCCGCGCCAATCTGGAGCTTAATCTCCTCAGCCGTCCGGTCGCCAACCATCAGGTTGTATTTCCTTCTGACATGCGTGGCGATAGCCTCGTTGATCTTGTTGCCGCCTACTCGAACAGCCCCGCCAACGACGATGTCATTCATGGCGATCACAGCGGCTTCGCTGGTACCGCCGCCCAAGTTGACGACAAAGTTGCCCGATGGGGTATCAATGGGCATCCCCGCGCCCAAGGCTGCGGCCAGGGGCCCGGGGATAAGATGTGCCACCTTGGCCCCTGCCTGGATGGCGGCATCGTGCACGGCGCGCTTCTCCACTGTGGTCACGCCGATGGGCACGCTGATCATGACCTCTGGTTTGAAAAGTCGGACCCGTCCCACGATGCCTGATATGAAGTAGTGCAGCATCATCTCCGTGACCACATAGTCAGCGATGACTCCGTCCCTGAGAGGAGCCAGCACTGCGATGCTGTCTGGAGTGCGGCCCAACATGGCCTGGGCCTCTCGCCCCAGGGCCACAATTCTGTTGTCATGAGTGGACAGAGCTACAATGGAGGGCTCGAAGAGCACGATGCCTTTACCCTTGGTCCAAACGAGCACATTTACTGTGCCAAGATCCACCCCAATCTGCTTAGAGAACATGTATGCTCCTTACGAAGACCCCTGTCTCAGCGTTATCGTCCGTTGCCTTCCATCTCCATGCCGGGCCGTCGTCGTTTACGGCGAGCCACTTTCAGACGAACCCTGGAGCGCTGGAGAGCTGCCTGCAGGCGAGCCATGTCCAGACCCGAGGGTCGCTCGTGATAGAGCCTCTCTGCGCGATCCCTGGCCTCCTCGGCCCTGGACACATCTATCTCAGCAACTGGTTCCGCAACGCTGGCCATCACGATCGCCTTGTTGGCCAGCACCTCCAGATAGCCGCCGTGGACGGCAAAGGACTCCTCTTGCGCTCCCTTCCGAACCCTGAGCTCCCCGATACCCAGCGCTGCCAAGAGGGGCGCATGGTTGGGAAGAATGCCCAGTTCGCCGTCAGCCCCCGGCGCAATCACCATGTCAACATCGTCGTCGGCATAGACGATCCGTTGTGGCGTCACCAACTCAAATCGGAGCTTCGTCATTCGCGGCTCCTCTATCCGGCCCCAGCCTCTCCCTCAGGGCGCGCGGTCGGCGTTTCTCCCGGAGCGCCTACCATCGTCTTCGCCTTCTCCACTGCCTCTTCTATGGCACCTATCATGAAGAAGGCTCCCTCCGGCAGGTCGTCGTGCTTGCCCTCCAGTATCTCTCTGAACCCACGCACCGTTTCCTTGATCGGTACGTAGGCACCTTCTCGTCCAGTGAAGGCCTCCGCCACGAACATGGGCTGCGATAGGAAACGCTGTATCTTTCGCGCCCGGGACACGGTCAGCTTGTCGTCCTCGCTCAACTCCTCGACACCCAGGATAGCGATGACATCGCTGAGGTCCTTGTACCGCTGGAGAGTCCGCTGAACCTCTCGCGCCACCTGATAGTGCTCCTCGCCCACGATGTTGGGATCCAGGATTCGCGACGTGGAAGCCAGAGGATCGACGGCAGGATAGAGCCCCTGCTCAGCGATGGAGCGCTCGAGCGCGATAGTAGCATCCAGGTGGGCAAACGTGGCCACCGGTGCGGGGTCTGAATAGTCATCAGCGGGCACAAAAACCGCCTGCAGGGACGTAATGGAGCCTCGCTTGGTGGAGGTGATCCGCTCCTGCAATTCCCCCATCTCTGTGCCCAACGTGGGCTGATAACCAACGGCGCTCGGCATTCGCCCCATCAGGGCCGAGACCTCTGACCCGGACATCACGAAACGGAAGATATTGTCGATGAACAAAAGGACATCCATACCCTGGTCGCGGAAGTGCTCGCAGATGGTCAGCCCGGTCAATCCCACTCGCAGGCGAACGCCTGGCGGCTCATTCATCTGGCCAAAGATGAGGGCAACCTTGTCCAGCACGCCAGACTCCTGCAACTCATACCAAAGGTCATTCCCTTCACGCGAACGTTCACCGATGCCGCAGAAGACCGACACGCCGCCATGCTGCGTGGCGATGGTGTGGATAAGCTCCATGATCACCACCGTCTTTCCCACGCCAGCCCCTCCAAAGACTCCGGTTTTTCCTCCCTTGGTGAAGGGAGCCACCAGGTCTATGACCTTGAGGCCAGTCTCGAAGACCTCGGTGCTGGTACTCTGCTCCTCGAAGGATGGCGGCGACTGGTGAATGGGACGCCTCTCCTCGGCCTCGACGGCACCCTGGCGGTCGACGGGTTCACCCAATACGTTGAGGAGACGCCCCAGTGTGGCCTTCCCCACCGGCACCATGATCGGCGCTCCCGTGGCGACAGCTTCCATGCCCCGTTGAAGCCCATCCGTCGAGTCCATAGCCAAGCAGCGCACCCAGTCGCCTCCCAGATGTTGCTGCACCTCCAGCACCAGCTTCCCCTCGCCATCCCTCGGTATCTCCACCGCGTCGTGTATCTCAGGAAGATGCTCAGAGGGGAACTCGATATCGACCACCGGACCAATGACCTGGATGACTTTTCCGCTAGCTGCCTCTGTCATGGATGCCAAATCCTCCCCACAAGACGGCTCGTCTCGACGGCTCCCTGTCCTCGTCTGCTTCTATCTCGCCGCGGCGCGCGCCTTGGCCAAAGCCTCGGCGCCCCCAGCGATGTCCAGTAGTTCCTTGGTTATGGATTCCTGCCGGGCCCGGTTGTAGCTCAGAGTCAGGTCGTCGACCAACCCCTCGGCGTTCTCTGTGGCGGCACGCATGGCTACCATGCGCGCGGAGTGCTCACTAGCTTGAGCGTCGAGAATCGCCTGGTAGATTTGCAGCACTGTGAAACCCTCGAGCACCTCGCCGACGACGGTCTCGGGATCTGGTTCGATGGTGTAGGACAAGGTCCGCGTCGCCTCCGCAGCGGCCGGTTCAATGGGCAGCAACTGCCGCGTCACCGGACGCTGCACCATGGTGTTGAAGAACTGTGTGTAGACCATGCAGACCTGGTCGAATGTGCCGTCGAGGAAATCTTCGATGATCAGATACGCGATGGGCGTAATCTCAGTCAAAGGTGGCTGATCGGGAATCCCGGAGAAATCCGCAGCGATGTCTCCGCCATGGCGGTACATGAAGTCGAAGCCCTTGCGCCCAATAGTGATGATTCGTACAGGGTTGGGTTGCCGGTTTAGAAAGGCCACAGATTCTCGCATGACATTGGTGGGCAACCCGCCACACAGGCCTCTGTCTGGTGTGATGAGCAGCAATGCTGTGTTGCCTATCTCTCGTTTTTCCAGCAAGGGGTGCAGCACCTTCCCCGCCGCCGGCTGGCTGGCCAGATAAGTGAGGATCTCCCACGCCCTATCCGCATAGGGACGAGAGGCCAGCACCCTTTCTTGGGCCTTTCTCATCTTGGAGGCAGAGACAGCCTCCATGGCCCGCGTCACCTGACCGATGTTGGTGACGCTGCGAATTCTTCTCCGTATCTCTCGTGCTGTGGCCAAGACTATTCCTTGCTACCTCTCGCCCGAACCCAGTTCTCGCCCCTCCTGGCTGCAAACGCCAGACCGGGATGGCTCTCGCGAAGATGCTACTTCGAAATGGTTTCCTTGTACTCGGCAATGGAACCGCGGAGCTTGTTCTCGGTCTCCTCGTCTAGTTTCTCCGTCTCCATGATTCGACGGCCAACTTCGGGGTGTACGGTGGCCATGAAGCGGAGGAACCCATCCGCCCACTCCCTTGTCTTGTCAAGAGGAACGTCATCTACATAGTTGTGGGTGACTGCGTAGATGAGCATGACCTGGTGATCAAGGGGGACCGGCTCATACTGAGGCTGTTTCAGTACTTCGGTCAGCCGCTGGCCACGCTCCAACTGATTTCTGGTGGCCTGGTCCAGGTCGGATCCGAACTGCGCGAAGGCCGCCAACTCCCTGAACTGGGCAAGCTCCAGCTTCAGCCTGCCAGCGACATCCCTCATAGCCCTGGTCTGTGCCTTGCCGCCCACGCGGGAAACGGAAACGCCCACATTGATAGCCGGGCGGATGCCAGCGTAGAACAAGTCGCTCTCCAGATAGAGCTGTCCGTCGGTGATGGAGATGACATTCGTGGGAACGTAGGTAGTGATGTCACCTAACTGAGTCTCGATGATCGGCAGAGCCGTCAGGCTGCCACCTCCGAAATCGGGGTGCATCTTGGCCGCGCGTTCGAGCAGGCGAGAGTGAAGATAGAAAAGATCACCCGGATATGCCTCTCGCCCGGGGGGCCGGCGCAGGAGAAGGGAGACTTGCCTGTACGCCCAGGCGTGTTTGGTCAGATCGTCATACACGATCAAAGCATCCTTGCCCCGCTCCATGAACTCCTCACCCATGGCGCAGCCAGCGTACGGTGCGATGTACTGCAGAGCGGCAGACTCGGAAGCTGAGGCCACCACGACCACGGTATGATCCATGGCCCCGAACCGTTCCAGTGTCGCCACGACCTGAGCCACGTTGGCACGCTTCTGCCCTATGGCCACATAGATGCAGATCAGGTCCTTGTCTCCCTGATTGATGATCGTGTCGATGGCCAGTGCACTCTTGCCTGTCTGACGGTCGCCAATGATCAGTTCCCGCTGCCCGCGGCCGATGGGGAACATGGAATCTACGGACTTGATTCCGGTCTGCACGGGCCGGTTCACTGACTGGCGGACGGTCACATTGGGCGCGATTCGCTCGATGGGGCGCAAGACATCGGTCTCGATGGAACCCTTGCCATCGATGGGCATACCCAGGGCGTTGACCACTCGCCCGATGAGAGCCTCGCCAACGGGAACCGAGGCGATACGACCCGTCTGGCGCACCTCGTCGCCCTGCTCTACTTCAGTGTAGTCGCCCAGGATAATGATGCCGACCTCCTTGGGCTCGAGGTTCAGTGCCATTCCCAGGACCCCGGTCTTGGTGAACTCTACCAGTTCGCTAGACATGACCGTCGCCAGCCCTCCAGCCCTGGCGATCCCGTCGCCGACCTCGACCACGGTACCCACATCCACGGCCTTGAGGGGGGCCTCAAAACCCTCGATTTGCCGCCTGAGCACAGCGGCCACATCAGCTGCTGGTGAGGCCATTGGCACCTCCTAGGTTCACTCTACTGTATCTTGACGCCAAAAGATGCTCCCGCTGCACGCGCCCGCGGGTCGATTGTGTGCAGCCTACTCCATAGCGGTCGCCGAAGAAGAGATCCAGAGACCAGCAGTATCCCAACCTGAAGCCAGCGGTTACCGTCTGGAGCCCAAGGTTTGGGCAAGGGCATCAAGCCTGCCCTTGACGGTACCGTCTATCACCTGATCGCCGACACGGACTACCACGCCCCCGAGGACTGAAGGTTCCACCTCGAATCGCAGCTCCAGCCGCTGCCCAAGTCGAGCCTCCAGCTTCTCTGCCAGGGCCGCCTGCTCGTCACTGGTCAGGGGGACAGCGCTGCTGACCTTCGCCGTGACTCTGGAAGAAGTGGCTTCTTTCTCCGCCGTCATCCCAAGTCACCTACCTCGGCAATGAACTCCTGGATCAGACGCCGATGGGCCTTTTCATCCAGCGTCTCGCCTACCACCTTGCCAGCTGCCGCCAGAGCCAGCTCTACAATCTCGTCCTGAGCCCCTGCCAGTGCCTGCCTTCGCAAAGCCTCCATTTCTCCCTCGGTCTTGGCCACCAACTCCTGCGCTTCGGTTCGTGCCTTCCCGAGGATTTCCTCCCTCATCTTGTCGGCTTGATCTCTGGCCTGAGCGAGGATGGAGCGCCGCTCCTCTCTGGCCTCCTCTAGCTGTCTCTCATACTCCTGCTTGGCCGCTTCGGCTTGGCTTCTGGCCGTGTCAGCTTCCTCCAGGTCGGTCCTGATCTTCTCACGGCGCTTGTCAAGCATGTTCACAATGGGTTTGTACAGGAACACCCGAAGGAGCACCAGCAGGAGAACGAAGTTGATGATCTGGGAGATCAGGTATCCCAGGTTGATTCCTAGTCCCTCCAAATCGACCCTCCTTTCACCGACCGCGACACCAACCGTCGCTGCCGGCGGCTATGTCCTGTGACATAGACTCTATGCTACACGAACTTGATGATGAGGGCAGCAACCAGGGCGTAGATAGCTACCGCCTCCGCGAAAACGATGCCCAGCATCATGTTGATCTGGATCTGACCCGTGGCCTCCGGGTTGCGCCCGATGGCCTGCATGGCCCCTGCTCCCAAGAGCCCGATGCCGATCCCGGGACCGATGGCCCCGAGACCCATGGCCAGTCCCGCGCCCAGCAACTTGCCGAATTCGATCAAGTCTCCAGCCGCCAATTTGATAGTCCTCCTTCCTACCTAGGATTAGTGTTCTTCACCCTCTGAACCGTGGCCCATCGTGGCCATAGACATGAAGACCAAAGTCAGCATGGCGAAGACGAAAGCCTGCATGAGTCCCACAAACAACTCCAGACCCATGAACGGTACAGACACAAGATAGGGAACAAGAAAAGCGAGCACGGCCAGGAGCACTTCTCCCGCAAAGATGTTGCCGAAAAGTCGGAAGGAGAACGAGATGATCTTCGCCAGCTCGCTCACCGCCTCTAAAGGACCGACTATGAGCCCCAAGACATCCTTGAAGCTAATGAACTTGTTGAAGTATCGCAACCCCTGCGCCTGCACCCCCATGACCTGTGTCACGACAACCGAGATTATGGCCAGGGCCAACGGGGTGTTGAGGTCGGTAGCAGCCGAGCGCAAGAAGGAGAAGACGGTCCAGCCGGTCTCATGCTCGCCGACCTCATGCGCCTGGAGCAGGTTGACGTTCACTCCGAGGAGGGATACCTGGGCCACCTGATGACCTCCGTGACGCGCCTCGTGAATCGTCCCCACGCTGGCGAAACCAGGGAGCAGGCCCGTCCAGTTGGAGACCAGCAAGAAGATGAAGATGGTGGCTACCAGAGGGAAGAACTTCCTTCCTCGCTCGCCGGCCACATTCTCCGCCAGTCTCAAGAGAACGCCCAGCCCCCACTCCACTAGATTCTGCAGACCTCCAGGGACCATGCCCATGTTGCGGGTCACAAGAATGGACCCCACGATCAAGAGCAACATAGTCAGCCAGGTGGCAAGCAGAGTATTGGTCACGGCAAAGCCAATAGCGGGAAGCGTGAAAACCGGTTCCGCGGGGATGGAAATCTCCGGCATGACCACCGGCAGCTTGGAGGCCAGGAAAGCCACAATGACCACGACAATGATATAGATGAGGCAACCCTTGCCTGTCATGCAGCCTGGCAAGCACCCCTTTTCGCCCATCACAGGCTCCATGACATCCGACATCAATTCGTCCATCGTCTACCCCCTCAGTCCTTCCCGTCCACCGACTTCCTGGAAGTTCCCTCCAGTGCCCACATCACCATGCGAGCAATGCTCCAACCGGCGGCACCTATCCCCAGAAAGATGAACACCAGGGTGAAAGTCGGGGATGTGCCCAGCCTGCCGTCTATCCATTGACCGACGACCAGGCCCATGAGAATGAAAACGACCATCACCACGCCCACTTGGCCCACCAGGCCCAAGAGACGTAGATTCGCTCCCTGGTTCATTGCTGCTGCGTCTCAGCCCAACGGCCACGGCTGTCGCCGTTGGCTTAGGTCATGCGACGGGCAAACGGCGATATTCTAGCCCACTCTGGATCATAGGGCAAGGGAAGCCCCTCGATGTGGACAAACCGAGTCGCGGTCAGCGCAGACTCCTCCTCGGCTAATGCGTGTCTCTCTGCGCACCCCGCCTTCGGCCACGATCATTTGCGGTCCTGCACGGCCAACCTCCGTCGTTCTATGGCGATGCCACACTTGCCCAAGCTGATTCTGCACTGCGTCTCGGGCCCTCGCCGGTGCTATCCTTGCTTGCGACGGAGTATCACCTGGGATCCATCCTGCACCATCTTCAGGACGCTCGTATCGCCGACGACACGACCGAAGACGGTGACAGGGCTGGCCGGACGGATTTCGTCACCCCGGCTGGCGGGAGTAGGGCCAAAGAAGATGCAAATCGCCTTCCCTGGCGGCCAGTATCCCAAGTCGCCCCGTTCGACGATTTCCTGGCCTGCTTCCAACCCCAGAACGATGGGCGTCGAGAAGTAGATCTCGTCGCCCCAGGTGTTTGCCATTCCTTCGACGGGTAACGCATCCCACACCGCCTGAGCTGTCTGGGTCTCATTCAGTTCGGCTTCGACGGTGATCTGGCTGGCCGTAATTTCGATATGGTGTACCATGTTACTCCCTTGTTGTCCATGCTATAATCACCGAATGGCGGGGCGCGATTCGATGGGCTATTCACCCGGCCGGCTCATGCCTGGCCCGAGTTCCCGGGTATTATAGCGAATTCGCTTTGACTTGACCAGCGTGTTTTCTACCGTCGTCGGTTGGGACGGATCAGGAGGAGGACATGTCAGTCCTGGAACTGCAGAGAGGAGTCATCTACGGCCCGGTCAATTCCAGGCGGTTGGGCCGCTCTCTGGGCATTAATCTGCTGCCCGCCGGTCGCAAGGTCTGTACCTTCGACTGCGTCTATTGCCAGTATGGGAAGGCCGGGGCTGTCTCCTCGACGGGCGTGCCGGGCGGTTTTCCTTCCGTGTCCACCGTTCTGCGGGAAGTTGAAGGGGCTATCATGCGGCAGCAGACACCTCCCGATTATCTGACTTTCTCAGGTAATGGTGAGCCCACGCTGCATCCGGAGTTCCCGGAGATCGTGGCCGAAGTCCTTCGCCTCAGGGACAGATTGTGTCCTGCCGCCAGAGTGGCCATCCTCTCCAACTCATCCACAGCCCATCGCCCCGAGATCAGGCAGGCGATAGAACAGCTGGACGACCCCATCATGAAGCTGGACGCGGGTGACCCTGACACTCTGTCTCGAATAAACCGCCCGGCGCCAGCCGTCACTTTCGAGAAGATAGTGGAGGGCCTGGAAGGGATGCCCCGCCTCATCGTCCAGAGCATGATCATCGCCGGTGAGCCCCAGAACGCCGAGGGAGAGGCCCACGAGGCATGGTTGACCACGCTGGCCTGCCTGTCGCCAGAGAAGGCCCAGATATACACTGCCGAGCGACCCGTAGCAGAGAGCGGTGTGAGGCGAGTTTCCAGAGAGGAGCTGGAGAGTCTGGCTCGACGTGCGCAGGAGAGAACCGGCATCCCCGTCGGCGCATACTGAGCGACTCTGTTCTCCACCCCGGGTTAAGGGAAGGGCATTGAGGCTACTGCACGTCTACAAGGACTACTACCCTGTTGTGGGTGGGATGGAGAACCACATCAGGATCCTGGCGCGCGGCGCCATGGCTCGCGGGGCGCAGGTCACCGTCTTGGTCACCAGTCCGGGGCGCAGGACCGAGATTGTAGAGCTGGATGGGGTCAAGGTAATCAAGGCCGGGAGGCTGGCAACTCCA
>Ga0315291_10007640_pt1 | contig 13334 bp, 12 predicted proteins | sample YL17G12_20_MG_FD_203070 | JGI IMG/M metagenome (GOLD analysis project Ga0315291, IMG submission 203070) | Sediment microbial communities from Yellowstone Lake, YNP, Wyoming, USA - YL17G12_20 | ecosystem: Environmental > Aquatic > Freshwater > Lake > Sediment | place: USA: Wyoming | collected... | reverse complement strand
CACCCAGTATCACACTCGTTCAGAATAAGAGGCATGTTTCATCTATAGATACATGCTCTCTAGCTATCTAGATAAAGGTAACGCTTCATCTAGAGAGGGATTACTTAAGCATAGTCAATCATGTGTCCAAGGATACGAGCAGTCGTTTATTGACCTCACATTGAGAGTGTATTGATGGGAGTCGAACATTAATTTCTAGTCCACCCCCGGTCTAAACCTCAGGTTCAACTCCTTAACTAAACAACCACACATGGGGGGAGAACTGGGTCGATCCGAGCGAGTGCGGGAGCTGATGCGATGCATCCTACAGGGTGAAAACTGTTCGCCTCGTTCATGCATGCAACTATCTTGGTAGCGGGCGTGGTGCCTCAATCCATGATTGTCGGAGAGTGAGGGCTTTATAAGGGCTGGAACCTACATTATTTTATCGGAATTCGTATGTCTGCACGAAAATCGATAAGACAATATAGGCACACGCTCTCAGGGCGGGAAGCAAAGATCCTTTCAAGCCTCAGCTATCGAGACAGAACAATCTTCACGGCAGACGACCTCAAAGAGTTCACTTCCAATCCCAAGAACCTTCTCGACGGGCTCAGCCGGAAGAAATGGATCCTCAAGATACGGAAGGGAGTCTATGCCATCGTCCCCTTTGAAGCTGGAGAGCTGGGCTCTGTAAGCTATACGCTTCACAGCTTCGTCATCGCATCGTTTCTCATCCAGCCCTATTACATCGGCTACTGGAGTGCTCTCAACCACCACGGGCTCACTGACCAAACGCCTCCCGCTGTCTACGTCGCGACCACGAGACCGAAGAATTCGAGGACGATACTCGACACCAGATTCAGATTCGTGACAATACCCAAGAGGAAGATGTTCGGTGTGGACGAGATTGAGATAGAGAAGCGAAAGGTCAGGATATCGTTGCGCGAGAAGACAATTGTCGACTGCCTGGACCATCCCGAGCATTGCGGAGGAGTAGAAGAGGTTGCGAAGGCGCTCTACTTCGCGCGAGACGAGATTGACTGCAAGAAGCTAGTCCAGCTTGCGGAAAGAATCGGCAACAACGCGGTGCTCAAAAGACTTGGATACATCGCGGAGGCGCTGCGACTCGACAAGTACTCGGCTCTTCTCTCCACGGTCACGCTGAAAAGCGGATACTCAGTGCTTGACCCCACGCTTCGCGCACACGGAAAGATCAGGGAGCGCTGGAAGCTGATTGTGAACATTCCCATCGATCCTGCAGAGTGGAGCAGATGATTGCGCCGCAGGAACTGAGGAGAGCTGCCAGAGAACGAAAACTGGCGCTCGACATTGTGGAGAAGGATTATGTCCTCGGATGGATTCTTTACAGCGTCTCATCAAGTTCTCTGTCGAAGCATCTCGCATTCAAGGGCGGGACAGCGCTTTCGAAAGTGTACTTTCCGAGCCAGTGGCGACTTTCCGAGGATCTGGACTTCACGCTCCTCGGAGAAGCTGACTGGCAGGACATCGCCAAGAGTCTCAGTGAGGAAGTCCCAACTATCATGGGAAGGGAGAGCAGGATTCCGCTAACCTTGAACAAGATTCCGTTCACCAACCCGAACTACCTCCAGAGCAGATTCCAGTACATCGGGCCTGTGAGCAAGAACACTGTGAAGATAGAGGTCTCCAAGGAGAAATTCGTGGGCGACGTTCTTCAGAAAAAAGTGGCACAGGTTTTCGACTGTCCCAGGTTCACGGTACATGTCTATTCGCTTGAGAACATCCTCGCGGAAAAGACTAGGACCCTGTTAGAGCGAGGCAAGGTCAAGGATTACTACGATGTCTGGAGACTACTGAAGACGGAAAGCTTCGACTACGACAAAGTGAGGAAACTGTTTCTTCAGAAGTGCAAGTCGAAAGAGATAGCCTTCAACGGCGTTGACCAATTCTTTCCTTCCGGCCTGGTTCGCACATTAGAGCCTTATCTGAAGGTGGGGTTGACTCGGTTGAGTGCTGACCCGCTGCCCCCGCTGGAGACTATGATAGCGGAACTGAAGTCCTGTTTGGCTGAGATCCTCAGCTAGTATGTCTTCTGCCTGCAAGTTCGTTTGTTTCTCCGAACGATCAGCGGATGTACGTCCGAGACTGCTAACAGCCGGAACCGTCGGGAGTCAGCGGCGGCTAGAGTCTCCGTCTACGTCGAATCACCGTTAGCGCAATCAGGCCTCCCAACAGTCCCGCAAGGATGGATTCTATTGAGAAACCAGTGGTACCGACGGCCCATCCATCGTTAGAGGCTAGCATATGCACCGAGTAAAGACCGCAATTGATCGCAGTGCCGCTTGGAACAGAAGCCCACAGCGTTCCATCCCATCTCAGCATGGTCGCAAGTGCGCTAGTCCCCGTTCCAACGGCCCAGCCTTCTGTTGCACTAGGCAACTTCAGCTCATAGGGTCCTGATGTATTTCTCTACAGCTTCGCGAACCAGCTGGGAGCGTGAGCGGACTTTGCCTCCGTCAACCAGATCGTCGATCTTGTCTAGCAGCGGGAGGGGAAGCGTTATCGTCACGTTTGCCTTTCGTTCGAGTCTACGTCCGGGTCGCATGGGCTACTCGCCAATTGGTCATCCACTTGAAACCTTACGTCGCCTTCGAATAAGGGTCAACGCCAGATAGCCGGCTGCCAGACCCACGATGATCGCCTCCGCCGGGAACCCCGGAATCGGGCCCGAGGGGCAGATCGTCACCACATGCGTAACCATACTCGTAGTGGTCTCCATTGAAGTTACAGTCGTCGTCACCGTCGTCGCCGCTACCGTCGTTGTCACCGTACTCGTAACCGTACTCGTAACCGCACTTGTGACCGTACTTGTAACCGTGGTGGGAGCCAACGCTTCAAACGCGTAGAGACTATGATCCTTCGAGCCAACATACAACCTCGTTCCGCTGATCACCGGGTTGGGAGCGACAGTAGGCTCACCTATGTTATCCAGTGCTGGGTAACTCCATCGCCAAGTCCCCGTGTTCAAGTCTACTCCGTAGAGATTGTTGTCGTCGGAGCCTACGTAGACCATCTGACCGCTAACCGTTGGCGAAGAATCGAAGTCTTCGGCCCCGGTGGAAGGAAACGTCCAACAAGGTGTTCCATCCGACGCCCGCACCGCATAGAGATTATTGTCATCTGAACCGAAGATGACTGCTCGTGTTGGACCAGGAGTGCAGGCAGCAGGAGGATTCTGAATGTCCGCGACCGCAGGAGACGAGTCTATCTTGCCCCCGGCTGTGACTGCGAACGACCACTGAAATGCTCCGCTGGCCGCGACGAGCGCGTACAGTTTACTGTCATCAGCACCGAAGAATACTAGGTCCGTTGGGACGCCGCCCACAACTACGTTCGCAACTGCTGGTGAAGAGTAAATGACGCCGGCAGCACCAACAGGAACACCGGCGGAGGTCTTGGAGTCCCACAACTTTACACCGTTTCCGAGATTCACTGCGTAGAGGGCACTGGCGCCGCCGGCGTCGTTACCGAAGAAGATCGTCTGCCCCAGAATTGCTGGAGACGTCTCAACCAGCCCTGCCGCAACGAACGGGTTAATAGTCCAACCCACGTAAAGCCCACCGGTCGAGGCGACAAGGGCGTAGAGTTTGCCATCATCTGAGCCGAAGATCACGACTTGGGTGCCAGCGATCGTAGTGACTACAGGCGAAGACTTCACTGGCGCGGCTGTTACTTTCTCCCAAAGCTTGAACGGCGCTATTCCGTCATCCCGAACCGCGTAGAGACTATTGTCGTCTCTTCCAGCAAATATGACTGTCTGGCCGCCCACAGTTGCGACGGCCGGAGAGGATTCCCACGGGTTCGCTGCGGCGTCGTTGAATGTCCAGATGATGTTACCTGTCACTGTGTCTATTGCGTAGAGGTTTCCATCATCTGATCCCACATAGAGCCTCGAACCGACGACTGCTGGGGAACTGTCAACATCGCCGCCAAACGTCTGCTTCCATTTCAAAACTAAAGGTGGCAAGACAACGTCGGTGGCGACGCCGGTGTGGAGTGGATTGTTGCGGTACATGGGCCAATCTGCGGGGGAGGCTGATGCGAGGCTGATACCTGCTAAGAGAATCGCGAAAAGGAACGCGGATATCAAAGTCACTCGGCTTCGCTTCAATCGAGATCCTACCTGACTCACTCAGGGTATCGGGCGAAGAATCAATTAAGATTAATCAACTATGCACTATTGTAGCCCCCGCGGTTTGGCGCCAAAACAGGAGATTCTCGGCAAAAGAACCATGAAATAGCGCCTTCCCAAGTACGCTTCAGGAAGCGGCGGAGCTTGGCCAGCGAGTAGACCGCGTAAGGCACGCCCGGTTGATGTTAAGTGTCGAGACGAGCCCGCAGTATTCTTAGCATGGAGGCGGCAATTTTGGGCGGCAGCCATCAAAGCGGACGCATCCATCGCGGGTTTGCCAAGTAAGCAGCCGGCGAGGCGAACTAGAAGGAGGCCCCGCCGAATCAGCTTACCCAGGGCGCCCAAGCTCGGCTCAGCCGTAAGGTGATCTATCTATCTTCCGCGTTTGAGCGCTACGCAAAGCGTCTTAGCCTGAACGATCTTGCGTTGTACAAGAAGAACAGTCGAAAAACGAAGAAAAATGAGAAGACGCACGCCGAGTTGTCAAGAGAGGATAAGCACAGGCCGCTAGGAGGGCTGATCTGTCTTCTGTCTGGCTGCTTGAAGGATCACATGCTCTCTGTGAACCTTGACGGCTCCCAGTTGGTCGAGTATCGTGGCCTTGAACTGGATAGCCTGCTGGCCTTCCTTCCTTGATCCCATATCGAGGCACCGTGGTTCGCTCTGCCTCTTTCTCGGGCACCGAGTAGAATTTCGTACATAAGGGTGTACACCTTTTCGAGCTTCTTCTCTACGGTGTCCTTCCTTCGATCCTTTGTCATCTCATGGACTGTCTTGTATGCGTACAATGCGACAGCAATTGCTGCTAGCAAGGTGAGAAGCTCTGACGTGCCATATTGAACGAAACTCCTCACGCTCTTACCAAGACCGGGAATCGTTGTGTTGTACAGAAAGTAGAATGCCACGCCTGCGACTACGATGAAGAACAGGTCCTTGAGAACATTCCGAACAACAGCCCACGTACCTCGAATCGGGCTCACAATATTCCGCATCCCGAGGCCTTCAGATTCTGACCGGCAGATGGAGTCGCCTTAAGCTTTTCGAGACGAGTTCTGACAACTTGTCGACATGGTGCGCCTGGGCGTTTGGCGCATCCGGATCTCGCTCTGCAATCTAGTCATGCGTTCCATAGTCAGGGTTACTCCCTCAGTCGGGCCTAGCCTTCAGTGATGGCGTCCTGCGGTGGCAGCTTCAGATACATGAATGGTTCACGACGGGCCTTCGGTTGGTCTAACCCGAGCTGGAAGCCATTCTTCAAGTAGAAAGGGATTGAGGCCTCCTTGGCGTTCACTATGACAAATTGACACCCGGTGACTTCTCTTAGCTCGATAGCTTTTGCGATCGCAAATCTGCATAGCTTGGTGCCGAGACCCAGACGCTGATATCTTCGGTCGACGGCGAGTCTCCCTATCATGAGCGCGGGGAAGTAGGTATAAGGGGTGCTGCTCGGGCGATGTTGACCGTCGACGAGTTTTACTTGTAGGCTGCTCATCGCAAGACTGACGAATCCGACCAGGTTTTGGTCTTGCCATGCAAGATATACGACGCCGGCTCCCGCGTTCTGTTCGTCAAGCGCTTGGTACCAAATGTATTCGTTAAGATTGCTGTCTCCGCAGTCAAAACTGCCGACATCATGGCGAAGTGTTAGCCTGCGGATGTCGAGCGGCAAAAGGTTCTAGCTACTTGCGAAATTCCTTCACGGCCTCTTTCACGATGGTGATCTGCTGCTCTGTAGGAGGCTCCGCTGCGTCCTTCAGGAATGCCTCTGCTTCCTTGCCCTTCAGTATAGGGGGAGGTTTTGGCAGCATGACTTTTCACTACTCACTGCTGTTGTTGTAGTAGCAGGAGGGGTAATTAGGTATAACGGCGGTGTGCCGTTAAGGCAGTAGCAGTAGTGTGCCCTCAGGCCTGACATGTAAGCCATTTTGGTGTCAATGGCTCCTCAGACGAGCGGTTCCGCTCCTCTCGATGTCGCTTTCGCAATTTTGGGCGGCAGCCATCAAAGCGGACGTACCCATCGCGGGTTTGCTAGGTAAGCAGCCGGCGAGGCGAACTAGAACGTCTAGCCTAGGCAAGATTCGCCGGTGAGAAGCGGTGTTTTCGCGTGACCTAATTGGCGCGAGCGCAAGCTCCCGACTTCAGTCGCGGAGAGAATCAAGATCTCCTCCCAAGGCTGATACGTTATCCTAACCACCCGCCGTCATCTCACGTAAGCCATGACCCCGCAACCAACGGATAACGATTCTGACGCTAAACGCAGAGAGAATCGGCAACCTGTGGTCGTAGAACAGTGATTCTTTTCGAACGGTTGGGATTGACCTCCATGACAGGCGGGAATCATTAACAAGCGGAGGACACTTTAAGAGACGCTGGACCAAGCGCACCCGCTCTCCTGACGGCTGAAAGTGGAGTGAGCGTATCAACTCTAAGAAGACTGAAAGGCCCTCCGCAAGAACTCAATCTATGGAGAGGGCGATCCAGAATTGAACCGTCATCGTTTTCGTTTGATTTGTGTGTGGGTCAGCTGGTGCGCACACACACACAAAGAAAGCGACGCCTGTTAGGGGAAGGATTGCCTGGGAGCTGCCTAGCGCCGACGAGTGGCGAAAACGATAGCTGATCCGATGATTGCGGCAACTGCAACGATCGCGATCGCTATAGGTGTGAGATCGGTTGGTGGTGGTTGAACTGTTGCGGTTTGAGTTGTCTCAGATGCTACTTCTGGCAAGACCGTGCTCGTCGTCCTGCTTGCTATCGTCGAAGTCCCGGCTTGGACTTCAAGTGCTTCTTCGAACCAAAAGTACACCGGATACCTACTGTAGTACGCATGCCACGCGCAGGACTGCCCGAATTTCACTTCGACTCTTCCCAGTCCGGGCACGGACGAAACTGCCAGGGTTCCCGTACCTTCGGCGATCGTCTGCACTTCTTCCGCCACAAATATCAAGACACTCGGGACGAATCTGACTGCGCCAAGTATGGGTGTGACTTTCATCAGCACTCTGAAAGTGTAAGCAAGGCCTACTGAAGGATTCTCGAGATACCACTTTGCCCGGAGTGGTAGGCCTTCGCTAGGCTGTAGTAGCTTTGCCCCCGAGCTGGATTCCACAATTTCAGCGGAAAGATCAGTCGTTTTGAACGGTGTATGTATGTTCACTCCTAGCGAGGCGAACTTCCTTACCACAGAAACAGTAACTGTCGTTTCCTGATAGTCCTCATGCGTGAAATTCTCCTTGCTCACGATCCTCTCCGCATTGAATCCGAGGATGGTGGGAACCGACTCGCTAGTCGTTATTCGGACCTGTCGATAGGACTCAACTGGAATATCGCGTAAGCTCCACTCATAGGTGGGTGGATTGGATACCTCAGGTTGGGGTTCGAGTTTGGCGATTGCCTTTTCAGCGGTAATCGTAAGCCCTGCAGAATCAGCTCCCTTGTGATTCCAAATGTTCACGAAATAGAAACGAGCAACGGAAACCGTTTGATCCTGAATCTGACTTAACGTAGAATCGTAGCTGGCTGCGTCACCTATCTCTATGACGTCATAACCTTCAGCAGCCCTCACCTGACCAATGATCGCGGGCGCGACGATCACTATGATACATGCAACCTTGAGGAACTGAAGAATACTAGTTTTGCTCATGCCCAAGACTGTGCGGCCTTTCTACATTTAAGAGTAGGCCACCCTATGCATTTGATAGCCCAGCGAGGCTTGATCCAAGGCGTATCCACGATCCAACTCCAGCGCAAACGTCACACTGACTTCTGATAGCTCTTCTTTCGCCGCATCAGCACCGCAACTAGAATGGCGATAACGCCGATTACCGCTACAACTATGGTTGTCACGTAGGGACTACCGACCGGGAGAACGCTCGTCGATGTTTGGACACAACTTGCCGATGTTTGAACAGAATTCGTCGGCGTAACAATACTTTGCGCGGGCGTCCGAATTTGAACTCGCGTGGGAGGACTGATTTTTCTTGTGTGTGTGGGTAGGCTGGTGCGGGCGTCACAATTTGGACCATCATGGGAGAGGAATAGTAGGCGCTTGTCGTCGTCGCGCACTAAGTGACCCCGTACGCACACCGGCGTCGGAAACTGAATGCGCGACGCGCCTCAGAAGGGATCCAAAGCGACAGGTTCATAGAGTGAAAGAGGGAGAAATGTACTGCAGAGAGGGCGTCGTCGCGATATGAGGTATGTTAGGAATCCCGTTCTGTGGAAACGACTCTGTCGATATGGATGCGCGTGCCGTCTTGTGTCCAAAGCTCTCCGCCTGATCTTGATTCTCGTCGTGCTAGGCAGCGCCTTCTCACTCCCGCCATTGGCTCAATCATCCGAAAGTGATGAGCAAGCATGCACGACAAAGCAGGGGCTCATCATACTCGTCGAGTTTCCTGATGTCCAGCGGGTGGTGGAGAGGGAATATGCTCAGAAGAGGTTCTTTCAAGAGTTGAACAGCTACGTGCAAGAGATGTCTTACGGTCGAGTCTGTATCGGTGGAGATGTCACGCAAAAATGGTACAAGATGCCGCACCGGATATCAGAGTACAAGATCTCACCGCGAAACCTAGAGGTAGATCCGTCACACCTCAATAATCTGATGCAAGATGTTCTCGACGCCGTGGACAGGGATGTTGATTTCTCGAAGTATTCCTTTGTTGCTTTTTTCCTCGCCGCGAAGCGCGAGGACTATGGCATGATTGGTCTCTGTGCATATCCTGGCATGCTAGGCTGGGAAACAGAAGCCGTCTTGAAAACGAAGAGCGGCCAGGTCGTTAATGGAGGGATTGCGATATTCTGCTATGAGGCGCATCTCGGCACCCTATTTCATGATGTCGCCCACGTCCTTGGAGGTGTGAAGGATGGTAAACGCGTGGTGCCCTGTCTCTATGATCACGATCTCCAATCGAAGCCTGGACCTCTCCGGGATGTGTTCGTTGATGCTGCGATCAACATGGGTTTCTGGGACCCGATGTCATGTCACTATTACAAGTGGGAGTTGCCGCCGCCAGGAATATCCTCATGGACCAAGATTCGCCTAAACTGGATTGACCCGTTAAAGATCAAGGAAGTGAGGCCCGGCGAGACAACGGAGCTTCTCCTCGGCCCCCTTGAGGATGGAACATCAGAAACACTCGCGATCAGGATACCGTTGTCCGATACCACATACTACCTGATCGAGAATCGCCAGCCAATCGGCTTCGACGAGAACTTGCCGGGGAGCGGCGTTCTGATCATGTATGGCGATGATGAAGTTGGGGAATGCCGCCACGGAAGCTCACCTGTCAAGCTGATTGATGCTAACCCTACGATTCCTCATCTCGAGGGTGCCGCATTTGACGTGGGCAAGGAGCCTTTCGTCGACGAGAAGAACGGAATAAGCATTCAGCTTGCGGGGAAGACCGGCAACTCTTACAGAATACTCGTAAGCTCACTGGCTACACAGAAAGCAACTGCTACAGCGGTAACCAATCCGACAATGACAACAGCTGGTCCCGCCCAGGGCGTGCCACTGGCGATACCCATTATGGTAGTCGTGATAGCTGCGATCGGAGCCGCGGTATTCCTAATCCGAAGAAAGAGGCAAGTGACGCACTGACACGCTCGTCTGGGTGTCTCGGAAAAGCGTTCATACCAAGGCATAATGCTTCACGAAGAGGCGCTCGCGGGCAGTCTCTCGCGTCAAGTGGGTCACATCCTATGCCAAAGCCCCAGGTATCACGCAAGTTCTTCAAACTAGCAACTCGTCTTTATGTAACCTGAACGTCAGACCGACACGAAGGTCAGAGTATGCCATTCCGAAATCATGTTACGGAAGTCACAGCCGTACAGCTCACAGTGATGTCTCGCCTTTGTCGCATCGGCGTAGGAAAGAGCGGTTGTCAGCGAATTCCTCCCCCAACCAAAGCGGCTTACCCCTTTCTCATCGCGTCAAAATAGTCTGCGGAGAAGATAGGTCGCTACCGATTATTCTGGAAAGAGAAGCCGAAATGAGAGGTGAGTTGAATGGCAAACAGAAAGGGGCATATGATAGGTCTCGTAACTAGATTGCTTATCGTGGCCGTCGTTACCGTATCTATTTCAGTGGTGACGGCGATTCTGCTGATACAGAAGTTCGGAGCGACGTGGAATGTTGTTCCCGTAATGGTTTTTGCAATCATTGTTCCCGCAACACTCGTAATAGCAATCAACTATCTGTATTGGCGTCCACGATACAGGGTGCTCTGAATAGACATCCGCCGATGCCGAACAGCCGAAACGAACAGCCATAAACCGAACAGAGCCAAAATACGAGTTCAAATTCGGACGCCCGCACCATGATATCCACACACACAATACGAAACGACGACCCACTCCCGCAACAACAGATTAGAGGAGGAATCCACCAACAATCCCTCTCTCCTTGTGCAGACTAGTTCCTGCTTCCTTCGTTAGGCTTTCTGCCCGGTCCGATTAGCTCGATCCAAATGCCATCCGGGTCCTTCACGTACGCCAAAGTTTCCGATTCATCTCCGAATGGTCCAGCAGCCGGTCTTGCACTCCGCTTGACGAGGAGCTTGAACCACTTCTCGGCATCGTCCACCATGAAGCCGATGTGGTCGAGTTCGCTCCCGTTCTTGTACCGCTCATGGAAGCGGCTTCCTTTCGGATACCAATTCAATTCCAACCTCTGGCCCGACGATGGGTCTTTCAAGTGTACCCATTTGCCGCCGTGGGGCATCGTGCCACGGTGGCTAACCTTCAGTCCGAGTGAACGGTAGAATCTCAATGACCTACGGAGTTCGCGAACCTCTATTCCAGCGTAGTACAGCCTGATCTTTCTCTTGGGCATGCTTCTGACTCACACGGAAGACAAAGACCATTCTGTCAACTCATAGCTCTTCTCATGGACCCTTGATTTGTGTGTGGGTAGGCTGGTGCGCACACACACAATTACGAAACGACGACACGCGACGGTTCAAATCTTGATGCCCGCACCAAGAGAACCACAGACACAAGAGGACTGTTCAAATCAACCTGGAGGCTATCTGACTTGTTTTGGTTTTCCTATTTCTTTGTCAAGTTCTCCGGTCTGAAGATGAGTGTTAGGCACAGCCCAGGTTAGACTACGGCTTCTTGCTGTACTCGGATGACATCGCGGCCACAGTTTCATAATTCTGTGGTGTGCAGTAGAGACGGATCGTCCTCAAGCCACCGCCTAGTCCTCCAGCGAACCACCGTTCCTTCAAGAGGACCACGTGCTCCTTTGGGCATAGCAACACTTGACGGACATCGTGCCAGCTAATCTCGCCGCCGATGCCTGCGCCACTTGTGTGGGATTGTTGGAGTCCGATGACAAAGGCCGGGGGACTGGATCTCGCGATACCCATGAGAATCAGCAAGAAGCTAATGCCTCTATAGACATCTCTTTGCTTCGAACGCGTTGTGAAGCCTGCACCTCGACTTTCAACACGGAAACGAACTTGACGATAACTTTGTTGAATAATGAAGCGGACAAGTACGGTGAAGAGGATCACCAATGCGACCAATACGGAAGCGTATATGCTCAACAGAATCAGTGGTGCCAAGATGAGAGCAGAGATTCCGATTACTTTGATCAGATATTGTGTCGTGAAGCGGTCATAGATGGGAAGATCATAATCCCATTCTAGCTCCTTGGGAAGTTCTCGTTTTTCATTATGTGTCATATGTTTTGCCTACAGCGATGCATGGTTTAGCGTGGGGGAATTCTTTTCCTTTTCTCAATTGGGGCCGCCTTGTACGATATTTTTTTGCCTAGAGCATCCTATTGATGAGACCCCCAGATTTGTCTCTGATCTGGTCCGCCTGCAACTGCGTTGTTGGCCTTCTCAGTTTCATGCTCGGCTCAATTCAGGAGGATAGTGGTTTGTTGGGTAACTCGTTACGGTTCTCTTTGTGCGCGCCACCTGATCCATACACAGAAGCCCGCATCTTGACTTAACCTTGTTCGAGTCTCATTTCTTGTGAACTCTCATGGGAGGAGTAGTTTTGTGTGTGTGGTATAGCTGGTGCGAGCATCAGAAATTGAACCGAATTAGATCGTCAGGGCAAAGGCGGGTTACCAGTCAAAACCAACGATTCTTCTCCCAAAATCTCGCGCTCGCGGCGTCTCCATATCTGTTTTAACATATCTGATTGCCCCAATAGCCTCCTCCCGCACATTTCCAAATGACCTGTAGACATGTAATGCCGATTTGCTCGCATTAGCTGGAATGGCGTCGAGCGGAATTCTTTGGGTTTTGAATGCCTTCCTACTTCCCGATTCTTGTCACATTATTTCCGATTCCTCAACTGTACGCTGAATAATCCTCCCAGACTTATATCCACTTCTCAACTCTGATTCTGAGGATAGGAAGCGCTTTGGCAGACGATGTCATGCTGAGAGATGTCGAAGAAACTGACCTACCTATATTTTTCGAGTATGAGTCAGACCCGGCCGCCAACTACATGGCCGCTTTCACAGCCAAGAATCCTGCGGATAGAGATGCCTTCGACGCGCACTGGAAAAGGATTCTGGGTGACGAGGCTATAATAAAAAGAACCATACTTTTCGAGGGGTATGTGGTCGGTTGGGTGGCGAGCTTCATCGACCAAGAGTTTGGCAAACGAGAAGTAACCTATTGGATTGGAAGAGAATACTGGGGAAAGGGCATTGCCACCAAAGCGCTTTCAAAGTTCTTGGGCGAGCTGAAAGTTCGCCCAATTTATGCGCGTGCTTCAAAAGATAATATTGCTTCCATCCGGGTCCTGGAAAAATCTGGGTTCAAGATTGCCGGTCATGGGAAGGGTTTTGCAAATGCGCGCGGCAAAGAGATCGAAGAAGTTGTGCTTGAACTAACAGCCAACGTATGACAGATGAAGCTTAGTTTGTTTTTCGTGTGTGTGTGGGTAAGCTGGTGCGGGCACCCAAATTTGAACCCTCAGGAGAAGCAGTGATTTTGTGTGTGTGTGGGTATGCTGGTGCGGGCGTCGTAATTTGAACCGTTGATTTGTTTTTGTGTGTGTGCGCACCAAGCTACCCACACACAATACTCTTGATTGTGTGTTACCCCTCTACTGACGCACGCCACATTTTGGACAGAAAGCCACAGTAGCGGGTACCTCAGCTCCACAGGAAATACAGAACCTGCCCGGCGGAGGAGGTATCTGTTTGGGA
>Ga0315291_10007632_pt1 | contig 13346 bp, 24 predicted proteins | sample YL17G12_20_MG_FD_203070 | JGI IMG/M metagenome (GOLD analysis project Ga0315291, IMG submission 203070) | Sediment microbial communities from Yellowstone Lake, YNP, Wyoming, USA - YL17G12_20 | ecosystem: Environmental > Aquatic > Freshwater > Lake > Sediment | place: USA: Wyoming | collected... | reverse complement strand
GACAAGGACATCGCCCTCCTGGACGGGATGCTGACTCGCATGGGCCAGTTCTGGAGCGAGCAGGCCATCCGCGAAGCCATCGCCGAACCCTGGATAACCGTCATTCACGAGACGGCGGGTGTGCCGGACGGCTACTACATGGACAGAATCACAATGGCGACAAAGCAGGGAATCATTGGCCCAGGCGATGCTCCCCATGACTCCCATCAGGCGTGGCTAAAGGCTATCTGCGAGATGGGAATTGCCATCAATGATGAGTTTGTGCGTCGGCATCCGAAAGAGGACGCAACGAAGTGGTGGGTACTGACCCGCATCTGGCCGACGATGGGGCCGCTCCGCAACTTTCTTGAGGTGCAATTCGCCTGGGTTCCGATGACTAACGCGGGGCCGGTCAGCGGCAAGGAGGGCTACACCGAGGACGCGACGGGCGGGCGCACGTACTGGATTAAACTCTCCAACCTCGTAGCGAAGGCGAAGACCGTACTGGCGGCACTAGCATGACGTGGATTCTAGGCGGCTTTGGCGGCGGCGAGACGCGGGATGCCCTGATAGAAGGAATAGATGCGGTCGGGGCTCCCATCCTCGGCGCTGGCTGGGACATAATCACCAGCCCCACGAAGAACGGCACAGGGGCGATACGGATTCCTGCTGGGCAGGCAGGGAGTGCTGTCCTCCTTGATACCCTGGCCGATACAAACACCCCCGTTCTCCGAATCAACTGTATGCAGGCGTGGGTGAACTACAACGGCAATCCTGCGGCAGCGCACATCCTCATGGGGATGGACAACTATACCGAGCACGTTGGCTGGCTGTTGGAGGTTGGCACCGACCGTAGGGTGCGAATCGTGACCCATGCGGATAACATACCCGTAACCCCTTGGTCAGAGGCCGTGCTGGGTAACGGCGCTTGGACGCACCTTGTCTGGATTCTTGACCCCGTGACGTTAGGAGGCCACCAGTGGAAACTGCCGGAGGACGCCACGGCGGGTACAAACCATACCTGGTGTACGGTGATTATAGACGACGTAGTTCAGATAAGTGCCGACCTGGGGCCGTGGTCATATTATCTGGCGGGTATTACCGCGTACGGGGTCATTGCGGGCGATGCCGCCGCCAACGTAGACATTCGCCTGGACGACATCTGCGGCTTTTACAGTACTAGCGCCTCGGACGCGCCCCACCTCCTCGCTGCGCCTATCGCCAAGGTTGCGGCGCAGCACCCGATATCAGATATGGGATGTAGCCTCACCTGGACTCGCTTCACTGGCACTAACGATTGGTACACCTATTGGGATGAGGCTACCGGCAACGACGGGGATACGACGTATCTTGGAGGCGGGCAAGAATGCTTGCAGACCAGCCTCTTCGAGTCGGCGGCTACCCTCGGTTGGGGCGGTAGCGCCGTCATCTTAGAGCAAGGAGCTGGGGTCGGGCCGGTCTGGTCTGCCGTTTACAGGTCAATAGCATCAGGAACCAAGTGGGTCTACACAACGTACTGCGATCTTGCAAATAACGTCACCCTGGCAGACCCAGGCACTACCTATGTGGGCGTTCTAAAGCGTCTGACGAGGACAAGCGGGTCTTGGGCTGACGACGACCTGGGCACACTGAAGGCAGGCGGATTAGGGGGAACCACGGTAGATAGGCCGTGCGCTATCACGACGCTGATGCTGCAATGGACGTACTACGACACGACGTTGAGCCTGACGCCAGCGCCGATGATACCACAGAGCTGTATATTCTAGGGCGCTGGGAGCGCCAAGAAGGAGCCGGTACATTGAACACTCAGGCGACACAATTCTATGTGGCAGTCATGGCAATCTTCGGCATGGTGGGCCTGACGGCGCTGGCGTTGTGCTGTGCGGCCTTCGGGCATACCCACAATGAGGTGGTGGACAACGTGCTACTGCTCCTCGTAGGTGGCCTGGTGTCCGGCACCGGCACGGCGATTGCCTATCTCTTCCGGCTGAACGGCAAGGCGACGATGAAATAGGAGCGGTTGATGCCTCTCGCACTCGACATCTCGAACTGGGGGGGCGAACTCGGCGCTAATACGGTGGCTGAGTGGAAAGCCCATGGTGTCAAGAAGGTCATCGTGGGCGTCCACCCACGACACATCCTCATAGCCCGTCAGCAGCTTCAGGCAGCCTCTAGTGGTGGTCTAAAGATTGAGGTCTATGGGTATCTCTACTTTGATGCACCGATTCAACCTCAGATTCAGGCTATCTTCGCTGCAATCAAGGGTCTTCCAGTCGAGCAGGTATGGCTTGACGTTGAGGACACTGAGACTAGCGCCCCACCCCCACAAGTGGTACAATCTATTCAGGAAGCTATATCACTTGTGGAGGCATACGATAATGAGGAAGATGGCTCCGGTTAAAGAACGATGGGAACGCAAGGTGAACCGAACCCCGGATGGGTGCTGGGATTGGCTAGGTGGCAAGGCGGGCAAAGGATACGGTGTGATGGGTGTCGGGAGTAAGGTGGCAGGAACCCGTCGGCAAGTCTACGCACATCGTTTGTCCTATGAGATGCACGTTGGACCGATCCCACCCGGATTGCAGGTATGCCACCACTGCGATAATCCCGGCTGTGTGAACCCTGAACATCTCTTCGTCGGCACGCGGCAGGATAACATGACTGATTGCGCCCGTAAGGGCCGCAACTTTACTGATACAAGACAGGCTAGGCGAGCCTTGGCAAAGCTTACCCGTGAACAGGTAGAGGAGATTCGCCGCCGTTATCAGACCCAAGAACGCCCACGAGGAGTCGATGGTAGGTTCATAGAATGGTCTATGACTTCACCAAGTCAGGCTGCTCTCGCCCGTGAATACGGGGTCGTTCCAGGTGCCATTTGGAATATCCTGAACCGTAGGTGCTGGAAGTGAAGGTTGGACTGTATAGTGCGGCTTGGTGCTGGGATCAGTTGACCGGATCATCGACAGCCTTCGCCGACTATCCGCTATGGGTGGCAGCCTACGACGGCGCGGCGAACACAATCTTTCCTCACTTCGGCGGCTGGCAGACGTGCGCCCTGAAGCAGTACGCCGGAACTAGCGACTTCTGCGGCTACTCGGCCGACCTGGATTTCTATGAGGAGAACAACATGACACCAGAAGAGAAGCTACGCCTAGCGTGCCTTGAATTGGCGAACCGCTGGGCGGCCATGATCAAGCTAGGCCGACTTCAGGACGTTCTCAACGAGGCGAAGGTGCTGGGTGTAGTGGCCGCTTGACGGCTGTGGTATGATGATTACGAGAGGCCGCTAGGGTGCGCGGTGCCCGCAAGGGCCGGTAAGCGCTACCTAGCGGCTTTCTCATCTTCTAAACGGCACCACTACGCCGCCGTCTCCCCCCAGCAGCGCATCGGCGGGATTCAGACGGCGTTGTGCTTGTAGTGCCCGCTCCTCCGAGTCCGCCCGCAGGTAGATTAAAGTAGTGTCCAGCTTCGCGTGGCCGAGCAACTTAGATAACTCGTCTATCGTTCCCCCAAGTCGGATGAAACGCATCGCAAAGGAATGACGCAAGAGGTGGGCGTGAAAAGGAATACAGGTTCGCTCGGCGAGGCGGACCATGCGCCACTTCAGCACGCCCACCGTCATGGGGAATATCCACTGGCCGTCGTGGGGCAGGGCGTTGACCGCTTGCATAGCGACTACGCCTGGGTCTACCCGCCGGACTTTGGAGCCTTTGCCGTGTACTGTAAGTCGCCCATCTAGGCAATCGACCCAGCGTAGGGCCGTGACCTCCCCTACTCTCATGCCCGAACCGAGCATCAAGAGCACGGCGGCTCTGTCGTAGGTATCGCCAGCAGCGAGGAGGGCGCGAATCTGCGTGTCGGAGAGGACGGCTATCGGCGTCTCTATTGTGCGGGGTGGTTTCAGCCCTTCCAGGGGATTATCGGGCAGCCAGCGTTGCCGGACGGACCAGCGGAAGAAGCCATAGAAGCGCTGAAACTCGACCACGCCGCTGTTGTGGGACAGAATGTCCAGGCGCTGGCTGAGGTAGGGGATGGCGCTTGCCGCTGCACGGCGTAGGTTGACGTTCCCCACATGGCGTTCCCAAGCGCGTAGCCCGCCCTGGACATTGTAGATGGTGTTGTGGGCTCGCCCATTGGCGCGGAGGGCCAGGATGTATTGGTCGATGGCAGCGGTTAGCTTCATACCCACCACGTTAGTGATGGGTCGGAAGACCGCCCGCGCTTCCTTGCGCTAGTTGACCATAACACAAATAAAGCCCCTTGTCAAGAGCGGCGTCCCTGCCGGACTGAGATGAGGGCTAAACTATTTTCGGGATCAGTCGAAAATAGTTGCGAAAGGTACTTGACATTGTAGCGGGAATGATAGAAGATGACTAGGCTATGCGAGCAACCATGAACCCCGCCGTACTAGGTCGCAAGGCCGCTCCTCCGACAGGACTGTCGGCAACCCATAGCAATTTGCCCCGACCCCAGCAATCACGCTCGCAAAGCGCTGTCGGTCGGGGCTGTTGCGTCTCCACCCCGGCCCGTCGTCCTCAACCCCACCAACGCAGCCACCAGCTACAGCGGCGGGCCGGGGCACTTAACTAGGGGGCCTGATGGTACAGGCCACGCTTGATCAGGGGATAGCCCTACGCAACGCCGGGCTCGATTCGGTCGGCCTCCATCATGCGAGCTGGATCGAAATCGCCCGCGAGATAGCCCTGAGAATCTGCCGGCGGGACGGGGATGTGGGAAAGGGGAGAGACATGAGGTTCGACCTGTCCGAATCTATTGAAGCTATGCGTCAGGGTCAAAAGACACAAACCCGTCGCCGGTCTGACTATTGGTTCAAGAGACTGGGGAAACGAATCACCATCGTCCACCTGGGCCAACTACTCGGCTGGGCTACGGTAAGACGTGTCTGGCGGCAGGAACTTGCCACGATGACCCATGAAGAGGCCCGGGCAGAGGGTTACGAAACCATCACCGACTTCCGTACTGCCTTGCGCCAACTTTATGGCCCAGAAGCCGATGACTACACTCACCTGGTCGCAATCGAATTCGGCGACATCGAGTGGTTGGAGGTGCCAGCATGAGAGTTCTGAGCAATCCCTTCAACCGCCTAGCCACTGCTGCCCGCATCGCTAACCGCCAACGCGAACACGGCCTCCGTGTCCCGACGCGGGAAGAGGGAGAGGCTCTGATGACTGAATGGGGCACCGACAAGGACTCCACGGACATCGCCCTCAATCTGCAAATGTTGTACGGCCAGCAGTTTGACACCCTCCGCGACGAGGACTGGCGCGATCTGGCGAAGGCTATTCAGCGATACGGCGACGACCGCGAGATGGCCGAGCGTGAGCGGTATCAGCAACAGGGGGAATGAGATGTTCATCACCGATGAATGGCTGAAACGCAAGCGGGCCTGTGCTGACCAGCGCAAGACTTTCCGTAGACTCTTCCCCGACGGTTGTGAGGTGACGGTAGAGAACGCTGAGAAGGCGAACCGACACGGGCTCGATGTTATCTGGGCGTATGTCCGTTGTCTCGACCGAAAGGGAAGGCGCGAGTTCATCCGTTTCTGCCAGGGCACCAGCGATCCCGTCCGCTACACCAGTTATATCGACGCAGGCCTAGCAGCCTATGTCGCCCACTCCTGCCCATTCAAGGAATGGGAATGGATAGTGCATTATCTCGCTGACAAGGGGGAATGATGAAGGCTTACCACTTCTTGAACGAAGATATGACGGCGGGTTCAGGCAAGGAGAAGCCCTGGAAGGTGGGCGAGGAGCGCACCGTTCCCAAGCCGGATCGTGTCGTTCTCTGCGCCTACGGCTATCACTCGGCCCCGTCTTGGCGAGATGCGTTGAAATATGCCCCTGGGCCGGTGGCTTGTATTGTCGAAGTCTCCGAACCCATCGCCCATGATGATACCAAGCAAGTCTCAGCGACGCGCAAACTCCTGGCCGCGAAGGATGTGAACAAGGAACTCCGGCTCTTCGCTTGCGACTGTACCGAGCGAGCCTTGAAGCGTGAACGCAAGGCGGGCCGAGAACCAGACGAACGCAGTTGGAAGGCAATCATCGTCTCCCGCCTATATGCCAACGGCGAGGCGAACCTACAAGAATTGGCCGCCGCCAGGGCCGCCGCCAGGGACGCCGCCTGGGACGCCGGGGACGCCGCCAACGCCGCCGCCAACGCCGCCTGGGCCGCCTACGCCGCCGACGCCGCCGCCAACGCCGCCTGGGCCGCCGCCAGGGCCGCCGGGGACGCCGCCTACGCCGCCGAAATCAAATGGCAACGCAAGCGGTTGGCGCGATACCTAGATGTACTCTTCGCTGACAAGGGGGAATGATGAAGGCGATGCACTTCCTCAAGGAAGATATGCGAGCCGGTTCAGGCAAGGAGAAGCCCTGGAAGGTGGGCGAGGAGCGCACCGTTCCCAAGCCGGATCGTGTCGTTCTCTGTGTCTACGGCTATCACTCGGCCCCGTCTTGGCGAGATGCCCTGAGCTATGCACCTGGCCCCGTGGCCTGCATCGTCGAAGTCTCCGACCCCATCGCCCATGATGATACCAAGCAAGTCTCAGCGACGCGCAAACTCCTGGCCGCGAAGGATGTGAACAAGGAACTCCGGCTCTTCGCTTGCGACTGTGCCGAGCGAGCCTTGAAGCGTGAACGCAAGGCGGGCCGAGAACCAGACGAACGCAGTTGGAAGGCAATCATCGTCTCCCGCCTATATGCCAACGGCGAGGCGAACCTACAAGAATTGGCCGCCGCCAGGGACGCCGCCAGGGACGCCGCCAGGGCCGCCGCCTGGGCCGCCGCCAACGCCGCCGCCAGGGCCGCCGCCTGGGCCGCCGCCAACGCCGCCTGGGCCGCCGCCAACGCCGCCTGGGTCGCCGCCAGGGCCGCCGGGGACGCCGAAATCAAGTGGCAACGAAACCGGCTGGCGCGATACCTAGATGCCGTCTTCGCGGAGGGCAACCTTTGAAGGCACCACCCGCACACAAGGCCCTCTTCCGGGCACTCAGGCCCACGGGCAAGATCGCCCTAGAGTGCGGGGCCTGCGGCTACGTTGCCGACTTCGCCCTCTCGCGCATCACGGATCGCGCTGGCTTCGTGACCAAGCCGCGCTGTCCGGCCTGCGACGGGTTCATGTGGATCTACCAAGCCCAGGCGATGGAGCCCATCGTTGGGGATGACCTTTACCGCGACTGGAGCCATGACACGGGCGAGGATGAGCTAGACCGAGAGGAGAGACAGAGATGAGCGCGAAGGATGCGGCGTGGGGCGAGTTTCGTCATGCGGTCATTAGCCTAATTGCGGCTGTCAACTATGCTGCTATTGACACTGACGCTGGCTTTCTTGAGGAGGAATTAGCGGTCAACAATGCCGTCCGTGCCTACGCCGACGCCCGTGTCGCTGAGGCGCGAGAGCCGCTGGTGGAGACGCTGCGAAGTGTACGTCTGGCTCTTCGGGAAAGCCGTAGTAGCGCCCGATGAGGAGCGGCTGGGGCAGGTGCGCGATGGCTAGGGTTGCGGTTTCTCGGCGCTCAGATGCCCGTCAGCCGCCAGAAGACATACGGGCCGTCGCTGTGGCTAGGGGCTATCGGTGGTGTCTATGTTGTGGCTCCTGGTATCACGAATCGGCTGCGAAGGCGCACACCTACTGCGGGCCACGCCGCAAGCGAAGGAGCGAAAGATGACAATGCCTGAAACCGAAACTGCGGTAATCGAGTACCGTCCACCAGCGGGGCAGATGGTGCCCGTCGAGGAGGTCAAGGCAGCTCTCGAACAGATGCACCAACTGGTCAAGGACGTACTCATCGAGGGTGTCCACTACGGCGTCCAGCAAGGGACAGACCAGAAAGCCCTCAAGAAGCCGGGGGCTGAGGAGGTCTTCAAGGCGTTCCTTTGCCGCCCGGAGTATGAGGACATGGCGGGCACGGGCGTCAATGTCGCGGAGCAGCAGTGCACCTTCCGCTACAAATGCCGCGCTATCCGGTGGGACACGGGCGAGATTCTGGCAGAGGGCATAGGCTCCTGTTCCAGTCTGGAGAAGAAATACCACCTACGCCATTCCGACCGAACCTGTCCTACGTGCGGCAAGGCCACAATCAAGGTCAGCAAATACCACGATGCCAACCTGGGCCACAAGTCCCTTTATTGCTTCGCCAAGATTGGTGGCTGCGGTGCGAAGTTCCCAGCGGGTTCAATCCCCCCTGTCGAGGACAGGGAGACGACCCTTGAGGAATGGGCCGACCTCATCAACACCATTGACAAGATGGCCCAGAAGAGGGCGATGGTGGCCTGCGCCCTGACGCTCGGCGCTGTGTCGGCCATGTTCACCCAGGACATCGACGAGGCATGGGAAGAGGGGGAGTACAAGGCGGCGGAGACGCCTATGTCCGAAAGCGCATGGGAAAATGAGAACACCGCCGAGGGCGAACCCGCTGTGCGGACGGTGCCGCCGCCCAAGCCGCAACCTCGGCAACCCACAGGTGGAGAGCAACGGACAGACCCCCGACTACCGCCCGAAGAGCAGCCCGCACCAATCGGCCAGGTGAATCTCGTTACTAACCGCTTCAACGACGTGCCGGAGGACGTGCAACTTGCCCTCTGCGAAAAGTACGGCGTCGAGGTGGCCTACGACGACGATGGCAAACTGCGGATCACTGATGCGAGCAAGCTGACGGGCGGCGCGAAGGGCACCGCTGAGGCGATGGTAGCGGAGTTGAATCTAGCCAAGAAGGTTGCAAGGGGGTCTGCCTAATGATCGCTAGGGCCAGAGAGTGGTGAACTGCTGTTCACGCGGAGGCTAGAAACTGAATAAGGAGGTCTATCGCGTGCTGGGAGTGAGGGAAGTGAATAATTGGGTAACCTCTTGCGGGGTGTTCTGCTACACCTCGCTCCTAGCACGCGGGAGACTTCTTGGGCTGGTGGGTTTCTCCCGCCGCTTTGACGGGCGCTCCTAGCCCACCGGCCACTTGAAAGGATGACATGGCACACACTCCTAGACTGACACTGCCACTACCGCCGAAGGAACTGTCACCAAACGCACGGCTCCACTACCAGGAGAAGGCTAAGGAGACGGCCGCCTATCGGGAGATGGTGGCCTTCTGTTGCTTCGGCCAGCGCGTCGCCACGGGCAAACGATACCGGCTGACGGAAACCTACCGCATCGCTGGCAAACGTAAGCATGATGTCCGCAACCTCTTCGCTGCGTTCAAGGCAGGCGAGGACGGGCTGGTGGACGCGGGGCTGCTCCCTGGCGACGACGACTCGGTGCTCCTTCACGGAAGTCCCAGCATCGAGAGAGTTAAGACGAAGGCTGAGGAGGGCGTGGTAGTTATGATCGAGGAGATATTACGCTAATGCTCTTATTCTGTAGCAAGTGCTATGACCGGCTTGAAGCATCCCGCCCCCGCTGCCGGATGAGCCGCGCCCGACGGTTTGCGATAGTACGCAAGGCCCTAACCGAACACGGTGATGCTGAGTACAAAGGCCCACTCGGTCAGGGCCTCAATATCTCGGCCCGCTGTCTAACCTGTGGATACCGCAGCGAGCTTGGGTATGTCATATCGAGGAGGGGGCATGACTACACTCCTTGACGCCGCCCAGGACGAGGCCCACTACGTCTTCCGGCACCGCTGCCCCTGTGGGGAACGCTTCGCCGTCCGGGTCCCGCCGGCCGCGCCCGTCTCCTGCCGCAAGTGCAACATCGTATCCTTTGCCACGCCGGAACCCTGCGATGAGGTGTGGTGGACGTGGTTTGTTGCCCAGCCGTTGAACCGCAAGATGCTGAACCTGCCGCCGTTGTATGTGGCAGAGGAAGCACCGAAGCCGAGGCCCGTGAAGGAGCCGCGCAAGATTGCCGATGCGGGAGTGCCGTTATGAGGGTGAAGTGAATGCCCACCTTCGGCTCGCTCTTCTCCGGCATCGGCGGCATGGACTTGGGCCTGGAATGGGCAGGCTGGGAGTGCAGGTTTCAGGTAGAGATAGATGACTGGCGACGGCAAGTCCTCACGCGGCACTGGCCGGAAGTCCCGAAGTGGAAAGACGTGCGTGAGTTCCGCTCTAACGAAGTCGGGGCCAGGAGTGGGTTACTCGAACAAGGACGACCAGATTCTAGCGGTGAGTTTGGCGTTGATCTCATCTGCGCCGGAGTCCCCTGCCAGGATGTTAGCGTCGCTGGACGGCGAGCCGGACTCGCCGGAGAACGGACAGGACTCTTCTTCGAGTTCGCCCGAATCCTGCGAGAGTTACAGCCCCGTTGGTTCCTCTTCGAGAACGTTCCAGGCTTGCTTTCTTCCAATCAAGGACTTGATTTCGCTGTCATCCTCGATACGCTGGACAAATGCGGGTATGGCGTATCATGGCGCATTCTCAATAGCCAGTACTTCGGAGTCCCCCAGCGTCGCCGCCGAGTGTTCATTGTCGGACATCTTGGTGGCTCATGCCCACCCGAAATACTCTTTGAGTCCGAAGGCGGCGGCGGGCATCCTCAGACGGGCGGAGAGACGGCAACGACCCCTTCCTTCGGCTCTCCAGGCGGCATTGCTCGCTCTCTCATCAGCGGGCCAAACGACTTTAGCTCCAGTAAGGGAACCCTCGTCAAATGTCTCAACGCCCACCCAAGCCCAAGCCGTAGACTCAATGCAGGTGATGAAACCTTTGTCGTTGGTGCGCCGGCTGACCCCGACGGAATGCGAGAGGCTCCAGGGGCTACCGGATGGCTGGACGCATGTTCACGGTGCCCCGATGGTAGGCGCTACGCCGCTCTGGGAGACGCTGTCACGGCTGTGGTGGCCGGATGGATCGGGAGACGAATCTTGAGCAAGGAAGCCCATCATGCCGAACCCGCCTGACACGCGCACCGAGGGCGACGTACTGATATTGACCTGGGCCGACGTGGGGCTTAGGGCTGAGGCCGAGCAAATCCGGCGTGACCGTGGCGACCTGATAGCCGAACTCACGTGGTATGTCATATCCCCGACAGCCAAGTACCCCCATCTACATGGGGCCAAGCAAAACCTCAGCTCGACCCGTGAGAAGGCATCCCTAGCGCGATATCTGACGGAACGTACTCAAGGTATGGAGCTGGACTGGGACACGATCGTCGAGCAGGTGAGCGTGCTGGTGAAGCGCCACTATCAGGAGGGAGAGCCGTTCGTGAAGATCGGCCACGGCACCGATGCGGTTGAGGATAGGCTTTACCGCATTGACCGCCTCGCTGAGGAAACCCAGATCACCATGCTCTACGGGGATAGTGGCGCTGGTAAGTCCACCATCGCGGTCGCTGCCGCCCTTAGTGTACAGAGCGGTATCCCCATCCTGGGCCTACGGCCCGAATCAGGGCCGGTACTGTACCTAGATTATGAGACAGATGCCGCCGAGCAAGATAGACGGCTACGCCTCATCGCTAAAGGTTATGACGAAGGAGCGTGGCCGGAGATAGACTACCGCCACATGGTCGCGCCCCTGGCCGATGACATCTCCAGTATCCGCCGCTACGTTGACAGCAATGGGGTTGCGTTAGTGGTTGTCGATTCAGTGGGATTTGCCTGCGGCGGTGAGCCGGAGAAGGCTGAGCCGTCGTTACGAATGTATATGGCATTACGCCAACTAAAGGCCACCCAACTCTTAGTCCACCACGTAACGGGGGCGCAGTCCAGGGAGAAGGGGCGACGGCACCCCTTCGGCTCCGTCTACCATGTGAATGTTCCGAGAGCGCATTGGGAAGTCAGGGCTGCCCCAGAGCCGGAGAGTACACGTTTACGCCTTGCACTCTACAACCGCTGGAGTAACAACGCGCCGCGCTTCCGGCCATTGGGCTATGAGATCACCTTTTCCCGTGAGGCTACCTGTATCAAATCCAATGGCATCATGGACGTAGCAGAGTTGGCGGAGGGCGTAAGTCTGACCGAACAGATAGCGACCATACTTCAACGGGGCAACCTCACCGTCCAGCAGCTCCTTGATCATGTTGACACTACGGAGGGGACGGTTAGGACGGCCCTGAACAGGGGGAAGACTCGCTTTGTCAAAGTCGGCGACAAGTGGGGATTACTTACAGGGCATAGCGCTACGTAGCACCCCCATAGCCGCTACGTAGCAGCACACACCCTTTAGGGGTGCGCTACGGTACGGTGCTACGGACTAGAAAGGATATAGATGGAGTAAATGTACCAACCGCTCATTGACCCAGGGGATATCGCCAGTATTGAAGAGAAGCCAGTAATCGTCGAATTGTCTCCTTCCGAGAACTACGATCCAGAAGAGGGTCACTGCAAGATTCGGAATGGTGTGATTGTCTGCAACGATTGCGGAGCGCCAGCCGATACCGTTCACTTTGTCCCCTGGGTTGTTGTCTCCTTCGGCGCGAGTATCGAAATCCGTGCTGCCTGCGCCGAGCATGATCCTGGTGGATACTGGCTGCCGCTATCTGAGCTTATCACCGAACCCCTTAAGTGGCTGCTGCATATAAGTGAGAAACGCGGAGCGCCCGACCATGAATTATTGCAATGGCTGGGATATCCAGGCGTTGCGCTTCTGGGCAAGAAAGCGGGGCCACGAAAAGGCCAAAGGTGTGCCTACTGCGGTTCAACGGCTGGGCCAATGGAACTTGACCATATCGTCCCGAAGAGCAGGGGAGGGCCGGACGACAAGGGAAACCGCGTCTGGGCGTGTCGTGACTGCAACCGAAGGAAGGGAACGAAGTCGCTGCTGGAGTGGCTAGACGAACTGAGGCAACCGTGATGTGTGTCCACCACGAGATCGTCGACCCCAGCGACCAAGTGTGCCGCTGCGAGGCCGTCGAGGGGGCGCACTGGCATGGCAAGTGCCGGCTGTGCGGCGCCGAGCGGACGTACCCCGTGTGGGTAGACTGGGACTACCGGACGAGCCTGGAGGCGGTAACTTCTATGGTAGGACATTGGAGAGGAGGATAAACGATGCTGCGAGTTGATAAACACAGGACGCACACTATGCTTCTAGAAGCCCGCATTAGGTATCTAGAGGCCCGCATCGCGGAGTTTCGTGGGCCTTGTCCTCGAATACTGCGAAAAGGAGACACCCATGACGCTAACGCTTGAAGGCGCTGTGGCGGCGGCGAAGGCACGGGCGCAGGAGCGGTGTCCGGCTTGTGAAGGAGCGGGCGGCGATCACCTATGCCACGGCGACCTAGCCGCCGTCCGCGACGTGGCGCTGGCGGCAGCACGTATGGCATACGAAGTCTCGCCAGTAGAAGCAATAATGGAGATCGAGCGCCTATTCGGGAGCGAAGGAGGAGAGGATGTTACCTCCGCCACTTGACCTGACAAGAGATGAGAACGGCGACTGCCAATGCTGGCTGTGCAAAGAGGCACGGGAACGGCAGGCCAAA
>Ga0315291_10007630_pt1 | contig 13350 bp, 14 predicted proteins | sample YL17G12_20_MG_FD_203070 | JGI IMG/M metagenome (GOLD analysis project Ga0315291, IMG submission 203070) | Sediment microbial communities from Yellowstone Lake, YNP, Wyoming, USA - YL17G12_20 | ecosystem: Environmental > Aquatic > Freshwater > Lake > Sediment | place: USA: Wyoming | collected... | reverse complement strand
GTTGTGTCGCAGCGTTGTTGGCCGCACCGCCCGGCCCCGTAACAGCCTCACCAACACGACCAAAGCCCGAGTAAAATTGTCGGGCACCCGACTTGATGCCCTCGATAGATGCCCCAATGCCAACCCTATCCGTATGGCCCTGACCCACGAGTTCAAAAAGGCTGACTGCACCGGTAATGGGTAACGACAGAACGCCAGCCGCCACATTCGCAGCACCCCATCCCGCGCCAGCTAGACCAACACCACCCTTAACGACACGACCAACCGTCTGCGCAGCCGTAGTCAAATTCTTAGGCGTTAGTGTTCGCTCAATCCAATCTCCCAGCGGCTGGAGAATACTCTTGTTAATCTCCGGCAAAATGTTGACCAGTAGGTGTGCCGTATACCTTTCAATTCGCTGTAGTAAAGGAACCAACTTACCACCAATGTCATTTGCCGCCCGCTCCATCGCGTTCTTCGTAGCCTCGGTATTCGAGACAATCTTCTGTCCTTCGGATTCCTGGGTTGTCTGCGCAGCCTTCATGTCTTTCTGAAGCTGGTCTATGCCCGCGGCTGACACGTTTCCGTTTTCGTCCATTGACCGGAATAGTGTTATTAGTTCACCGCCACTCAACTGCGGAAACATCCCCGACAACAGTTCCATCCGGCGCGTATCGTCACCGACTGACTCACGGCCAATCTGATTGACCACATTCTTATATGCACCTTGCGGCGTCCAGTCTTCAGCACCCGTTCCGCGTCCCCAACGCTGCCGCGCAAACGCCAGATTTTCGTCACCGAGTGCGACACCACCCATCAACCCGACCCTCTGCTGTAACCGAACCCCCTCATACGACACGCCACGCTCACCGCCAAAAGCCCGCCAAAGTAATGCTTCCTGTCCCGGCCCACTCGGATTTGTAATGCCCGACTGCATCGCCGTAAACATGTTTGAAACGCGACCCTGCATTGACGGCCCCAACAGCTTTTCCATATAGAGCATCAAGCCGCCCCAATCGCCGCGACCAGCTTTCACACTCGGGTCAAACTGTGTTGCAAATCCAAGTTGCGCAACCCGTGCATAGTCTTTCAAATTCTCGCCGACCGCACCCAGGGGTTCGCCCAAATCTGAGACGTTCTTGGCAATCTGTCCGAGCAATTTCAAAGTTTCACGGTCGCCCGAAATCGCAGCCATGCCGCCCCATTGCGCCAACGATTCCGGTTGCAGCGAATGACCGCGCATGAATCCGAACGGCGCAGTCGGACTATTCCACCGTGACCGGCCAAACACTTCACCGAATTGTAACGACTCCGCCTGCGAGTAGCCCTGTCCATAACCCGCGCCGATTACGCCACTCGCACCACCGCCACCCCACAATCCCGCCATCCGGGCATTAGCCGTATCGCGCTGTTCATACAGCGGGCGCATCATGCCGAGAATCTTGAACACGCCCAGGGTTTCGAGAATGCCCACGATTCCGAGTCCGATACCCGCAGCCCCGAGCAACGCACCGCCCGCACCCATAACGCCACCGACTGCTTGACCGACACCGCCGCCCGAGCGCCGTCTGTGCTGTTCCTGCTCTTCGTCCTGACGACCCTTCTTACGGGTATCAAGCTCCTTGTCCATTTCGTCCAGGAGCTTCGTGCGGGATTTCACTTCATCGTCAAGGATACCACCGCGCTTCTCAACATCCGCCGTGGTCGCGCCAAGCGCAGACGGCCCCTGCTCAATCATCGAGGACAACGCGCCACGCGCCTTAGTCCGAGCATCTTCGACCTTACGAAGTCGCGCCCCCGTCATCGGGCCATCGTCCAGCAACGCATCCCGGTAATCAATGCGCGCCATATCAACCGGAGCCATTGCGTGCGCGATGCGGTGTTGCAGGTCGGTGCGGGCTTGCGCCGCCGTCATAGCATCTTCGCCGCTAACGCCTTGCCGTTGCATCATGCGCGTAACAACTGTGTCAGCCTGATACCCTCGCGCAGCCCGCCATCGCGCTGTTTCAAACAACCCCATCGGCTCACCGCCAAACCCGGCACCAGTAGCACGCGCCCCCGCTTGTTCTAATCCCTTCGTAACTTGTTGCGCATGATACCGCTGTGAAAAATCCACACCCGGCCCCCGCGCAAAATCACCACCAACATCGCCAGCGGACTGCTTGACATCGGCCAGGTCACGCTTAGCTGCCGCTACCGCAGCTTGTCCTTCGTAGGACAAGCGTATGCGAACGTCTTGGTCTGCCATCTATGCGCGTCCGTCGCCCACTACGACTGTCTCGGTCTTACCGGCCAGCTCAGCATCAATGCGCTTCTCAAGTTCTTCATCCCGATACACAGTGCCCACAATCATCACACCGCCGCACTTTGGGCACGAGCTATCCGCATTCGCCACACCAGAATAGTCGCACACCGTGCACGTCGGCATACTTTCCTTGCGCCATTGCTCACGTAACTCATCTGCGGCATTGTGCTCTACGCAGTCCTCGAAGATTTCACGTTCGGTGCATTCAAGATAGCGCGGGTCACGCGGTAGGAGCCGATACCTTTCCCGGAACTCCCTTGTCATCCAGTAGCGCAGGAGCTTCAGTTTTCGCTTCGCCGCTTCCATCGCTTTTGGGATAGAATGCTCGAAAGGGGTCGGGAAATGTCTCCACGTATTTGCCGTAAAGCTGCCGCAGCAGCAACGGGTTCTTCGCGGCCACGTCATCGCAACTGGTCACGCCATCGGGATACTTTGTAATTGCGACCGAGAGCACGGCCATGATGTGCGCCGTATCCGCAGCCAGCTTATCATCTACCGTAGGCGATACAGCCAGTTCGCCCCAGTTGCCACCAGTCAACTGCATTCGATACCCGCGCACGCGAAGCTGGTCGCTTAACGTCAACTCCTGCACGGTAAACTCACCCGGCATTCCGTCAAGGGTGAGCGTCTTCGTTCTTCGTTCCATTATGTCCTCCTGATTTTCAGCGCCCTGATTGACATTTCGATTTTCGATTTGCGCAGGAGCGCGCGACCATCGCGGACGCGCGCCCCGTTCCCGAGCACGGGCCGCACCCGTGCTAACTCTCTATCCCTGGTCGGCGTTCGTCAGCAGCAGTTTATAACCAGTCGTAGATTCCTTGAGCGGCTTGACCTGCATCGGCCCGGACGCGCCAAACTGGAACGTCATGTTGGTCATAATGACGGCGTTCGCCGTGATTGTAACCGACACGGAATCACACTTGGCACCCGGAATCCGCAGCACGGTTTCGCCAGTGTCGTTATCCACAACGGTCATCTCGACACCGCCGCTCGACAGCAATGTGGTCAACGACATTGCGATTTCGTTGCTATTCGCGCCACTCGGAACACCAATCGCCGCGAAGTCCTGCTTCTCGACCATGAACCGGGCAACCGTCACAGTGCCGGTAAAGCGCAGGCCCACGTGTTCATACGGAAAGATGGAACCAATCTCGTATTGCGGCTGGAGGCCGAAGCTCTGCGTCGGGTTGACACCGGTGCATCGCCCGATGGGTTTCCCTCCGACTGTGAGATATACTCTCCCGCCATGCAGTGTCTTTGCAATCGCGGGAGTCGTCATCGGCTGCTTTGCGCTAAACATTTGTTATACTCCTTTCGCGGTGCTAGGACACCACTTTAAGCAAAAGAAAACAGAAATTGTTGGGGCCATTCCAACGTCCCGCAATTTGGACATACCACGCATCGTCCTCTTTGTAAACGATTATCGGGTCGTATGCAGGAAGCTCCGGCTGCGTATCCGTTGCGGGCACCGCGCGGAACCAACCGTTTTTCACGGCGCGCGTGCAGTGCGCTTCAGCCAGCGTTTCCACGTCCGCCTTTGTAAGTCTACGCGGATTCGCGCCGACAACCAGCTTGTCCGCATCCACATTGAATTCATAAATGAACTGGTCGCGCACCCTCGCCATGCTCAACTCCGCGCTCATATTCGTTGTCCTATCCCACAGCCCGAGATTGGACTGTAGCGACGTAACACCCTGCACGACAACGTAGCCCTGGCCCGGAATCAACCGGAAGCACACGCAGCCCGCGTTAATCATGTCGTCGCGGGAACTCGAAGCGTAGTTGTTCTCCAGCCCCAGGCACTTGATTGCCTTTCGGGTCGTCGGGTCTTGCACTTCCAGTCCGGCACACAGACCGGCCACAAGCGCCGCCGAATACATCGGGGAAAGCAACTCGGTATCACCGCTGCCATCCACCGTGTAATCGTAGTGCCCTTCGGCAACCAGGGTCATCTTGTCGGTGTTCAGATTGAACGCGCGTGTGTGTCGCTGCGCTTCGTTTTCGGCAACCGCGCCACCCACGATACCGTAGCGATTCGGATTCAGAATCGTCGCATCCGCGCAGTGTGCCGCAACCGCCGCGTGCCACGCCGCGGTCTCGCTCTCAATCAGAATGAAATTGACCTCTTCGTCGGCCAGATAGCCAAGCGCCTCGACCAAGCTCGGCAACGTCGCGGTTCCGTCTGCACCACCGGAGAGATACTTGTAGGTGATGTTCTTCGGCGGTGCCTTACCCGCGTTCGCCGTGGTCACGCGCGTCGCTGAAATCTCATCCACGGTATCGTTAATCCAGCGATAGCACGCATACAGGTCGCCCACCAACGGGGTTCCGTCTGCGGCAACCTTTGCGCCGGACGTGTAATCGTAAAGCAGCCCGGTCGGTGAATAGGTCGCATCCAGCGTAAACGACACGCCAGTATCAATCGAACCGACGCGCACGATTTCATTGTTCGCCGGAGTAGCGTCGTCCTCAAGGTAAACGTAATCGCCAACGGTCATACCGCTGGTCGCCGTGCAGGGCACAACCGTGGTGCCCGCCGCAGCGGAGCCGTCCATTGTGGTGCAAAGCCAGATTGATTGCGCCGTCGCCGCGTCCAGCCAAATGCTCGGGTCGCTACCGTGCCCGGACAGAATTGTCGCTTTGTAAAGGTTCTGAAGGTTGATGTAGTCGCACACCGACTGAATCGTCGGATACGCGGCCAAATCAATGCTCAGATTCGCAGCAGTGCCGCCCGTCACAGTCGTAGTAATCGTGCCCGCGCCGCCACCGGTTACAATCGGATTGATTGTAATTGTCGCGGCAGACGCAGCGGAATCCTCACAAATCACAGCCAACATCGGTCGGGTTAACACGTCGCCAACCTGCGCCGTTTCGCTGGCATACTGCACGGTAATCTTCTTGCCGACGCTGCCGGTGCCGGTTTCGACCTGCACGCGAATCTGGCTACCCCACGCGCCCGCATCCCGACACGTCAGCAACAGCGCATCATACGCCGCATCCTGAAGGGTCAAGCTCGCCTGAACGCCATCCGAGATACGCATGAAGCCGCACTTCTGTGCACCCGGCAAATTCGGACTCGGGTTAAATGCCTTCTCAATGAGCCGAAGGCCGTTACCCGAACGCAGAATTGCCTTTGCCTGTTCCGCGTTTGTAAACCAGTAACACGGATGCCCGGTCAATGCGCGTAGCGCCGCAGTCTGGTCAATCGAGAGTCCACCCGTGCTGGTTCCGAGAACCATGACCTTTCCGGTAGACTGGTCATTCGCGCCCGGAGCCGTTGCGACCTGGAACGCCGCGGCCACTCCTGGCTGTCTGTAGAGCACAGAGAAGTAACGATGTTGCATTTGTAATCCTCCTACCGCGTAGCTACGAGCTTCGCATAAAGGCTGGCCCACTCGTCGGCATTTCGATTGCGCGTGTCACCATGCACCAGCGACCGCATTGAGCCAACCAGGAGCTTTGATTTCTTGGTCGCCGCCAACCAATCTGCACAACTCATTTGCGGCAACTGCGGCCTCGCTGCCTTTGTCATTACGGGCACCGCGTCTGTTGCGGCATTGTCACCCGAATCACTGTATGCTTTTCGCATGATTATCTACACTTCCTCCTATAGCTTAACCTAGTTACGGCTCATTTTGTTTACCGGCACGACGTTCATTCGCTTCATATTTTCGCTGGTCTTCCTGCTCACGGCATTGCATTGCTAATACAGCATCCTCAACATCAGAGTCCAGCTCCGCAAGTCGAACAGCATATCCCTCTGAGTAAGAGGACACAATAAGCGCATACGGCGTAGATGTGTCTCCGCCATCAAAAGAAATATCCAACAACGAAACATCGCGCCCAGAGTATCCCAAAAATCCTGAACCACTGTGCGGGCCATGCCCAATCGCAGAACACACCATTGACGGATTCTTCAGTGCGTCCTGCGTTAATCCGGTTACTTCGTCAGCACCTGAACACAATGACCTAAGTGCGTCTGCGCTAAAATCCGATTTTGCAGAAAAATCCCAACTCCCTAACGTCAGTGCCCGCTGCCATCCAGACGTATTATCAATATCACTCATGCGCTTCGCTAAACGGAGCAACCGCCGATGCCCGTGCAGCATTATGCGGTCTTTCTGCTGTGTTGCTTCTGACACAGGCTCGTCCGGTTCGTGTTTCGGCATACCCTCGCCCAGAAGGGGCATACGATAGTAGTAGCGGTAATCCCCGCCACCAGGTTTCGCTACCCGGCGAATGTATTTGTGTCCGGCTCGTTCGCTACCACGCACCGACTTCAAAATCTCGACTACTGCACACGCCAATTCATCAATCCTGCTCATTACAAACTCCGTCCGGCTCAGCCGGTGTTATCTCTGTTTCGATACTCGTTCGGTCGGCACGGTCAATCGAAATGCGCGTCTGGTCGTGCTGCACGATGACCGTCATACGGCCCCGCCGACCCCATACGCCATCCGCATCCGACACGACTTCTTCTGCCCCGAACTGGCATTTGCAACTAGTCGCACCCGCGCGCATGAACGCATCAATCAGGGCTTCTTCGCACGCATGGAATATCGCATACAGCGAGTCAATCTGCCCGGCTGTTTTCGACTGCCAGATTACACCGTAGACTTCCGTGCGCATACTGCTTCGCACGTCGGCAATGTTGTCCGTTTCCTGGATGCCGCCAATATACCGTTGTGCTTCCGTTTCCGCCTGACGGAACACGGCAACTTGCGGGTCGTGCTCAATCAGGTTTGTGAACTGCTCGGTTACAAACACGTCCTTGTCCAACGTGCATGTGCCGATGCTCACCAGGAGTTGCTTCAGGAAGAACAACAGGTATTCCTTGACGTTGAACATCTTGACGACTGCCGTGCACGCAGCCGTTGCGTAAACGTGTTTGATGACGCTCATATCGCTGGGTATCGCCGTGTCTTGAACATACAAGGCATAGTGGTAAGTTGACCCGTTCGCGCAGTTCATATCGTATGCTGTTCTTTGTTCGCTATCGGGAATGTAAAACGTCGTGGCATCGGGCGGCGTCGTGTTCTCGGTCGCGGTATCAATCACGTAAACTGAAATCCCAACGTGCGGGTGTCCGGCTCCGGTGCGCCAGTTTGTAACTTCCGAATCCGTAACCGCTGCGCCCCGTTTGCGGAACAGAATCGTGCGGTAAGCCGCAGGCACGGTTTCAACCGTGATTGACCACTCGATGTCAATCCGATAGCCCAGGGGCGATGGGCACGCGGCGGCGTAGCGGAGTTCGGGAATCATTTGCCTTCGAGATGCGCGAGATTCTTCTTCCAGTAACTTGCTTCGCGCACATTGTCATGCCGCACTTCGAGACTCGACATTCGATTATACGCACGGTCGGCCTTGCACCGAGCACGTTCATCCTGCGGACTACCACGACCAAATTGCCGAACAGCAGCATCAATCGCTCGGTCAGCAGATTCGTATTCGGCTTTTGCCGCGCGTAGTTTCTCACGAAGAACAGCAAGTTTCGGGCGGTCGGTATACTCATAGGCAAACTTGCCGCCCGCAATGGGCTTGCGCGAAATGTAACGATGTCCCGGCTTCTCGCTACCCTTCGCGCCCTTGCACAACCCTTCGACATCCCGGCACGCCGCTTCCGTTTCCGCCATCGCTTGCTGTATCGCCTGGGCGCGTTCCGGTGTCACTGACAGCTCCATTGGCAGTTTCTTCTCCTTACGCTTCTTCTTGAACGCATCCGCAATCGCCGGAGGTTTGCTCACGGGCGGCGACAGCTTGAAGGGCGTTGTGCGCATCTGATGCGGCAACATACCCTTCTTCATCGTCAACGCCGCGGCTACCGCAATCGCCGACTTCTCGTCAAGCGGGCCAGCGATAATGTCTTTCATGCACGTGTTTGTCATTTGTAATTCTCCCTACGCCAAATAAAACGGAATACCCGTTTCGCTACCGCCGACAATATCGAGAACAACCGCCGCACCGATTGTCTGTGCAAGCATCGTCTTGACCTTCTCGGCCACTTTCTCGGCCAGGTGAAATGCCTCGAAGCCTGGGTGCTCCCATCCGGTGCCGTCCTCGGACAGCACACGAAATGTAAAATACTGCGAATGCCGCGGTGCCCCGACCTTGACCATGCCTTCGTATTTCGTGCCAACGTATTCGGGCGGTATCGGCGCGCCCATCTTCACCGCCGCGTAAACGTCCTTCGGCATCGGCGGCAACGTCACCGCGCCCGGCCCACCGTGCCGAAACGGAATCACGCGATACGCCTTGCCCGACGCGGAAACCTTGTGCTTGCCCTTTGTAATCGTAGATTTCATATCGAACGGCTGCACGCCGGTTTCCAGGGGCAGCGCATACGGAGCCACGTTTGTAATATCCCAAGTGTTACCGTCAACCTGGGACACGACAATCGAATCCGCATACGTCTTTATAACCGACTTCGTGTAGGTGCCCGTCGCGTGCTTGAACGCTGCCGACGCTTGGCGCTGCCATTCCGAGAGCGCGAACGCCGCCGCCTGCTGCAACGCGACCCGCACAGCGGAACCGTCGCCGGTCGGGGCCGGGCTACTTTCAGCGGTCACACGGAACATCATGCGTCACCGACCTGTAGTTTCATCGTCGTGCCATGACCTTTCCACCCGGACGTAAATTCCAAATAGGGTTGCAGCAGCCACACGCCGCGCTCGTCAACACTAACGTTCGCACCATCCGTAACCACGACAATGCTCGCGCCATCCTGACCAGCCTGCGCCGACCATGTTCCGGTTCTACCGCTCGGTTTCTTGTAGTCAACCCGCAACACCGACGCATCCGCTATTGATACGTTGAGCGCGATGACGATAACCGTTCCGATGTCGCCACTTTGAACCGGCATTAGTCCCTCTTTGCAATCCGTGACTTTCCGGCTACTCGGAAAGTTACATTTGACTTACCAGCCCGCACTTGAGCACGCACCCGGCTAGTCATAATCTTGGTCAACGTCAACGTCGAGCACCCGGTATATTTCGCTCCGGTGTAGGTAACGACGCCGCGTTGCGAATCGTCAAGCAAGCACACGGTTGCCATAACACACCGGGCGCAATCCCCGGCACACAGAGCTTCATCGCCCACGTAACGAAACGCATCCGCCAACAGCAAGTCAGCGAGTCCGACCACACGCAATCCATCGAGCGCCATTTGCGTCTCGCAACCAAAGCGCCGTAAAACGTCGGCAGACGGCGCTACGCTCGCGCCAGCGCGTCGCAGCGTATCTACCCGGCCCAATCCAGCCGCCCCCGTCGCCCGACGCGAATCCGCGCCAAATTGAGCGGGCGCACCTATCTTCCGAAGCAGGTCTGCTGGTATCGTAACAACAATACCGCCGCCCACAGCGCGACACGTATCAACGATAGCTTGCACGGTCGCCATAGTCAGACGAAACGTGTCAACGGTGCAATCAGCCGTTGCTCCGATTTTGCGCCGGGTATCCGCAACGGCTAAGCTCGATAACCCTACCCAGCGATAAGTGTCGCCAACGCACAACGCGCCTAATACAGTCAACCGTCGTGTGTCAACTAATGTCATAACATCGGCTCCGGTTTTCCGCAAACCGTCCAGGAGCATAAATACTCCGCTGCCGGTCGTGCGCACCATATCTGGGCCGACCTGCGCGGTCACCGCCGACCATCGCCGCGTATCTGATGCTGCGCTCGCAAGCAATCCCAAGAACCGCAATGTGTCCGGCCACAAACCTGTCGCGCAGCCGGTCTTGCGCAAGCTATCTGCGCTCGCTGAACCCGACACCATAACCGACCGGCAAGAATCCAGTAAAGCCGATGCACTGTTTGTAATCGCCCGGCGCGTGTCCGCTACCGCTAACCCGGATGCGCCGTATTTTCGATTCGTGTCATCCGCGATAATAACGGTCAGCCCACACGCCCGCACAGTATCGCCGCCGATAGCATACGTGTTAGCAACTGCCCGACGAACATCATCGAGCACCGAAACGCCCACCGCATCGTAACGCGCCGTGTCGGCAGCAACCGACGCAGATATGCCAACCCCACGGCATGAATCTGGCACGGCACTATCCCCGGAACCCGCTGCGCGCCTGCTGTCACTGGCAATCGTCGCGCTGCCCATTCCGGTCAACCAGAAATTCTGATACGGTGCCGCATTCGCTCCCGGCATCCGCACTTCCTTACGAAGTAGCGACCATCGCTGATTTGACGACAGCGTGAGCGGCCAACCCGCACGAAGTGCGCGACCCGGAACCGGTATCATCCCTGGCTCACAATCACGTGTCCTGAGATATTCGATGTCGTTGTCGTGCTCGGCACGAACACCAAGAACGGAACCGAGTTGTCATACAACCGAACGAAGCCCGCTGTCAAAGCGTCAATCGCATTCGGCACGTTAGCCGCCGTTAATTCCAGCATCGCAATCGGGCGAAACAGCACGACGCTGATTGTGCCGCTCGTCCACGTCGCCGAAAGCGTCAACGACTGAACTAAGCGCACACCGGTATCGCCAGCAGCCAAACCAATGACATGAAATGTGCCCGCAATCGAAGACGCCACCGTAGCAACGATATTCGTGCCAACCTGATTCTGCGTTCCGACTTGGTTGTTGTATTTCACCGTCAACGTCGGCGTGCCAGAACCGGTTGCGCCTGTAACTTCAACCGCAGCATACACACCAACACCGGCATTACTGCCGTTCGCGTCCCGCGCAAGAATTTGCGTTGCGCCGGTGCATAACTGCTCGGTCGTAATTGTGGTGCTCAATCCGCTATTATGCCACAACCGGTCGCACAACCACAACGAACCGGGTTGTGTGCACATTGCCTGCACCCGCGCCAAATAAGTGTTTCCGCTCACCGGGTTTGTAAACGGTATCTGACCGGGATACGTCGTCAAGTTCGTGCCGCCAACACCCGGTGACGGAATCGCCGCCGCACCGGGCAATCCCGCCAAATAGAATAGCGAGTGGTGCCGCCCGGCAACCATTGTGCCGGTCAAGCCCTTCGCAATTGCCTGCGGCGGCTGCATCCCGGCAATGCAACCGTCAACAGTCGTAATAGCCATTATACAGCCTGGATTGTCGCCGCGACCTGAAGGTCAACCGTCGTATCATTCTGCGGGGCTTCGCCATTCACCGCTTTCGCCTTCGCCCAGAATAGTTGATTCGTCGCGCCGACCTGACCAGAAATCGTCAACGCTGCGCCATATGCACCAAACGTGCCCGGCGACCCGGCACTATCCGGGGCCAACGCCCATTTGTCATAGGTCGTGCCAACCGGCGTAATCACGGTGCTGCCGTAGGTCGCGTAACCGGAATCGCAACGGACTGCGAGCTTGATTGGGCTGCATTCGTTACCGACCAGGATGAGCGGCGTAGCAATGGGCGTCAAGCCCGTGTTCTCGCTTACGAGCGTGCCGTCAATACCGCCCGAAGTCGGAGAATCTTTATAACTGTGGATATACACTTTGTCATTCCTCCAATGCGATAGATTGACCAAACGCATTCAACGGATGGTCTGCTGTCGTTTCAGGTTGATACGTTCGCCGCACGGCTAAAACTGTCTTAGGCAATACCGCACCCGTTCCGTCACCGCCACGGCTCGTCGGTTCCAACCCGTAGATTATAAACTGGCTCGACGCCACAAACTCTACAGAATACGCCACTCCCACTGCCGGGCCAGCGTCACTATTCCAGACTATTGTGCGGTCATCGAGTGAGAAGTCGTCCGTCTCGGTGTATTCAACATCGTTCTCGTCGCGCACCGACACAATTTTCGAAATGTCGAACGCCCAAATTTCATCGCGCGTCCCGCGTTTCAGCAAATCGCTATTACGTTCCGGGAACGCACCGAAGCAAAACACATCACCCCGGTGAACATACGCAAATGCTGGATTAGCGGTCTTGTCACGCATCGTCGCTGGAATCGTAAGCCGAGCGCCACCAAGAAAAATCGTTGCGATGTTCTCTGGCACCGACCGCAAATTCGGAGCCGTCCGAATTACGTCCGCGTTCACGCTATCAACAGGATACCGAAACCCGTGGTCACAGTAAGGACAGCCCTGCTTTGGAATACCGTTGTTGCTGCCAGCACAAGCACAAAGCGCAGCAGGACGATACTGCGCAACAACACAGAATGTCGCCGCGTGCTCGTCTAAAATATCCTGGTCAAACTGTGCCATTTGTAACTACGCTATGTCCACGGTCATGTTCGTGCCGAACTCATTGCGAATGTTCTGTATCCACTCGGTATCCTCGTTCTTCAGTGTTTCCACCAGGAACGCATACTCCGCCCGGCCAAAGGATTGCGACTGCGACGCACCATCAATCGAAATGGACTCTGACCCAGTTCCCCGAGGACGCATGAATGGCATCCAACGCAAAATTGCACGACGCGCAATCGCATAGCTGAAGCTGTCCTGCTGCGTCTCGTCCATGTTATCGAAGTCGAGTCCGGCATGAAACGTAACGTGAAACACGCACGGGATACGCTGATACATTACAAAGCCGGGGATGATGGTCGTCAAACCCGCTATCAATGCAGTATACATCAAGCCGCTTACGCCAAGCGCGTTCGGAATCAGCTCAAGCATATTCATATCCTTATCCACACTCAACCACGTAGTTTCAAACGTCCCGATTTCCTGGGTGCCCCACATCATTTTGTAAGACACGACATCTTGGATTGGCCCGTGGCGCATTTGTAAATTCCAAAAACTCGATGCAAAATCCTGTAAAATATAATCATATTTCTCAGAAAACAAACCGAGTCCGAACGACGCGATATTCGTCTCGCGCTCCATATCCCGTTGCGCAGTTTGTAATCTTTCGCTCCAATCGAGCGGAAGTTTCGTCGCATCAAAATTCTGCGCGAACGTATCCAGCACGTATTTTCCATCCGCGATTCCGACCGTAATGCTCGTGCTCCAGGTCGCGTCTGTAACCGGTGGGGTTCCATGCGTCACCGTTACGGTTACAGCCTTCGCACCGAGCACCGCCGCCGTCCACGAGTCGAACGTAACGGCGGCAGCAACATTATGTGTAAGCACGACATCACTGACCGCGCATGTGTAAGCCGTCGC
>Ga0315291_10007629_pt1 | contig 13350 bp, 12 predicted proteins | sample YL17G12_20_MG_FD_203070 | JGI IMG/M metagenome (GOLD analysis project Ga0315291, IMG submission 203070) | Sediment microbial communities from Yellowstone Lake, YNP, Wyoming, USA - YL17G12_20 | ecosystem: Environmental > Aquatic > Freshwater > Lake > Sediment | place: USA: Wyoming | collected... | reverse complement strand
TTCGTATCGATCGGGAGCGCGGTGAAGGAGGGCAGGAAGATATTCGATAACCTCCGGAAGGGTGTAAAATACTATCTGGCGGTCAAGGTCGCCCTCGTCCTGATCTTCCTCCTCCCCATCATCCTGAACGTGCCTTTGCCCTTCGCGCCCATCCAGATCATTCTTCTAGAGATGTTCATGGATCTCGCGGCTTCGAGCGGCTTCGTCGCCGAGGGCTACGAGCCCGACCTCATGAAGAGGCCACCCAGGGACCCTAAGGCGAAGTTCCTCGACAGGGGGACGCTTGCAGGCATCTTTATGAGTGCTCTGTGCCTCTTCGTCGCTGTATCCTACTGCTACCTCTCCGTCTACTACGCCACTGGCGACCTGGTCTACGCCCAGACGGTCGCATTCGCCGCCTGGATAATCTCCCATATCTTCCTTGCCTTCGTCAGGAGATCTGAGACCGAGTCGCTGCTCAAGCGTGGACTTTTCTCGAACAGGGTAATGGTCCTCTGGGCCGTAGCCGCCGGAGGCATGTTGGTGGCTTCGACGGTTATACCTCTCCTGCAGACCTTGGTCAAGACCACGTCGCTGAGTCTACTCGACTGGGCGAGGGTGCTCGTCGCATCTTTTCTCGCAACATTTTGGATAGATGCGATGAAGCTCGTACGGAGGAAGGGAGCAATTCCACCCTAGGCGCTTAACCTGGGATGCCGAATCGTTTTTTTCTTCTCCGGGCTAGCGATTAATATGCGTTCGATGAGGCATTCTAACCATGGACGGGTGGTTCTTTAAGAAGCAGCCTTCTGGCCCTGAAATAGCTGAGAGGATGAGGGGTTTCCAGTCGTGGCTGGAGGTCGACCTCGACGCCGTCGGCCACAACATCGACCAGGTAAGAGCCAAGACGGGGGTGGAGATCATCCCCTGCGTTAAGACGAACGCCTACGGCCACGGCCTGGTTCCTGTCGTCGCGTACATGATGAGAAAGGGGATAGGGAGGGTCCTCGTCGCCAAGCTCTGGGAGGCCCTCCAGATCAGGGACGCCGGGCTGAACTGCGGCGTCATGAACATGGATCCCCTCTACTCTGAGAACCAGTTCGATACGGTCGTCGAGATGGGAATAACACAGACCATCTACCAGAAGGAGGCTGCGGAGAGGCTCAGCGCCGCATCGAAGCGCATGGGGAAGACCGCGTCGATTTGGGTAAAGGTCGACACAGGCCTCGGCAGGGTAGGTGTCCGCCACACGGAGGCCGCCGACCTCGTCCAGCGTATCTCGGGCCTCCCCGGACTGAGGATCGACGGGCTCTTCTCAACCATGTCCGAGAGCGACGAACTCGACAGGCTCCAGGTTGAACGGATGGAGAAACTTCGAGATGAGCTCAGGCGCCGAGCCATCGAGACGGGCGTAATGAGCATGGCGAGCAGCAACGCCGTCTTCCATAAGCCGTACAGTTACCTCGACGCAGTACGGCCAGGCCTCATGCTTCTCGGCCTCTACCCGGAGGACGAGGACCGCGGCCAAGGCATCGAACTCAGGCAGTCCTTCCGGTTCATGGCGAGGATAGAGCACGTCAAGTGGGTCGAGGCAGGCGAGTCCCTCACCTACAGCAGGAGGTTCACGGCACCTAGGAAGATGAGGGTCGGCACACTCCATGTCGGCTACTCGGATGGCTACCCGAGGGGCCTCACACAGAAGGGCTTCGTGAAAATTGGGGGATTGGTGAAGCCGGTCCTCGGCACGGTCTCCGTGAACCACGTCCTAGTGGGCCTCACCGACACGGATGCATGTGTCGGCGACACGGTCGAGGCCATCGGTAGGGAGGGGGAGAACGGCGCCCACAACCTCTGCAGGCTCGCGGGGATAATGACATACACACTGATGGTTGGGATGAGCCCCCTCACGCCGAGGGTCTACTACCTGGGCGGCGAGCCCGTCGCCCTGAGCGAGCCGAGGCTGACCGAGGCGTAGGCGCCCTCGGCATCATTATTTAAATTCGTGAAACGTGTAGGTTCTGGAAGGGCCGGGGTAGCATAGCTTGGCTAATGCGCTGGACTCATGATCCAGAGGTTTGCGGCACCAGCGCCCGAGCCGGATAGAGACCATGGGTTCAAATCCCATCCCCGGCACTTCTCTTACACCCACATATCTTTTGAATGGTATTTACGAGAAGAATGCTACGCCAATGGCAAGGAACTTGGGCTCAACCACAGCGGCGATAGTAGAATACCGCTTGGCTCGACGCTCCTTTGGCCGAGGAGGGTCTGCCCGGGGAAAAGGCCCGAGGCTCTGCTTATTTTCGATCCTGACGATCCAGCCTTTTTCGGCGACCTCGACCTTAGAGTGCCCGCAGACTATCAATTGGTACCACGCCGAGAACAGTCTACACCACAGTACTAGGAGGATATTTGAGTGTTTAGAATGCGTCCATTTCAAGAGATTCTAAATAATGCAAGCCTACTGGTGTTGCCTCGCGACCCTGGCTTGGTGGATGCCCACACGATGGTGCTCAACAAGAAATAGACAGGCAAGGAACCCCCTATTTCTCTACTGTCTTCTTCAAGAAAAAGTGCTTTTAAGAAAAAGGTTTTGGGGCTTCGGCTAGTCCTTCGCTAGGCTTATCGCGATGTTGCTGATGTTCCTCTTGGAGCCGTCCTCGTTCTCAACCTCTTCGGTTCCGATCGAGATGTCCTTGACGGATACCCCTGTGAGGAACTGGTTCCTGACGACCTCGGCGACGTCCACCGCCGTGCTTATCGCGCGTCCCCTCGCCATCAGGGTTACCTCTGAGGCGTCTCCCTTCATAGCCGTCATAACGGCTAGGCAGTAGGCCATCACCGGCTTCTTCCCGATGTAAATCACGTTTCCTGTCTCCATTCATGTCACCTGTTTTGTCTTTATACCGTTTTCTGGGTGCTCTTACATATGCGTCTTCGTGCCTTTAACTCTTTTTTCCCGGGCGGGGCCCGGGAAGAGTAGCTTTTTTTTTACCTTCTTTTAACGATTCAAACTTGAATTTAAATTGGTTTGCGCGTACGTGTTTAGCTCGTCAGAAAGAAGACTGAATCAACTTCCTTTTATCCGGAACAATGCGACTTTCTAAAAAAGAAGGCGAAAACCGGCCCTACTTCAAAAACAGCTAAACACATAAGTCTGTGCGTAAGCATTTAGCTCATAAAAACTGATCTCGCTGATTTAACCTCCTTTCTAAAAAATAAGCCAAATTTTTGGTTTTTCTTTATAATGGTTTAAAGCTAGGTTACGGATGGTAGAGAAAGGGCCTAGCTTCCGGTGAAGCAGACTCGGGTTCAACTCCTTTTTCGTTGCTTGGTTCTTTCATCAATGATTGGCTTGAGTGCTTTGACGCTCCCACGAATGGTTTCGATCGCCTTATCCACATCTTCTACGCTGGTTGCCACTGAGACGTTCGGGTGACCCCACAGGTACAGTCCATTGTTCATGAGGTCGAGGGAGAAGCAGCGGCTCAGTATTCTGTCCTCCTTCGCAGCGGTCCTGTAGTCTACGATCTCCTCCTCTGTCCAGTTGATGTGGAAGAAGGAGCCGACGCCGCTGGCGTGGAATCCCAGCCCCCTCTCCTCTAGGATGGAGGCCAAGCCTTCACGCATCCTCTCGCCGACCTCATCCAGCCGCTTATATACATTAGGGGTAAGTTCCTTCATCGCGGCGAGGCCCGCCGCCATTGTGACAGGGTGAGCGTTGAAGGTGCCCGAGAAGCCAAGGCGGGCTGATTTAAGCTCCGGGAAAGTTGACTCCGGGATCGCGAGAGGTTTCATGATCTCATCAGTTGAAGCATAGGCGCCGACCGGGAAACCTCCGCCGATTATTTTTCCCATGGTAGTAACGTCCGGCTTAACACCGTAGAGCCTCTGGGCTCCACCCGGGCTCAGCCTGAAGGAGATCACCTCGTCGAAGATGAGGAGGATGCCGTACCTCGAGGTCACCTCCCTTATGGCTTCGAGGAAGCCCGGCTTAGGTGGCGTATCTCTCTGGACGGGCTCGAGGATGACCGCCGCGAGCTCCTCTCTGTGCTTCTTTATTAGGGGTTCGCATGCCTTGGCGTCGTTGAAGGGCAGGATCAAGATGTTGTCGAGTACTCCCTGTGGGATGCCCTCGTGCTGCCTGAGGGAATGTGGAGCCTTTGCCGGTCCGGCCTTATCGACGGGGGGCGCGACGCTTACATCCATGGAGTCCCAGGAGCCGTGGTAGGCGCCCTCGCACTTCGCCACAAGGTCCCTGCCCGTGTAGCTCCTCGCGAGCCTCACGGCCTGGAGGTTCGCCTCGGTGCCCGAGGGGGTGAATCGGAGCTTTTCGGCGCCGAGTCTCCGAGTCAGCTCCTCGGCGAGCTCGACCTCAGCCTCGGTCGGCGCGCCGAGGACGGTGCCGTTCTCGAGCTGATCCCTGATGGCTTTAACCACCTTGGGGTGGTTGTGGCCAAGGATTAGGGTGGTGTTGTTGTAGTTGAAGTCGATCCTCTCGTTTCCATCCACATCCCAGAGCCTGCTCCCTAGGCCCCGCGCCATGTAGACAGGGAAGGGGGAGTATGTGAGGACGTTCCTACTTGAGCCACTTGGCAGGTACCTGCATCCCTTCTCGTAGAGCCTCTTAGAGGCAGGATTCTGGGCGACGAACTTCTCGAGAATATCCATTTAGGTTCAATTAAATGGCGATGCTAGGCGCTATAATCTTTTGTAGTCAGGGGACGGTCAAGGCCTTCGTCCCCGATTTAGGCGGTCTATGGCGGCTGGTTAGCTGAGCAGCCCATATCCTGCGAGTTCATCCCTCAGGCTCTCCGATCCCCTGAACAGGATGCCCTTTAGCCCGACTCTTCCGGCGGCTTTCAGACAATCCTCGTCGTCGTCGACGTAGAGGCACGCCGACGCCGGCAGCCCCAGTTTCCCGAGGGTGTATTCGAATATTGCGCCGTCCGGCCCTGCGGCGCTCCTGTCCGGCTTCCTGAGACTGACTTCAGAGGAGAAGACCACTACGTCGAGGCAGCGGGGTAACCCGTGTCTCCTGAGGTATGCGGCTCTGGAGGGCTCGATGTTCGACAGGGCCGCGAGCCTGAAGCCCCTAGCCTTGAGCTCGACCACGATCTTCTCCACGTCTTCGTCGTAGGTTGAGCCCTCGAAGGTCTTGCCCCAGATCTCCTCATATCCCTTTGGGGACCCCATGCCTTGGGAGCGGAAGAGATCGGCCATCCACTCCTTCTCATTTAGCGTGCCTGTTTGGACTAGGGGGAGCCGCTTTTCGAGCTCCCTCTTCACCGTTTCGTATGAGATGCCGTGCTCTCGTTCGATGAACCTGTAGGTAGCGGAGTTGCTCCAGGGGACGAGGACACCGCCGAGGTCGAGGATGACGGCTCTTATCAACGGTCTCCTCCTCCGTGGTGGTTGAGGTGAGGGAACGGGAGTGGGGGTTATCTTTTCCTCAGCTCTTCGAGGGAGACCGAGGGCTCGGCGTTGTACTTGAAGCCCCCCTTCGGCAGCAAGGTCTTCAGCCTCTCGACATTCTTGCCTAGGTAGTATCCTGATGGCTTCTCCTGGCTGAACATATGGTACGTGAAGGCGGCTTCGTCGTCCGAAACAGGAGGCAGGACAAGCTCGTACTCCTTCGACCCGATGCCCAGGCGGGCGCAGGTGTTCGCCGTTATCCACTGGCTCATGCCGACAATGCCCGTGAACTTCTCATCCCCTACGCCCATCACCTTCTTCTCCTCCGCCATGGAGCCCTGGATGCCCGGTGTGTTCACAGACATGTCAAGGGCGGCGACGTCCACTGCCACCATGTCGCGGGAGGCGAATACGCCGAGGTTAGGGATCACAGGCCTGTCCGAGCCGGGGACGCAGTCGCAGGCAGGGGTGATGTCGAGGGCGTAGGTGAGGAAGCCGACCTTCCCCCTACCCTTGTGGCGGACGTAGGCCGTGGCGGCGTCCCCCATAGCGACCAGGAACCAGTTGCGCCATGCGTCGTATTTCTCCCTGCCCCATATGTCGCAGTTGAAGAATGGGCGCTGGTGGCCGAAGCAGCCTATGCAGGCCTCGCGGTCCCACTCCATGTGGTCCTTCTTCACCTTAATCGCGCCCATCGGGCAGAGGTTATCGCAGACCTTGGCGTTTGGGCACTCCTCGCCGACGCAGTTCTCACCGTTGAAGCTCCAGTACTTCCAGCCGACCTCAGGGTGAGTGCAGATGTGGACGTTCATCTTCCCCCTCTTAGAGCTGCAGCCGATGGCGACGTTCTTTATGCCGCCCCCGTAGACGCCGCTGCCGTGTCCCTTGAAGTGGCTGACGACGATCATCGCGTCAGCGTCCGCGATCCCCTTTGCGAGGTATGCCTCCTTAAGGAGGAGGCCGTCCGGTATGTCGATCCTGACGTCGTCCGTGCCGTAGCTACCGTCGCTTATGACTATCGGGCAGCCCATGGTCTGCTGGGTGAAGCCGTTGTTGGCGGCGGTCTCGAGGTGGAACTGGGCTATGCTCCGTGCGCCGTAGAAGTAGTAGGGGAGGGTCGTGGTGTCTGTGACGAAGGGGATGCCCCCGTGCTCCTTCACCTTGTCCACGATGACTCTGACTAGGATCGGGCGAAGGTAGGCCGAGTTGTACCACTCTCCCATGTGACACTTGATGGCGACCAGGTCGCCGGGCTCGAAGCACCTGTTCAGCTCTGCGTGGTCGAAGAGCTGGGCCGCCTTCGCCGGGATGCTCGACGTGGGGCCGGCGTACCGGTCGTTCATGAAGTAGACCTTCGACAATCTCATCACCCTGATAGAATTCTGGAGGATAGTTTGGGTTAAGTTGTATTTAACAATCAGGCTACGCGGCGTCCCTCAGGTTACGACCATGCTCCGCCTGCGGGTCTCCTCCTCGATCTTCCGCGTCTGGGACTCCACATTAGCTAGGGCAGCCTCCAGTTCGGCTTCACCCTTGAATTGCTCGACAACTTCAAGTAGCGTGACCGAAGAGGAGTTCAGGTCGCTGACCATCGTCTTCCCCACGCTGGTCTTGAGCCAGATCTTCTTCTCGTTCTGGACGACGATGTTGCATGCTGACTGGGCTCTCGCCAGTAGACTCCTCCTCTTCTCCTCCGAGATGCCCTTCAATACTTTGACGGCCTCGATCATGCCTTCGAGCGCCTTCTTTACACCTTCGATTTCGCTCATCCGTTCACCTCAGACCGAGCTCCACAGCAACCTTCCTTAGTTTCGCCTCGAAGACGTTAAAGCTTGTCCTCTGGTAGCAGAGGAAGCAGCTCCTCGAGGTGTCGTACCAGTCGAGGGCGGTGGGCTTATCGGAGAAGCGGGGGTCTACCTCTACGCCAAGGGCTTCGTAGAACCTCTTAATGTACTCTGCCCCAGTCATCTGCCATGAGCTGCCCCCAGCGACGTTATAGATGTGGCCCCGGCTCTCCGGCTCCTCCAGGACTGAGATGATGGCGCGTGCAGCATCTTCTAGGTAAATGAACTCGACCCGCTGATCTTTCCCGTACGGTATAGTCTCAGGCGGCTCAAGGAGGTCGGCGACGGAGATGGGGGCTATGCGAAGTATGGTGTATTGCGAGCCGGACGACGCCACTAGTCCCTCAGCCATTATCTTGCTCTCTGAGTAGTTGTCGGTCCCCGTCTTCATGTGGTCTTCCCCAATCGGGGGCTCCTCGCTCGACGTAACGCCGTAGACTGTGATCGATGAGGCTAAGACCAGAGGCGCCCTCTTCGAGGGCCTTAGCGCCTTCAGGATGTTGCTGGTCCCCTCGACGTTAACCCTCATAGTCAGATCCCGGTTCCTCTCGCTGCTCGGGGGCAGTAGGGCGGCGAGATGCACGACGGCGTCGACCCCTCCGCATGCCTCGGCCACCTGGGCGGGGTCCGCGATATCGCCCTTGACGATCTCAACATCTTTTGCTTCACTGATCGCTCCCCAGGACACGTTAGGCAGATCGAATGCCCTGACCGAGTAGCCTTCCGAGACGCAGAGCCTGATCACTTCAGCTCCGAGGCGGCCAGCGCCGCCGGTTAGAAGCAGTTTCATCGAGGAGCCTCCTTATTAATCCTCTGCGGTTCATGGAGATAAAAAGGCAGACACAGCGATTTTTGGGCCAACTTTCAGGTCGGGGAAAAAGGGCTTATTTTTTCAGTAATCGCGTCTTCTTTACTGCCTCGGCGGTCCTTCGCAGGTATTTCATGGCACAGTCGTATGATGGGAATCCTTGGAGGCCACATTCTGGCCCGGCGTAGGGGATTCTCTCCACCCCGAACGTTTTCTCCATCGCTTTGAGCCTCTTCACCATGGTTCGAGTTTCCTCAAGGAAGTTTTCAGGTTCTGTCTCCCCCCGTCTGATATCAGTCCAGATCTTCCCTAGGTCCTCCTCCTGGGCCGTCTTTGCCCTGATCATGTCGTCGAACCTCGTCACCGAGATGCTTGCCTTGAGCCTCTTGTCGGTCTCGTCGAGCAGCTTCTTCGTATTCTCCTGCCGGTAGAGGGGGTCGTCGACGTGGGGTTCGATGATATTCAGGTGCTCAACCTCCCAGAAGAGGTTCTCTGAGGTGTTGTGGAGGTGCAGCATGGTCTCAACCTTCCTTGAGGACGCCGTCGCGCAGACTTCTTCTAGGGCATGGATTAAGGCTTCCCTTCCCTCTGAGCCGCGGTCGAGGAGTGGGTCGTTGAGGAACCCGAGGACCGGCTCGTCTATGGATAGCAGCTTTACTTCGCCCTCTCTGACGTTGAAGATGGATCGCGATGCTACGTCGGCGAGGGCTCCTCCTAAACCCCTCAGTAGTTCTGGGCTTGCCTTGGAGAAGGATGAAGATAGTGTGTATGGGCCTGTTATGCAGATTCTCATCGGGACCCTGTCTAGGTTGACGGTTTCTCTGATCTTCGAGATGTTCTGTTTTAGGATGCTTACTTCGGGGATCGCCGAGCCAGGCCTTGTGTAGACTTTTTGTGTGGCTATGTACCCCGACCCCGTCCTTGTTATCCCGAGAAGCATCTCGAGGATCATCTCGTTCATGTCTCGGAACTGGGGATAGTTAGGGACCTCTATGCCTGCCCTGAGCTTGTCGATGAAGGCGCCCACGACCTCCTCCTCGAAGACGCCCAGGGGGTCTTCTCCGGGTTTCCTGGGCAGGAAGCGTTCCACAGTCTGTGTTTTTCTGGCTCCCTCCCTCAGATTTGAAGGGGCGACTCTCGGCGGGAGGCTCCCTACGTCGGTGGAGGTTGTCAAGCGTCATGGTGCCTTCTGACTGTTCATTGTATGCGGTGATAATATTAGTTATAGCGTTTACCCATGAGTGGAATATTTTATGAAGATGTATATTGGCCGTGTAGCTAAGAATCCGTGTCCGTTGCGTTTATGTCTCTCCTTGGAAAGAACCTGGGGTAGGGTCGCTCGGTTTTTGGGGGTAGATTTGTCGGACCAAGCTCTCATGAAAGCGCATCTCACCCGTCCCCTGATAGTGAACATCGTCTTGGATAGAGTCTTGTTCAAAACGTTGCAGGGATAGTCGTTTCTGAGGAGCGTAGATTGTTTATGTGAGGGCTGATCAGGTGAAACCGAGGATAGGGTTACAACCCCAAATCGCACATGCAAATAACAAAGGGTATATACAAGCAATTATTCTTCAACTTTAAGACTAACAATTCAAAAATATCTAAGATAATCTGTAGGGGATTGATTTGGAGCCAAATTTCAGTATTCGTCTTTATGAAGAGGGTGACGAAGATGGCATTATAGAGCTCTTCGACAGGGTTTTCAAAGGATGGCCTAAGATAGACCTCAAGGTCTCAAAGAGAGATCACTGGATGTGGAAGTACCTTGGTAACCCAGTTGGTAAGAGCATCATCCATGTCGCCGTTAAAGATGGTAAAATAATTGGCTCCAACAATACCATTCCCAGGATGACTAAATTCGGTGGCTCTCAGGTTCTCACTGCGATAGGCACCGATCTCAGCGTCGATGCCGAGTATAGGCACATGGGGATCAGAAATAGTTTGAGGGAGAAGAGCTTCGAGCTCAAGACCCTTCGCGGCATTTATTTCGTGACGCTCATCACTGGCAACCAGATTCTAATCGAGAGCTATCAGAGGGAGAAGCTTCCAAGGTTCCCGCATCCTATAGTGGCTCTTGCGAGGATACATGACATCGACCTCCACCTGAAGGCGATGCCCGTCGACGACCCATGGATAAAAAAAGCCGGGTTCCAAACCCTGAAGGTCGTCAACAGGTTCGGCAGATCTCTGCAGTACAGGGCGGCTGGAGAAGTCAAGGTGAGAGACATAAGTTCATTCGATACACGCATAGACGCCTTCTGGAACGATGTATCGCCCTACTACGACTTCATAGACGTCAGGAACATGAGCTACCTCAACTGGAGGCATAGCGATCCGAGGTCCGGGGGCTTCATCATTAAGCAGGCCGAAGAGGGTGACCGTGTTCTCGGTTATATTGTCCTCAGGATAAACAGGTACATCAAAGAGTACCCGATCGGCTACATCGTCGATTTATTAGCTCATCCTAAGAGACCTGATGCTGCTGATGCGTTGATAGGTGCAGCTGTCGATTACTTCGACTCTGACAACGTCAATACGGTCAACACGATTGTAGTCAAGGGTAATTCGTTGGAGAACGCTTTCTCAAGATTTGGCTTTCTTGACAGTAGGATAAGGCTTCAAGTATTCTTTCGCCCCCACTTCTCTGACGTTGTTGAGAAGCTTCCATCCTTCAGTGCCCAAAGATCGCACTTTAGCTGGGGTGACCATGATAGTTTACCTCTTAGCACGTCAAGGGATATTTGAATGAATAAAGGATCTATCTTTACACAATAATCACATGCGATGCGCAGGCTCGTCCGTTCACGTAGTCTCTCCTAAAATGCGCACCATTAAATGGATATATTGATCCTGATAGAATGATACCTGAAATGGCCGATATCGCGATCCGTCGTTGTACTGCAGATGACGAAACGGGGGTCGTCTCCCTCCTCGACACAGTCTTCGATGGCTGGCCCAAGTTCGACCTGCCCGTCAACAACGTCGATCACTGGCGTTGGAAGTACCGTGATAATCGATTCAGCCCGTTCTACGCGTTTGTCGCCGAAGCCGGGGGACAGATTGTGGGGTTCTCGGGCGGGATATCTCACTCTGTGAAGGTCAGTGACGCCGTAGTGGATGGCGGCATAGGTTGCGATGTGGCCGTGCATCCAGACTTCAGGAGTCGGGGGGTATGGTCCAAGATAATCGATGTTTTCAACGAGGAGGCTAGTAGGAAGGAGCGCAATTTTCTTCACTACATGACCGGGAACCCGATCGTCATTAAACGGATGTCGAAGATGCGCCCCAAGCTTCCCTACAGCCTCTCGAACATGGTGCGGATAAGGGACATAGACGCTCAGCTCAAGGCGATACCTGATGAGAGCGAGTGGATCAAGAAAATTGGGTTCAAGATCGTAAAATCTGTGAACGCCCTCAGTGGAATCAAAAGGAAATACTCGCACCGAGAGAGCGAATTCGATGTCAGAACCGTGGAGCGTTTTGACTCGAGGGTAAACCTTCTCTGGAAGAAGGTGTCGCCGAGTTACAACTTCATCGGGAAGAGGGACGAGGACTACCTGAACTGGGTACTCTGATCCGAGGGCAGGGGATTTTAAAATCACGATCGCCGAAGACGATGCCTCGGAGGTTCAGGGGTATGTTGTGAGCAGGGTCAACAGATACATCAAAGATTATCCTGTCGGCTTCGTCATGGACCTGGTCGCCGTGCCTCGAAGGCTCGATGTCGCGGATTCCTTGGTGAATGAAGCCGTGAACGGGTTTGACGCTGAGGGGGTGAACATCGTAAATTACCTGAATGTGTCGAGGCATCCCTACAGTTCGCTCATGGCCAGATATGGCTTCGTGAACAGCATGGTGAAGTTCAACGTCTTCTATAACGCGCCTAATTTAGCCACCGAGTTCGAGGCGCTGAGAAAGGCTGTTCCCAGCAGCATCTTCTTCTCATGGGGAGACCATGATTCGCTCCCGCTGGGGACGAAGAAAATCCTGTGAAAGCGACCATTTAGGGAGCGTAACTTCATCTGCTTATGATTGAGGATGATTGCATCGTCTCCTCAGCCCCCTCAGTGCAGGCCCCTTCTTCCGGCGATGCGGGATTATTGGATTTAAGACAAGATCACCTATCGTGCGCTGAGGATCAGGTGGCTCAGAAGACAAGTCAGCTGACGTTGACCGTGACGCTTGCCACGGTTTTTCTCTGTATCCTGATCTCAATCGTCACGTCGCTGGGGCTGCCTACGCTGATGCCGAACCCTAATCCGATGGGGCTTCCGGTCGGATCGAGATGACTTATGTTTGCCCACACCATCTCGCCGACTATTGGGATGTAGACGCTGAATTCTGAGTTGTCACCCTTCGGCCCCTGTACACAGAGATGAACTTGCTCACCTGAGGAGATCACGGTGAGGTGTGGCGCTCGGGAAATTCCTATATATGTGAGAAAATAAGTTTTACTCAGATACAATTTGAGTTTTAATTCACCGAGCGATTTCTACCAAAAATATAGAGACGACGTCGGAGCCGCGAGAAAAGCCGCGTTTCAGATAGGGCAGGATATGGGTAAAAAGATGATTCAGAGGGACGGCATTGAGGGGCATGATCTTGGAGCCGTCGCCGACATCCTTAATTCCGCCATGAGGTCCGTGAAGGGGGAACCGTCTGCGAGGCTTGAGGATGATAAAGTTGTCATGCAGAACAAAGGTTTCTGCGCCATCATGCGTTCGGCTCTGACCCTTAACATTCCTTGGGAGTGGCTTGACAGCAACTTCGCTTGGCCTTGGCTTGAGGGCATCGTCTCGATCGTCAGACCCGACGTTAGGTTGAGTGTCTCCTCAGCTAGGTGCAGGGGAGACAAAGCCTGTGTACATGTGTTTGAAAAAAGATAACCCGATTTTCCGGCTTATCTGCGCATTCAAGGCGCGCAGACCGATTTAAAGATGGCCAGATCAACTGATCATGCTGCCTGAAAGAAGCGTCAGTGGAGATTAGGATAAAATTAAGGCCCAAACCCAAACCCAAAACACATCTTAGTGAGTGAAAGTTATTATTAGTAAAACCTTGAGAATCGTGAGTATTTTACGCATTTTTACGATTACTAGTTCCCTTTTTCAAATATAGATATATTGTAGATATTAAGAAAGTTATCGTTGTTATTCCTAATATTATTGGTAAGCTAGAATTAATACTGACCTGAGATTGTAAACTGGATTTGTCACTCTGTAATGTACTTACCTGAGATTGTAAAGTAGCTTTATCATTTTGTAGTGTACTGAGTTGAGATTGCAAACTTAATTTGTCACTCTG
>Ga0315291_10007627_pt1 | contig 13353 bp, 8 predicted proteins | sample YL17G12_20_MG_FD_203070 | JGI IMG/M metagenome (GOLD analysis project Ga0315291, IMG submission 203070) | Sediment microbial communities from Yellowstone Lake, YNP, Wyoming, USA - YL17G12_20 | ecosystem: Environmental > Aquatic > Freshwater > Lake > Sediment | place: USA: Wyoming | collected... | reverse complement strand
GTCCGTAATATGCCTTACGGGGCAGGCGGACCTCGCCCAGCGAGTCGCGTTCGCTGCGGAAATCGGTCATGGTAGGCCCTCGCTCTGCGTGTGCCCCGCCGCGATCACGACCGTCGTGTTGGCCGCCGCGTCGCGCTGCCAGACGACCTTGCCCGACGGGTAGAACTCGACGCTCACGTCGACTGCTGGGCGTTTTCCCAGGCCGAAATGCCGCTCGGTCTGCGGGAAGCTGTAATAACTGGCCGACGTCTGGCTGTCGTAGATGGCTACTTGCTCGTGCCAGAGGAGTTGTTTGCTGCCCGGCACGTAGAGGCGGATCTTCGCCCCCGCCGCCCCGCGGTTGCCCGGCAGGCCGACCGGGCGGACGTTGATCCAGTTCTGCGCGGGCAGGTCATTGCGATAGACGGCGATCTGCCTCCGGTCGTCCAGCGAGGTGTAGCCGACGACGTCCAGCTTGCCGTTGCCGTCGATGTCGCCGAAGCACAGCCCGTCGTCGACCGAAGCCGCCGAGAGGTCCTTGATCCCCCAGGTGTCGTTCATATACAGGAACCGCCCGTCGCCGGTCCCGCGGTACAGCTTGAGGAAGTTGCGGCCATTGACGATGACGTCGGGCAGGCCGTCGTTATCGAAGTCGGTGACCACGGCCACTCCCCACGACGGGGCATTGATGCCGCGTCCGCCGCCCACCAGCGACCCTGCCTTCCTCGTGAACCGGCCCTGTCCGTCGTTGAGATAAATCTCCAGCCGCTTGCTCTCAGTCTTGTTATCAATGCAGATCAGGTCGGGAAATCCATCCTGGTTCAAGTCACCGGCGCCCTTGATCGACAATCCCTTCTCGGGCAGGCCGGCCGCGGCCGTCACGTCGCTGAACTCTCCCTGGCCGTCGTTGCGGTAGATGCGGCTGCGGCCCTCGGGCGCCCAGTAGTGGCCCCACTGCGTGATGAGGTCCATCTGGCCGTCGCCGTCGATGTCGACCGGCAGGCACAATCGCTCCGCACGGTCGGGGCCGCCGCAAGGCAGCGGGCGGTCGTTCTCGATGAAGCCGCCTTTGCCGTCGGCCAGGTTGAAGTGGATGGCCGACTGGGCGCCGTGCAGCCAGTCGGCACGGCCGTCGCGGTCGATGTCGATCATGGCCTGGCGCCGGGCCGCGCCGCGGATCATGCCCGTCGGCTCGAAATCGAGCTGACCCGGACGGGAGCGGTTCCGCCACCACTGCCCGCCGCCGTCCTGGTAGGTCATCGTGAGATCGACCTTGCCGTCCTCGTCGAAGTCGTAGGCGAGGTGGATTTCCGTGGTGGGATACTTGCCCGGCGCCACGCGGAAGTGGCCCTGGCCGTCGCCCAGCGTCGCCAGGGCGCCGGTGGTGCCGTGGGCGCTGAGGAACAGGTCCAGGTGCCCGTCGCCGTCGAGATCGACCAGGTGCAGGCCGCTCAGCCACCATTTCGGATGGGCGGCGTAGTTGTCCTGGACGATCTGCTCCAGCCCGGACTCCCGGGTAATCACCGTAAACCCAGGGCGATCGGTGCCCTGTTCGACTGGTTTGGACGGTTCGCCCGCAACAGCGGAAAGGGCGCAGAGCCACAGCAGGACGACCCCAGGAAGACTTCGCATGGCGCCCACCGGCAGAGTCCGGCCGGAGATGGGGGAATTCTCGCCCGCCCACCCCGTATGGACGCCGAAATACGCCTTACGGGGCAAGCGGACCTCGCCCAGCCAGTCGCGTTCGCTGCGGAAACCGGTCATGCAATGCTGAATGCTGAATGCTGAATGCTGAATGCTGAATATAGCAGTTCGCAAGTCGGCCGGGGAGCCGCGGGGGACGGCTGCCGCCCGCCGGTGCCTGCCGCTATCGGAGGCTTCTGCGGTCTGCACTACCAGAGCGGCAACCCGTCTGCAAGGGGGAGGCCGGCTACGGCAAGCCCCACTGGGGGCTGCCGTCAATCGGCAACAAGCGGATGCCGCTCCCGCTCCCGCTGATGAAGACACGCACCACGATACGAAGGATTCTTGACACCGGGTAAAGATCCGCTCGATTGACGGGGGGCAACGGGTTCCCGGCGTTCTTGGGAAGCGAACAGTTTTCGCTTACAATCGAAATGTCCAAGACCCACACGAAGCTCGACACCACTTGGGCCTCGTTGCGATGGGGCCATGACGCCGAAGCAACTGCGCTGATCGGCACCGCTGCCCGCTAGAGAGGGGTCTATGAGCGTCGCCAACAACCGAAAGCTAGGATCCGACGAAGCGTGGAGTGGATCGGTGCGCCTGGTCTGCGCCATTGCAGCCGCCCAACTCGGCCTGCACACGTGGTTCGCCGTCTTCGCAAGAGATCCGCGGATGTGGATGCCGCATGCAGTCGCCTGGCTTCTGGATGTGTTTGTCCTGATCGTTTTGGCCGCGATTCTCTGGGGCATCGGTCGGGCGCTGCGGCGCTGCGGGTTTCCCCATGGGTTGTGGACTTTCGGGTGCAACGCCCTCATCTTCTCGACGGGACTGTTGCTGGCCAGCTATCCCGGGCTACTCAGCGAATTCCTCGCTTTCCCGATGAGTATCTTTCGTGCGGACGGTGCAACAACCTGGTTCTTCGTCTCGGAGTACCTGGGGTGGAGGGGTTTGTGGCCGTTGATTGTGTCCGGCACGATGGTAGGCCTGGCGAGTCGTGTGCCGTGGCGCCCGCCTCCGCCTCGAAGACTGTTGCTCGTTGTCGTACCAGTGATACTGCTCTCGACAGCGACGCTAATGCGTCCTGCGCCACAGCCTTTGGTCTACGCCGTGCAGGATTTCATGAAAGGGTGGCTGATTGGAGGCAAACGCACTGTGCCATCCTTATTGAGGCCGACGGGGACGGCCTCGCTCCATGAGGCTCCCGCTGTCGAAGTGCTTCGGCTCGACAACGTGAAAACGCTACGCTACGACCACGTTCTCATCCTCGTATTGGAGGGTGTGACGACGGACCGCTTCGAGCAGGAGTTCTTGTCGCGTCCACACGGCTACTATGCCAGAGTCCGAGATCGATCTGCCTACTTCAGTCGGTACTATACGACGAACCTCGACTCCTACACGAGCCTCATCGCCATGCTGACGTCGGTCCAGGTTCCGTACCGCGCGTATGCCGATCCCTCCAGCTATGAGTCGGTCAACGAGGGGCCGAATCTCGTCGCTGCATTGACCCGCCGAGGTTTCCGCACGCTCTATATCTGCACGTCCGAGCATCAGCCATTCGTTCCCGTGCGGGAAGATTGGAGCCGCACCATGGGGATGCGGGACTTGACCCAACAGCATGACTGGTTGACGGTCGCCGGGAGCAAGGTGGAGGCGGGTGTGGAGGACCGTGCGGCAATGCCGGCGATCATCGATTTCGTGACCTCCCATCCCCAGACGTTGGTTGTGCAGGAAATGGTCTTCGGGCACTCGCCCAGGTGGATGGCCAAGACGGGCAGGAGTCAGCTCGAGTACTACGATGAGTATCTGCTGGAACTCCTCCGTGCTCTCGAACGGCACAAACTGGCCGACCGAGTGCTTCTGGTGGTGGTCTCGGATCACGGCGATCGAGCCGACTCTGCCAGCGCGGAGAACTACCACGTGCCGTTGTTGATCTCGGGTCACGGCATTCCGCCGTCACACACGTCTGCGCACCTCTCTCACAGGGACTTTCAGGAGACTATCGGCCACTTCCTCGCCGACCAGCAGCCCCCCAAGGCCAGGGAGTCGTTTCTGACGGTAGGATCTACGGAGCGGTGGGTCTACGGAGAGATCACAGCGAGCGGCAGCTACATGTTCATCGACAACGACACTGGGGCCGTGCTCGCCAGCCATGGCACACTGGATGCCCGGTCGCTCTACGAGAGGTTCCAGAGTCAGTTGAATGCGTTCGCGGCGCGCTATCAGCGTTGACGCGACGTTCAGCTCACAAGTCTCCGCCGTCGCAAAAAAACCACCGAATTGCAGCACACCAGCTTCGAACCTCAGTATCCGTAATTCGCCCTACGTGCGACGCCGAGAGTCAGCGGTGCTGCCTGGCCGGGCGGGGCACGGATCGGACAGGCCGGGCATCTTTCTCGCCGGTGATGGGCCAATCTGCCTGACCGCAGATTTCCGACGTCTGTCGACGAAAGGGGGGAAATGCGGGGGCTGTCTGCAGGGGTCTGTGGCCGTCAGCCTTCGGCCGGGAACCAGAACTCGGCCGGCCAACGGCACATCCAGCGAATCGGGCGAACTGCCGCCAATCCGGCCGGATGGTGATGGCCCGGGACCGAATAACGGTATAATGATGGAGGTCGAGACCGGCGGCGGCCAACAACTCTGCCGGGGGGTGAAGCCACGGGGAGCGGAGCCATGAACGAGCTGGAAAAACAGGTCCGTAGGGCCTATCGGCGGCTGGGGTTTCAGCGGTTCTTGAGGGTGCTCGGCTGGTGTTGGTTTGCCACCCTGCTGGCGGCCGTGGGGGGGATCGCGGTCGATAAGTTCTACCCCACGGGCGTGCCCGCCTGGGGCTGGGCGGCCGGGGCATTGGGTCTCGGGCTGGTTGGGGCCGCGGTCTGGACGTTGGCCACCCGGCGGGGGCCGCTGGGGGCCGCCATCGAGATCGACCGCCGCTTCGGCCTGAAGGAGCGGGTATCCAGCACCCTGGCCATGGCCCCGGACGAGCGGGAGACCGAGGCGGGCCAGGCACTCTTGGGCGACGCGGTCCGCCGCGTGGGGCGGATCGACGTGGCCTCGCGGTTTGCCGTCACGCCGGGCAAGCAGGTCCTGCTGCCGCTGCTGCCCGGGGTGTTGGCCGTGCTGGTGGCGCTGATTCCGCCGATGGCCGAGAACCCGGCCGTGGCCAAGGCCGACGCCCTGAAGGCCAAGCAGCAGGTCGAGCAGTCGGCCAAGAAGCTCCGCGAGAAGCTGGCCGAGCGCGAGAAGAAGGCGCAGGAGAAGGGTTTGAAAGACGCGGAAGAGCTGTTCAAGAAGCTCGAGCAGGGCACCCGGGACATGGCCAAGGGACAGACCGAACGCAAGAAGGCCCTGGCCACGCTCAACGATCTCTCGCGGCAGTTGCAGGACCGCCGCAGCGAGCTGGGCACGGAGAAGATCAAGCAGGAGCTGGACCAACTGAAGAACCTTGACCGCGGGCCGGCCGACAAGTTCGCCAAGGCGGTCCGCGAAGGCGACTTTAAGAAGGCCGCCGAGGAGCTAGAGAAGATCAAGCAAGAGCTGGCCGGCGGCAACCTGGACGCGAAGCAGAAGCAGCAGTTGGGCGGACAGCTCGGACAGTTGCAGGAGAAGCTCAAGAACCTGGCCCAGGCCAACCAGGCCGCGCAGAAGGACCTGCAAAACCGCATCGGCCAGTTGCGCCAGGCCGGGCAATTGGCCGAGGCCAGCAAGCTCGAAGCGCAGCTCAACAAGCTCCTGCAACAGAGCCCGCAAATGAAGCAGTTGGACGGCATGGCCGACAAGCTGGGCCAGTGTGCCCAATGCCTCCGCGACGGCCAGCTTGACGCCGCCGCCGACGCCCTGGGCCAACTGCAGGCCGCTCTCCAGCAGCAGCTCAATGAGATGGAAATGCTCAACGAGGCGATGGAGCAGCTCCGCCAGGCCCGCAACCAGATGAACTGCCCCAACTGCGGCGGCGCCGGGTGTAAGGCGTGCCAGGGCGGCGTGGGCATGGGGCCCGGCCGCGGCCAGGGCCCCAGGCCCGAGGCCCAAGACCAAACGGCCACCTACGACTCCCAGGTCAGGCAGAAGCCGGGCGAGGGCGCGGCCGTCGTGACCGAGCTGGTGGAGGGTCCGAACGTCAAGGGAAATCCGAAGGAGGAGATCCGGCAGCAGTTCGACGCAGCCCGCCGGGCGACGACCGATCCCTTGACCAACCGCAACATCCCCCGGAAGCACCAGGAGCAAGTCAAGGAGTATTTCGATCGGTTCCGCGAAGGGGAGTAGGGGGAAGGCTGAATGCTGAATGCTGAATTCTGAGTGCCGAATGCGGGGGCGCGACGTCGTTATCGGAGTTCAGCGTTTGGCCTTTGGGAGTGGCTATTTGCCGTCGCTTTTGACGCGGCTGGGGATGGTGAAGGAGTAGAGGCAGACGACCGCCCCGGTGGAGAGCAGGCTCCAGGGGGCCCAAGGGGGCGGGGTGAGCGTCTTGTGGGGCCCCAGCTTCGCCCCGTTGTCCCACGGCAAGACCGACCGCGCCGGGGCCTCGCGCACCCTCAGATTCACCGTCTCGACTGCCAGGCATTCCACGCCCAAGATGATCAGGAATGCTCCGATGGCCAGAAAGAACGCTCGCCACATGGTTTGGTTCTCCGGGAGGTTGCCTTGAGGTGGATAGTGGGTAGTGGATAGTGGACAGCCGACCGTGGAGACCTCGCTCCGCTTCCCTCTTCCCACGTCCGCCTTCTGCGTTCCCCCTTCTCCCTTCGTTTTGATCGACGCCCGGGCCAAGCCGACTATAGCCGGCGGCCGGTCCCGAGGGCCCGATGCCCCGGTCCCGGGTGAGGATTGGGCCGGCTGTACCGGGTGGCGCGGACCCCAGATTCTTGGATGCGGCATACGATGGTCTCCAGACAAAAGCTTGAGCGGGAAGGAGGAGTCGAGTATCGTGGGCGGAGTAGAACTGTCGTCGCCGCAAGGAACTCCGGGCCGGACGAATACGGCAAGGCGTCAGGGCCTGTGTCGCTACTCCAGCAGGCAAACTACCCCCCAATATGGCTGCCCGATCGCAGATTTGGCCCAAAAATCCCCCCGGAGGAAAAAGGGGACAGGTCCAATTTGTGCGAAGCCGGGCACCGACCGAAGGTTGGTCGCGGGCCGTCCCGGCAAATTGGACCTGTCCCCTTTTTCCCAGAATCACCCTTAGCCATTTAGAAGGCATGATGAAGACGTGCTTGATCTCGGCGGTTGTCTTCTTGGCGGTCGCCGGGCCAACCTTGCAGTCGGTGCCCGACTCCGCCGCGGCGCCCGAAGCCGCGACGCCGGACCAGCCTTGCGGTCGGTGCCCGGCGCCGGACGTTTTTGAGAGTCCTGCCCGGCCGAAACCTGCGAGCCAGCTTGACGAAATAGTCTTCGCCAAATTGTCGTCGTTGGACATCCAGCCCGTCCTCTGCTCCGACGCGGTGTTTGTCCGGCGGGTCTATCTGGACGTGATCGGCACGCTGCCCACCGCGCAAGAGGCCCGAGAGTTCATTCAGGATCCGGACGCGAACAACAAGCGCCGTATCTTGATTGATCGCCTGCTGGAGCGGGATGAATTTGCGGATTACTGGGCCATGCGCTGGGGCGACATTCTGCGAATCAAGGCGGAATTCCCCGTCAATCTCTGGCCCAATGCGGCGCAGGCGTATCACCGCTGGGTGCGGGCGTCGATTGCCGAGAACAAGCCGTATGATAAGTTCGTGCGGGAGATGCTCACTTCCAGCGGTAGCAATTTCCGCGTCGGCCCGGTCAACTTCTATCGCGCCGTCCAGAACAGGACTCCCGAGGGCATCGCCACCGCCGTGGCCTTGACGCTGATGGGATCGCGGGCCGAGTCTTGGCCGAGAGACCGTTTGCGGGGCATGGCGGTCTTCTTCTCGCAGATCGGCTACAAGCCCACCCGCGAGTGGAAAGAGGAGCACGTGTACTGGGATCCGCTCCGCGGCAGCGCTGCGGCGGCCAGCGCCGCGCCGGAGAAGGCTGCCGGCAGCGATTCGCAAACCGCGTCGCCAGCGGAGGCCGCGCAACCGACCGGCAGCCCGCCGCCAACGGCGGTCTTCCCGGATGGAACCAAGATCGAGTTGCCCCCGCACCGGGATCCGCGCGAGGTCTTCGCCGATTGGCTGATTACTCCGGAGAATTCCTGGTTCACGCGCAGTATCGCCAACCGTGTCTGGTCTTGGCTGCTGGGGCGCGGGATCATCCACGAGCCGGACGACATTCGGGAGGACAACCCGCCAAGCAACCCCGAACTGCTGGCCTATCTGGAGAAGGAGCTGGTGGCGGGCCACTACGATCTGAAGCGCTTCTACCGGTTGATTCTGAACTCGAGCACATACCAGCTCTCCTCCATGCCCCGGTGTAACGCTCCCCAGGCCGAGGCCAATTTTGCCAGCTACTCGCTCCGCCGCTTGGATGCCGAGGTATTGATTGACGCCATCAACAAGATCAGCGGCACGTCGGATCTTTATACCAGCGCCATCCCGGAGCCTTTCACCTATATTCCACCGGACAAGCCTGCGATTGCGATTGCGGACGGCAGCATCACCAGTCCCTTCCTGACCTTATTCGGACGTTCGGCGCGGGCCACGGGCATGGAAAACGAACGCGTCAATAAGCCTGTCCCCGCCCAGTGGCTGCACATGCTGAATTCAAGCCATATCCAGCGCAAGCTGGAACAAGGGCCTAAGCTGAAGGCCATCATTGATTCCGGCCGCAAACCGGATGAAATCGTGGAGGAGCTTTACCTGACGATTCTTTCGCGCTTCCCGACGGCCGACGAGCTGAACAGCGTGGAGGAGTACGGCCAGCCCGGCGCCGTGAGCAAGTCCGGCAAGCCTGCCAAGGCGGGCAAGGCCGCCGCGGTGAAAAGGCGCGCTGACTGGGTGGACATCGCCTGGGCCTTGATCAACAGCGACGAGTTTCTTTATCGGCACTGATTCTCAGCAATGAGAGAGTATGAGTATGATATGGAACATGGGGGTCGTGTCTTGAATCCTGACCTGGGCGCGCAGCGAGTTCCATCTCCCACAGAACGGTGCTATAATACGAGACATTCTCACGGCGGATTGCATGGCGGAGCACCCTAACAAACACATTCGCGAGGCGATCCGCTATGCGCAACAGACTGGATGGTCTTTCGTGAAAGCCGGCCCACGAGCTCACATTTTCGGGCAATTGTTTTGTCCACGCCGTGGACGAGACGGCCATATTGTGCGAGTGCATTCGACGCCAACGGACCCGGAAAGTCACGCCCGCAAGATTCGCCGCGCGGTGGACAACTGCAACCATTAAGGGAATTACGCCATGCCGACATTCGATTTCAAAGTCATGCTGGAGCAGGTCGAGATCGACGAAGCGCAAGCGGACGCCTTGTACGCCCGCTGCAAAGACGGCACGCTGATCACCGCCGCCAGCGTAACATACATGGATTTCGACCGCCAAGCCAACTCGTTGGACGAAGCCGTCCGCAGCGCCATCGCCGACATCAATGCCGCCGGCTTCCACGTCGCGCGCATCGAGATCGAGGCCGACAGCCTCGTGCCGCAACAGGCGTGAACCCATTCCGATTCCTAAGGAGTTTGGGCCATGACCGAACATCACTTCCGCTTGATCCTTTCATGACGTGGAAAGAGCGGGCTATGTCGTCGAGTCGATCCAGATGGATCGGGATGCTGTGCTTCCAATTCGATCCAGTTGAGAGGTAAAGGAGACTGAAATCATGAGCGGGGGCCACGGTTCAGCGAGTGCGGTACGAGTCTCGCGGCGCGAAGCGATCGTGCGGGGTCTTGGGGGCGCGGCGGGGTTGCTAGTGGCCGATCGTCTGGGCTCCGGCGCCTTGGCGGTGGCACCCGAGCCGGACAACGCCCCAGCCGAAGTCAAGGCGAAATCGGTCATTCAGATCTTCTTGTGGGGCGGCATGTCGCACAACGACACCTGGGACCCGAAACCGGACTCGGGCCGCGACTACATGGGTGAGCTCGCCAAGGCGATCCCCACCAACGTCGACGGGATCCAGCTCGGCGAGCTGTTTCCACTGCTGGCGAAGCAGGCCGACAAGTATTCGCTGGTCCGCAGTATGACCCACCGCAACAACGGCCATGAAACCGCGGCCTACCTGATGCAGACCGGACACACACCCGGCGAGCGGCTGGCTTATCCGAGCGTCGGGGCCGTGTTCGCACTGTTTAAGGGCCCTCAGTACAAGGGGTTAATTCCGCCCTACGTGGTGCTGACCAGGTCGCAGGGGCGGTTTTCCGAAGAGGGCTTCTTGGGGCCGAAGTACAAGCCCTTCGCCACCGGCGGCGACCCGAGCACGTCCCGCTTCGAGGTGGAAGGCATCGTCGCCCGAGGCATCACCGACGACCGGCAGAAGGCCCGGCGCGAATTGCTCAAGAAGCTGAACACGATGGGCAACGCCATGGCCGCCAGCCCCCAGTTGGCCGCGGCGGAGGATGCCAAGAATGCGGCGTACGAGTTGATCTTGGGCCAAGGCAAAGAGGTGTTCGACCTCTCCAAGGAGAAACCGGAATTGCGAGATCGCTACGGCCGCCATACATTCGGGCAGGACTGCCTGGTGGCCCGCCGCCTGGTCGAAACGGGTGTCCCCTATGTCGTCATCAACTATCCCGGAGGCTGGGACACACACAGCGGGCACTTCCAGACTATGCGCCGACAGGCGCCGCAACTGGACCAAGGTCTGGCGATGCTGCTGGAGGATCTGAAAGATCGCGGCTTGCTGGAGAGCACCATCGTCTGGTGTTGCGGCGAGTTCGGCCGAAGTCCCAAGGTGGACTGGCAACCGCCTTGGAACGGCGGGCGCAACCATTATGGTAACGTCTTCTCCGTCCTGGTCGCCGGCGGCGGATTCAAGGGCGGCCAGGTGGTCGGATCGTCGGATGCCAAAGCCGAAGAGGTCCAGGAGCGGCCCGTGTATCCGGTGGACCTCCTCGGGAGCATCTATCAGTTGGCCGGCATCGACACCAACGCCAAGCTGCCCCATCCCCTGGGCTTGGAGGCCCACGTGTTGCCCTCCGCAGCGGAAGGCGTGAAATCGGCCGGACTCTTGACGGAGATCATGTGAAGGAGGAGGGCCAGGGGAGAAGAGAGGGATTAGGGATTGGGGATTAGGGATTGGGGATTGGGGATTAGAATTTCAGCCAATCGACTTGCGTGATTCGGGCAATTCTTGACGTTCACAGCCGGCGGACGTGCCGGGGAATCGCGCCGCGTGGCCGCGGCGGCTAAACGGCCTTCCTCCTGAAACCATCCGAGGACGTTTAGATGCACCACACGGCCGCTTCTCCCCAATCCCTAATCCCTGGCAATCGCAGGCAATGGAGGGGCTGATGAGCAGAGTTCAACTTGCGGTCCTGGGAGTGGCCAGCCTGCTGCCGATCGCGCCCGCCGCACAGGCGCAGGTAAGACCGTATATTGGTTTTGTCTATCCCGCCGGCGGCCGGCAGGGCACTACTTTCCAGATCAGGTTGGGCGGACAGGGTCTGGACAATGTCAACGAGGTGCTTGTCTCCGGCACGGGCGTTTCGGCCAAGGTGGTCGAGTATTGCCGGAGATTGGGCCCCCAAGAGATCACGTTGTTAAGGGAACAACTCAACGAGTTGAAGCGCGGGTCGCAGGGGTCGCCGGAAAAGGATGAGGCAACGCCGGAGCTGATGACAAGGATCGAGAGGCGAATTGCTGAACACGTCCAAAGGCCGGCCTGCACCGCGATCTCCAGCCTGGTCGTTGTCGAGGTCGCCGTCGCTCCGGACGCGAAACCTGGCCCGCGGGAGCTCACCCTGGCAGCGCTGCGCGGAGTGTCGAACCCGTTGGTCTTCCACGTCGGCCAACTACCCGAAGTCTCCAGGAAGCCGATGATCACTGCCAGCGTTCAGGTGCTCGGCAAGGAGGAACTCGCGCTCCGCAAGAGGCCGGAAGACGAGGTGGAGGATCGCATCACCCTGCCGTGTATCGTGAACGGCCAGATCGCTTCCGGCGAAGTGAACCGGTATCGTTTCGAGGCCCGCAAGGGTCAACGGCTGGTGATCTCTGCCCAAGCGCGGCAATTGATCCCGTATATTGCCGACGCCGTTCCCGGCTGGTTCCAGCCGGTGATGGCGCTTTCCGACGCCCGTGGGAGGGAATTGGCGTATAGCGACGACTACCGTTTCCAGCCCGACCCGGTTATTCTCTATGAAGTGCCCGAAGACGGCCAGTATGTGCTCCAGATCACCGACGCCATCTACCGCGGTCGCGAGGATTTTGTGTATCGCGTCACCATCGGCGAGTTGCCGTTTGTGACGAGCATCTTCCCGCTGGGCGGCCGAGTGGGCGCTCCGGTGACGATCCAGATGAAAGGCTGGAATCTGGAGACGGCCGAGCTCAGGCCGCCGGCACCCGACGCGGGGCCGGGAATCCATCCGGTCGCCGCGTGCAAGCAGGGATTCGTTTCCAACCGCCTGCCTTTCGCTCTGAACACGCTGCCGGAATGCCTCGAGAAAGAACCCAACGACGACCTGTCGCGCGCACAGAAGGTGGAGCTTCCCATCATCATCAACGGGCGCATGGATCGTCCGGATGACTGGGACGTGTTCCAAGTCGCGGGTCGTGCCGGCGAGACGATCGTCGCCGAGGTTTCTGCGCGTCGGCTCGATTCCCCGCTCGATTCCCTACTGAAGCTCAGCGACGCGACCGGCAGACTGCTGGCGCTCAGCGATGATCGTGAAGACGCGGAAGCCGGGGTGAACACGCACCACGCCGATTCCTACCTCATGGTCAAGCTGCCCGCGGACGGGACCTACTGCGTCCACCTGGGCGACATCGCGCGCCAGGGTGGCGAAGAGTATGCCTACCGTCTGCGGATCAGCCCGCCGCAACCCGATTTCGCGTTGTACGTCGTGCCGTCCAGCGTCGGACTGCGCAGCAAGGCCGCCGGGGCCGTCAACGTCCATGCGATCCGGAAAGACGGGTTCACCGGCCCGATCAAGCTGGGCTTGAAAGACCCGCCGGCGGGTTTCTCGTCGTCTCCCAGCTCACTCTCCCCAACCCAGGCAGTAACCCGGCTCGCCGTGAGGACGGACCTGACGGATGCCAAGCAACCTGTCAGCCTCTCCATCGAAGGCCGCGCGAAGATTGGGGAACAGGACGTCGCCCATCAGGCCGTGCCGGCGGAAGACAGGATGCAGGCCTTCCTGTGGCGGCATCTCGTGCCCGCGGAAGAACTGAAGGTCCTGGTCTTCGACCCATCCTACCAGCCCCCGCCCAAACGTGTCCCACGCGCCCCTGCGCCGTCCGCTGTCGACACGAAACCCCCGGTCGCAGCCGTTGACCCGGCGGTTGGAAAACCCAAGTTCACCAAGCAGCAGGCCGCGGGACGCTTGAGACAGCTCAAGCTCCTCTTTGAAGAGGGGCTGCTGACCGACGATTTCCACGACCGGAAGGTCGCGGAATGCGAAACGAGACAAGACCAGACGGGAAACCTGTGAGGTGGCTTTCGGCTGCAACGCCTGAGTCGGGTACGAGGAGGCTGCCTTCCGCTTTGGCCGCTTTTTCCCAGACTGTAGCATCGTTATCGGGTCGGTGTGCCACGGCTGTGTCAGCCGTGCCCGGGAATCGCAGTAGTTTCCCCGGCAACCTTTCGCGCACGGCTGACACAGCCGTGGCACACCTGGAATC